>Ga0265798_10006122_pt1 | contig 15895 bp, 1 predicted proteins | sample P3T30metagenome_FD_192430 | JGI IMG/M metagenome (GOLD analysis project Ga0265798, IMG submission 192430) | Plant litter microbial communities from East Loma Ridge, Irvine, California - P3 T30 | ecosystem: Environmental > Terrestrial > Plant litter > Unclassified | place: USA: California... | reverse complement strand
TAGAGAGTAAGAACATTCTTGTAGAACTAAAGTAATAAAATAAACTAGGCTAAGTATAATAATATATAGGTCTTCTCTATTATAAAAGTAATATATCTACTTAGTAAAAAATTATCTTAATCTTTTAGACAACTTTAACTAGTATAATAGTAGTAGTAGTAGCGCTAACTTAAAGAATACACTAAACTTAGTATAGTAGAAACTACTACTACTTAGTGTTATTAATATCCTATAAATCGTAGTAAATAGAGAAGAATATAAATTAGGTTCTTTCTATAAATACAAAAGAAAGTAAATATAATTTATTAGTTAAGATTATAGTAGCTTAGACTCTAGTTTTATAGAGTATTACTTTAGTTATATTTAAATAACTTTTAAAGTAGTCTAGAATAGACAATAATAAAGTATCTTCTAAAAGTTAAGACAGAAATTATCTTATTATAGTTTTCTTATATTAAATTAGAAGTAAAGTTATTCTAAAAAAGAAATTAAGAACGATATCTATAATTATTATATTATAGATCTATTCTATATAAACTAGAGTTATGACTATAGAAAAATTACTAAGCTTAGTTATTATATTTTTATTTAACAGCGTTTAATAAATATTTTAATATTCTTATTATTTATAGTAGGTATAAAAAAAAGAATTTAATTAGTTTTAATAGTAATATCTTCTAACTATAAAGAATTAAGAGTATCTATGTATAATGAGATTAGTATAAACAGTTTCTAACTACTTTACAGGCCTTATAGAGTATGTTAATAAACCTATTACTACTACTAGTTAGTTAAAGAGACTCGATAGTATCTTCTTCTTTATTCTATCTAGTAGATTATAAACTTTAGCTACTTCTATATCTATATTAGATCTTTTAAAATTTTTACTAACTTAGAAAGCAATGTAAGTTAAACTAAAGGTTAGATAATTACTATAATATAGTTAGTAAGCTAGTAGTACTACTTAATTATTAAACTTAATAGTTTTTTAAGTTTACTAGACTATCTATAGAGTTATAGTTATTATTACTATTATAATAATAATTTTCTAATTTAAATACAAAGATAGAGAAGCTACGCTACTTATAAAAACACTAGATCTCTAATAGTATAATACAAGATAATATATTCTATGTATTAAGAAAACTTAAACTAAGCTAACTCTAGTGCTATACTTGAAATTACTTCTAGAATCTAGTTAAGCTATTTAAACTTGTTTTTAAGCTTACTATAGTAGAATACTTTAATACTTTAATTTTATCTAAGACTTAGTTTTAGAAGTTCGGTATTAATACTAAATATATCTTAAAAGAGGTGAAATAGGTTGTTTTCTATCTTTTAGCTTAGATAGATAGCTTTATAATTAAATGCTCTAATATAATATAAATATAAAGTAATATAAAAGAATTATAGTCTGTTAACTCTAGTAACTCTATTATGTAATTCTAAATTAAATTAGTAATTTCTAAACATCTTATATACAAAATTATATAGTAGTAAGTAGTAAAATAATCTTTTAGCAATAGTTACTATAAATTTAGTATATTAATAATATACAGTAGAGTGACAAAAAGAGAAAGACATTTTAGAAGTTATCTTTTTCAAAGCTATATATCTAGATAACTAGAGTAGCTAGACTAGAGCCTTTTTAACATTAGAAAAGAAAAGATATTAAACTAAATTATTACAGTCTAGTAGTCTAGCTTTCTAAGTTACAACGCTATTATATACTAGCCTAAGGTAAGCTTAAAAAAATAGCTCTTTAAATTAGAGTAGATTCTTTTACATAGTATAAAAAGGTTAGTTTTTTATTCTTAGTAAAGTCTATGTAGTCTTACTAATCTTATATTAAAACGGCTAAGTAGTAGCTATTTTTAGTAATTCTTTAATTAAGGTTTTCTATTTTAACTTTAAAGCTCTTTAACTTACTTAGACTTATTTAAAAGAAAAAGTCTAATAGAAAAAGTTCTATAGTTTTAGCTTAGAATTATAGCTTAATTCTAAAAATAGTAACATTCTAATTTTAGTACTTTATTAGACTCTAATAATATTAAACTAGCTATAAACAGCTTATTGTATAAGAAAACGTAAAGTTTACTAATAAAAGTTATTTATATAAGTATATACTATTAGTTTATAAAAAAAGGTTTCTAAAAATAGAAACATAATCTTTTAAGAATGTTGTACTTTATAATACTATGACTTAGCTAAAACTAAAGATAGAAAGCTAAAATCTAAAATCTAAGCTATATAAAATAAAAGTATTAATATTAGTAAGAAATTACGTAAGAAAGATAAAGTTTAATGTTAAGCTTTTTTGTTTAATTCTTTAATAAATTTTCGGGTAGAACTTCTAAGATTCTAAAAAATGTACTTAAAATAGAAAAAATATAAGAAATAATATAAAAAAAGATAAAATTAGTTGTTTTAAGCTAAGTTTAAAAGATGTAGCTAGTTTAAGTTAAATATTTTTAATATTCTTCTTTAAACGCTAGGTTACTAGCGTTAGAAGCTTAATAAGCAAGAATTCTAGTAGGTTTACTTAAAGAGTAAGTTCCTAACTTTCTAAATTACTAAACATCTTAGTTTTAGCTAGACTAGTTGTCTAGATGTATAGCGTTAAAAAAGATAACTATTTTAATATCTCTTTCTTCTTGTTACCCTACTGTACTTAAAAAAGTAATAGTAATAGAGACTTCTTTAGAATATTTAAAAGTAAACCTAAAGATAGTAAGAGTAAGCTATTAAGCTATAAGCTTTAGAAATTTTTAAACTCTACGTTAAATAAGCCTTTAGAGCTAAGTAAAAGCTACTAGTAATAATAAATAGCTATTATTAGTAAAAGAGCTTAAAATTAGAAGATAGTATAATATTAAACAAAAGCCTCTTTCTTAGCTAGAGAAGTAGCTAGATAACTTTTATAAGCATAAAAGTAAATCTCTTTATATAGCTTAATACTATAGTTTTAAGAATAGTAACTCTATATAGTATATATATAAAGGTTATATTAAGATTATACTTCTCTTCACTAAAAACCTATTTTCCTAACACTTAAATACTTTTATATCTATCTTCTAATATACTTTCTTTCTTTCTTAAGAGCTTATACTTAATGTAAGTAAATTTCTCTTCTACATTTAGAAATAATATTTTAGTCTTTAATAATACTTAGATATATAGCAGTATAGATATTACTAATTTTATTACTTTTACTAAATATATAAGTATTAAAATTAATATTAGAGTTTATACTATATACCTTAGAATAGCTTTTATATAAATTTTAGCTATAAATATAAAACTTACGTAGTACTAAAAAGAGTACTTTAACTTTGTTACTATTACTACTATAAAATAGTTTGTTAAGCTAAAGTAAGTAGTAAGCTTAAACTTCTTTAGTATTTAGGCTCTTTTCTTTATTAATCTTTTAATTACTACTTACATTATTACTTTAAACTAGCTCTTATAACTTTAAGTACTAGATACTAGATAAATAGCTTATATAAGTAAACTACTCGTAATACTTAAGAATTAAGTATTTTCAAAATTTGTAGTAAGTACTAGATTTATTAGCTAAAAGTAAGTAGTACTCTAGATAATTTAAGAAGCTCTTAAGATTATAGAAAGCGTAGTATTAAACTATAAGAATAGTTATATAGTATAGTAGTTAATATAGCTAGACTTTAAGATAATTATATATAACATACAAGTTATAAGTAATTACATAAGTCTTACGTAGATATTCTACATTATTCTTAATTGTCTTAGAAGCTTTATTCTAGTATTAAACTTACTTTAGTTAGATTCTCTTTTAGTGTTAGTAGTTACGTAAACCGCGCTTCATTACTACTAAATAAAGATCTAAATAGGTATTAGTGTTATTGTTTATATTTAAAGTAGTTAGTATATAAAAATTACGTATAAACTAAACATTAAATTTCTATAGATATTATAAGTGTTAGTATTATAAGTTATAAATTTAGAGTAATGTAAAAGGCTTTTAAGTTATAATTTGGATTTAAGAATAGTAACGCGTTATTACGTAACTACCTAGTTACGTTATTTTAGAAGAAGTACACTATAGACTCTTATCTTCTAGCCTAAAGAAGTTAGTAATCTAACATATTAGATAAAAATAGCTTTTTTATAAATCTACTCTAAAATAGCTAAACAAAATAAGACAGAAAGATAGGTAGTCTAAAATAAGTACTTAAAAACAAATTATAGATTAAAAATTATCTTTCCTTTAAAAACCGTTAGAGAATCTAAAAAACAGATAATATAAGACAAAGATTTAGAAAAGAAAAATATAGATACGATTTAAAATTAGAAGACTATATACAGAGTCTCTTTAAGTATTAAGATAGATAATAGTCTAGAATATATAAACAGTTTATATTTCTATTTCTCTCTAAAACCTTTTAAAGAAAACTAATTACTAGCTTAAACTAGCTAGTAAGTGTTAAAGATAAACTATAAAGTACTATAAATTTTCTCTATCTAGCTATATACTAGAAATCGAACTTTTACATTCTTGTAAAAAACATTTAGCACTATTTTTTTATATATTAAGATTACTCTACGCTTTTTTATAAAACTTAAATACATTAAATTATAGAATCTATATATACTATCTTAATAGATTAACTATTCTAAGTCTTTCTACGTTTTTAATATAGAATATATAGATTAGATTAACAGATTATTATTTTCTAAGAACTATTCTTTGTGTATAATAGATAAGAAAAAAGAATGTACAGCGTAGTTTTAGCTTTTATAACTTTAACAGAACGTATATAAGATTAATATTTTTATTTAAAGTAGTAAGCTATATTATGTAACTATACTATGCTTATAATTTTAATAAAGTTTGTTCAAAGAAGGTAATATATACTTTAGCTAGATAGACTAAAACTAAGTATAAAAGTAGAAAAGAAAGATAAAGAATTCTATATATTGAAATCTCTATTAACATAATATAGTTAACTTCTATCGTTTAAGAGAGAACCTTTCTTCTAACAAAATATACTAACTCTTACTCTAAAGAAATCTAAAGAGATTTTCTTTAACTAATATAACATAGTAAATAATAGCTAGAGTTTTATATATTAAACTATAGAGTATTTCTAAGATAATTGCAAAATCTATACTTATTACGATAGATATATAGAGCTACTAACTATATTATTAAACTTTACTCTATATCTAGTCTTTTTTAATATTAAATTTAACACTTTATAAAGATAAAAGTACTAAAGATTCCTATATAATATTTTGTAATTTTTTTTAAATTCTTAGCTAGTTAGGCTAGTTAATTATAAGATATAGATAAAGTTAGTATATTTTTAAAAAGTTTTCTACTTTTACACTAATACTTATAGCAAAATAGAGCTCTTAATTTAAACTCTCTAGTCTAAGTTAGAATAATCTATCTATATACGTCTACCTAATCTTTAAGCTTTTAAGCCTACTAAAACTATATAGCGACTTAGACGCCTACTACTTTAAGTAGCTATTTAGCTAGTATCTTTACAATATATCTATATTTCTATCTATATCTATCTACTATATATCTATCTAACGTACTACTTTATATACTACTTTACATACTACGTAATTACTATATACTATATGTATTATATTATATTAAATATTTATACTACTATACTAAGTACAGTATTATTATTAGCTACTTTGATACAAATAGTATTACTAGTAGTATTATAATACTATTACTATTACTATCTACTGTCTTACTATATTAATATCTATACTAAGATAAGATTTAACTAATATATTATACTACGCGCTTTGTAAGTATTTAAATAAGAGTAAAACACTTCTTAAGATTATTCTCTACCTCTAGTATATCTATAAATTTTAGCCTAGTCTTACCTATCTTCTACTAGCTAACTTAAATAGTTAATACTTTAACTAGATAATTCTACTACTTTATAAATGTATTCTTAGTATCTCTTCACTTTTCTATAATCTATTAGCCTATGCTATATAGCTATATATATATATATATATACACTTACTATATATCTACTTACTTTGTTATATCTTAAAAGAACAACTAAAATAAACTAAGCTATTACTATAGCTTTAGCCTTAACGCGCTAGTTAACTATTTATTATTTTTAGTAACTTTAGCTATCTTTTTATATATAACTATCTTTAAACTTAAAGACTCTAAGTTTATCTTATTTATAATATATATTACGTACTTTTCTATTTCTATATGTGTATAAATATACTATAGAGTAGTTACTAGTTATAACTAGTTTTAGAATAGAAGAAAATGTTATCTTATTTAAACTTATTTAATACTTTTAAATATTCTTAGAGAATATACTTTAGAGAATACTTCTTTAAAATTAAAGTTTTAATAGATATACTATACACTTCTTTACTACTACTCTTATATATCTAATATCTTATATATAGGTACTTTCTTAGTCTTTTCTCTCTCTTTAGCTCTTTAGCTACTATAATTCTAAATATAACTTAAATGTATCTAGAATACTTACTATATTCTAGCTACTTAGCTTATACTTACTATAATTACGCTTTCTGTTCTATCTATAGCTAATATAATCGCGCTTACTATATCTTCTTATAGTAAAATACCTGGTATAAGAATTCTTTCTCTTCTAACTCTTATTATTACTAGTTCTCTTTCTACTTATTTTTTTCTTTACTAAGTTTTCTATATTTAATGTTATTAATAGCTTAAGATATTACTATTAAAATAGATTTTCTATTACAGATTTATCTAAATAAGCTTTTATAGTTTTTATAGTACTTAATATTTCTAGTATACTATTTCTTATTCTAGTTTTCTAATTATATATTTAGTAGATGCTTTTATAGCTCTTAGTATAAAATTATAGTAAAACGCTTAGCAAAAGAATTACAAAATAGGTTTATTAGAATAATTATTTTAATTCAAGGATAAAATAATTTAAATTAGTATCTTTTAACAAGGTACTATTTACTACACTAATTAGGTAGAGAAGTATAGTACTACTAATATTAAAATCTATGTTTTTCAAATACGTATCTAGCTTTTAATAAGTAGAATAAGATATATTTCACTTTATAGTATAGTTTCCCTAAAACCTATTGTTAAAATACTAAACTTAGAATAAGTATAATAGTATTTTTGCGTATAGTAATAGAATACATATATAGAGTTTCTAAAAGGCGTTAATTTCTTTAAAGTATAGAGTCTAATCTTTATACTATAAATTAGCTTACTAAAAAAAAGAAACAGCTTTTATTCTAGTATTATAAATATAATATTAATTACTAATATAAGCTTAAAGATAGCTAAGCTTTTAGTAATAGATTATATATACTAAATAATCTACTTTACTAACTAATTATATTTTAAGTAGTAATGTCTTTACTAAAAGTAGATTACTTTTAAAATTTCTAAATGCAAAATACTAAAGATGTATTTTATATAACTATATAGATTACATAGATTTTAACTTAAATTTTACTTATTTAAATAATTATATAAAATTTAAAATATACTTTGTAACCTAAATAATACTTAGGCTTTAATAAAATTGTAAGTATTCTACTTTAATACTTATATCTATTATAGCATACTGCTTAACTTAGGTAATAATTTATCTGCTTATTTTCTTTAAGAAAGCTCTACTTTAGAGTTGTTTAAATAGCTTTTAAGCTTATTAGTAATTATTAAAAGTCTAGTTCTATATATTTCTATACTATTACTAGTAATCTCTAAGTTAAATTAAATACTATATCTCTTTAAGCTAATAGAGAAATAATTAAGTTTATTAAGGCTCTCTTCTAGATTAAGATAATGTTTTACTCTTCTTTAATGTTTAGAATTATACTCAAGTAGTAAAGTTCTAACTTTGTTTATTAATTCTTTTTTCTTTTAGTTTTTTTAGTTATTAACTTCTAAATATGTTTTTTCTTAAAAATAATTAGAAGCTTATCTCTAATTAATCTTTTACTTTTCTCTTAAACACAAAACTAAGAGTTAGATAAACTAGTTCTATACTATATTTAGATTAACTAGTATCTCTTTTGTTTTATAGCCTAATCTTATAGGTTTTATAAAGATACTCTTAATTTAGGTTTTTTTTTAGATAGGTTTTATTTATATTCTGTTTTCTATAATATCTAATCTATATTAATATTATTATCTATAGCATTGTTATCTAGAGTTGTATTAGAGCTAGAGAGATAATTGATAATAAGAGATAATTAAGTATAATATAATTTAGTGCTAGTAAAGAAAGTTAGAATAAAATCTCTAGTAATATACTTAAGAGCTAAGCAATTACGTGTCTAAAATTAGATAATTATAACTAATTTATAACTTTAAAATACTCTTTAGAGTAGTAAGAGTATTAAATTACTCTACTAAAACTAATTTTATTAATTCTACTATAAATAGTAAACTCTAGTAGAGTCTAAACTTAAGAATATAAAGTATAGTAGTAAATTATAGCCTAATTAAGAGTTTTCTTATACTAAATACTAATAGTAGTAAGCTTTTACTTATTTTAGAGCAGCTTTATAGCCTAGAGATTACTCTAATTAGATTAGAAATTACTTTATAATACTTTAGAATCTAGCTAATAGCTATAAGAATCTAAGTACTTAATTAGTATAAAATAATTCTATTAGTAAAATCTAGGCTTTTAATCTCTTTTAGGTAAGGTTTATAGCGTTATTAAAAGCTTAATAAGCTATACTAGCTACTTATATAAGTGCGCGTTTAGGCTAAAATTAGAAACTTTATTAATAATAAGAAGTTCTCTAATTCTTCTCTTTTCTACTATAATTATTCTCTTTTTATATTATTAAGACTCTTTAGTCTTTAAGCTAAAAGGTTATTTATTTAACTCTTTTTCTACTAAAGATTTACTAGTTTTATAATTTTATACTTTTAAGCTCTATACCTAAGTTTAAACTTTACTAAAGACTTTACTTTACTTACTTTCTTATTTCTCTTATTACTATAGTAAGTTTTTACTTTTATACTTTAATTAAGAGTAAACTATTATAATCTAGTTAAATAATCTAACTTCTAACTCTAATAATAACTATATACATTAGTAATCTAGCTTTTACTACAATAGCGCCTTAAGTATAAGTAATAATTTTAGTAGTAGTAATTATAATACGCGCGCTAGTACTAAGCGTAATAGCGCTTAGTGCGCTCGCGCTTAGCTTTTACTATATAAGTAGCTTTAGTTAGTAGCTAATCTATGTTAGTAACTTCTAGCTATTACTCTTTTAATAGAAATTTTAGATAATAATCTATTTAGTATAATCTCTAGTACTTTGTTTTTAAACGCGCTAGCAACTTAAAACTTTACAAAAAATAATAGTAATCTATATTAAAGTTATAAGCCTATAGAATTAGAGTATTAAGCTTTTTGTTTAAATTATAAGCGCGCTTAGTAATTTAGTAAGTCTCTTAATAAGAGCGTCTATAAGTTAAATATAAAGAATTCTAGTATTATCCTTGTAAGTAATAATACTCTTTAGTATACGAATTTAAGTCTTTACTTATATACGTAAGCTTAGAAGTAAAGTAGTTAAGATTAATAAGAGTTTAAGTTTCTAAGCCTAAGTTATAGTTACTTACTTAAGAAATCTAGGTCTAAGAAGTCTAAGACTTTATAGCCTATAAGTTATTAGTGTAAGTAGATTAGAGTAGTATCTAATTTTAATTACCTACGCTATCTAATTTCTAACTAGTAAATCTATTATTAACTAGTATATCTATTATAAACTTAAAGATAAAATTCTAAGTATAACTACTTTAAGTAAGTTTATAAAGTTTAGTACTACTTATATTATAATTCTTATAAGTATAGTATACTTAATAGAGATCTATACTAGCGCTTTATTAATTTAGTAGCGTATTTTTATACTAAAGTAAGTTTTATAATCTTTTTATTTTTTCTTTTAATTCTTTACTAACTTAATAATAGAGCTAGGGTTTTAAGAAGTACTATTTTTATTAATACAAGCTCTATTAAAATACTATAAGTATAAGAAGTAGAACTTATCTAGAAGTCTCTCTAAGACTTTAAATAAGTTATTAACTAGAAGTTTATAATTCTTAGATAAAAAGAGATTAAAGCCTTCTTTACTTATAACTCTAACTAACTTTAATAAATATAGTAGTTACGCTAAGTCTATAATACTAAGTACAAGTATAAAAAAGTTTAATATAAAGAATTATAAGTTAATACTACTACTTAGATTTTCTACTTAAGGTTGCCTACTTATAAACTCTAATTTATAATAGTATTATTTACAATATTATTAGTAGAGTTAGTCTTAGTAGTAGATACTACTTTAATTCTAGTAGTATTCTTTATAGTTCTAGAATTAGCTATTATAGAATTAGTAGCGTAATTAGTTTAACTAGTATTAGTTATAGTAGTTTAATTTGTAGTCTTAGTAGTATAACTATTAGTCTTAGTAGCGTAATTAGTAGTTTTAGTATTAGAATTCTTAGCTTTATAACTACTAATTTAATAGCTTAATATCTAGTATTATAAGTAGTAAGTTCTACTACTATATATAGCGTTAACTTACAGAGTCTAAGCTTAAGTATATAAGAATATATACTAAGTATAAGTATCTACTACTTAAAACTTATATATAGGCTTATACTACTAAGAAGACTTATATATAAGCTTAGCTTTAGAATTTTAATAGTAAATAGATTAAGAAAGAAAAATCTATTATAGTAGTAGTTAGTAAGTTAGTAGCTATAAAGATTTAATCTAGTAAATAGTTTTATAATCTATCTACTTTTACTTACATTAATTTTAAAATCGCTTTCTTTTAACTAGGCGCTATTTAGGATAATTAAAATCTCGCTTAAAAATAATTAACTTTTATATAAGCAGTCTAAATTAAGTTCTTTTTTCTCTATTTACTTCTTAAGAATTAAATTTTAAAAAATGTATAAGTTGTATAGCTATTAAAACTTCTTAAACTATTACAAAATATATAATTTAGTTAATCTATTTATAAGTATAATTATAAATTCTAAATACTTAACCTTAAATAATCTTTTAGTATATTTTTACTGTAGCTATACATTCTAGATACTAATATACGTAAGGTAGAGATTAATCTACTTATTTTTTCTAATAACTAGTTTAAGAGTCTACTAATTATTATACTAGACTATTTAGGAATGTCTAAGATTAAGCGCTAGCTTTTTAAAAAAGCACCTAAGCGCTATAGCCTTTCTAGTAGTATACTTAAAAGTAAGTAGCTTTACTTTTATAGTAGATATAGTAACTATACTTTACTTTATAGCTTTCTAAAAGATTACGCCTTTATATAGTATAGTAATATAACTATAAAATAAGTAGTAAGTTTCTAAATTATTAGCAAGGAATACGTCTTAAGTAATTATTAAATTAAACTTATTATAGTTATTACACTAAGTTATATTATAGTAGATATAACAAAGATATATAATTACCTACTTTATAGTTTTCTAGTACTAATTACTTAAATTAATAAAAAGATATAAGAGCTTTAAAGTAGTATATACTATATTTAGGTAAAGTAGAAATACTACATAGAGTATAGAGCTAACGATTTTTAGTATCTTTTAATTTTAGACTTAGATACTCTCTGTAAAGGTTGTTCTAAGATAACCTAAGAGTTAGTTCTTAGAGAGTAAGTAAGTAAGGTAGAACTAGTTCGTGTACTAGTATATTTAGTAGAACAATGTAATAGTATAAAAGTGTAATAGCACGTTTAGTAAAATAATATAATATTATAAGAAGTTAAAAAAGAAGTATAATTTTTAGATAAATTACTAGAGTCTTATATAAAGTTAAATACACTAAGCTATAAGAATTTAGTGCCTAAGCTATATACTTAATAAGTGTTACGCTTATAGATAAGCGTGTAAGTAATTATAGATAAGTAGTAATATATCTTACTAGTTATTAGTCTAACTACTTATACTTATAGATAAGCGCTTATATAGAACTAGCGCTATCTTACTTATAAATAAGTAGTTATATAACTGTAGCGTAGTTTTTTTACTATACTCTTATAACTATGCTACATAATTCTTTAAAGTAATTACGTTAACCTCTAGAGTGCCTCTTTAGTTAGATTGTAACACTCTTCTAGTATTATGAATTAGCTCTTTTAATAGTAAAGATATAAAAAAATAGAATCTATCTCTAAGCTTAAACTTCTTAAGTATTTTATCTATATATGTATTATAGAAAAGTTTAATTATCTTTAGATATTAGTCTTTAGTAATATAAATACTAAGAAACCACTCTATATTATTTTAATTTTAGATCTTATACTTACTAGAGATCTTAGCTTATATAGCTATTACTTAGTTATTTATATTTTTAAAGTAAAGTAATAGAATATTATTAATATAAAAGAGAATAAGAATCTTATATTTTCAATTTAAGAGAAAACGTAGCTCTTCTTAAGAATCTATTATACTAATACCTCTTAGCGTCTTTAAGAACTTCTTATACTATAATAGTAGTAAGTCTTTTAATTTATAAAGCGTATAGCTTAGTTATATATATAATTATAGCTTTCTAAAGCTATATAGTATCTTATAAATTACTAAGTTCTTTACTATAATCTTTATATTAAGAGATACTTCTATAATATTAAACTATTTAACCTCTAGATTACTTTAAGTAGTAATTACTATAATTATAAAATAGAACTTATAGTAAGTATTACTATAAAAGCAGAGTTAATTAAATTCTTTTTCTGAAACTTACTAGAAACTAATATTTAAGCTCTTTATTTAAGAAGATAGCTATTCTAATTATACTTATAAGTCTATACTTATTTTAACAGAAGTAGCTAATCTTAAACTTATAACTTGTAGGTCTTTAATTAAGTTCTTTTTTTACTTTACTAATTAATTTTCTTCTAAGAGGTATTTTTAAAGAGCGTACCTATTAGATACTAGCGTAGTTACTTTTATAATTTAGGTAGGTCGCTAAAATTATTCTAGTATTAGTAAATAGCTTTTAGCTTATACTTACTAAGTATAGTAGCTATAATAATAAAGTTTATAGTTTTAAAGCTAGCTTAATTATTCTAGTTTCTTTAAAGTCTAAAGAAGTAGATCTTACAATAATTAATCTAGGCTTACTTATTACTTCAACCTAGAATTACTAGATTTACGCTACCTACGCTATTACTCTTTAGTTAATTACTAAGCTAAGAAGACTATTTACTTTTACCTTTTATATAATTTAATAGTTAATAAATGTTTATAAAAAGAGCGCGTTTAGACTCTTTACTTATAACTCTCCTGCTATAGCGCGTTTTAGAGAACTTAGCTATTAGCTAATTTTATAGCTATATTAATTATTAAGAAAAAGCTACTATTTAGATAGTTTATCTTTTTTTTCTTTATTACTTACTCTAGCTAAGTAGATTCTTTATCTATTTTTATAGAACTAAAGTATATTATAGTAAGCTTAATAAATAGAGTTAGATTATTTACTTTATATATAGAAGGTTCTCTACGTCTAGACTCTTATAAACTAGCTCTCTTAAGTATTTACATTACTCTTTAACTAATAAATACTTTATAATTACTTTAATTACCTATATCTAAGCATTCTAGCTTTAGCGTAGGTTCTAGAGCAGTAGGCTTAGCAGAAAGTAGCTAATTATTAGAAATTTCTAATAAAATACTTAGTCTCTACTTTATCTCTATTAAATTAGTAAAGCCTTAATTATAATTAATAGATAAGCTAACTTTATTACTTTAATTATAGCCTATATTACTTCTAAGATTCTACTTAGTAGCTAATAGCTCTATAATACTTACTATTTAATTAATAGATAAGATATTTAACTTCTTTATAGAATTAATAATCTTACTATTATTAAGTATTCAAATCTACTTAATAACTAAATCTCTAGTTAGCTTCTCTTTATAGTTTCTGTAATAGAACTTTTTCTTAAAATAGATTATATTATAAGTTATAATTACTTAATTTATTACTATTATCTATAACTAATATATAATAGAAGCTTAATAGCTAATAAAATATCGAATATAGCTATAAAGCTTTACTTAACAGTTTTAATAGTACTTTCTAGCTATATAACTATTATTCAGTAGATATATACAGTAGCTACAAGTATAAATTCTACTTTAATCTAGGTAAAGATTAGTAGCGTAGTACCTAGTCTTAGGTAGTTGAAAATATTAGAAGTACTTTCTAAACTATTTATCTAATTTTTAATTAGAGGATTAGTAGCTATAAAGCTATAATAATCTAATTTTATAAAGTTAAGCTACTATTTTAATAATTACTAGCTAAAGCTAAGATAAAAGATTAGTACTTACAAATATTTGTATTTACTTAGTAATAAGCTCTTAGGTAGCTCTTTTTACTAAGCTATTAAGCTTATAGATGTATAGTAGAAGCATTATAATTATAACTTTTTTTTTTAGCTTATTTCTTATACCTAAAGTACTCTCTCTAAGATAGTATTATAGTATTATTATTCTAGTAGATTTCTATAATTTTCTACTAATAGTAACACTCTACTATACCTATAAAGATTATAATAACTTCTATTAAAATGTTTAGTAGCTTGTTCTTTAGATTATACTTATATAGCTTTCTTAAATAATCTTTTAAAAATATAAAAGCCTACTTATTAAGTATATAGCTTGTAGAGAAGTTAAATAGATTCTATATTTTTTGTAAAGACAAGCTACAGTAATAGCTTATAAAGCTAATAAAAATTTACTTAATATATATAGATAGTAGCGTAACTATTATACTTACTATATTATATACTAGTAATCTTTATATTCTAGATTGCTTTAATATAGATTATTAGAAGTTACTTACTTAGATAGTCTAATTAATAATACTAGAAGTTAGTATTACTAGTATATAATAATAGAACTTTTAAGTAAGTAATAGTATATTTAATAATAGAACTAGAAAGATAGATAGAAGTATTGTATTTAATAAATAAGAAGTTAGATCTATACTTAAGAGTACTAAAAATAATCGACGCTATTAGCGTATCTATCTTAAATTGTATAATTATAGTCTATATACTATATACTACTATTTCTAAGAAGCTATTCTATAATAATGTTTATATAGAAACTAGAAATAATTTTAATACTAGTAAGTATAAGATTAGCTTTTCTAGGTTTCTTAGAAGTACTAAGAATAAGATAAAGTATATAATTACTAGTACTAGTAACTAGAAGAATATAGCTACTAGCTTCTATTATTTTACTATTAGTCTTAATAAAGAAATTAGACTAATTTTAAACTTTATTATTAACTAAGTAAATAATAGCTCTACTATTAAGAATTATACTAGCTAAGAGCGCGTAAAGCTTAAAGCTTATAGTAGAAATTAAAAGTCTAAACTTAGTAATTAGCTTCTTAGAGTAAATATTTATAATAACTATATTACTTAAGTACTTAGTAGCTAGTACGCTGATATTTTAGTATAATTACTTAACTTTCTTATATAAACTACTCTACTTCTCTTTATAATAGTATTTTTTAAATCTTCTACTTATATTAAGCAAAAACTTTTATAAGTATAATACTTAGTAGCTTAGATCTAGTAATTATAGTCTATAGTTAAAAGTATATAATTAGCTTTTACTTTTACTTTATAGTAGACTTATAATAGTAGAATTTAAGTAGTAAGCTTACTTACTTTTTATCTAACTTAGTAGAAGTAAAAATTACCTTATACTAGTAATAAAAATTATATTTACTTTTCTTTTGTTAAAAGTAATTAATATCTATTAGAAAATAATACTATATATTTTACTAAGAACACTAAGGCTTACTATATTCTTTCT
>Ga0265798_10006121_pt1 | contig 15896 bp, 15 predicted proteins | sample P3T30metagenome_FD_192430 | JGI IMG/M metagenome (GOLD analysis project Ga0265798, IMG submission 192430) | Plant litter microbial communities from East Loma Ridge, Irvine, California - P3 T30 | ecosystem: Environmental > Terrestrial > Plant litter > Unclassified | place: USA: California... | reverse complement strand
CAGGTCGTTGCCGGTGTAGTCGATCTTGCCATCGGCGCCCTTCTTCCACTCGTACAGGACGTAGTCCGGCCGGGTGATGTCGCCCTTCTTGTCGTACGCGATCGGGCCGACAACCGTGTCGACCGGCTTGCCCTGGTGCAACCACTCGGCGAGCTTCTTGCCGTCGGTGGATCCGGTCTCGGCCATCGCCTTGGCGAGCACCTGGACGGAGGCATAGGAATAGAGCGTGTAGCCCTCGGGATCGATGTTCTTGGCCTTGAACGCGGCCAGGGCGGCCTTGGCGTTCGGGTTCTTGCGGGCATCCGGCGGGAAGGTGGTCAGCGTGCCCTCGGCGGCCGGACCGGCGATCGCCACCAGCTCGCGGTCGACCATGCCGTCGCCGCCCATCAACGTGGCCTTGAGGCCCTGGTCGCGCATCTGGCGCAGGATCAGACCGGCCTCGGTGTAGTAGCCGCCGAAATAGACGATGTCGACGTTGGCCGACTTCAGTTTCGAGACGAGGGCCGAGTAGTCCTTCTCACCGGGGTTGATGCCCTCGAAGATCACCGGCTTCACGCCCTTGGCCTTGAGCACCATCTGGGTCTCGTCGACCAGACCCTTGCCGTAGGGGGTCTTATCGTGGACGAAGGCGATCTTCTTATCCTTATAGTTGGCCACCAGATAGGCGCCCGCCACCGCAGCCTGCTGGTCGTCGCGGCCACAGGTGCGGAAGGTGTTCCACATCCCGCGCTCGGTGAACTTCACGTTGGTCGAGGCCGGGGTGATCTGGATGATTCCGGCGTCGAGGTAGACGTCGGAGGCCGGGATCGACACGCCGGAATTGTAGTCCCCGACCACCATCTTGACGCCGTCGCTGGCGAACTTGTTGGCCACCGAGACGCCCTGCTTGGGGTCGGAGGCATCGTCGCCGATCAGGACCGTCAGGGTCGTGCCCTTGATCCCGCCGGCCTTGTTGATGTCGTCGACGGCTTGGCTGGCGCCGTTCTTGAACTGGACGCCGATGGCGGCGCTGTTGCCGGTAATCGGCGCCGCGATGCCGAGCTTGACCTCGGCCGCCTGCGCCGCGGCGATCATTGCACCGAGAGCGAGCCCGGCGAGCAGAAACGATCTCATCGCTAACATCCCCTAGATTACAGGTCCGCCTGTGCGGATCCGGCCGAACTCACCGTCCCCCGTCCGCCACGGAATCCCGCGTGCGCCACGTCAGCGGTGAGGTTCTTTCGTAGAGCCAGCGGTACTGGCTCGTCATCTGGCGCGTCCGCGTGAACCGGAAGCCGGCCGCACCGATGATCATGACGACGGTCGCGTCGATCGCGTAGTAATGGAGCGAGACGAGCGTCCCCGAGAACAATGCGAAGTGGATGAAGCGCACGGCCGCCGCCACGAGGAGCAGCGCGAGCGCGCATTGCCAGAATGGCCGCCAGCCCCGGGCGACCGCGCGGGCGGCCATCCAGCCGGCCCAGCCGCCCATCACCACGGTGACGAGCAGGAACAGCCAAGCCGATTCCTCCTCGTACAGGATCCCCTGCAGCATGCTCATGCCCCGACCGGGCCGGTATGGCCCCCTTCCAGATAGGCGGCCTTGACGTTCGGATCGTCGAGCAGCGCCCTGCCGGTTCCGCTCAACGTGACGCGACCGTTGACCAGCACGTAGCCGCGATGGGCGAGCTTCAGGGCGTGGTAGGCGTTCTGCTCGACCAGAAAGATCGTCATGCCGTCCGTGCGGTTCAGCTCCCGGATCGCGTCGAAGATGCCCTTGACCACCAGCGGCGCCAGGCCGAGCGACGGCTCGTCCAGGAGCAGCAGGCGCGGACGGCTCATCAGCGCCCGGGCGATGGCCAGCATCTGCTGCTCGCCCCCCGACATCGTGCCGGCGCGCTGGTTCAGGCGCTCCTTCACCCGCGGGAACAGGGTGCAGACCTTCTCGAGATCCTCCTGGAAGTAGCGCTCGCCGTGGAGCGAGGCGCCCATCTGGAGGTTCTCGAACACGCTCATCCGCGGGAAGACCCGGCGGCCCTCCGGCGATTGCGCGACGCCGAGCCGGGCGATCTCGTGGGTCGGCAGCCGGGTGATGTCGCGCCCGTCGTACGTGATCGTCCCGGTGCGCGCCTGGGGGCTGCCGAAGATCGTCATCATCAGGGTCGACTTGCCGGCGCCGTTGGCGCCGATCAGCGTGACGATCTCGCCGTCGGCGACGTCGATATCGACGCCCCGTAGGGCTGCGACGCTGCCGTAATAGGTCGAGACGTCGCGCACCGCGAGGAGCGGGGGCTTGCCACCCGCCTGGATCGCCCGGGTTTCCTCGACCAGGACGTTGATGCCGGCCACGCTCATACCGAAGCCTCCGAGCGGTTCACGTCCGGACGCGTCGGGTCCCCGTGCGGCACCGTGATGCCGACCTCGGCCTCCACGGCTTCCACCTCGTCGTCCTCGACGCCCAGATAGGCGGCGATCACCTTCGGATCCGCCCGCACCTCGGCCGGGGTGCCGTCGGCGATCTTCTGGCCGTAATCCAGCACGACCACGTGATCCGAGATCTCCATCACCACCGACATGTCGTGCTCGATCAGCAGCACGGAGGTGTCGTGCGCGTCCCGGATGTGGCGCAGCAGCGCGTTGAGCTCGGCGGATTCACGCGGGTTGAGGCCCGCGGCCGGCTCGTCGAGGCAGAGCAGCACCGGATCGGTGCACATCGCCCGGGCGATCTCCAGCCGGCGCTGGGCGCCGTACGGGAGGGCGCCGGCCGGATCGTCGGCCCGCGCCATCAGGTCGATCCGGTCGAGCCAGGCCTTGGCCCGCTCGATCGCCTCGGCCTGCGCGTCCCGGTAGCCCTTGAGGCCGAGCAGACCGAACAGAGTGTAGCCGGAGGCGCGCATCAGCGGCTTGTGCTGGGCGACCAGCAGGTTCTCCAGAACCGTCATGCCCTGGAACAGGCGGATGTTCTGGAAGGTCCGGGCCACCCGGGCGGTGCGGTTGACCGCGTGGTTCGGCAGCCGCTCCAGCAGGTGCGTGGTGCCGTCGTCATGGGCGAGCCGGAGCATGCCCTCGGTCGGCTTGTAAAAGCCGGTGATGCAGTTGAACACCGTGGTTTTGCCGGCCCCGTTCGGGCCGATCAGGGCGGTGATGTCGCCGCGCCTGGCCTCGAAGGACAGGCCGGAGACGGCGGTGAGCCCGCCGAACCGCATGGTCAGGTGCTCGACGGCGAGCACCGGCGGGGCGGAGACCTGCGCCTGCGCCCGGGGATCCGGATGAAGCGCCATCAGCCGTGCCCCTCGCTCACATGCGCACCCGAGACGGCGCGGCGCTCGCCCAATGACACGGAGGGCAGGCGCACCGAGATCAGGCCCCGCGGTCGCCAGACCATCATCGCCACCATGGCGAGCCCGAACAGCAGCAGGCGGTACTCGTTAGGATCGAAGCCGTCACCGAAGACGGCTTTGAGGAAGCCGAGGTTGCGCAGCATCTCGGGGCCGCCGACCATGGCCACCGCCGCGATGGCGACGCCGACCTGGCTGCCCATGCCTCCCAGCACCACGATTGCCAGGATGATCGCGCTCTCCAGGAAGTTGAAGCTCTCAGGGCTGATGAAGCCCTGGCGCACCGCGAAGAACGAGCCCGCGATGCCGCCGAACGCCGCCCCGAGGGCGAAGGCCGTGAGCTTGGTCGCCGTGGTGTCGATGCCGAGTGAGCGGCACGCGATCTCGTCCTCGCGCAGCGCCTCCCAGGCCCGCCCGATCGGCAGCCTGCGCAGGCGCAGGGTGACGAAGTTCGTGAACAGGGCCAGCGCAAGGATGAGGTAGTAGAGGAACACCAGCCGGTGCATCGAATCGTACGGGATGCCGAACCGGGCGGCGAAGCCGTCCTCGCCGGCGCTGAACGGGATGCCGAAGAAGGTCGCCCGCGGGATCGACGAGATGCCGGCCCCGCCCCCGGTCACGTCCGTCCAGTTGATCAGGACGAGGCGGATGATCTCGCCGAAAGCCAGCGTCACGATCGCGAGGTAGTCGCCGCGCAGGCGCAACACGGGGAAGCCGAGCAGCATCCCCCACAGGCCGGCGAACACGCCCGCCAGCGGCAGGCAGATCCAGAACGACAGGCCGAAGGTGGTCGACAGCAGCGCGTAGGAATAGGCGCCGACGGCGTAGAAGGCGACGTAGCCGAGATCGAGCAGGCCGGCGAGGCCGACCACGATGTTGAGGCCCCAGCCGAGCATCACGTAGGTCAGGATCAGGATGCCGAGATCGATCCAGTAGCGCGCCGACGACAGGCCGCCGGTGGCCGCAGCAGCGATCGCCGGCAGGGTCAGGGCGATGCCGACGAACAGGTACAGGCCGACCTTTGAGGTCTTCTGTCCGGCCGCGGGCTCGCCCTGGACCGCCTCGGTGGCCTGGGCCGGGGAGGGGGTCAGGGCGCGGCGGGCGTCCCGGCGCAGGAGAACGAGGCGCTGGAGGACGCGGACGACAAAGATCGCCGCGCACAGCGATGCCACGAGGCCCCAGCGGGGCAGGAGCAGGAGGTCGCTGCCGGGTCCGGCCTCCGTGCGGTAGCTGATGATCGGCACGCAGAGGCCGAAGGCGACGAGCGCGTAGATCGCGGCATCGCGCAGGATGCCGGCCATCGCGGATCCGGGAATCGCGGTGGCGGTGGTCGCGGAGTTGGGGTTCGCCATCAGACCTTCTCGACCTCCGGCCGGCCCAGGATGCCAGACGGCATGAAGATCAGCACGATCGCCAGGATCGAGAACGCGGCGACGTCCTTGTACTCGATGGAGAAGTAGGCCGACCAGAAGGTCTCGATCAGCCCGATGATCAGGCCGCCGAGCACGGCGCCGGGGAGCGAGCCGATCCCGCCGAGCACCGCCGCGGTGAACGCCTTCACGCCGGGCACGAACCCGTCCGAGAACGACACGACGCCGTAGTACATCAGGTAGAGGACCCCGGCGACGGCCGCGAGCGCGGCGCCGAGCACGAAGGTCAGCGAGATCGTCCGGTCGACGTCGATGCCCAGCAGGGCGGCCATCTTGCGGTCCTGCTCGCAGGCGCGCTGCGCCCGGCCGAACGGGGTCCGCTGCACGAGATACCAGAAGCCGGTGAGCAGCACGGCCGTGACCGCCATGATCAGGATCTGCTTGTAGGCCAGGAACACCGCGTAGCCGTCGCGCTCGAACAGCGTGATGCCGCCCGAGAGCATCGGCGGCGTCGGCTTGTTGCGTGCGCCCTGCACCACCTGGACGAAGTTCGACAGGAAGATCGAGACGCCGATCGCCGAGATCAGGGGCGCCAGCCGGAACGAGCCGCGCAAGGGCCGGTACGCGATCCGCTCGATCGCCCAGCCCCACAGGGCGGTGAGCACCATGGCGACCACGAGGACGATCAGGAATGCCAGGGCGATCGAACTAATGCCCAGCCAGGTCGTCAAGAGAAGGAAGGTGATCAGCGCAATGAAGCAAGAGACCATAAACACATCGCCATGGGCGAAGTTTACCATTCCAATAATTCCGAACACCATCGTGTAACCGATCGCGATCAGACCGTAGATCGAACCGAGCGTAAGCCCGTTTATCAGCTGTTGTACGAAGACGTCCATGTATTCTCGCGGGCGCAGGTTTTTGGTCCAGCCTGCAGAAACGGCAGGCAAGCCGGGAGAGCAAGTCTCGTACCGCAGCTGCGACCGGTCGGCCACAGGTTTCAACCCCGGGCGAACGTCCCGGGAAAACAGTCGGCCAAGTCAGTAACACCCCGCGAATGGGCTTGCATCTGGCGTAGTTCGTGCTTCACGTTAACGAAAATCAATGCTGGTCCATCCCGGGCGGCGACGAGGAGCAGTACCGATGTCGGGTTCACGGCTCACGACGTTGATTTTCATCGGCATGCTGCTCGGGATAGCGGTGGGCTACGCCTGCAGCATCACCTGGCCGGATCCGCAGACGGCCAAGGAAATCGCCGGCTATATCGCACTGGTCTCGGACATCTTCCTCCGCCTGATCAAGATGATCATTGCGCCGCTGGTGTTCTCGACACTTGTCGTCGGCATCGCCCATCTCGGGGATACCGCCGCGGTCGGCCGGGTCGGTGGAAAAGCGTTGCTCTGGTTCGTCGGGGCCTCGTTCTGCTCGCTGATGCTGGGCTTGATCCTGGTCAACCTGATGCAGCCGGGCCACAACCTGAACCTGCCCCTGCCCGATGTCGGCGCCGGCACCGGGCTCAAGGCGGCTTCGCTGTCGCTCAAGGAATTCGTCACCCACCTGGTGCCCAAGAGCGCCGTGGAGGCGATGGCCAACAACGAGATCCTGCAGATCGTGGTGTTCTCGATCTTCTTCGGCGTGGCGCTCGCGGCGCTCGGCGAGAAGGGGCACTTCCTGGCCCAGGGCATCGAGGGCCTGGCCGACGTCATGCTCAAGGTGACCGGCTACGTGATGCTGTTCGCCCCCGTGGCGGTGTTCGCGGCCATTGCGGCCACGATTACCACGCAAGGGATCGGCGTCCTCGTGACCTACGGCAAGTTCCTGGTCGAGTTCTACGCCGGCCTCGCGGTGCTCTGGGCGCTGCTGATGGGCGTCGGCTTCCTGATGCTCGGCGGCAGCGGCATCATGCGGCTGTTCAACCTGATCAAGGAGCCGTTCGTGCTCGCCTTCTCGACCGCGTCGAGCGAGGCGGCCTACCCGAAGATGCTGACCAACCTCGAGCAGTTCGGCGTGCCCAATCGCATCACCTCGTTCGTGCTGCCGATGGGTTACTCGTTCAACCTGGACGGCTCGATGATGTACTGCACCTTCGCGGTGATGTTCATCGCCCAGGCCTACAACATCCCTCTCACCTGGGGCCAGCAGCTCACGATGCTGTTCCTGCTGATGGTGACCTCGAAGGGCATGGCCGGCGTGCCGCGCGCCTCGCTGGTGGTGATCTCGGCGACGCTGGCGCAGTTCAACATCCCCGAAGCCGGCCTGCTGCTGATCATCGGCATCGATCAGTTCCTGGATATGGGCCGCTCGGCCACCAACGTGCTGGGCAACAGCATCGCCACCGTCGCGGTGGCCAAGTGGGAGGGCCAGCTCACCAGCACCGATCAGCGCCTCGACCATGTCGGCACGGTCCCATCGCCGGCTGAATAGGACGGCTCGGGGTCACGCGGAGGACACGGGATGTCGGCGATGCGGTTCGGCTTGGTCATGGCAGGCGTGCTCGCCTTGGCGCTGGTGGGCGCCCCGCGCCCCGCCGATGCCGTCGAGGTGCTCACCGGCACCCTGAAGCGGGTGGCCGAGCGCGGCGAGATCGTGCTCGGCTATCGTGAGAGCTCGGTGCCGTTCTCTTTCGTGGAGGGCAAGCACCGGGACGGCAGCCCAAGGGCGATCGGCTACGCCATCGACCTGTGCGGCGAGATTGCCGACGACATCCAGGCGGCGATCGGACGAACCGTGACGGTCCGGTACGAGCCGGTCACCGCGGAGACGCGCATCCCAGCCCTGACCTCGGGCAAGATCGACCTCGAATGCGGCTCGACCACCGCCAACGCCGAGCGGCGCCGGAGCGTCGCCTTCTCCCCGGTCGACTACATCAGCGCGACGCAGCTATTGGTGAAGAAGGGCTCCGGCGTGGCCTCCTACCGGGACCTCGGCGGCAAGACCGTGGTGGTCACGGCCGGCACCACCAACGAGAAGGCGGTGCGCGACCTCCTGGCCAAGCTCAGGATCCAGGCGCAGATCGTGACGGCCCCCGACCATGCGGCGTCCTACGCCATGGTGAAGGCCGGTCAGGCGGACGCCTTCGCCACCGACGACGTGCTGCTCTACGGCCTGATCGCCACCGACAGCCAGGACGGGGCCAACTACACGGTCCTGCCCGACAAGCTCTCCTACGAGCCGTACGGCATCATGTTCCGCAAGGACGATCCCGAGTTCGCCGGGATCGTAGCCCAGACCTTCACGAGGCTCGCCGAATCGCGCGCGCTGCGCTGGATCTACGAGCGCTGGTTCCTGAAGCGCCTGCCCAACGGCGAGCGCCTCGACATCCCGATGTCGAACGACCTGCGGACGAGTTTTCAGCTGATGGGCCTGGACGCGCAGGAGTGACGTCTCGGGACCTGCTGCGCCTCGCTTTCGCCCAACCAGCGGATGAGGAAGGGGCCGCGTTTCTCGTGGTCCCCCCTCTCTGCAGCGAGCGTGCCGCCGCCCCATGCCGATCGCCGCGCCTTTCCCCAAGCCCGTCCCCAAACCGGTGCCGAAGCCGGCCCTGAAGACCGTCGCCCTGCTCCTGGCCGCCGGCCTCGCCTGCGCCGCCACGCCCGCGTCCGCCCATCCCCATGTCTGGGTCACCGCGAAGGCGCAGCTCGTCTATCAGGACGGCAAGCTCGTGGGCGTGCGCGATACCTGGAGCTTCGATCCCGAATACACCGCCTTCGTCACGCAGGGGCTCGACACCGACAAGGACGGCACGCTCTCGCCGGACGAATTGGCTGGGCTCGCGGCCGAGAACACCAAGAACCTCGCCGAGTTCGGCTACTTCACGAAACTGAAGGTCGGCGGCAAGGACCAGGCCTTCGCCGAACCGAACGAGCCGGCGATGCGCCTTGAGGGCAGGGCGCTGGAGCTGAGCTTTCTGCTGCCGCTCAAGGCGCCGGTCCAGCAGGGCAGGGGCGTCGCGGCCCTGGAAGTCTACGACCCAACGTATTTCGTCGCCTTCTCCTTCGCGGAGGGCTCGGACGCGGCCACCCTCGCGGGTGCGCCGCAGGGCTGCGCCGCCACGGTCACTCGTCCGAAGACGGAGCAGCCCAAGACCGCCGAAGCCGGTTCGCCCGGCATGACCGAGGCCTTCTTCGAGGCGCTCACCGCCGCCTCGTCCTACGGAGTCCAGTTCGCCAGCCGGATCCTGGTCGCATGTCCGTAGGGATCGGCGTCGCCGCGCAGCCCCGGTACGGACGGCTCGGGCTGCGGTTGGGTCTGATGGCCGCCGCCGTGGTGCTGGCCGCCCTCGTGGCAGCCGGGCTGGCCTGGCTCATCGCCCCCGGGATCGCCGCGCCGCCGGCACGCTCGCCGTTCGGCATCGGCTTCCGCGAGGCGGCCCCGGCCGCCTCGGGTCTCGGCGGCGTGATCCTGGCCCTGCAGGCGAGCTTCTCCCGCAGCCTCAACGCCGCCGTATTGGCGCTGAAGGGCGGCGGCGACTGGGCGCCGCTGATCGGCCTGGCCTTCGCGTACGGCGTGTTCCACGCCGCCGGCCCCGGCCACGGCAAGGCGGTGATCGCCGGCTACATCCTGGCAGGCGAGCGGGCCCTGCGTCGGGGTTGCGCCCTGAGCGCCTGCGCGGCCCTGCTCCAGGCGCTGGTCGCGGGGGCGATCGTCGGGATCGGCACCGTGGTGCTGAACGCCACCGCAGCCGGAGTGACCCGGGCCGGAACCGTGATCGAGACCGCCAGCTTCGCCCTCGTCGCCGTGGTCGGGCTGTCGCTGACCTGGCGTAAGGCCGGCCGGCTCGTCCAACTCGGGACGCCCTGCGGACCTGGCTGCGCCCACCTGCCCGACGCCCGGACGCTCGACAGCCTGGATAGCTGGCGCGCCCGCGCCGGCGTGGTCCTGGCGGCGGGCTCGCGGCCCTGCGCCGGAGCGGTGCTGATCCTGGTCTTCGCGGTCTCGCAGGGGGTGCCGGGGGCGGGGATCCTGGCTGTCCTGGCGATGGCGGTGGGCACCGCGCTGACCACCACGGCCCTGGCCTGCCTCGCAGTCTTCGCCAAGCGTGCGGCCCTGCGCCTCGCGGGCGGTCGCGGCCAAGCGGGTCTGCTGGTCATCGGCGGCCTGGAGCTCGTGGCCGCCGCCTTCGTGCTGGTGCTGGGCGTCGCGATGCTGTCCGGCCTGGCAATGAACCTCGGCGGGTGAGTCCGCAATCGAACGGTCGAAGCCCGTTTGCGGATGCCGGGCAGCGCGCGGGCTGTCGCAGGATCAGCCCCTTACCGGCGAGCGAAATCGTCTCGCCAACAGGGCTTTAGCGTGTCACGCTGCCGTCTCGAGGCGGAGGAGCGCGGATGCACGCCGACTTCCTGACGATCCTGAACTGGCGCCTGCTGGCCGGATCGCATCCCTTCCCGGGTCCCGATGGCGGAACCTGCATCAACGAGGCGGCGATCGTGGCCGCCGGGCTGCCTTACAAGGCGATCCGTTCCAGCGCCGATTGCCCACCCTGCTTCTCCAGGCCGATCGCGGCCTACGCGCTGGGCCTCAACGACGCGATGCCGGACGACGCGCGGTCCCAATTGATCGCCTTCGTGCTGCGGCTGTCCGGCAGCGCCGACCGGCCGGACGTCGAGGCTGCCCGGACCCGGCGCCTCGCTCTGGACAGCATCCGGCAGATCCTGGCGCCCCTCTGCGCTCGGGCCGGCATGGCCGAGCATGCCGAGGCCTGTGCCGGCGCGCCGGACCTGAGCCTGGCCCTGGCGGCGGCACGGTCGGCCGAATGGCAGGGCGGCGCGCTGGCGCAGGAAGCCGCCCGCATGCGGCGCTGGCGGGACGGCGCGCTGCAATCGGCGGTCGCCCGCACGGCGACGGCGGCCCAGCGCGCGGCCGAGGATGCCCGCTGTGCCGCCGAGGTCGCCGAGGGCGCGGCCCCGTTCGTGCCGGACACCTGGGCGCGGGCCTGCACGATCCTCGACGCTGCCCTGGCGATCGGCCGGCAGGCGCCGGAGATCGACCTCATCGGCGCCCGGGCGCGCCTCGACGCGGCCCGGGCGCGAATCCCGGCCTGATCAGGCCAGGACGGGCTCGGCGGCGAGGTCCAGTTCGATGGAGGCGCAGTTCTCCAGGAATGTGCCGGTGAGGTGATAGAAGAACGTCCCGTGACCGACCACCGCGATCGTCGTCTCGGGCCGCCCCCGCAGCCACTCCCGGAATCCGGCCACGCGGGCGTCGAACAGGTGGCGCGGCTCTACCGGGTATCCGCCGACCTCGCAGCCGGGCTCGGCATGCCACCACACCTCGGGCAGGTGGCCGACATCGAGATGCGGGAACTCGGCGGCGATCTCGGAGGCGGCCCGGCCGACGTCGCAGCTGCTCTCCTGGCACTCCCGGTGCAGCACCTCGACCAGCACCCGCGGCTGGTTCGGGTGCTCGCCGAACAGGATCGCGGCGGTCTCGATCGCCCGGGTCAGCGGCGAGATCACCACCAGCTCGAACGGGATATCCTTCAGTCGCTCCCGCGCGTCCCGGGCCTGGGCCTGACCTCGCGGGGTCAGGCGGGCGTCGAGCAGGCCGGGATCGCCGCCCCCGTGCCGGTGGGCGGCGTTGAAGGTGGATTCGCCGTGGCGGATGCAGACAATGCGGGTGGTCTCGGGCATGTGGCTCGGATGTGTCGCGTGGGGGAAGGCGGGACGTTGCAAGCGTGCGCTCCGGAAAGCGGATGCCGGTTCAGCGTCAGCGAGCGCGTTGGATCAGGGACTTAGCGCCGGTCCTGATGGCAACGCGGTCGGGAACGGCTCTAGGCGAAGCGTCCGCCGCGCTGGATGACCTCGATCTTGTAGCCGTCCGGGTCCGTGGCGAAGAAGAACCGGGCCAGCACGGTGTCGCCGTGCTTGAGGGTCTTCACGTCGGTGGCCGGGAAGCCCTCGCGGAGATGGCGGGCGTGTTCGGCCTCGACGTCGTCGACCACGACGGCGATGTGGCCGTAGCCGTCGCCGAGGTCGTAAGGCGTGTCGCGGCCCTTGTTCACCGTGAGCTCCAGCTCGAACGGAGAGGCCGGATCGCGCAGGTAGACCAGTGTGAAATCGTCGAAGTCGTAGCGGTCCGCAGCCTCGAAGCCGAAGGCGCGCGCGTAGTAACTCCGCGCGCGCTCTTCGTCGCGAACGCGGATCATGGCGTGGATGGGCTTGGACATGCGGCAGCGGTTCCGGGATCGTCGAAGCATTCGGGACGCGGTCTATGTGGCGCCGCCTCGGCCCGGGGGAAAGGGCCGACCGTCCGCTGCAACCCCACGCGGTCTCCGGACAACCGCCGCGCCGCGCCTGTACATTGATTCCTGATACCTGAAAGTAAATTCAAGTTTTTTGACACATTGATGATGCGCTCATCGGCGCAATTATGAGAAATTTTCAAATATATTGCGCGAAATTCTGGTTCTAAAATTGCGAATACATGTGTATTCAAACTGTATTATGCGAATAATACCTCAAATTTGGTCCTGTGACAGAAAAATAGCAGACCTTAGGGCCAGATTAATAGAATCATGATACACGGAGCATTCACCTGGGCTCCAGCCCGACCCCAGACCGACGGACCCGAACAGACATGCTGCGCCTGTCGAACCTCAAGATCTTGACCAAGCTGATCACGGTCGTCTCTCTGATCGGCGTCATCGTCGGCGGCTGCGTCTGGTACGCTCAGTCACGCATGAGCCAGATCGACGACGCCTACAGCGCGTTCATCAACGACGAGGCCGTCGCGGTAGCCGAAGGCCGACGCCTCAACCGATTCGTCTTCGAACTCAACTATTTCGTCTATCGGATCATCGCCGAGACCGACGCGGACCAGATCCGGACCGCCAACGCGGGGTTCGAGGCCGCAGTGCCGAACCTGAAGGAAACGCTCAAGTCGCTGCGCGACCACGCGCCCAGTTTCGCGCCGCGCATCGACGCGCTGGCGATGCGAATCAACAAGTTCCTCACCGACGTCACCGAGGTGCGCCGCCTCGGCACCAGCAACCAGAACGACCAGGCGATCGCCCTGGTCCATTCCGCGATCGATCCGACCTTCTCGACCCTCATGGTCGAAGGCAACGCGCTGTCCAACGACATCAACGACTTCATGCAGAGGGGGTCCAACGACCTGTCGGCCAAGACCGATGCCACGCGCCTCAGCCTGATGATCGTCAGCGCCCTCGGGATGCTCGCCGGCGCTGTCCTGGCCGCGTTCATCGCGATGGTCGGCATCACCCGGCCGCTCGACCGCCTGGTCGCCGTGCTGCAGCGGATGGCGAAGGGCGAGATCGAGGCGGAGATCAAAGAGGCAGCCCGCAAGGACGAGATCGGCGCCGTCGGCAAAGCCGTGGAGGGCATCAAGGCGATGGTCGCCCGCAAGGCCGCCGAGGAGGCCGAGGTCCGGCGGGTTGCCGAGGAGGCGGCAGCGGCTGCGCGCAAGCAGACCATGCTGGAGCTCGCCGACGGGTTCGAGCGCGCCGTCGGCGGCATCGTCGGCCTGGTTTCGTCCTCGGCGACGGAGTTGCAGGCGACCGCCCAGTCGATGACGGCGAGCGCCACCCAGACCGCCACCCAATCCACCACGGTGGCCGCCGCCGCCGAGGAAGCCGCCGCCAACGTCCAGACCGTGGCCGCCGCCGCCGAGGAGCTTGGCTCGTCGGTCCAGGAGATCGGCCGGCAGGTACTCGGATCGGCCGGACTCGCCCAGTCGGCGGTCGGCGAGGCGGACCAGACCCATCATCTCGTGCAGGCGCTCAGCCAGGCGGCGACCCGCATCGGCGATATGGTCGGCCTGATCTCCAACATCGCCGGGCAGACCAACCTGCTGGCCCTGAACGCCACCATCGAGGCCGCCCGCGCCGGCGAAGCCGGCCGCGGCTTCGCCGTGGTGGCCTCCGAGGTGAAGGAGTTGGCTGCGCAGACCGCCAAGGCCACCGAGGAGATCAGCCAGCAGATCGGCCAGATCCAGGGCGTGACCGGCCAGGCCGTCACGGCGATCGGGGGCATCACGGCGCGCATCCGGGAGATCGACTCGGTGGCGACCTCGATCGCCGCGGCCGTCGAGGAGCAGGGCGCCGCCACGCAGGAGATCGTCCGCAACGTCGCCCAGGCCGCCACCGGCACCAACGAGGTGACCAGCAACATCGCCGGCGTGGCCCAGGCCTCCGAGGATACCGGCGCCGCCGCAAGCCAGGTGCTCAACGCCGCCGGAGAGCTGTCGCGTCAGTCCGAGCACCTGGGCGCCGAAGTGTCCCGCTTCCTCTCCACCGTGCGGGCAGCGTAACGCACCCGTCCCCTCTGCGGGCTACGACCTTCAGAGATCGGCTCTCATTGGGCTGACAGGCCCCGCTCCCGAACGGGAGCGGGGCCTCGCGCCTCGTCCGCCACCGCTGCGTGAATCCGCCGGTCCCAGCGGTGGGGGAGACGCACTCGGGGCCGGCCTTGGCCCGGGTGCAGCAGCGCGCTCCGTGAACAGCGTAGCCCGCACGAGTAGACGGCAGAGCCACTCGCCGCTCTCGATGCATCGTCGAACGCGGCGCAGATCATAGGGCCGGCGCGGGCAAACTGCGCGTTCAGGCCCTATCCACCCGCTCCACGTCCGCTCCCTCAGCCGAGCGCGGCGCCGTTCCCGGCGAACTCCCAGACCGGGACGCCAGCCTGCTGGTCGAACCTGTTTCCCGACCCCGAGCTGATGGTGAACCTGACCCTGTGCAGCTCGAGCCGATACACCGCTCGGCCGTCCACCATCAGCGCGCCGCACCGCTTGGTCCGACGTGTGCCGAAGTGGGGGTCGACGCCGAACAGATCGGCCGTCGTCCAACCGAGCCCGTGCGCCTCGTCGCCAAATCGTTCGATGAAGTCGAGGGCGCTGTGCCGGAGCCGCACCCAGCGCTCCACCGCCAAAAAGCGACAGGGTGAGCCCTGCGTCGGCATCGCCGCGATCGAATCGCGCCAGAGCACAACAGGGCTCGGGCGGATAGCGGCGTCGATGGTTGTGCACATATTATTATAATACGACAGAAGCTAAGCATTAACCATGTGAGCTGTCGCCAATCCATCGGATTTTGAGCTTATAAAAATTTGACGCTGGCTTTAACACGAGGAATTTTTCGGCCGATATTTATCGTAACGGAAGCTTGACAAACATAGGTTCTTTAAAACCGACAACGTTGCTGCGCAATTAGACAACCGCCGGTTGATTGTGGTAGAAATTTCCCGCCTTGGACCGGGTTCGGATAATGTATTCTCCCGGCCCACGCGGTAGCGGCGGTTCGGACCAAGAGCGCCGGCGCTTCCAAGATGTCTGCGGCCCTCGGGACCCAGGAATTGGCTGGTGGTGCTCGGGCTGTGCCGCGTCGGTGCTGACACCACCCGGATCATCCCGAGGCCGCGTCGCGAAGCCCGGTGATGATGCGCATTCAAGCATCGTTCCGAACGGTGGCCGCCCACTCTCAGAAAACGACGATGCGGATTGAGGACCGCGCGCGTCGTGCCGGTTCTGAGATCCGGTACGATGCGCGATCGGCCGTCTCGGCGGTGAGGGCTCCGGTCAGGGTGCCGCGCGGGTGACGACGGCCCGGTCGGCGTTCACGCGTCCGGCCCAGTCCTTGGCGCGGTCCTGACCCTTGAGGTCGATCAGCCGGGCGCCGCTGACATCGACGTTCTTGAAGTCCGTGCCCGCCACCGTGGCCCCGGTCAGGTTTGCCCCGGACAAGTCCGAGCCCATCAGCACGACGTCGGTCAGGTCGGCATCCTTCAAGTCGGCGTATTCCAGGCGCGATCGCCCGAGGTTGGCCCCCTTGAGGTTCGCCCCCGTGAGATTCACCGAGGTGAACACCGCCCGCATCAGCCCCATGGACTGGTTCTTGATGTCGGCGCCGCCCTTGAGGTCCACGAGCGTCGCGCCGCTCATATTGGCGCCCTTGAAGTCGCCGATCGGCCTGGACCGGCTGAGGTCGGCGCCGGTGAGATCGGCATCCCGTGCGGTGATGCCGAACATCCTGGCGTCCGCCAGCTTGGCGCCGGACAGGTCGGCCTTCAGGAACCACGCCTGTTCGAGGTTGGCATCGCTGAGGTCGGTGCCGCGCAGGTTGGTCTTGTTCAGGCGCGCGGTCCGCAGGTTGGCCCCATGCAGGTTCAGCCCGGACAGGTCGAGGCCGGACAAAGCTTTGTCGTGCAGATCGATCGGCTTGCCATCGGCGGCCGCGATCATCGCCTAGACGTCG
>Ga0265798_10006119_pt1 | contig 15897 bp, 26 predicted proteins | sample P3T30metagenome_FD_192430 | JGI IMG/M metagenome (GOLD analysis project Ga0265798, IMG submission 192430) | Plant litter microbial communities from East Loma Ridge, Irvine, California - P3 T30 | ecosystem: Environmental > Terrestrial > Plant litter > Unclassified | place: USA: California... | reverse complement strand
GCGCGACCCGTCCGACCGGGCAACAAATCAGCGATCAACACCCACTGAGCATCCGAGAGCAACTGGAAGCGAGGCACCCCAACAGCATCCAGGAATCACGAGCAACCGATTACAAGACACGCCCTAGATGCCGAGCGGGAGCGCATCCGGCGTGAGCGCAACACCTGACCGCGACCACCGCCGTGGTAGAACGCATTGTCTACTTTCCTGATGGTGGGGAATTGGTCATGCTGAGCCACCGCCGATACCCGGGTGGTTCCACCAGTGGGAAGGGGCGACTCGAACGTGTCTTCCCCACCGGGGTGTTCGGTGACAGGGGCCCTGATCCACGCCTGTCACCGGAGCACTCATCGAGAGGTCGCCAACGTCGAAAGACGCCACGTTTGCGCAGGTCTCGTCTGGTTTGCGATGACGGCGCGTTTCCCCTTCACGGCTATTCCGTAAGGTTTTAGTGTCGCTGCGATGAGGGGGTGTGGCCTTGGCTGCACGACGGCGTGTGCGCCGGTTCATGCGAGGTGCGGATAATGTCGAACGGGGTCCGGGTCTCGGGTCCGTTCGCGGTCGGGTGATGTGCCGTGTTTTCCTCCGCCAGGGCGCACCATCGTAGCTGCTGCGGTTAGTGGTGGGTGGTGTCGTTTTCGTCGAGTTCGATCTCCTCGTGGGCAACATCCTCAGTGACCTGCTGCTGCTCGGTGTGGGTTTCGGTGCCGAGCTTGACGCGCTCGACGGGGACGGTTTCCTTGTCGACCACGACGCGTTCCTCGTTCAGGGTCCCTTCGTGCTCTTCCTCGCTGAGGGCCGGCCCGTTGGTCGCGGCGTCGACGTTCGTGTCGGTGATCGGTTCGCGCTCGAGGGTGACTTCTTCGTGCTGCACGGGGACGGTGACGTGCTGCTGTTCGGTGACGACGTGCTTCCGGAGTCGTGCACGTCCGGTTTGCACGTTCTGCGTACCGACATTCAGGCGTTCCTCGGAACGAGTCATCGCGTCGTACGTGTCCGGCCCAGATGTGTCGTGGCCGGCACTGGCGGTGCCGTAGTCACCGTTGACTCCACTGGTGGTGCTGATGCCGTAGTGGTCGAAGATGCGGTCCTGTTCCTGCTCGGACAGGTCACCATCGGCGTCGATGCGAGGTGCGTCTTTGATGGTGTCCTTGTCGAAGGTGACACGGAGCTCGTCGCCGGTGAAGCTGGCGTCCTGGAGCGGGGACGAACGACTCGGCCGTGCCGAACAGTCCGGTGGAGACGGATGCGAAGAGGGGCTGGCCGCTGTCGTTGCCGAGATAGACCTGCTTGACGGTGCCGACCTTGTCGCCGTTCCGGTCGGTCACCACAACCGGCTCGCTGCCGCGACGGAGGGGACTTCTCCGCCTCTCCCAGTTGGGCTACAAGGGCCAAACCGCACTACTCGAAGTGGTCTGTGCTCGTAGCGACTCGAACCCCTGGACGCCATCGGCAATTGCCGCGCGCGCGACCGACGAGCTGCGTCCGGATTGCAAACAAGAGCGGAGGGCTGCCGTCAACGACGGATTTCAGCCCCCCGACCTTGAACTCCCCTACTAACGAAGACTCTCCCCTACCCGAACGGGTTGAAGCCGACGCTTACATAGAGATCTTCACTACCGACACTGATGCCGGCGACGTTGATGCCGAGAATTTCTTCGATTGTGAGATTCATGGACATGCCTTCCGTGCGGTGTTCGTCATCGAAAACCTCGTGACGAGCTCACCCTGCCACCGCCCTCCGAAACACGCCTATACCCCCAGGATACTCTCAGATTTAGGGCCGCGCGTCCCCCAAAAGGCTGATTGACAACACGTTAACGAGATTAAGGGCGGTACGTGGTAGAGAATAATGTTGCGGAAACCACGGATGCTGCTTAGACATTTATCAACCTTAACATCGAATTTCAATTTGACGACGGGGGCACTGAGTCGAAAGACGTTGACTTCAATCCGAAGTGGGGCCAGATCAAGAATCGACAATATTCTCAGGGAGCTTACCAAAGCCCGTTAATGCTATTTATCTGAGGGCAGAGAGCGCTGAAGCCTCATTGAGCATTCTTGGTGGACGCACGTTCTATAAAATTGCATCCGGGTGGCTGTCAAACAACAATGGCACCTGGTCGGAGCGTCATAGTTTGGCAGACCCTACTGACAGTAACAACACGAGTGTGTTCTACAAGTGGGATGCAGATCCGGAAACGCTACCGGGCGTTTGAGTCGGTTCCTGACAAGTTAAGTCAGCTGCACAACCACCCTATTGAAGTAACCAGCAGTACTGAGCACCACACCACTGGGGTCGGGCCGGGACCACAACCGACCCGACCCCACCGTGAGATACCCCCCTCCAGCCCCTCCATCAGATAAACGAGCTCATCGAGGCAGCCGCCGAGAAATAACTCGCTCGCACCATCACGCGTTACGGAGTGCGTCGGCCTGCTCATGATCGACGAGCTTAGTTACGGCGGCTCTGAACTGCTGCTTGAGGGACTCACCGAACGAGAGAAAGATCTCCGTCCCGATCGCGTCGAACGAGTCTTTCAGCGGATGGACGACGACGTTCACCGACCCACGCTCTGTGCCACGGGTCGTCGACCGCCTCGCATTCAACGACACCATTCTCGAGACCGGCAAGACCAGCCGCCGACTCAAACACCCCGCAACCAGCACCAGCTCTAACGGTCTACTTGGCCAAGGCGTGTCTCGTAATCGGCACCGCCACACCGCTACGGCATTGAGGATGACCGCAGTAGATCCAAGCTGCGACTGCTCACGACTGCTGAGCCAAGGAAGACACCGAGCGGTGCACCCGTGGGGCGCATCCGACGTTTACTCGGAACCGGATACCTACTCCCCCAACCAGTCCGCAAGCCGATCGGCTACCGGACTGTTTTGCGCCTGACGCTCCGCGGTATCCACTTCTTGGCTGATCTGCGCGGCCTCGGATGGATATCTTCTGCCGGACGACAGGGTGGGTCGGCGTTTTCGGCTTCGGCGCGGTAGCGGAGCATGGTGGTGGTGGGGCGTGTCCGATGGGGGATGGACACGCCCCACGCATGGTCGGCGGGATCGTTGTCAGAACGGCCGACCGGAGTGATGGTGGAGCCTCCACGACTCAACACCACCCGGTAACCGTACCCAGATCCGACAATCGGTGCAATAATGATCAACTGAGATGTCAAATGTGCAACGGGTCGAGTACGAGTGCATCATCTGCGGCTGGTCGGTGACTGCTCCGGAGATGCATGCGGTGCGACGCGCGATCGTGCAACACGACTATCTCGTACATGATCTTCCGTTGCCGCAGCGGATCCGGGACGAGCTGCTCGGCACCCCTGGACGGGATGTTCGGCGATGAGCCTCTATCAGTGTCCGCTCTGTGGCTGGTCTGCCGGGTGGACCCGCGGGTATGTGCTGCACCTGCTGGTCCGGGCGCATGACATCGACGCGCATGACCTTCGTACCCCGAAGTGGGCGCCACTGTCGATCACCGGACTGCCCGACCCGCCAGAATAAACGGAGACATAAGGTGCGCGGGTGTGGTGGGACGATCAACAAAGAGCACTCCGCACGAACTGGCATGCTGATTCGAGTTCCGCCACTCGCGCCACCCAGCGGAGAGTCAGGAACCTTCCCGCCGCCATGCGGTCGTGGCAGTGAGGTTCGGTCATCGCCGTCAACGCCTGGTGTGCCCCGCTTTACACATTGGAGTGGGCTTCCGCGTGATGCGTGGTGATCGGGCACGGGTTTTGCCCCGCCGTGTTCCACGCTGCGGCCCACATGCCGATGATTGCCGGGGTGGCCATGCGGGAGCGTGCATCGGAGGATCCAGTACTCGCTGGTACACACCATCGTGTCCATGCCTGCACAATACTGATTACGCAGTCAGACTACGGAGAGAGGGTGGCAGGGTGCGCGTTCCGTGGTTGTTGTCGACGCTCATGCGGATGCGGCGCGAGCTGGGCTTGGAGGCGGGTTGGTGCAACGCTCGTGTCGCCGCTTACGAGTGCCTCGTCACCGCGGCAATGCAGGAAACCAGGACCGTTGCGGGGCTCGAGGAGCACATCACCGCCGTTATGCACCTGATGCGCAGCCACCCGCCGGCATGGCCAGGGCGGATACCGCGAAAGGGAACCGATGATCTCATCGCAGGAACCCACCTCGTTCGCTGCCGCACAGCAGCGAGCTTTGACGGAACGAGCCTGGAACGACGCGGTCCACGCAGTCGACGACTTGCTGTCCACGATCGGCGACAGCTCCGAACTCCGTAACCCAGACCGCCGCCGCCAACTTGCCCGAAACATCACCACGACCATCCGTCAGAAGATCGGCAGATAACCCCCAAACATACGATTCTCTCAAGACTGTCTGAGCAACGGTGTGTGGGGTCTGGCGGGTTCGGTAGTGGGTGGTGCGCTCGAGGCGGTCGGGGTAGTTGATCGCGAACGCGTTGAGGGCGGGCTTCCACCTGATCATCCAGCGTGCCCGGCCACCGCCGGTGGGGTCAAGCGACCTCGTCACGAGGTAGAGGCACTTCAGCGCCGCCTGCTCGTTCGGGAAGTGCTACCGGCGCGCGGACCGCGCGCCGGTAGCGGGCGTTGATCGACTCGATCGCGTTCGTGGTGCAGATCACGTTCCGGATCTCGACGTCGTATGCCAGGAACGGGACGAACTCCGCCCAGGAGGGCACTGGCTCCGCCATCATGCCAATATTCTGATTATGTAGTGGGGTGATGAATTTCCGTATAGTTCTCGCCCGTCTTGTGGGCAGCGTTGCCGTGCTCGCAGTCATTGTGGTTGGTGTACGAGCGGATCTTGCGTCGACTCGTGCGGCTGCGGCGGTAACAGCGACGACGTCCCGTGCTGCAGCGCCAACGATCGATGAGCTCGCGCAGGGCCGTCAGGACGGCGATGCGGAGGTGAGGGTTGCCGGGCCGGTGCAGGTGAACTTCCGGCGGTTGTCGTTCCAGCCGGGTGCGAGCACTGGTAAACACTGCCATTACGGCCGCTTGGTTGGTGTCGTCGAAGAGGGCACGTTGACGCATTACGCGTCGATCTACCCCGGTGGCGTGCATGTCTACCGCGCTGGCGACACGATCAACGAGGGACCCGGCTACGTGCACGAAGGAGTGAACGAGGCCGCGACGCCGCTGGTGCTGTATGTCACCTACCTCACCCCGGAGGGCAAGCCGCTCGCGGAAACCGACCTCAGCAACTGCGACGCCGCGTAGCTGCCGTCGCTCAGAGGCCACAGGATGCGTCGACGTGATATCAGGCGCGGCCGGTAAGGGTTGCGGCGTGGTTGGTGATGTGGTCCCAGTCGATCGCAGCGTCGGGGTGTTGCAGGTGGAATTGGGCTTGGGAGCGGACGCGTTGCTCAGCGGCCGTGATGAGGGGATTGTCGATCATCGCGGCGAGCTCTCCGAACTCGTCGTTAAACGCAACTTGCGCGTCCCGGTCGTGGTCCTGCAGCTTCGGCAGCAGACCACTCATCCGTCTCCGCGCTTCCGAGAGTTCCTTCGTAGGAACACGGTCGAGGTGGTCCAGGACGAAGCTGCGGATCATGTGCATGTACTCCGCTGCTCGCCGGTATGCATCCGGGGACCGGTCTTGGATGCGGGTGTACCGGTTGGGTTCCATCTGGATCAGCCCGTCCGCGGCGAGCATCGCGATCGCTTCCCGGATCGGGGTCCGCGATACCTGCAGCCATGCGGTCAGGTCCGCGTCGTTGAGTTTCTCGCCGGGCTCGAGCTGACCGTTGAGGATCTCGTCACGGATCCGGGAGTACGCGATGTCACGGATCAGTTGACGTTGGGGTTCAGACGAGGGCTGCGGCACGGGCATGCATGTAAACGTATGCCACGAGCCTGCCCACCCCACCATGCTTCCGGCACCGCGAAGCAGCAGTACCGGTTGACGATCGGCTATCGAGACGGCAGAGCGAAGGGAACACTCTCAGATGGGGTACCCCTATCGATACGCCAAAGGGCAGAGCTCTCCTTCCCGAATGAGGGTTGGCGTTTTTTCGGCGGCTACTTCTTCCCGAGACGGGCTCGCCGCAGTTCTGCGACGATGCGTGCCCGCTCGGGGTCCTTGGCCAGCGTGCGGTCGTCCACGATGTCCACGACGTGCTTGACCAGCTCCGCGACCTGCTTGCGCAGGAGGAAGCCGAGCACGGAGGGGATGACCGTGATGACGCCGGTCAGGATGGTGCCGCCGAAGGCCGTCAGCATGTCCACCGTGGTGTCGGTGATGGGCATGTTGGCTCCTTCGGGTTTGGCCGTATGGCCAGCCCGCCCGTCGTGGGCGGGGGTCTAGAGCGCCGGGAGCCGACGTGGGCGCCCGGTGGGCGCGTAGTACCCCTATGCGCGGAGCGAGTCGTCTGCTGTGTGCTCCCGCGTTGAGGGCATGGAAAAGGCCGGCCCTGACGGGACCGGCCTGTTCGTGGTGCTCGGATGCTGCGCTGAAGGCAGAGTCGTCTCGAGCGGTTCCAGCCTACGGTTCGGGCCGGACATGACGAAAGCCAGTCCGATGGACTGGCTTTTTGCGCGCACTGATGATGCGTGCCTCAGCATAGCTGATTTCGGGACATGCCTGCAGGCATGCGGATCGACTCCGATGGGCGCGTGGTGCTCCTATGCGCGGAGCGAGTGAGTTCGCGGCGGTCCGGCGTGGGCAAGCAAATGGCCGGCCCTGACGGGGCCGGCCTGGTTGATGTGGTCGAGTGTTGCTTGCGTTGCGGGCAGAGTTATCTCGAGCGGTGCCAGCATACGTTCTCGGGCCGGACATGACGAAAGCCAGTCCGATGGACTGGCTTTTTGCGCGCACCACTGACGCGGGGCCAGCCTACCGCGACTTTGAACAGGCGTGCAACTGCGCGGATCCGCGCCGCAGGAGCTGATCGTCTGCCTGGCAACGCCGCCGGCGAGTGGGCGATGTGTGAGCCGCCGTTGGTCTGTTGTCTCGCGAACGCCGTATCAGAGAGGGAGCAGCAGAAATTCGTCTGGGACTCCGGCCGTCTGAGCCGTAGAACAGAGTGCGACCAACCGCCAAGGAGCGACAACGCATGAACAACAAGTCCACCTACACGTTCCGTTTCGAACACCAGAAGTCGCACGCAACCGCCCCGCTGCCACCCAAGGGCCCCTGGGGCGTGACCTGGCTCATCGTGCGCGTCGCAGGCGTACTCGTCGGCTCCGCCCACCTCGTCGTCCCTTTGCTCCAGCAGTAATGGTGGTTACTCGGCTGCAGCTCAGTTAGCACCTCGATGACCAGGGCGTGCTGTCCGCGCAGGTACGCCCGGTGATTGCGCCCTACTGATGGCGGGGCCGGCGCTCCATCACGTCAGCTGTGGACAACAGTTCGAGCCGCCATCGCTCACTGTCGTCCTCTAGATAGCGGCTGATGCCATCCAACGTTCGACTCCAAATGTCCACCACGACCCAGTTCTTGAGGATCTTGTCCATACCCGGGTCGTTGTTGTGCAACAGCCAGGATTGAAGTTGGGCTGTAACAGACTTTGCTCCTTGGCGGTCGGTGCGATCGAACTCGCCATGAGCGGACGCAACCTCAGCAAGTGCGGGCCATGTCGCATCGTCCATCAGCGCTTTTGCTGTAACAGCGGCAAGGCGGTTAAGCCGGTCCGCTTCCACCGCGCGCTCGCGTCGAGACGTCTGCTGCATCACCTTGTTGGACTGACGGAGAGCTCGCACCGAGACGACGAGCGCAGCTGCCGCGAGCAGTATGGATGCCATCGCGCTGATGGATGGCAGGACAATCCCCGACCACCAGTCAAAGGCCGATACTGCTTCCGATGCGGCGAGCATGTAGAGATCCTAAGCGTGCGGGCACAGGCTGCCGCTTGAAGACACCGACACGCAGTTGTTGACGTTTGTCATCTGCGGTCAGTTGTCCGCTCGGGATCGATCCGCGTACGCTCCGCGGCGTGACAGACGAGCTCTCAGCGACGTCATAGCCGACCCCGGTTGCCGGCACCGGGGGTCGTGCGTACCGTGATGGTCTGCGCCCGGACCATTCCCCCCAGCGACTTCGGGCGCCCGCAGCTCGAGCAGCCCCCCTATTCGCTCGAGCTGCAGCCGGCCCCGGCCCTGTTCCCCAACAGGCCGGGGCCGCTTCACGTTCGCTGGCCTCTGCGCGCCGGCGAGCTCCTCGAGCACGCGGGATCCAAACGGACCGCCGGCGGCGGCCTGTTCTGTCTGAGCGGGCCGCCGCCGGCGGGCTGATCTTGTCTGATGGGAGCCGGCAAGCCGGCCAGCGCTCTGGGCCTGCGGCCCGTTTTTCACCGAGAAGCCTTCGGTGGCTCGGTCGCAAGCTCCCTCGTAGCAGCCTCCCGGGCCGTGTCTAGCCGCTGGCGCGGCCGGATCCTCCGAGATTTTCGGCACGCGGTCGCAAGCTCCCTTATTTCGCGCCGAAATTCTCTCCCCCTCCGCCCTTCGGGTAGACACACCCCTCCCGGCCGCTAGGCGGTAAACCGCCTTCTCGGCAAAAAAACGAGGAGGGGACAAGGAGAACGGAAATGAAGTTGATGGGTATTCGAGCGACCGCAGATGGTGCGGTTGAAGGCGTCGTCGTGAACGCACGTGAGTCGACCCTGCAGGGCACGCGGGAGCAGATCGGGTGCCGCCTGGTGGACGTGGTTCGCCTCGACGGCCGGATCGATGCGTGGATCGATGACGAGGGCATGTACGCGGGGGGCCGCAACGACCTCGCCACCGTCGCGGCGGTTGCGCTCGGGCGTTCCCGGGCGGCGTCGCCGCTGTACGGGACGGTCCTGTTCCTGACCTACGACGAAGCCGGGGACACCCGGTCGCTGTCGCCGGATCAGTACACGGCCGTCATGCGGGCGTTCCAGCACGCACGGATGGCGCTCACCCGGGCGGAAGCACTGTCCGCAGTGTTCCGCGAGCAGTAACACCCAGCAGTCCCACCCATAGAAAAAGACCGGGTGCGGAGTTCCCGACAACGCCTAATTGCCAGGACCCGCACCCGGTCACTACCGGAAAGCGTCAAGACCATGAGCATTGCAGAACACATCACCGTCACCCACCTGACCGACCAGCCCCAGCCCGACGCGAGCGGCGTTGACCTGGTGCACGTCCCCGCGGTGGACGTGGTGATCGAGAACAACGTCCGCACCGCGGCCGACCTTGACCCCGCGTTCCTGGCCTCCGTGAAGCGTCACGGGGTGCTCCTGCCGACCATCGGCTACCGGAACGCCGAGGGGGCCGTGGTGGTCCGCGACGGCCAGATGCGCGTCCTCGCCGCCCGCGAGGCTGCCGTGGCTGTCCCCGTCTTCGTCACGGCCCGTGACGACAGCACCGCCAAGCGGATCGCGGAGCAGTTGGTCGCCAACGAGCGCCGCACCGCCCTGTCGGACGGTGACCGGATCGCCGCGTACCGCCAGTTGGAAATCGAGGGCCTGTCGGTCACCGCGATTGCCCGCGAGACGGGCACGAAGCGTGACTCGGTGAAGCAGACCCTGACCGTCGCGAAGTCGGACGCAGCGGCCACGGCCGTGGCATCCGGGCAGGCGACGTTCACCCAGGCGCTTCTGGTGGCCGAGTTCGACGGCGACGACGAAGCAGTCACCGAACTGACGGAGTGGATTGCGAAGGGCTACGACGACGACGAACTGGCCCACGTCGCTGCGCGCCTCCGCCGTGACCGGGAGCGTGCCGCCGCGGTGGACGCGCTCACCGCGGAACTGGCCGCAGCGGGCAAGCGGGTGGTGACCGATGACGACGACTACGCGCCGCTGTCCCGGTTCACCAACGCCGGTGACGACGTGATCGCCTACGACGACCGAACCCCGATCACCGAGGCCGAGCACGCCGAGTGCCCCGGCGCGGCGTACGAGGTGCGACAGTACGGCGAGGTCGTCGCCGTTCCCGTGTGCGCGACCCCGAACGTCCACACGCTCCGCGTCGGGCGCGTCGGCGTAGGTGTCCCGGCGTCGGCGTCGGCCTCGGCCGAGCCGAAGTCCGACGCGGACGCCGAAGCCGAGGCGGAGGAACGGAAGGCCGCACGTCGGCTCCTGGTCGCCAACAACAAGGCGTGGGACGCAGCCGACGACGTGCGCCGCGAGTTCGTTGCGTCGCTCCTGCAGCGCAAGAACGCGCCGAAGGACGCTGCCCGGTTCCTGGCGATCGCGCTCACGCGCCACGCCAGCACCCGGTTCGCCTCCGGCGTGGTGAACGCCCGCGGTCTGCTCGGCATCGAGTCGAGCGGGTGGGAGCCGGACACGCTCTCCCAGTGGGTCGAGCAGCACCCCGCGAAGGGGCTGCACATGTCCCTCGCGGTCGTGCTCGCCGGATTCGAGAACACGGCGAACCGTGAGTGGTGGCGCACCCCGAACGCCGACTCCCGCGGCTACCTTGGCCAGTTGGCAGCGTGGGGCTACCCGCTCAGCCAGGTCGAGAAGATCGCCGCAGGCATCCAGCCCGACGCAGAACCGGAGGACGGCGAGGCCACGCCCGCCGAGTAGGTGAACCAGCGTGGGGGTCGCAACCAGCGGCCCCCACGCCCACCCGGCACCGGTTCGTGTCCCATCACGGCCCGCAGGTGTCCCATCGGGCTGTCCTGGTGTCCGTGGGCTGCGCGACGGCTCCGCCGCCGCGGCAAGGGGCTCCGCCCCCTCCCCGACCCCGGCGCTGCTCGACGGAGCTCGCAGCGCGACGACACCGCAGCGCGGCGCCGCGCTCAAGAGCGCTCAGGGGGAGACGAGATCCCCGGTGGTCGACGTCGACTCACGTGGGCTGGTGATCCAGGCGAGCTGGTGCTCGTCGCAGAACCGGCCCGGCAGTTCATCGCCGGTGTCGAGGTCGATCGGTTCCCATGCCTCCGGTTCCGCCGGGTCGGTGCAGCCGTCGACGTAGCAGGGCACCAGGTCCGCGGGCTGCACCCAGAACGAGTGCAGGACCTCGATCGTCCGAGCAACGTCGGCGTCGACGCCGGCGGGTGCGGAGGTCGGGGGCGTGGTGTCGTCCTGCTCGAGCAGGACGTCGATTGGGTTGCCCGGGTTCCTGGGCCGGCCCTTCCGGGCGCCGCGTCGGGTTCTCATGCCCGGATGCTGCCAGCAGCACCGGCCCCCGCCCTGCCGGACCCGCCGAGAACAGGTGCGTCCAGTGCTTCCGGCCGGAGGCCGGGAGTCGTTTCACTCCGGGTGGAACCGGCTCCGCCGGTGCTGTAGGGCCTTCGGCCCGTTTTTTCGCCGTGAAGCCTCCGGCGGCTCGGTCGCAAGCTCCCTCGTAGCAACCTCCGGGTCTCCGTTCAAGTGGCTTCGCCACCGGCTCCTCCGAGATTTTCGACACGCGGTCGCAAGCTCCCTTATTTCGCGCCGAAATTCTCTCCCCCACCGCCCTCCGGGTTGCACTGCGGCCTCCGGTTGCTAAGGCGGATAACCGCCTTCACGGCAAAAAAACGAGAGGGAGAGGAAGAACAATGCAACGTATCGAAAGCCTGGCAACACTTATCCCGGTGGTGGACGCGGACGAGATTCCGCGGCAGTTGGCGAAGATCGCCGAACGTGACGAGGACCTGCAAGTGAGGTTGAAGCAGGGCTACGTCCTGACGCACACCGCGGCGATAGCAGGACCGGACTTCACGACCTTCGTGGACACCCTGATCCACACCGGCCCCGACGAGTGACCAAACGCGGGAGGGGGCAACTCGAACTTGCCCCCTCCCGCTCCACCCATCATCACCGATCACACCCACCGAAGGGCACCCCATGACCAGCATCATCATCCCGACCAAGGACGTCGCCGCCCTGCTCCGCAAGGAACTGCGAACCACGTTCCCCGGTGTCCGCTTCTCGGTGCGCTGCTCCACCGGCACAGCGTCCGCGTGGATCAACGTCCACCACGAGGACGGCCCTACCAGCGCCCAGGTCTACGACATTTGCCGCAAGTACGAGGGCCGCTCGTTCGACGGCATGACCGACACCTACACCGACCACGGCACCACCCTGGTTGCCGGGGAGCCAGGGGAGATGCCTACCGAAGTCCATTCCGGCTGCGACGGCATCAACACCGCCCGCGACTTCACCTCCGCCGGGCACCTCGCTGCACAGCGGATCATCCGCGAGTCCAGCAACATGCCGCACCTGATCCTCTGCGACGACGCCGGCGAGCTCGTCGAGGATCGCGACATCACCGACGGCCAGGGCTGCGAGTTCAACGACGGACACCATGCCTGGGATCGGCCGCAACTCTCGGCATGGTCCGCGGTCCGGTTCCTGCTGCAGCACACCGACCTCACCCCCCACCCCGGCACGCGCGTAGCCGGACGGGCCGCGCCGCCGATTGCGACGGCGACGCGGCCCCCTTACCCCGGGGGTGCCCACCGACCAGAGCGGGCACCCCCATCCCGGAACCTAGAGAGGACCACCCATCATGCACATCACCTACGAACGCCCCGCCGCCATCGGCGAGCAGATCGACCCGGCAGCACCTGCCGCGGACCTCGACCCGACCGGCGCCGAGTGCGCAGCGACGACGTATGACGTCGGCGGCCTCGAATGGCACTGCACCCGCCGCCCCAACCACACCGACGACGAACACCGTGCCGCATTCGACGTCCACGGCGGCGGACCCACCGGCGAAGTCGGCTTCGCCTGGCAGTACGAGTGGGGCGGCGCCGGACACGGCCCATCCTCCACCGAACCCATGACCACGGTCACCGTCACGGTGTCGTTCCCGTCGACGGCATGGACGAACGAGCAGCTGCCCGAAGCGATCGCCGACGCGATCCGCTCCGCGTTCTGGGAGTGCGACCACGACGACGTCACCGTGGCCACCACCGCGACCAGCACCCCGCACCCCGTCACGCGTTGAGCCGCGGCCGGCGGCGGCTGTTTCCGCATGGTGAACAGCGCCGGGACGACACAGTTAGGGAATGCGCAGCACGCTATTCCTATCGGGTGACGGTAATAACAACCCGGCCTTAATGCTCCTGGGGATTCCCAGCCCTCCCGCTGTTATCGATGCCCCAGCCGTACGTTCGTAAACGTCATGCCCTGGAGCCAAACAATGCAGATGCATACGATGCCAACAGGTGTGCTGACCGGCAGAAAAAGGCTCAAAGAATGTGCTGAAAAGGGTACATATATAGGCCCGCGCGTTATAGAATAGAAGCATGCAACGGGGGAGGGGCCCCCACCGCATCACAATCTTTCGGAAGGTGATTTCGATGAGTATTACGGTTTACACCAAGTCGGGGTTCTGCGGCATGTGCAAGGCCACCGAGCGCGCTCTCGACTCCGCCGGCATCGAGTACACCGAGGTGATCCTCGACGACGTCGACCAGGCGCAGATCGAAGAGTGGAAGACCACCCTCGGCACCAACGCCCCCATCGTCGTCACCGACACGGAGACCGGTTCCTGGAGCGGGTTCCGCCCCGACAAGATCGGCGAACTCGCCTCGAGCACGGCCGCGTGATGACGATGACCCTCGAACGTCCGACCACCGTCCGCCCCGACATCGTGCAGCAGTCAACCCGCGACGCCGTCGACGAGCTCTACGACGGCGACACTGTGGCCGCGTTCCGCGCGATCGACGCGGCCACCGCCGACCCGACCGAGAACGTCCGCGAGTGGGAACTCACCGACGAGCAGCGCCAGGTCTGGGAGGCCGGCTACATGGTCGGGTTCCAGATGGCCGCCCCGGCACTCATCGCCGAGGTCCTCGAGCTGCGGGCCCGCATCGAGCAGACCGAGCACGACGCCGACCGGTACTACGCCGAGATGTGCCGTCGCCCTGCCCCCGCCGAGCCGACCGCGTCGGGTCCGACGTTCGCGGAGATCTCCCGCGCCCGCGGCGAGGACGACCGCGCCGCCCGCCACGAAGCAACGATGGACCGCATGTTCCCCCAGTACGCCGGCGCACGCGCCTGAGCACGGAGACTAGAACCATGAACACCGCGGCAGAGCTCACGTCGACCGTTTCAGCACTCGGGCGCGAAGTACCCATCTGGGTCTTCCTCGTCGTCACGGTCCTGCTGGTACTCGGCGGCGTCGCGGCGTTCATCGCCCGCCATGTCCGGGCGTCGGAGGGGGAAGCTCCCTCGCTCGTCCCACTTCCCTCTACGGCAGCGGTCTTGTTCGTCGCGGCCGCGGTGGTGTTCCTCCCGGTGTTCGCGGTGCTGGTGCAGGCGTTCTAATGAGCCGGCGAGGTAGGGATCGATGACGCCGGGCCGGAAGTTGTTCGAGGAGATTACGACGAGTACTCCGACGGAAGACAGACCATGACGGGCCAACGGCGATTCGAGTTCGCGCGCGACGCAGGGACCCCTGCACGTAGTGGCGAGCCACTTGTCGATGCGTTCTCATCGCCGGCGAACCTCGACGAGCTCGCAGCGCCGCCAGCGGACCAACGAGGCGCGGAGATCCCGATGGGGAAGTTCACCGCGAGGGAGTGGGCAATCTTCCGTCAGGGGCAACGGTGGGGGTACGAGTCCCGGCAAGCGGAGGTGGACGCGGCGTGGAACGCGTATAACGCTGCGGACTTCGACGCCGACCGGTACTACCGGGCTGCGTATGACCACGACAACCACGACTGCGCCATCCATGCGAACAAGGGCCGCTACCAAGGTGCAGCGACCAGGCTGCTGCAGTGGGTGGACCCCGACGACGTCGATTTCCCTGAACCCTGATCAGCGTCCAGGCGCAGCGGTAGAATTCACCCAGGAGGTACGCGACTATGAGCATCACCGCACCAGGCATTCGATCGGTCCCCGCGACCGAAGCAGACCGCCGTCTGCAGCTCGCTGACGCCGCCCTCGGCGCAGCCGGCCACCAGGTTACCGACCCGGTCCTCCGCGAGTACAGCCGCCGCGTTGCTGAAGGCACGATGAGTGCCGAAGCTGCGATCGCTGCCGGGGTAGCGCATATCGACGCACGCTGAGCCGTGTCAACAACCTTCCGTGCCTGGGATGACTACTTCATCCCAGGCACGACTGTTCTCCGGAACAAGTTCGGCGCCGTCGACGCCGCAGACCTCGCCGCAAAGGAAGAGTTCGCGGCACAGGTGCGACTCGTCGAGCTCGCCGCGGATCCCGTGCGCGGTCGATTCGACTACGACCACATGAAGGAGATCCACCGCCGCATCTTCCAAGACGTCTACGAGTGGGCCGGCCAGCAACGCGTCGGCCCCGACGGACGGATGAGCAAGAGCGGCCCCGACATCGTCAACTTCGCAGTCGGGGATCCCGCGGCGCCGACGGTCCCGTACGGGTACTACCCGGGGCCGCAGGTCGCCGACGCTGCGGAGGCCGAGTACCGCAAGCTCGCCGACGCGAACTACCTCACCGGCCTGGGACGGACAGACTTCGTCGACCAGATGGCTGAGCGGTGGGCAGAGCTCAACGTGGTGCACTCGTTCCGAGAGGGCAACACGCGTGCCCAGTTCGTGTTCTTCCACCAGCTCGCCGAGCACGCCGGCTATGTCCTCGATACGGCACCGTTCCAGCTGGGGGAGCCACTTCGGGACCAGTTCGTCGCTGCCCGGTTCTACAGTCAGGCGACCGGCCGTTCCGACCGGCTCGGGCAGGTCCTCGGCGAAGCGGTGACCCCGCTCCCGAGCACGCTTCCCGCTCGAGCGACGTCGTACCCCATGGCAATCACCGAGGCGCTACGGGCGAGCGCGGCCACGGAGTCCCCGCAGCCGAGGCCGCAACCGTCGTCAAGCACACCGGCGCCGCGGCGTGATCGAGCTCACGGCCGGGACTGACCGCGGTCGCGGCTCAGCAAGGACGTCTAGGGCGTGTCTTGCAATTGGTGGAGCCAGGCGATGACGGCGTTGAGGACGACGGCGGCGCGGTAGACGATCGCGAGTTTGTCGTACCGGGTCGCCAGGCCTCGCCACTGCTTCAACCGACAG
>Ga0265798_10006117_pt1 | contig 15897 bp, 17 predicted proteins | sample P3T30metagenome_FD_192430 | JGI IMG/M metagenome (GOLD analysis project Ga0265798, IMG submission 192430) | Plant litter microbial communities from East Loma Ridge, Irvine, California - P3 T30 | ecosystem: Environmental > Terrestrial > Plant litter > Unclassified | place: USA: California... | reverse complement strand
ACCGCAAGCTCGAACTGCACTTCAAGGCCATCCACGCCCACAAGATCAAGGTCGCGCGCCAGTTGTGCGAAGACCTGCGCAGCGAAGGCTCGCTCGAGGCTTCCGACCAGCAGATCGGCGCCATGGCCACCAATATGGTGGTCGTGGCGACCTACTGGCTGTCGTTCGAATACGTGCGCAACCCGCGCAAGTACAGCGAGCAGCAGGCGATCGCCGACGCGCTGGCGCGCGGCTGCTACCAGGTGCTGTCGATGGTCGGCCCCTATCTGCGCGGCGAGACGCGCGTGCTGTTCGAGAAGCTGTCGGACGACTATCTCCAAAAACTGTCGGCCGACGCCAGGCCGGGCGCCGACTTCTTCTGAGGCTGACACGATGAAAACCCTGGCCGTGTATTGCGGCGCCGCGCATGGCGCCAATCCCGTTTACGCCGACGCCGCGCGCGCCCTCGCACGCGCCATGGTCGAGCACAATATCGCCCTGGTCTACGGCGGCGGCAAGGTCGGCCTGATGGGCGTGATCGCCGACGAGGTGTTGCGCCTGGGTGGCGAAGCCACCGGCGTCATCCCGCGCGCGCTGGTCGAGCGCGAGGTCGGGCACGCCGGCCTGACCCGCCTGTTCGTGGTCAAGGACATGCACGAGCGCAAGGCGATGATGTCCGACCTGTCGGAAGGCTTCATCGCCATGCCGGGCGGGATGGGCACGCTGGAAGAGCTGTTCGAGATGGTGACCTGGTCGCAGCTGGGCATCCACGCCAAGCCGATCGGCCTGTTGAACGTCAACGGTTTCTATGACGGCCTGCGCGCCTTCGTGCGGCACCAGGTAGTGGAAGGATTCGTGCGGCCGGAGCACGAGGGCCTGATGCTGGCTGACAGCGACCCGCTTGAATTGATCCGGCGCCTGCGCGCAGCCGCGCCAGCGCCCGCGGTTCAGGCGGCGGTAGAGGCCGACGCCGAGGCCAGGGGCTTGCGCGGGTAATCGCCGTAGCCGGCCAGCTCGCTCAGGAAGCCGCGCTCGAGGTAGCCGGGGATCTTTTCGTATTCGGCCAGCACGCGGGCGCGGAACTCGGCGTGCTCGTGCCAGCAATCGCGCTCCACGCCGAAGTAGTTGACCGGGCAAGCCGACAGCGCCAGGCCCGGCCAGTGGCGCTCGAGCGTCATCAGGTAGCGCCGCATGGCGCAGGCCTTGCCGATCGCCAGCACGCTGCCAACCTTCGATACGTCCATCTGCGCCGCCAGCGCGGCGCGCCCGAGAATCACGTTTTCACCCGTGTTGGTCGCTGCCGTCTCCAGCACCAGGGCGGCCGGCGGCATGCCCAGTTCGACCAGGCGCGCGCCGATCACCTCGGCCTCTGGCCGCGCGTCGCCGCGCGTGACGCCGCCCGACACCAGCAGCACGCGGAACATGCCGCGCTCCCACAAGGCATGCGCGGCGACGCAGAATTCCTCCACGCCGTGGCGGGTGCCGAACAGAAAGCCGACGTCAGAGGCGCGCAGGGGCACCGCGGGCATGACGTAGGCGGCGATGGCGGACAGGTCGGGGTGCATGAGCGGTGGCGTGCTGGGATCGATGCCCGATTCTAGCGCACGTCGTTCCCGCGCAGGCGGGAACGACGGGTAGTGGCGCTGTTCAGGCCACTTCGATCCGGTCCCGTCCCGCCGCCTTGGCCCGGTACAGCGCCTTGTCGGCGCGGCTGATCGCCTCGGTGAACGGCTCCTCGTTGCGGCGTGCGGCCAGGCCGGCCGAAAAACTGATGCGGCGCGCGGGATCGAGTCCCTCGACCTGCAAGGCGTGCACGTGGTCGGCCATGCGTTCGAGCACCAGTCGCGCGTCGTGCGGCGCGGCGTCCGGCAACAGCAGCAGGAATTCCTCGCCACCCCAGCGCGCCAGCGTGTCGTGCGCGCGCAGCGCGCCGCGGGCAGCGCTGGCGAACTCGCGCAGCACGGTGTCGCCCAGCGCGTGGCCGTGGCGGTCGTTGACCTGCTTGAAGAAATCGATGTCGAGCAGGGCCACGCAGCTGCCCGCGCCGGGGGGCTGGCGCCGTTCCTCGGCGCTGAGCAGCTCGTTCATGTGGCGGCGGTTGGCCAGGGCCGTCAGTTCGTCGATCGTGGCCAGGGTGCGGATCGTCTCGAGGGCTTTTTCCAGTTCCTGCTTCTTGCGCTTCATGCGCCGCCGCAGCTTGGTCATCTCGCTCGACAGCACGGCGGTGGACAGCAGGGTCGCCGCCAGGTAGCCGAAGTTCATGGCCTCGACCGCGCTTGGGTAGCGCAGCGGGTCCGTGGCCTGCAGCCACCACATGACGGCGCCCATCCCGCCCAGGGCGACGGCGGACAGGAACATGGTCTGGCGCGGGCGCAGGGCAACCGCGCAGAAGGCGATGATCACCACCGTCATGCACATCAGCGCGGCGCGCATCGGCCCCGCGATCGCATACGCCGCCATGCCGCAGCCGATCGCGAACAGCGATTGCAGCATCGCCAGCTTGTCAGGCGCCAGGCCAAGTGCCGCGCTGAATCGGATCAGCACGTAGGAGACCAGGGTGCCGGCGGCGGCGGTGACGCCCAGTAGCAGGGCCGGCTCGCGCGGCGTGTGGCCGGCGGCCACCTGGCAGGCCATCAGCAGCAAGGCCGCCAGGTACAGCAGTGCGGTCGCGATCCAGTAATTGAGCATGCGGCGCAGCGCTGGCTCGGCGCCGAGCAGGACGCTGGTGGTGTCCCGCACCGGCTTGACCATCGGCTTCATTACGGACTTCATGCCACCATCCCGTGGCTGTCGGCCAGCAGGCGCGCCAGCGCTTGCGCGGGCAGCGGGCGGCTGAACAGATAGCCCTGCATCTCGTCGCAGTCATTGGCGCGCAAAAAGTCGCGCTGCTGCTCGGTCTCGACGCCTTCGGCGATCACACGCAGATTGAGTTTATGTCCGAGCGAGATCACGGCCAGCGCGATCGCCTGGTCATCGCTGCGCTCGGCCAGGTCGGCCACGAAGGACTTGTCGATCTTGAGGCGGCTGATCGGGAACGATTTCAGCGCCGACAGGCTGGAGTAGCCGGTGCCGAAATCGTCGATCGAGAGCGACACGCCCATGGCCTTCAGCTCGCGCATCTTGTCGACCGAGCGGCCCAGGTCGCGCATGATCAGGCTTTCGGTCACCTCGACCTCGAGCCCTGCGGGCGGCAGGCCGCTGGCGCGCAGGGCGTCGGCGATGCACTCGACCAGGCGCCTGTCTTCGAACTGGCGCGCCGAGACGTTGACCGACATGTCCACCGGCGGCAGGCCGGCGGTGCGCCAGGCGACGCTCTGGGCGCAGGCGGTGCGCACCACCCATTCGCCGATCGGGACGATCAGGCCGCTCTCTTCGGCCAGGCCGATGAAGCGCTCGGGCGAGACCAGGCCTTGTTCGGGATGGTGCCAGCGGATCAGCGCCTCGACGCCGAACAGGCGGCCGGATCGCAGGTCGACCTTGGGCTGGTACAGCAGCTCGAACTGGCAGGCGCCAGCGTAGTTTTCGGCGCAGGTATCCAGGGCGGCACGCAAGCCCTCCAGCAGCACCAGCTTTTCGTCGATGCTGGCGTTCATTTCGCTGGCGTAGAACTGGACGTTGTTATTGCCCAGTTCCTTGGCGCGGTACATGGCGACGTCGGCGTGCATCATGAGGGCGTTGGCATCGACCCCGTCGCGCGGATAGAAGGTCACGCCGACGCTGCAGCTGACCTGCACTTCCTGGCCCTCGACCAGCACCGGCTCGGTGACCGCCTGGCGCACCTGTTCCAGCAGCGGCGCGATGGCGCCCGGCTCGCCCGCCAGGGCGGGCAGCAGGATCACGAATTCGTCGCCGCCGAAGCGTGCCAGCGTGTCGCCGGGACCCAGGCAACGCGCCATGCGCGCGCCGACCACCTTCAGCAGGGCGTCGCCGGCGTTGTGGCCGAGGGCGTCGTTGACCAGCTTGAAGCCATCGAGGTCGATGAAGGCCAGGCCCACCGCGCCGCCGTCGCCGGCCGCGGCTTCAATTGCGTCGTCGAGGCGCTCGCGCAGCAGGCTGCGATTGGGCAGGCCGGTCAGGTCGTCGTGGTGGGCCATATGGCGGATGCGTCCCTCGGCCAGCTTGCGTTCGGTGATGTCGCGCACGATCACCACCACGCCGCCCTCGACCGCGACCGCCTGGCGGTGCAGCCAGCGTTCACCCTTGGGCAGCGCGCGCGCCAGCCATTCGGTTTCGTGCGTGACGCCGCTCAGCGCCACCACGGCCAGGTCGGCGAAGATGCCGGCGCTGAAGGCCTTGGGCAGCATTACCGACATGCGCTGGGCGGCGAGCTGCTCCTTGCGCAGGCCGGTGAGCTGCTCGGCGCGGCTGTTGGTGGTGACGATGGTGAAGTCGGCCACGCGTCCCTGCTGGTCCATGATGCTGCGCAGGACGAAGAAGGCGTCCGGGCTGGCCTCGGATGCGGCGGCATAGGTTTCCTCGGCCTGCCGCTCGCGCCGGCGCGCCTTGGCCAGCTGCCAGGACCAGGCGCTGACCAGGATCACCACCGCCACCAGCAGGGCGCTGCCGGCGCTGGCGCCGAGCAGCCAGGCGCGCCGTTGCTGGGTAAATTGCGCCATCTGTTCGCTCTCCGACAGGCCGGCCACCGCCAGCAGCGGGAAGCCGCCCAGCGGACGGCTGGTGGTGTAGCGCATCTCGCCATCGATGCGGCAGGCGCGCAGGCCGACGGAGTCGGTGGGGCCCGGCGTGTAGGCCTGGCCCCAGGAGACCTGTTCGCCGATGCGCAGCGCGCGCACCACGCCGTCCGTGCCGACCAGCCCGAGCAGGCCCCGCTCGCCCTGGCGCGAGCGTTCGTACGAGCTGGTGAAGTAGGCCGGGTCGACCGCCACGATCGCTACCCCGGCGAAACGGCCGGCGGCGTCGTCGATGCGGCGCGAGAAATGCAGGTGCGGCTCGTCCGCCTGTGGATGGACGATGGCCTGGCTCACGTAGGGCAGGTCGTGCCGGATATGACGGTGGAATTCGAAATAGCTGGCCCCGGCCAGGTCGCGCGGGCCGGCGACCGGATTGCTGGCCACTACGCGTCCATGGCTGTCGGTGATCTGGACCTGGAACACCAGGCCGGGCGGCAGCAATCCCTTGGCCGCCAGCGCGGGCAGCGCGCCGGCCGCACCGTTCTGCTCGACCGCGTATTTCAGCACGCGCAGGGTCTGGTCGATGTTGCTCAGGCTGCGCGCCATCTGCGCCTCGTAGGTGTCGAGCAGCTCGTGGGTGGCGTCGCGCGCCGCCGTCGCCGCGGTATGGCGCTCGGCCTCGATCACATGCAGGGTGCCGAACCAGATGGCGCCGAGCAAAAACAAGGCGAACAGCGGCAGCGAGATATGGGTCTCGAGCGCGAGGGCGAGCCAGCGCGCGGGGGCGCCGCGCCGCGCGGGCGCACGGCGCAGGACAGAGGCAGCCGATACAGCCGGCGTGGTGGTCGCGAGCGTGTTCATCGCATCCTCACGGCAGCACCAGCACGGCGCGCACCGAGGCGTCGAGGGCGTCGCGTTCGATATAGCCGATCATCGCCGGATTCTCGGCCACCAGGCGACGCACGCCGGCGTCGCCATTGGCTTCGCGCGGCGGCTGGCCGCGGCCCGTAAACACCATCTTCGACCAGTGCGCCTTGAGCAGGGCCGGCGACTTGCCGGTGAGCGTGCGGTAGAAGCCGTCGCGCTGCGGCGCGCCCAGTTGCTGGTCGATGGCAACCGCTTGCGCTCCGTCCGGGAAGCGGCTGGCGTGGCCGAGGAAGATCGCGGCCACCTGGTCGGCGTTGATGGCCGTTACCGGGCTGCGGCTCGAGACCACCACCACCAGTTCGGCCGAGGCGTTGGCGGCGGCAGCGCCAAGGACGAGGGCCAGGATGGCGGCCAGGCGCCGTGGGGAATGGAAGAAGGCGCGCATCAGAACACGAAGTCCAGGGCCACGCTGCCGACGTGCACCGCGCGGTCGGGGCGCAGGCCGGGCTGGTTGTTGATCAGGGTGCCGCGCGAGCCCTGGCGCGGACGCACCCGGTCGAGCTGCAGCTTGAGCGCGATATTGGTCGCCGCATCCCAGCGCAGGCCGGCGCTCCAGGTGGACTGCACCGGGATCGTCGCCAGGAAGCCATTGATGCCGGCATTGATCTGGCCGGCCGCTGCGGCCAGCGGCGGCGGCAGGCCATCCAGCGGCAGGCCGGCATCATGGGTCGCGACGTCGGCGCGCACCTGGGCGTAACCGGCGTAGGGCGTCAGCGCCCCGCGCCGCAGCCCCGCGCCGGCATACATCGAGGTGCCGCCGCCGAGCAGCGAGTCGGTGCGGGTGCGCCCGCACTCGGCCGTCACGAACCAGGCGCCCGGATCGACGCTCATGCCGATGCTGACCATGGAGACGCGCTTGTCCCTGATCTCGTAGCGGTCGGCGAGCAGGTCGCCGGCCGGCCCGAAATTGCGCAGGATGGTGAACAGTTCCTTGCCGATGCCGGTGTTCAGGCGTCCGCTGGCGGCCGACAGGCGCGCACTGACGGCGCCGCGCTCGATGCTGTGCGACAGCCCAACGATGTCTTCGGCCTTGATGCGCAGTCCGTTGTGCAGGTCCTGGTTGGTGCGGCCGGCGAAGACCTGGGTGGCGTGCAGCACCGGGCCCGTGCTCCAGCGCCAGGTGGCGTCGAGGCCGTCGCTGCTGGAGATCGGCAGGGAACCGTAGACCTCGACCGGCGTACGCACCCAGGGGATCGTGTAGCCGACCTTGCGCGATTCGGCGCCGAGGAAGACGGGCAGGGCGATGCGGCCGGCGCGCACGGCGAGATCGGGCGTGAGCTGGTATTTCACGTTGGCCCACTCGAGCTGCGGCGTATAGCTGCCGTCCAGGCGCTGTTCGCTGACCACTTGCAGCACGCCCGACCAGGCGCCCAGATCGAGGTCGAGCTGGGCGCCCAGGCGGCTGTCGACGTCCGGACTCCAGGCCCGCGTGTGCCCGGCGCCGTGGGCGCGCAGCACCGAGGCGGTGAAGTCGGCGCTGCGCGAGCTGGAATACACCGCGCCCAGCGTGCCGAAGCCGGACAGCTTCCAGATCGGTGCGGCCGGTTCGCCCGGCGCATCGGCGCCGCTGGCGTGGGAAGACAGGAAAGCGAGCGCGCACGTAGCGAACGCGGCGGACAGGCGCTGGGTATGTTGCTGAACCATGTGATGTGAGTGGCCGGAGGCGGAGGGAGGCCTCGGGATGACGGCAATTCCGAGTGTGCAGACTGTAGCGGAGGCGGTTCGCGAAGTCGAGTGACCGGCGGTTAGAAATTTACTTGGACGAAACGTTCGTTGTTCAGAGGCAACGATAGGAGTCGGCGGTGCTTGCCACGGTCAGACGAGAGACGCGCTGGGCGGAAACAGGCTAGGATGACAGGATGGCATGCCGCCACGTTTTTGGTGAAAGGTTGGAATGAAGCGTTTAGCCTTGTCAATCATCCTCGCAACTCTGGGTTCGGCTGCAGTCGTGGTCACACCCGCGCTGGCTGCGGACCCGGCGTTCTGCAGCGCGATGTGCGCCTCGGAGCAGCGCGAATGCCGCGCCGACGCCCAGGCGCTGCCGCTGGAACAGCGGATCACCGGATCGGGCGCGGAATACCGTAACCCGCTGGCGCGCACCGCCCAGGGCGCGGTGCCGGGCCAGGCGAGTCGCGCACTCGACGCCGCCGGCGACAACGGACGTCGGATGGCGCGTCTTGGCGCCTGCGATACGGCGCTCCAGCGCTGCACGCGCAGTTGCGCGGCGCAGCCGGATGGCGCGGAGCGATCGCCGCTGTATCGGCCGACTGCGCAGCCACCAGCGCCATCGGCGCAGGCGGAGTCGAGCTAGTCGCCGCTCCACAAGCGCTCGCCCGACAGGTCGAGCCAGGTCAGGTACAGGCGCACGTCGAACTCGAGCTGGTGGTATTCGGGCTCCATCCAGCAGCACAATTTATAGAATGCCTTGTCGTGTTCCTTTTCCTTCAGGTGCGCCAGTTCATGCACGGCGATCATGCGCAGGAAAGGCAGCGGCGCGTCGCGGAACAGGCTGGCGATGCGGATCTCGTGCTTGGCCTTCAGGCGTGAACCCTGGACCCGCGAGATGGCGGTGTGCAGGCCCAGCGCGTGCTGGATGATCTGGATCTTGCTGTCGAAGGCGACCTTCGAGACCGGCGCGGCCTGGCGCAGGTAGTCGTCCTTGAGATCTTGCACATAGTCGTAGAGGGCGCGGTCGGTGCGGATGCCGTGCGGCTCGGGATAGCGCCGGCGCAAGGTGTCGCCAAGGCGGTTCTGTTCGATCAGGCCGCTGACCTGGGCTTGCAGGGTGTCCGGATAGGCGGTCAGGTATTTCAGGGTAGGCATAAGCCCGGCAATGTACCACAGGGGCAGGCCCGCCGCGCGGGTCGCGCCGGGACCGCCCCGTGGACAATCAACGGCCAGCCGCACTAGCTTTCTTCGCCCTGGCGGTTGCCCTTTTGCGACGCCGCGGCTGCGGCGGCTGCCGCGCGCTGGGCCGACTGCCGGCTTTCGCCGCCCTTGCGGCCGATGTCGGCCATGTGGGCCCGGTTGCGGCTCACGGCCTCGCCACCCTTCTGGCCGGCGCGGCGCGCTTCTTCGGAATCGAATTCGTGCGCCGTGCCTTTCTGGTGGGCCGCCTGGCCGCCCTTGCTGGCGATTTCACGCTGCTGGTTCTGGTCCATTGCCGCGAAGCCGCGCTTGGCGGGTGGCCCGCTCTTCTGGGCGCTGCCCTGACTGCTACTGCTCTTTCCTCCATTCTCCTTGCTGGTCGCCATGTCGATCTCCTTGTGCCCTTGGGGCTGTCAGTTGTAGAGGCCGTACGTTATGCATGAACGCACTTGGAGTCATCTCAGGCTGCGCTCGTGCGTTTAGAGAAACGTGGTGAGCGTTAGTTCCGCCCCGTCGCCGCTCGGCGCCCTGGCCCGCTCAGTTGGAACCTCAGGCGGAACGCTTTGTGGGCGCCGGGGCGGCTGCGGCTGCATGGCCGAGGCCGGTCTGGGCTTCGGCCATCACGCCCATCAGGCCCTGCTGCCAGGCGCGCACGTGTTCGCCCAGCGGCTGCCAGCCGCGCATGGCGGTGGGGGCCAGTTGCAGGGGATCGGTGCAGGCGGCGAGCTGGCGGCCGGTGTCGAGCGCGGTCTCGACGAAATGGCGCGCCATCTGCAGGTTCAGCTCGCTCCAGCGCGCCAGCAGCTCCTGGCTGCGCTGGGACAGCGTCGCCACCAGGTTCGCCTGTGAGCCCAGCTGGTCGGCCAGCTGCGCATTGAACGGCGCACCCATCGGCATGCCCAGTTGCGGATTGAACTGGCCCTGCAGCGCCGGGTTGGCGGAGAATTGTTCGAAAAGGGACAGCATGGCCGGCTCCATGGAGGAAGGGCGGGGCGCCCAAACCTGTACGACCGTGGAGCCGGTAACAAAGTTCTAGGCGTCCGCCACTTTCAGCACCAGTTTGCCCAGGTTGCGGCCTTCGAACAGCATCAGGAGCGCCTGCGGGAACTGCTCGAAGCCATCGACCACGTATTCGTGGCTCTGGATCGCGCCCGCCTTGAGCCATTCGCCGAGCTGGGCCACTGCTTCGGGGTAGCGCGCCGCGTAGTCGAACACGATCATGCCTTCCATGCGCGCGCGGTTGACCAGGAGCGCCAGGTAGTTGGCCGGACCTTTCACCGGCTCGGTCGCGTTGTACTGCGAGATCGCGCCGCAGATCACGATCCGGGCTTTCATATTGATGCGGGCAAGGACGGTGTCGAGGATCTCGCCGCCCACGTTGTCGAAATAGACGTCGACGCCCTGCGGGCAATGTGTTTTTAGTGCGGCGCCGACCTGGCCGGCCTTGTAGTCGATGCAGGCGTCGAAGCCGAGGCGGTCGACGACGAAGGCGCACTTCTCGGCGCCGCCGGCGATGCCGACCACGCGGCAACCCATCTGCCTGGCGACCTGGCCGACGGTCATGCCGACCGCGCCGGCCGCCCCCGACACCACCACCGTCTCGCCGGCCCTGGCCTGGCCGACTTCGCGCAGGCCGAAGTACGCCGTCATGCCGGGCATGCCCAGCAGGTTCAGCCAGGCGGTCAGCGGACCGACTTGTGGATCGATCTTGGCCAGGCCGGCGGTCTTGTCGTCGGCCGGGCCGGACCAGTAGCGCTGGATGCCGGTGCCGCCCATCACATGCTCGCCCACGGCAAAACGCGGTGAACGCGACGCCACCACCACGCCCACGCCGCCGGCGCGCATGACTTCGCCGATCGCCACCGGGCGGATATACGACTTGCCCTCGTTCATCCAGCCGCGCATGGCCGGGTCGAGCGACAGGTACAGGACCTTGACCACGACCTCGCCTTCGCCCGGTTCGGGCACGGCCTGTTCGTGGAACTGCCAGTCTTCGCGCTTGGGCAGCCCGACCGGGCGGGCGGCGAGCAGGAACTGCTGGTTCGGAGGAAAAGCATTGGTCATCGCGGTCTCCCTGTTCAGTAAGACGGCCAGTCTATACCGGCAGGGAACCCGGCAGTCGCCGCGCATGCGACAATAGCGGGTTACTATCCTCCAGCACCTACGAGCGCACGCAATAATGGCTATCAAAGCGACCATCTACAAGGCCGACCTGTCGATTGCCGACATGGACCGAAATTATTATCAGGAACATGCCCTGACCATCGCCCGGCATCCGTCCGAGACCGAAGAACGCGTGATGATCCGCGTGCTGGCCTTCGCCCTGCACGCCGATCCGGCGCTCGCCTATGGCAAGGACTTGTTCGACGTCGAAGAGCCGGCGCTGTGGCTGAAGGACCTGACCGGCGCCATCCAGACCTGGATCGAGGTCGGCCAGCCGGACGAGAAGCGCCTGCTGAAGGCGGCCGGCCGTTCCGACAAGGTGGTGGTGTACAGCTACAGCGCGACCAGCAGCATCTGGTTCAAGGGACTGGCCAACAAGATCGAGCGCGCCAAGAACGTCAGCGTGATCAATATCCCGTCCGAGATCAGCGCGCAGCTGGAAAAGATGGCGCAGCGCTCGATGCAGCTGCAATGCACGATCCAGGACGGCCAGGTGTGGCTGACCGACGGCACCGACACGGTGCAGGTCGAACGCGAAGTGCTGCGCGGCGCCCTGTAAGCGGCGCCTGTCAGCGGGACCTCTCCCGGATCAGTTCGGCGCGTCGCCCAGGCGGCGCGACTTGCCCGAACCGGCGACTGAGCTGCGTAGCTTGGGGTCGCCATAGTATTTGACGTCTCCGGAACCGGCGATCGACATGCTCAACTCGTTCCTGGCCCACACCGTCACGTCGCCCGAACCGGCCACGCTGATGCTGGCGCTATCCGCCGCGACCTTGCCCAGGTCAACATTGCCCGAACCCCCGATCGACACCGACACCTCGCGCGCCTTGCCGCCATTGGCGCGGAAGTCGCCGCTGCCGCCGACGCTGACCGAGACTTTCTCGGCATCCAGGCTGGCGACCCGAATCTTGCCCGAGCCGCCCAGGTTGACGCGCAGGTTCGGGGCGCGCAGCGCCTCGGTATCGATGGTGCCCGAGCCGCCCAGCGACAGGCGCTCGATCTGGCGCGCGTTGACGACGATCTTCATGGTGCGCGCACGCAGGTTCATATTGCGCTTGGTCGGGCGGATGCGCAGCACGCCGTCGTCGACCTCGGTCTCGATCAGGCGCTGCAGATTGTCGTCGGTCTCGATCGTGATGCCTTCGGTATTGCCCATGCGCAGTTCGAGCTGGGCCGGCAATTCGAGCGCGATGCCGGTGAAGCGCTCGACCTGGCGCGCCTGGCGCGTGACGCTGCCGCTGCCCTCGACTTTTTCGCCGCCGAAGGGCCAGGCCATGGCGGGCGTGGGCGCAGCGACACAGGCGAGGGTGGCGGCCAGCAGCAGGGTGCGTACGGCGAATGAAGGTTTGAAAGCGTGCATGAAGTGACTCCGTGAATCGTTGAATTGGGCCCATCCTAGCCAGGCGAACGCATTCGGGAGAGGCGTTTGCGACGAAATGCGGCTTTGCCGGCTTGAAATGCGCGCGCACGCGACCGGCGGCGCCGACGCGCCGGCCCGGAATGCACTAGAATCGTGCGTTTTTTGCGAGAGACAGCTTGAGATGAACCTGATTTTATTGGCTGCGGCATTTTGCATCGGCATCGCGATGTCGGCGCAGGCCGCGGTAAACAGCCAGCTGGCCCACTCGATCGGGGCGAATTCGATCATGGCGGCGCTGATATCCTTCAGCTGCGGCACGGTGGCCCTGCTGGTGATGGCGCTGGCCAAGGGCGGCGTATCCGGCCTGGGAACGACGCTGGCGGCGCTGCCGTCGCAGCCTGCCTGGAAATTCCTGGGCGGCTTCATGGGCGCGGCCTTCGTGCTCGGCACCGTGTTTTTGGCGCCACGCATCGGCCTGCTGACCCTGGTGGTGCTGGTGATCATCGGTCAACTACTCAGCTCGATGGCGATCGACCATTTTGGGCTGGTCAATATGGCGCGCCGCGAGGTGTCGCCAGTACGCCTGCTTGGCGCGCTGGTGGTGGCATTGGGCGTCATGATCACGGTGTTTGGCGACCGTATTGTTGCGAGTATGTCACGCTGACGATATTTTTACTATGGTGCAACATTCCAGTTTTATAATGACTGGAACTCGTTTTTACGCCAGCACCAAATGGAACATCACCAGTCCTCGCAGATCCCGACCCTCTCGTACATCGAAAACGAAGACCATCCGGTGTTCGAGACCCTGGTGCAGCAGATCCTGCACCTGCTTAACTCGAAGCTGGTGTTCTCGGACATCATCATTCACCAGAACAGCCCGTTGATGCTGCGCCAGCCGAAAGGCCTGGTGGCGGTGACCGATTCGCCGATCACGAAGGAAGAGCTGGAAGAATTCTTCGACGTGATCGAGCCGAACTGGCCGCAGCGCATCACCTCACGCGCCTTCGACCGCTCGATCGACCTGCACACGGCGCGCATCCGCGCCAACTGCTTCCGCTTCCAGGGCGGCAAGCGCATCGGTTGCGTGATCCGGCGCTTTCCGAAGGAGCCGATTGCGCTGTCCGACCTGGGCCTGTGGGACGACGAGCGCGAGTTCGCGCGGCTGACCAGCGGGCTGGTGCTGATCATTGGCGACACTTGCCAGGGCAAGTCGACCACCATTGCCTCGATCCTGGATGAGATCAATCGCCAGCGTTCGGGACACATCATCACCATCGAAGACCCGGTCGAGACCCTGATCCCGCAGCGCAAATGCATCATCACCCAGCGCGAGGTGGGGGAGGATGGTGACGTCGAGAGTTACTACCTGGGCGCGCTCGATGCGCTGCGCGAGCGGCCGGACGTCATCGTGATCGGCGAGATCCGCGATGCGCAGACGGCGCAGGAGGCGCTGGCGCTGGCTGAATCCGGGCCGCTGGTGCTGGCAACCCTGCATGCGCGCTCGACCGAGCTCGGCTTGCAGAAGATGTTGCGCCTGCTCGGCAATTCGGAAGCACAGGCGCAGGCGTTGGCGCATGCCTTGCGCGGCATCCTGTGCCAGGCATTGCTGCCGTCGGTCGAGGGCAATCGCTACTATCTGGCGACCGAGTGCCTGACGCCGAGCCCGGCGGTGGTGCGGATGCTGGAAAACGGTGATCTTGGCGGCATTCGGGCCCAGATGAACAAGGGGATCGATGCAGGGTGCCACACGATGAATGCGTCGCTCGAGGGGCTGCTGGCATCGCACAAGGTGCGGGTGGAGGATGCGCGCAATGCTACGACGGACCGGGTGGCGTTTGCGGATATGGTTTGACGGCCCAGGGGGCGCCTGCGCTCTGGCCCGAGCGGATCATATTGCGAGAATCTAGCCAGTGCTGAAGATCGACGTACCGTCCCTGTTCATTGTCATGACGCTCAACCTGGCGATCATGGCCATGACGCTTCCGTACTTCATGGGACGGGTGAACCGCGCCGCGCGCTGTGCGCAAGCCGGGATCGTGCTGCAGACGGCGGGCTGGATTTGCCTGCTGTCGTCGAGCAGCTTCGAGTCGGGCGGCTGGGCCGATCACTTGCTGTCGACGCTCGCGATGGCCTGCGTGTCGAGCGGCATGGTGTTCAACGCCATCGCTTTCCAGCTGTGGTGCGGCCAGGCGCCATCGGTCCGCGTGCCGGCCGCGATCGCGGCCTTGATGACCGCCGGCTATGGCATCGGCTATGCCGACTACCCGTTCCGGGTGGCCTGGGCCAACGGCCTGCTGGCCTTGCAGATCGCGACCGTGGTGCTGACCCTGTGCCGCAGGCCGAAGCTGCCGGTCGGACGCTGGCGCTGGCTGCTGGTCATGTGCCTGTCGATCCAGATGCTGGTGCTGGCATGCCGCGCCGTGCTGGGCGGGTTCTTCACCGCCGAGTTCCCGAATTTCTTCGGGCCTTACCTGGTCAACCAGGTGTTCGCCCTGTCGTCGAACGCGATGATGGTGCTGTCGGTGGTGGCCATCCTGCTGGCGCACCGCGACGAAGCGGCGCGCGAGCTGGAACGGCTGGCGATGCTGGACGGTTTGACCGGCGCCTTGAACCGGCGCGCCTGGCTGCTGCAGTCGGCCATCGACCTGGCCAGGAACGTGCGCCACCAGCAGCCTGTGGGCTTGCTGATGCTCGATCTCGACTACTTCAAGCACATCAACGATACGCATGGACATGCCGTCGGCGACCACGCGCTGCAGCTGTTCGTCACCGGCTTGCGCGCCGTCAGCTGTGCTGGTGACGTGTCCTGTCGTTACGGCGGCGAAGAGTTCTGCGTGCTGCTCAACTGCGCCGACCTCGCCGCGGTGATGGCGTTCGATGGCCGCCTGCGCCGCTGGCTGTCAGAGCACTCGCCCCGGGAGCTGGGATTCGCGATGTCGTACAGCGCGGGCATCGACATGCGCGTGCATGATGGCGACACCATCGACATCATGCTCAAGCGCGCCGATGTCGCCCTGTACCGCGCCAAGGCGCAGGGGCGCGGATGCTCGCTGGCTTCTTACTGTGGCGGTTGACCGTTGGAAGCCATCAGCCCCGCATCTACCGGCAGGTTGACGCCGGTGATCAGGCGCGCATCCTCGCTCGCCAAGAATGCCATCGCCGCCGCCACGCCGTCCGGATCTTCCGGCGCCCCGAGCGGCATGCGTTCATTGAACTTGGCGACCAGCTCGGGATCGTTCACCATATCCTCGGTCATCCCGGTCTTGGTAAAGCTTGGATTGACGGCGTTCACCCGCACGCCATGTTTTGCCATATCCATCGCCATCGCGCGCACCATATTGCTGACGGCGCCCTTCGACGTGTTGTAGGCGAACATATTCCAGTCGCCTCCCAGCCCGGACACGGAAGAGGTCATGACGATCGAGCCGCGCACTTTGATCAGCTCGGGCATCGCCGCCTTGGCCATGTGATAGTAGCCCCCGACATTGACTGCCATGACGCGGTTGAAATCTTCTTCGCTGGTCTGCGTGATGTCGCTCTCGGTGGCCATGCCGGCATTGTTGATCAGGATATGCAGCCCGCCGAAACGGTCGATGGCCGCCTTGACGGCGCTTGTCGCGGTGTCCTTGTCGGCGGTGTCGCCGACCTGCACGAGCACGCGGTCCTGGGGTAAGCCGGAAGCAGCCTTCTTCAGCTTATCGCCGTCGATATCGAGCATGACGACGCGCGCGCCTTCATCGAGGAAGCGACGGGCGGCCGACAGGCCGATGCCGGAGGCCGCGCCGGTAACCAGTACGGTCTTTTCGTTAAAACGATTCATCGGTGTCCTTTCGGGTAGGCTGGGGCGGCGTGGCTGCGTGCGCGGAGCAAATGCAATCCGTGCTGCGCACACAGGCCCGGAGTGCGCCTGCCTGGTTCGTGAAAATGTGTCCACGACCTTAGCATAGCCTTACGGGGACGGCGTTT
>Ga0265798_10006115_pt1 | contig 15900 bp, 12 predicted proteins | sample P3T30metagenome_FD_192430 | JGI IMG/M metagenome (GOLD analysis project Ga0265798, IMG submission 192430) | Plant litter microbial communities from East Loma Ridge, Irvine, California - P3 T30 | ecosystem: Environmental > Terrestrial > Plant litter > Unclassified | place: USA: California... | reverse complement strand
TAGGCCGTCCAGGGGAGGGGCGCCTGGCGTCCCAGCAGGTACATGGCGGTGGCGGCCAGGCCGGCGGCAGCGAACAGGGCGGGACGGCGCCAGTCAGGCGCGCGGCGGGTAGGGAAGACGGTCACAGGATGCATGGCAACTCTCTACAAAAGTGGCGGTGTGCTGACGGCGGGCGCCTGGTGTGATGCAACCCGGCAACGTCGCCAGCAGTGACAAAGCACGAAAATCCGCCGAATACTAACAGTGTGCGCGCAAGCGCGCCAACGCCTGCGTCATGCCCGCGCAATCGTGCGCGGCGCCGTCCTCGCCTACACTCTCATCAAGGAGGTCGATCATGCCAAGCGCCGCGCTGGCCGTGAAAGCGGCTCAGCCACGACTGCAACACAAGATGCACACTGGGGCGGCGTTCAAGGCCATCGCCACGTGCTGCCTGGCCCACATGGCGGCCAATGGCGAGGGCGTCGTGGCCGGGGACGGTGAAAGCGTGCACCAGATGCGGGTCGGCCTGCGCCGCTTCAAATCGGCCTGCCGCCTGTTCCGCCGCCAGGCGCCCATGCCTGATGGCTACGCCGAAGAACTGGCCTGGCTGGCTGGCGCACTGGGCCCGGCGCGCGATTGGGATGTGCTGGCCAACAGCACCTTGCCCGCCGTCGCCAGCCACGCCCCGGACCAGCGCAGCCGCAGCGCCCTTGCCAGCCTGCAGCAACGCGCCATGGAGACGGCCCGCCAGAAGCGCGACGGGGCTGCGGCGGCCGTGGCCAGCGCCCGCTTCAGTGATCTCATCGAAGCGCTGGAGGAGTGGACCGGTCAGCTTGCGGCAGGCGCTGGCGCTGTCCCTGTCAGCGTGTTCGCCCGCGACGCCCTCGCACGTGACCGCAAGCGCCTGGCCAAACGGGCCCGCCACCTGTCCCACGCCGACCCTCCCACGCGCCACCGCCTGCGCATCGCCGCCAAAAAAAGCCGTTACGACGCCGAGTTTTTCCTCTCGCTGCACAACACCAGATCGCAGCGCCGCTACCTGCGCGGGCTCGCCGCCCTGCAGGATGTGCTGGGTGGCCTGAACGATGCAAACGTCGCCGCCGCCCTGCTGGCCGATCTGGGCGATGCGCCCGCTATGGCCTTGGGCCTGGGCTTCGTGCAGGGCTATCTGAGCGCGGGGCAGGAGGAGGGAGTGCGCAGGGCGGGCAGGCTGTGGCGCAAGCTGGAGCGGATATGAAGCGCGCCGCCTGCCTGGCGGCGTATGGTTGGACACGCCGGCGGGGAGCCTGTCAGCGCTGGCGTTTTAAATGGCTCCGAGGAACTGGAGAACCCATGCGTTTGCAATCGAACAAAGCGGTCGTCGGCGTGGCCCTGGTGGTGGCAATTATCCTGGCGCTTGTTTCCGTCAAGATTGAGCGCCTTGGCCCCGAACAGGCCTCGTACGGCAATCTGTGCGGCCCGGAGCAGAACGAGCAATGCTACCAGCCCGTACTCAAGGGGGGCTTCCCGTTTGCCTACATGGTTGACGATCCCGCTACTTCCGTACTGCGGCAACTGGGACCTGAGGATGATCTCTTGATGGGCCCCTTGCTTGTCGACATTTGCTTGTATTTCGCGCTGCTCTTGTTGGCCATCCAGCTGCTTCGGCCGCGTCCGCGACTGGTGTAGTCAAGCGCCCTGCGAACGTGTCCGGTCTGCCGCCGCCACCGTTGCCGGGTCGCCGCTCGCCACCACCCGGTTGCGCCCCTGGTCCTTGGCTTCGTACAGGCCATGGTCCGCCGCTTCCACCAGCAGGCGGGCGGCCTGGCCGCGGGCGGGGCGCATGAAGGCCACGCCGGCGCTGAGGGTGACGAGGGGGAAGCTGCTGTCGCCGTGCGGAAGGGCGCGCTCGGACAGGGCGTGGCGGGCCGCTTCGGCCACTGCGATGGCGCCGTCGCGGTCGGTGTCGGGCAGCAGGATGGCAAATTCCTCGCCGCCGAAGCGGGCCGCCAGGTCGGCCGGGCGGCGCAGGCTGGTGGCGATGGCAGCGGCCACCGCCTGCAGGCAGGCGTCGCCCTGGACGTGGCCGTGCAGGTCGTTGTAGCGCTTGAAATAATCGACATCGAACATGATCAGGGCCAGCGAGGCGCCGTCGCGCATGGCGCGGCGAAATTCCTGTTCCAGGCGCTGGTCGAAATGGCGGCGGTTGGGCAGGCCGGTCAGGCCGTCCGACAGGGCCATTGCCTGCAGCGATTCATTCTTTGCTTCCAGTTCGTTTTTGGCCCGGCGTAATTGTTCCTGCAAGCGGTCGCGCAGCACCAGGTGGCGGATCATCGAGGTTCCCAGCAGCAGCAGGGCGACCAGCAGTGCGCCCGCGCCGGCCGCACCCAGCCAGGCCGAGCGGCGCCAGCGCGCCAGCACTTCCCGCTGCGCCACGCCGACGCCCACCAGCAGGGGATAGTTGCGCAGGTGTTGATAGGCATAATGGCGCACGATGCCGTCCGGGCCGCGCAGATCGGCGCTGCCCGCCAGGCCCTGCTTTTGCAACTGGCTCAGCATCGTGTCGGCGCGGCCGGCGCCGGCAATGTCGCGTGCTTCGAAGGGACGGCGCATGATCAGGCGGCCATCGTCATTGCCGAGCATGATGACGCCGTCATCGCCGATGTCGAAGCGTTCATAGTAATTGCGAAAATAATCGTGGGTGACGGTGGCCAGCACCACGCCGGCAAAACTGCCGTCGGCATGCTGCAGGCGGCGCGTGACGGGGATGATCCACACCCCGCGCGAGCGGCTGCGCACCGGCAGGCCGACCCGGCTGCCGCGGTCGGCGTGGCTGCGGTGGTAGTCAAAATATTCGCGGTCGGCATTATTCGGCGGCGGCCCCGGCGGCGGGCGCTCGAGCGAATTAAGCACCCAGCGGCCTTCCGCGTCGTAAATGAACAGGTCCTGCACGGCGCCCGCCTGGCGCGCCGTATCGGCCAGGTACTGCTGCAGGCGGGCCCGTTCAGGGCCGAGGCCGCCGTGATCGATCTGCTCGACGACGCTGGCCAGCACGGTGTCGACCTGCTCGAACACCCCTTCGGCGTGGTCGGCCATGGCGCGCGCCATGTTGACCGTGGACACGCGCGATTCGGCCAGCGCGGCGAGGCGGGCGCTGTAGATGCTCCAGCCTTGCACCACCGCGAGCGACAGGCAGACCAGGATCAGGAACAGCGAGGCCATGCGCACGGGCGAGCGCCGCTGCCGCTGGCGCACAGCGGCGGTAGCGGAAACAGCGAGCTTCTCTTTCGTCATGGCGGGGCGCTCGGACCAACACACTGTGGGACTGAAGGAACTACCAGCGGCCATCCACGCCATCACCGTGAAACGCCGGTGAAGCGGCGTGGATGGGCCGCCAGCTTATGCTACCGTAGTTCAGTGACAATGCGTGATATTTCCTGCGGGAAGCGGCTCGGGTCCGCCTAGAACAGTGAATCTGTTGCCGGCGCGGGCGCAGCGGGCTTCCTGCCGCGCGGCGCCATCGGGGCGGCCGCCGCCACCAGGCGCCCGGCGTCCCAGGGCCGGTAGACGGCCGGATCATTGACCAGTTCGCCTGTCAGCCAGCCCTCGTACTGGCCCGGATCGAGCAGCACCAGCATGCGCTTTTCATCGTCCGGCTTGTGAAAGCGCTGCATCAGGGGATGGCCGTCGGCATTGATGGTCAGCATGGAAAACGAGAGCAGGGGCAGGCCGTCCGGGCCCGCCGCCTTCCAGTCCCAGATGCCGGCAATGCCGAGTTGCGATTGATCGGCCGCGGCAATGCGCCAGCGCACCGGCTTGCCGCTCTCATAATTGGGTTCGTAAAAATTCGCCGCCGGCACGACGCAAAACTGGTTGCGTTTCCAGGCATTGCGAAACGAGGGTTTGCTGGCCACCGTCTCGGTGCGGGCGTTGTAGGTCTGGCGCGCCAATTTGGTGTCGGCCCAGTGGGGCACCATGCCGAACATGGCCGGCGCGATTTCAATCGATCCGGCCACCTCGTGCGATTCGCGCAGGATCGGCGCCAGGTAGCCGGGAAAGGCCTCCGGCGGATAGTCGAAGATGGCCCGCTCGAGCACCCGGTGCTGGCTGATGGCGTCGAGTTTCGAGGGGGTATAGTTGGCGCACATGGGGCTGCCGTATCAGCCGAGCATCTTGGCCAGGCGCGCCACTGCCGCCTCGATGCGCGCCAAGGAGGTCGCATACGAAAAGCGCACATGGCGTTTCGGGGCGGCGAAGCCGAAATCGGCGCCCGGCACGATCGCCACGCCGGTTTCGCGCAGCACGGTCATGCAGAAGGCGGCGCTGTCGTGGGCGTCGGGGTGATTCAAACCGCTGATGTCGGCGTAGACGTAAAAGGCGCCGTCGGGCATGACGGGAATCCCAAACCCCAGTGCGCGCAGGGCCGGCACCAGGTAATCGCGGCGGCGCTTGAATTCGAGCCGGCGCGCTTCGTAGATGGCGAGCGACTCGGGCGCAAAGCAGGCCAGCGCCGCATGCTGGGCAATCGTCGACGGGCAGATGAACAGGTTCTGCGCCAGCTTCTCGAACACGGGCACGAGGCGCTCCGGCACCACCAGCCAGCCCAGGCGCCAGCCGGTCATGTTGAAGTATTTGGAAAAGCTGTTGACGGTGATGACCTCATCATCGAAGCGCAGCGCCGTCTCGGGCGCACCGTCAAACGACAGCCCCTGGTAGATCTCGTCGACGATGGACACGCCGCCCCGTGCCCGCACGGCGGCGAGCATGTCGCGTAACTGCGCGGGGCTCATCGAGGTGCCGGTGGGGTTCGAGGGCGAAGCGACGATGACGCCGCGGGTGCGCTCGCCCCAATGTGCACCAACGTCGCCGGCGTCCAGCTGGTAGCGCTGGGCGGGGTTTGAGGCGATCAGCACCGGCTTGCCGCCGAAGGCCGTGACGAAATGCCGGTTGCAGGGATAGCAGGGGTCGGGCATGAGCATTTCGTCGCCTTCGCCCACCATGGCTGCGCAGGCCAGCAAGAGACCTGCCGAGGCGCCGGCGGTGACGACGATGCGGCGCGGATCAACCTCGATGCCGTAGGCGCGCGCGTAGTGGCCGGCAATCGCGGCGCGCAAAGCCAACAGGCCCAGCGCATCGGTGTACTGGGTCGCGCCGGCGCGGATGGCGGCCACCGCAGCGTCGGCGACGGCGTCAGTGGCCGTGAAATCGGGTTCGCCCACGCTCATGCTGATCACATCGACGCCACTGCGCGCCAGTTCACCGGCCGCCTTGACCACTTCCATCACGTGGAAGGGTTCGATGGCGTCCACGCGCGCGGCCGCGTGCAGGGCGTCGCCGATTGCGGCAAGGTGGGAAGGAAGGCTGGCGTGGTCTGGCATGCTGGTCCTGAAAAAATATGGCGGCGGGAAGCGAAATGTACCACCAAGCCGCGCATTATGCAGGCGCAGTTTCAGTGCACCTGGCGCTTCTCGCACAGCGATTTGCTGCCTTTGATGCTGCAGCGGTTGCGCACCTGGCCGTCCAGGTCCCACACTTTGACGTCCCAGCCGTCGGCGCTGGTGCGCTCCATCGTCATGAAGCCGAAGCCGTCGACCCAGGAACTGAGCGCTTCGACCACCGCGCCGGGCGCCGGCTGGGCGCCTTCGGGCACCTCCTCGGGCAGCGGCACGATGTCTTCGGCGGTGCCGGAAAAGCCGCTCACCAGCTGGGTGGGATGGGCGCTCTTGAAGCTGACCTGCTCCCACAGGTGCACATGGCCCGACAGCAGCACCTCGACGTTCGAGGGCAGCAGCTTTTTGGCGTCGACCGCGAAGAAGGCATCCTGCAAACCCTTGTCGCCATCGAACAGGGTCACCATGCCCGCCTTGTCGCGCAGGGCGCCGAAGGCCAGGATGGGCTGGTGGTTGATGACGATAGTGTGGGGCGCGCGGGCCGACAACGCCGCCATCTTGCGGTAGGTATCGGCGAACTTCGCCATGCGCGGGTCCTGCGGCGCAAGGCCCTTGTAGGTGGTGGCCGAGGTGTCGATCACGACCAGCTGGGCGCCTGCGCCCAGCGGCACCGCATACGGATCGCTGAAGTCGCCGGCGGCGTCGTCTTCCTTGCGGTTGCAGTCGCGTCCCGCCATGAATGGGCGCGGATCGAGGAAGCGCCACCAGCCCTGGCCGGCGCGGTTGCAGGACTCGTGGTTGCCGCGGGCGACCACCCAGGGCGCCGCCGCCAGCAGGGGGGCGCCGGGGCCGAAGAAGTCGGCCTGCCAGGCATCCCAGCCATAGCCCCATGGGCTGCCGGCGCAGCCGGGACGGTCGAGCGGGCAGGCGTTTTCGCGGTAGTGGTAGTCGCCCACGTGGATCACCAGGTCGGGGCGCCATTCGGCGGCCTGGCGGGCGATCGCGGCAAACGGGAAGGCGGCGGGGCGGTTGCAGTCCTGGTAGTCGCCATTGTTTTTCAGGCGGCAGCCGGTGTCGCCGATGACCACGATGCGGCGCGGCGCACCTTTCGGCAGCGCCAGCGGCTCCGAGCCGATCTGCGCCTGCACGGCGCCAGGGGGAATCACCGCCTCGCATACCAGCACGGGGAAGTCGCTGGGCTTGGAATTGGCTGGTGGCGAAACGGTCGCGCGCAGCGGCAGGGTGGCGGGCGCCGCGCGCACCGTCATGGCGCTCGCATGCGCGTCGATCGTGATCGAAGGGCAGGCGCGGGCGCTGGTAATCACGCGCGCCACCGCGCCGCCGTCCTCGCCGATGACGACGAACGCGTTCTGGCGCGGACCGGGCTGGATCGAGGCACATGCGCTCAGTAGCAGCACGGATGTTGCGGCGGCGAGGCGAAGCAGGGGAGACGAGACGGACGATGCTGCGGAGCGGCGGACGGTGGACATGAAGTTGCGCTGTTAAAAAAGACACAATTTATCATACCGGCCGGCGGCTTCCAAATTTGACAGTTGAGGGCGGCGCGAACGAGTGCGTCAAGACGGGGCGTCAAGCTGAACCGGGTAGTTTCCGGGCCTCGGATATACTTGCCGCGAAGATTAACTATTAACGTTGAAACAATAAATTGGAACAAGCACCGTGAACGACAACTTGAAGCGCCTGCGCGAACGCCTGGCCACTGCCCTGCAGGGCACGCGCGGCAAGGCCGAACACCGTTACGCCCATGCGCGCAGCTACCTGATGCGCCAGCCGCCCTGGGCACGGGTGGTGCTGGTCGGCCTGTGGGCTTTCATGGCCCTGTGCCTGCTGCTGCTGGTCTACGTGCTGATCCTGATTCCCGTCACGCCCGGTATAAAGGACTTGAAGCAGGCCCGCGCCGCGCGCGCTTCCACCATCGTCGCCGCCGACGGCAAGGAGCTGGCCAGTTTCGACACGGGCCTGCAGGAACGGGTCAAGCTGGCGCAGATTTCGCCCAACGTCATCAACGCCCTGATCGCCACCGAAGACAAGCGTTTCCGGGACCACCATGGCATCGACTTCAAGCGCACCGCCGGCGCCATGTTCTACAGCCTCAAGGGCGATGCCCAGGGCGGTTCGACCATCACCCAGCAGCTGGCGCGCAATATGTTCCCAGAAGATATTGGCCGCTCGCGCAACCTCAACCGCAAGCTCAAGGAACTGATCACCGCGCTGAAGATCGAGTCGACCTACAGCAAGGACGAGATCCTGGAAGCCTATTTGAATACGGTGCCCTTCCTGTACAACACCTTCGGCATCGAGATGGCCGCCCGCACCTATTTCGACAAGCCGGCCGCCAAGCTTGATATCCTGGAAAGCGCCACCCTGGTCGGCATGCTCAAGGGGACCAATTACTACAATCCCGTCACCAATCCCCAGCGCTCGGTGGAGCGCCGCAATGTGGTGCTGGGCCAGATGGTCAAGGCCGGCCTGATCGACGATGCCCGTTTCAAGCAACTGGTTAAACGGCCCCTGCGCGTGCACTTCACGCGCCAGGCCGAACGCCCTGGCACCGACAGTCACTTCACGGCCTATGTGCGCAAATGGGCGATAGCCTGGGCCGATGAAAACGACTACAACCTGCAGCTGGACGGCCTGGTGATCCACACCACGCTCGACTTCGCGCTGCAGCAGGCGGCGCTGGCCGCCGTCGAGCGCCAGGCCAATGCCCTGCAGGCGGTGGCCGATGTGGAGTGGGCCCAGGCCGGCGTGTCGGGCGCGGCCAACCTGGCCGGCTACGCCGCCGCGCGCTCAAGCGTCAAGCCCTTCCAGTACTTCTGGCAGTCGCACGCCGCGCTGTCGGACGCTTTCATCCGCGAGAGCGGCGAATACCGCAAGGCGGTCGAAGGGGGCGAGGCAGCAGCAAGCGCCCTGAAGCGCCTGAAAGCGGACCGCGATTTTGTCGCCAGCCTGCACGCCGTCAAATCGCGCCTGGAAGCAGGCTTTGTGGCGATGGACCCCGCCACGGGCGAAGTGCGCGCCTGGGTCGGTAGCCGCGATTTCCAGCGCGACCAGTTCGACCACGTCGCGCGCGCCACGCGCCAGCCTGGCTCCACCTTCAAGCCGTTCGTGTATGGCGCGGCGCTTGAAAAAGGTTTGACGCCGGACCACCCATACCGCGACGCCGTCATGAACATCAAGGCCGGCGACGGCACCACCTGGCGGCCCACCGACATGACCGGCACCACCGGGGAGACCATGACGATGCGCGACGGCCTGGTGTTTTCAAAAAATACGATTACCGCCCAGGTGATGCAGGACACCGGCCTGCCGGCGATTGTCAGCCTGGCCAAGGCGCTCGGGGTCAACCAGAGTAAACTCCAGCCGGTGCCCTCGCTGGCGCTGGGCACCAGTCCCGTGACCCTGCTGGAAATGGTCAACGCCTACGCCAGCATCGCCGCGCAGGGCGAATACCGCAAACCCGTCTACATCACCCACATCACCGACCGCGATGGCAAGGAACTGGCGCGCTTTTCAAGCAGCGCCCCGGCCCGCGCCATGTCGCAGGCGGGCGCCGTGACCCTGATCGACATGATGCGCGGCGTCGTCAACCGCGGCACCGGCACGGCGATTCGCACCCGCTTCGGCATCACCGCCGACGTCGCCGGCAAGACCGGCACCACCCAGAACAACACCGACGGCTGGTTCATCCTGATGCACCCGAACCTGGTGGCCGGCGCCTGGGTGGGTTTCAATGACAACCGCATCGCCATGCGCAGCAGCTACTGGGGCCAGGGCGGCCACAACGCCGTGCTGCTGGTGGGGGATTTTTTCAAAACCGCCATCGACGCCGGCAAGGTCGACGCCAGCGCCCAGTTCCCCGGCGCGCCGCCGCGTGTGGCCGTGCCGCGCGAAGAACCTGCCGAAGAGGTGATGGAAGAGGGTGGCGACATGGAGCAGGACGGCGCCCAGGGCGCCCCGCGCGAGGCGCCGGCCGGACCCGTGATCGACGAACAGGACCCAGGCCAGTCGCCGCAGGCCGTGCCCCAATATCCGCCGGCGGACCGTGGTGATGACCGCGACCGTGACCGCGAGCGCTATGGCCGCGCAGTGCGCGACGCTGAAGTGGACCGCCAGATCCGCGAAGAGCGCCAGCAGGAAATCGACCGCCAGCAGCAGTACGAGCGCCAGCAGATCGAGCGCCAGTTCCGCCAGGAGCGGCAGTACCAGGAGCCGCCGCCACCGCCGCCACCGCCGGACAGCAATTAAACACGCGGAAATCAGTGACGCGGAAACAACGCGCAGGCAGGGCTAATCATTTTGGAAACAAAGTTTTCCTTGAGCATCATTCCATGATCGTTTAAAGTTGTCTTAATTGACATGAACTTGATCGTGACGGAGTTTTGATGGCCCTGTTGTCCCAGTTGTTCAGCCGGAAACCCAAGAGCCAGGCGCTGGTGGCGCAGCGCGCCGTCGCGGTGATCGACCACGTGATCTATGACGTCGGCGTGGACGCGCTGGTGGGCGGCACCTTTGTGCTCGACAAGCGCTTTCGCCTGCGCTTCGTGGGACCGGCCATCATGGTCGGCCCGAACGTGCACGCGGCCGTGCGGGTGGCCGACATCGCCGAGAGCGAACTGTTTCGCCAACTGGGCTACGACAGCCCGATCGAGTCGGGCGCGCTCAAGGCCCATGGCGTGACGCTCGCCCAGGCCGTGGTGCGCGAACTGGGCACCCGGTCAGCCGCGTTCGGTGCGCTGCCGCTGCAGCACTAAGCTTGCGGCGGCAGGTCGTGCGTGGCGGCGCGCCACGACGATCGCAGCGCCGCCGATTCGAAATAAATCGTATGGATGGCCGGGTTGTGCGCGTTGACGGCGCGTTCGACCCGCTCGATGGCGTGCTCCACTTCGTCGATGGTCATGCCCCGCTTGAACTGCACGGCGGCCGTCACCAGGATGTCGTCCGGCCCCAATTGCATGGTGGCGAGGCGGGCGACGGTGTCGATGGAAGGATCCGCATTGATCACGGCGCGCAGTTTCGCCACCGCTTCCTTGCCCATGCCTTCGCCCACCAGCAGCGCCCCCGTCTCGCGCGCGAGCGTAAAGGCGGCGCCCATCAGCAAGAGGCCAATCAGGATCGAGGCCGCCGGGTCCCAGCGCGCTTCTCCCGTCCACTGGGCCATGCCGATGCCGGCCGCCGCCACCAATACGCCCAGCAGGGCCGCGCTGTCTTCGATGAACACGGTGAAAACGGAGGCGTCCTTGCTGGCGCGGACCGCCTGCCACAGGTTGTCGCCCCGTTTGCGGTACTGATTGAGGCTCAAGCGCGACACGTTCCAGCTGTAGCCTTCGAACAGGAAGGCCACGCCCAGCACCACGTAGTTCCACAGCGGTTCCTCGACCGGTTCGGGGTCGATCAGGCCGTGGATGCCGTGGTTGATGGACAGCCCGCCGCCCAGTGAAAATACGGACAGGGCAACGATCAGGGCCCAGAAGTAGACCGATTTGCCGTAGCCGAAAGGGTGCTTGGCGTCAGGCGCGTGCTGGCTGCGCTTTTCACCGATCAGGAGCAGCAACTCGTTGCCGCTGTCGACCGCCGAGTGGATGCCCTCGGCCGTCATGGCCGCGCTGCCGGTGATGGCGGCGACGACGAATTTCGCCACCGCGATGCCGATGTTGGCGGCAATCGCGGCGTAGATCACCTTTTTGGTCTCGGCCGCCTTGCCCTGTTTGTCCGCGGCCTGCTTGTCCTCGGCCTGCTGTTCTCCTGCTGTCGTCATGGCCGTCCCTGCTTGATAGGCAAAGCGACAGTGTAGGCAAACAGGACAGAGTTGGTAGCACGGCTGGACGCTACCTTGGCCTGAAGCGGACGTCCTCCTGCACCACCGGCGCATTGGCCGCCTGCTTCGGCTTTTTCGGCTTCTTGGGTTTCTTGACGATTTCACCGCGCGTATCGGTGACGGGCACGCGGTGTTCGGGCGCGAAGCCCGGCTCCTCGATGCGCTTAATGGTCTGGCCGGTCAACACTTCGATGGCGGCCAGTTGTACCACTTCGTCGGCGCACACCAGCGAGACCGCTTCGCCCGAGGCGCCGGCGCGCCCGGTGCGGCCGGTGCGGTGCACATAATCCTCGGCCACGATGGGCAGGTCGAAATTGACCACCAGCGGCAGGTCCTCGATGTCGAGCCCCCGTGCGGCGACGTCGGTCGCCACCAGGATGCGCGCCTCGCCCGCCTTGAAGCGGTTCAGGGCGCGCAGCCGCGCCGGCTGCGGCTTGTCGCCGTGGATCGAGTCGGCGGCGATGCCTGCCTGCTCCAGCGTGTCGACCAGCGCGTCCACCCCTTTGCGGGTTTTCACGAACACCAGCACCTGGTCCCAGCCGCGCTTTTTCAGGAGGTGCATGAACAGTTCGGCCTTGCGTTTTTTATCGACTGGCACCAGCGACTGGTTGATCGCCTTGACGGTGGTGTTGGGCGCGCTGACGGCGATCTGCACCGGGTCGGCCAACAGGCGCGCGGCCATGGCGCGGATGGCGTCGGAAAACGTGGCCGAGAACAGCAGGGTGCGGCGGCGCGCGGGCAGGGCCGCGAACACGGCGTCGAGTTCCCGCGCAAAGCCCAGGTCGAGCATGCGGTCCGCTTCGTCCAGCACCAGGGTGCCCACCTGGTCAAATTTGACGGCGTTCTGGCGCTGCAGATCGAGCAGGCGCCCTGGCGTGGCAACCAGCACGTCGAGGCCCTTCCTCAGCTTCATCATCTGCGGATTGATGGAGACGCCGCCGTAGGCCACTGCGGTGCGCAGCGGCAGGCTCGCGCCATAGCTTTTGAAACTCTCGTGGACCTGCTCGGCCAGTTCGCGCGTGGGCACCAGCACCAGCGCACGCACGCAGTTGGGGCTGACCTGGCCGGACATGGTCAGCATCTGCAGGATCGGCAGCGCAAACGCGGCCGTCTTGCCGGTGCCGGTCTGCGCCGCCGCCATCACGTCGCGCGCCGCCAGTACGGCGGGAATGGCCTGCGCCTGCACGGGCGTGGGTGTGCGGTAGCCGAGCGCATCGAGAGTGCGCACGAGGGGATCGATCAAACCGAGGGAAGCGAACGACATGGACAGCCTGTGAGAACAAAACAGGCGGTAGTGTAGCGTGCCTGGCCGGGTTTTGTTACTGGAGCGCGCTGACGGCGGCAGCTACGGTGGGCTTGACGGGGTTCTGCTTTTCCTTGCAGCCGCCCAGGCTGGCCGCGAGCGTGCAGGCGGCAAGCAGTAAAACCAGCAGTTTGGGGGAGAACATGGCAGCCTCCTTGCAGTCGGTCGAGCTGTCATCATAAGCCGATTGGCGAAACAAGGCGCGCGGCAGTACGCGCTTACGGCAGGACCAGATCGCGGCCAGGAAGCGAGTCGCCCGCCTCGCCCATCACGACGGCGCGCTCGGCGCCGCCGGCGCGCACGACCCAGGCGCCCGGGAGCACGGTCGGGAACAGGTAATAGCCGTCCGGGCCCGTGACGGTGCTGGCGGCGATGGCGCCATCGGCGCCGACCAGTTCGACTTTCACGCCGGCGGCGGGGCGGCGCGCCGCGCCAGGCTGGTACACGCTGCCGTCGATATCGCCGCTGATGGAGACGGCCAGGTCGATGCGGCCCACCGCGCCGGCGCGCGCCACCAGGCGCACGCCGCGCCCGGCCGTGGTCCACTGGGGATCGGCCAGGCTGTCCGGATCGATGGCCAGGTCGAGCGGGGCGCCGGCCGGCAGGCGCTCGAGCAGGGCGACCCCATCGAGGCCGGTGCGGGCGTTCTGGCGGGCGCCGTTGATAGTGAAGGCGGCGTTGGCGATGGGCGTGTCGCCGCCATCGAAGCGGCCATTGCCGTTGCGGTCGAGATAGGCCCGCAGCGAGGCGGCGCCGGTCGCCGCCGCCGGCTGGGCGCTGGCGTGCCACAGTCCCGCGCGCGGTTCGCGGCCGATCGCCGTGAACAGGCGCAGGCCCACACCGATTTCGCCCCGGCTGGAGTAGAAGGCGGACACGCCCACGGCCACTTCGCCCAGGCTGCGGTTGTAGCCGGCGCTGAGGCGGTAGCGGCCGCGTTCGAGGCCGTTGGAAAAATCGCGCGTCAGTCCCAGCGTGGCCAGTGCGCCCGGGCCCACGCTGGCGTCGGCGTTCAGGCTCAGGGCGGACAGGGCCCGTTTCGGCAGCAGGCCATATTGCAGCTGGGCGGAGACGCCGTAGTCGGCGACCCGGCGCGACAGCCCCAGGGCGCCGTCAGCGCTGCGCTGGCCGTCGAGCTTTTGCCAGCGCAGCTGGTTGGAGACGGCGGTGCCGCGCACATAAGCGGCCACGCGCAGCTGGGCGTCGATCAGCTGGCGGCTTGAGGACAGGGTGTCGCGGCGCAGCTGGAGGGCCAGCGGCAGCACGAAGGCGGGAAGCGATTCGGCGTCTGGCGCGGTCGCTGGCGGCGGCAGCGCACCAAAGCCAGGCGCTGCGTCGATGCGCAATTCGTCGCGGCTGCGCACCGGGTCGTTGGCGGGGCGGTAAATCTCGCTGGTGAAATCGGCGAGAAAGGCGCGGCTGGCGCTGACGGACATCCCCGCCACGCGCGTCTTGACGCTCGCTTCAAGCAGCCGCCCACCGCTGTCGGCGCGCACCACCGTGAGCCCTGCGATCAGGGCGCGGACGTAAGCATGCAGGGCCAGCGAGAGATAATCACGCGCCTTGCTTGGGCCCTCCGGCAGGCGGGTAAAAGCGGCGCTCGCCGAGAGGAAGCGCGTGAGCCCTGCGTCCAGCCGCGCCAGCACGCGAGTGTGGCCGCGGTCGTCACGCTGGGCGGCCGCCAGATACACCATGCTGCCGGGTGCGAGCGCGCTTTGTTCGAGCAGGATGCTGCGCCGTTCGACCCGCATCTGGCCCAGCGGTCCGTGGAACACCAGGCGAAATTCATTGGCCCCATACGCCAGCGGCAGATTGTCGAAGCGATAGCGGCCATCGGCGCCGGCCTGCTGGAAGCCGGCCAGGGCGCCGTTATAAAACAGTTCGACGTCCCAGCCGGCCGCCAGTTCGCCTTCGAGTGTGTGGCGATCAAAACTGGTGGACTGGTTGGGCGGGCGGTTACTGAGCAGGAAGCCATTGCCGGCGGTGGCCGCGTAGCTGACGTGATCCAGCGCCGCCACCGGCACATTGCCCAGCAGGGCGGTGCTGGCGTGCAGGGGACCGAGCAGATTCGCATCCGGGTCCTGCCGGCCGATGGTCAGGCGCAGCACCATTTCGCGCCGGGTTAGCGCGCCGGCAATTGGCGTGGATGCTCCGCTGCTGTGCTGCGCGCGCGCGCCGGCGAACAGCGCCGCCTGCATGCCCAGCAGGTCGGCGGTGGCATAGGCGCTGTAATTGACGGCGCCGCTGGCCGCGCCCGCGCTGCGCACGGCGTCAAACCCCAGCGACTGGTCGATGAAGGGCGCGCTTGCCATCGCGGTGGGCAGGACCAGCCGGGGATAGCCGGGATCGCGGTAAGCCTGGGCCGGGCGCAACTGCTGTTCGTGGCGCGCCAGCGCGCTTTCCAGCGGCAGGCGCACGGAAGGGACCACGTCCAGGGAAAGCGCCGACCAGTCGATCCGCAGCGCCAGCGGCAGCCAGCGCGCCAGCAGATGCACGGGCACGTAAATGTCGTCGGCCTCGCGCCGCAGCAGCGCGGGGTCGACCTGCTCACGCCGCCCGTCGATTAGCACTGCGCCGCTGGCCGCATCGAGGCTGAACGCGTGTTCCGGTGTGCCCAGGTAGCCGCTGGCGGTGCCGGCGGCGGGATCGGTCTTGATGGCGATGGTCAGGAGGCGTGCCAGTTCGCCCAGGGGCAGGGCCAGGTCGGCGGGACCTGCAGCGGTGCCGCCCTGGACCGGCCAGGCGACGATGGCCTCGGCCAGTTGATGCTGGCGCAGGCGCACTTCAAGCAGGACCGGGAGATCATCGGCGCTGCCGGTTGTGGCCTGCGCGGCGGCGCCGCCGTGCCACAGCAGCAGGCAGACAAGGAGGACGATGCCATGGCCCATGGCCGGCCGGCGCTAGCGTGGAGGGACGGCGGGCGCCGGCGCGCCTCAGGGCAGTTCGACGTCGGCGCGCGCCAGCACGGCGCCGCCCTGGTCGGGCCGCTCGCGGTAGACCACGGCGAGGTGCCCCTTTTGCAGCGCCATCCCGGCCGGCAGCTTGAGGGGGACGATGGCGCGCCGGCGTGGATTGGGCACGTAGACGGCCACCCCGCCCATGCTGGCCACGGCCACCGGCGCGCCGCCCTGCGGGGTGAAAGTGACGGCCAGGTCGCCGTAGACGGAGGCGTCGCCGCTGCGCTCGAACAGCAGCGAGAGGTTCTGGCCGTCCAGGTGGAGATTCGACAGGGTCAACCGGGCCTTGAGCGGACCCTGGCGAACGATGATGGGCATCGAGGCTCCCACCAGCGCCGTGAGAGCGATGCCGATTGCCTTCGGCGCGGCGGCGTCCGGCGTAATGGAGGCCGGCGTGGTGGCAGGCGTTTCAATGCGGTCGAACTGCAGGTGCGAGCGGTATTCGCCGTCGGCAAG
>Ga0265798_10006113_pt1 | contig 15903 bp, 8 predicted proteins | sample P3T30metagenome_FD_192430 | JGI IMG/M metagenome (GOLD analysis project Ga0265798, IMG submission 192430) | Plant litter microbial communities from East Loma Ridge, Irvine, California - P3 T30 | ecosystem: Environmental > Terrestrial > Plant litter > Unclassified | place: USA: California... | reverse complement strand
GGCGCCGATCGAGCATGGCCAGCTGCGCGTCCACCCTGCCCCAGTACACTCGGCTGTACAGCGCGGTCATCAAAGGCGTGGTGTCGCAGAACAGGAAGCGCCGCGCGCCGGCAGCCGCTGCATCCTCTCGCTCCCGCTGGGTCAGCGCGATACCGTACTGGTCTTCCTCATGCGGCACGCGCCGCATCGTATCGACGAACTCGCGCAGGTACTCCGGCACCCACATGGTGCGGTAGTGGCGCGCCAGCGCATCGGACAAGGTCGACTTGCCCGACGATTCGGCGCCAAGGATGGCGACGCGTTCCACCCCGTTCATGCGCGCTCCCGCGCCAGCGCCGACCAGGTGCGCAAGCCAGCGATCGCCAGCAGCACGAACACGCCATACAACACCGCCGTCAGCATCAAGCCCTTGTACAGATACAGGCCGACGTACAGGATGTCGACCGCGATCCACACATGCCAGTTCTCGACTTTCTTGCGCGCCAGCAGCAGCTGGCCGACCAGGCTGCCCGCGGTCAGGAAGCCGTCGGCGTGCGGCACGTCGGTATCGGTGAAGTTGTCGAGGAAGGTCGACAGCAGTATGAAACCGGCCAGCCAGGCCACCAGCGACCAGGCGCGGCCACCGGGCTTGAGGCGTGTGACGACGAGCGGCGCCGCAGTTGCCCCGTGCGCGGCGCCGTGCAGCCACTGGTACCAGCCGTAGATCGAGGCCACGATGAACACGAACTGCAGGCCCATGTCGCCGTACAGGCGGGCGTCATAGAACACCACTGCGTAGGTCGCAGACGAGGCGATCGAGAACAGCCAGGCCCAGTGCTTCTGGCGGATATTGAGCACGACGGTGGTGACGGCCAGCAGGAAGGAGATGATCTCCAATAGCGAAGTCGTGAGGCCGGCGATGATGAGCGGTTCGTTCATGGTGTTGCCATTAAAACGTCGTTCCCGCGAAGGCGGGAACCTAAGTTCTACGTGCGTTATCGAGACGCTGGCGGACTTGGGTTCCCGCGGGGCCGCCGAGGCCTTCGCGGGAACGACGTGGAAAGGGTAGTGGCCGATATTACTTCTTCGGGTACTTGACCGTCATTTCCTTGAGCAGGTTGTCGGCATGGTCAACCTCTTTCATCACCCACAGCATGTAGCGGATATCGACGTGGATCGCGCGCGTGATGGCGGTGTCGAAGTACCAGTCCTTGGTGATCGACTCATAGGTCGAGTCGAAGTTCAGGCCGACCAGCTCGCCCTTCCCGTTCATGATGGCCGAACCGGAGTTGCCGCCGGTGGTGTCCGCGCTCGACAGGAAGTTGACCGGCACCGTGCCCAGCGCCGCATCCTTGAACACGCCGTAGCGCTTGGCCTTGATCGCTTCTTTCAGTGCGCCCGGGACGATGAACGGATCCTTGTCGGTCTCCTTTTCCAGGATGCCTTCGACGGTCGTGAACGGGCCCTTGACCAGCCCATCGCGCGGTGAATACGGCGCCACCGTGCCGAAGGTGACGCGCAGGGTCGAGTTGGCGTCGGGGTAGACCGGCTTGCCCTGCGATTTCTTCCACGCGATCACGGCCGCCATATACTGCGGGATCACGCGTTCCAGGTTGCCGTCGATCTCGTTGCGGCGGTTTTCCAGCGCCATGCCGGCGTCGTGCATGCGCACCGCGAGCACGATGAACGGATCGCCCGACTTGCGGAAGGCGTCAAGGTCCTTGCCGATCCAGGCCAGGCGCTTGGCGGTGTCGGCCAGCTCGCTCGCCTTGTACATTGCCGGCAGCGCATCCTGCGCCGGCAGCAGTGCATCCACGTCCTGCGGACGCACCTGTGCGTCGATGCGGGCGTAGCGCGCCAGCGCGGCGCCGTAGCGGGCTTCATCCACGCGCGGCACGAACGATTGCTCCAGGCGGGTCAGGCGCGCCTTGATGAACGACAGGTCGCGTTCCTGGTAGCCGCTCTCGCGCTGCGCGTCCGGCTTCTGGCGTTCGAGCGCGAGGCGGTACAGGGTGCGCGCGCTCTTGAGCAGGTCGCTATGAGTCGCTTCGAGCCAGGCTGCCTCCTGGCGCTGCAGCGCCATGTCCTGCCCGATGACGCCATCCAGTTCCGCCAGCAGGTTCTTGTTCGCGCCAGCGTGCGTCTGGTGCCAGGCGCGGAACCCGGCATCCTGCACGTCCTTGATGGCGGCGATGTCCTTGCGCGCGAAGCCGTCCATCAGGCCTTGCGTTTTCTTGAGCACGTTGTTCAGGCTCTTGGCCACGCTCGCGTAGCGTACGTCCCAAGCCGGATTACCGTGGGTCGCAGCTGCGATCACCGACAGGTCGGCGGTGATGCCGGCTGCCTTGGCCGGGAAATCGATATCGCGCGCGAAGCGGATCTCGGCGGGCAGCTTGTAGCGGCTGGTGCGGCCCGGGTAGCCGGCCAGCAGAATAGCATCGCCGTTCTTGAGGCCTTCGGCGGAGACAACCAGGAAGTCCTTCGATTTGTACGGCACGTTGTCAGGCGACGGATCGGCCGGACGGCCGTCCTTGCCGACGTAGGCGCGCAGGAATGCGTAGTCGCCGGTCTGGCGTGGCCACTCGTAGTTGTCGATGTCGCCGCCGAAGTTGCCGATGCGGTCAGACGGCGCATGCACCAGGCGCACGTCGCGGATCATCAGCTGCTTGATGCGGTAGTACTCCAGGCCGCGGTGGAAGGCCGGCACCGAGCAGCGTGCCGATTTGTCGGTTTCGCATTCGGCGATCAAGGCTTTGACGCGCGCCGCGACCAGCTCGTGGCGCTCGCGGCCAGACATCGTGGGCGTCAAGCCCTTGAGTACGCGGTCGGTGACGTTCTCCACCTTCTCGGTGACATACACCAGGGTATTCGGACCGCCCGGGAGTTCTTCGGCGCGGGTCCTGGCCAGAAAGCCGTTGACGATGTAATTCTTCTCAGGGGTCGAGTTGCGCTGGATGGCGCCGTAGGCGCAGTGGTGGTTCGTCACCACCAGGCCGTCGGGCGAGACGAAAGACGCCGAGCAGCCGCCCAGTGAGACCATGGCGCTCATCGGATGCTTGCCCAGGTCGGCCAGCTTCTCGGCCGGCATGGTGATGCCGATGCGCTTCAGTTCGGATTTCAGCTGCGGCAGCTGGTGCGGTTGCCATTGGCCTTCATCGGCGAAGGCGGCGCCAGCGAAGCCGATCAGGGCGACGGGCAGGACGATGGATTTGAACAAGCTAAGCCCCGGAATCAAAAAAAACAATGCGGGAGTATAGCGCTCTTGTGTCACACTCGTGGTGGTTTTCGGACGTCTTGACGCGGTTGCGGGGAGCGTCAACGTCGCGTCATAATGGCGTGGCAAGATGTCATATTAATCTCTCTCACGATTCAAGCGTCAGGGCCGGATTGCCGTCACGGCAAACACGGCGCCGGGCGGGAAAGCAAGCAGACAATGACCAGCGAGGCGCCGCTGTACCGACACCAGGTTCTCTTTCTATCGCAAGGCTTCTTCATCAAGGACAATCGCGCCGAATTGCTGCTGCACGCGCACAAATACGATTTCGACATCCGCTTCTTCAGCGAGGTGGCCGAGTTCATCGCAGCAGTCAAGGCCGACCGTGGCGGCAGCCTGTTCGTGATCGACCTCGACGCCCTGCACAATATGCAGTCCGACCTGCAAGATAGCCGCAAGACGCTGATGCTGGGCGAACTCCTTGAACGCCTGCCGCGCGAACACGATTACGTCTACCTGCAATCGAGCCGCCAGGGCAGCCGCTATCTGCTGCAGCAACGGCTGGTCGACAGCAACTGCCTGGCCTATGCCGAGAAGCCGATCGCCAACGACGTCCTGGTCGACAAGCTGTTCAACCTGTTCGTCAGAACGAAGCGGGGCGACCTGGTGTCGCTGGTGGTGCTGGGGGCTCCCGACAGCCTGGATGCGGCGGCGCTGGCGACGCAGCGCATCGACATGATCCACCACGCGGACGCCGCCACGCTGCACCTGCGCGTCAAGGAACTGCAGCCCGACCTGGTGCTGATTCCCGATAGCGAGTACCTGCGCCACGAGGCGCTGGCGCGCGTCCTGAAAAAGAATATCGAAGCCGATCCGGTACGCGAGATCGTGCTGCTGCAGCGCCGCGCCGACGATGCGCTGGCGCGGCGCGCGCTGGGCGACGGCTTCGATGCGATCCTGGTCGACGCCGGCGCCGGGCTGTGCGAGGCCCAGTTGGCCAACCGCGCCGCCAAGATCCGCGTCAGCAAGGATTTGATCGGCAAGGACCGCGCCACCGGTCTGCTGAACAAAGTCGGCCTGCAGCGCAAGGCGCAGGACCTGATCCGCCAGGCGCTGCTCGACGAGGTGCCGCTGGCCTTCGGCGTGATCGACATCGACAAGTTCAAGACCATCAACGATACCTGGGGCCACCACTTCGGCGACATCGTGATCAAGCGCCTGTGCCTGTGCCTCTCGCCGCGCATGGGCGAGCGTGACCTACTCTCGCGCTTCGGCGGCGAGGAATTTGTGGTTGTATTCTGGGATTGCACCCTGGACGCCGCCTGGCAGCGGCTCGATGCGCTGCGCCAGGCCTTCGGCGCGATCGAGTTCCAGGTCGCGCCAGGCGAAGTGCGGCGCTTCTCGTTCAGCGGCGGCCTGGCCGCGTTTCCCGAGTACCGCAGTGAGAACGAGCTGTTCCTGCGCGCTGATGCAATGCTGTACACGGCCAAGGAAACCGGTCGAAATCGAATCTGCCCGTAGGGTTGGCGGCTACGCCGCCGACGCGGTGATCGTTGGCCGTCAGCTCATACGGCACGACATCGGCGCCGATACCAATCACCGCGTCGGCGGCATAGCCGCCGACCCTACGCCAATCTCTCCGTAGAGTGGAAGGCCACGCCTTCCACGCGTTCACCTCAACCCGGTAACCCGGTCAGCTTGCCCAGGCAACGCCGCTCGAAATTATCCAGCCCTTCGGTGACGAGATCGTCCTCTTCGTCCACCACCTTTGCATCGATCAGCACGCGCAGCTTGGCGATCTGGTCGCCGCGTTCGAGGGTGCGCGCCAGCGTCGTGGCGCCGGGCTGGCCGGCAGTGGCAATCGCTTCCACCACCACCGGCGGGAATTCCCAGTGCGCGGCGATGGTCGACGACAGGCCGCGGCTGACCGCGAACAGGCGCTCGCCGAATTCGCTCGAACCCGGAATCTTGCCCGATTCGGCCGCTCGCTCGGCCAGGCGGAACGCCACCACCAGGCCCAGGTTCTGCATCAGGCCCGCCAGGTAGGCTTCGAACACGCCCGCGCCCAGGCCCGGCGCCATCAGGCTCGAGGCCAGCGCGCACTTCTCGGACTGGTTCCATACCAGCGGCGCCGCCTGGCGCGCGAAGCCCTGCTCGGCCATCTTGATCAGGGGCCGGAACGCGATCCGCGCCAGCAGCATGCGCAGGCCATTCTGGCCGATCATCATGAGGGCGTTATCGAGCGACTTCACCGCCTGCAGCGGGCGGTAATAGGCGCTGTTGGCTTCGCGGATCACCTCGGCCACCAGCACCATGTCGCGCTCGACCGAGCGCGCCAGGTCGCCGGTCGAGACGTCGTCGTCGGCCAGGTCGCGCAGCAGTTGCGGGATCAGCTCAGGGATACGCGGCACCAGGCCGCTGGCTGCGACCGGGTCAGCGGCAAGCGTGCGCACCAGGTCGAGGATGTGCTCCTCGACGTCCGGCGCGGCCGCGTAGCCGTTCGACGCGGTAAGCCAGCGGTAATAGGTGGCGTCGACCTCGGCGGCGTATTCGACGGCCGCGTGGTCGCCCTCCGCCTCAATGCCGCCCGTGGCGTCCAGCGCCTTGTCGGCGCTGCTCAACATACGGTTAATCCAATTCTTCATGGCCGCTAACTGACAATCGATGAACGCAGTATTGTAATGCCTGGCGCACTAAAAGGTGGCCTGCTTATTGAACCGCGCTCGCCAGCGCCGTCTCCCGCCAGCCACCGCCGAGCGCCTGGATCAGCGATACCGCCGCTGTCTGGCGGTCGGCCTGCACCTGCACCAGCGAGCGGCGCGCGTTCAGCGCCGTCACCTGGGCCTGCACCACCTCGGTATAGCTCACCTGCCCCGCCTTGTAGCGGTTCAGGATCTGCTCTTCCACCAGCCCGGCCGCTTCGGCCGCCTCGACCCGCAACTGCTGCTGCTGGTCGAGCACGCGCGTGGCCGACAAACCGTTCTCGACATCGGCGAACGCGTTCAGGACCACCGAGCGGTAGCGCGCGACGGTGGCCTGGTGGCGCGCCTCGGCGCCCTCCACGCTGGCGCGGGTGGCGCCGGCGTTGAAGATGGTCTGGGCCGCCGACAGGCCGAACGACCAGGCCGCGGCCGACGCCGAGAACAGGTCGCCCACGCGGCTGGTGGTATTGCCATACGACGCCGACAGGCCAAAGTTCGGAAAGTAAGCCGAACGCGCGATGCCGATGTCGGCGTTGGCCGCGGCCACATCGCGTTCGGCGGCGGCGATGTCGGGGCGACGCTGCAGCAGCAGCGACGGCACGCCGACCGGCACGTCAGGCACCGCCACATGCCACGGCGCCGGCGCGACAGCGAAGTTCGACGGGGTCTGGCCGACCAGCACCGCGATCGCATGCTCGAGCTGGGCGCGCTGGTTCAGCAGACCCAGTGCGTCGCTGCGCGCGGTGGCCAGCTGGGTCTGGGCCTGCAGCACGTCGGAACGCGCCGCGATACCGGCTTCGAAACGGTTCGACGTAATCTGCAGCACGCGCTCGTAGCCTTCGATGGTCGAGGCCAGCATTTCGCGCTGGGCGTCGGTCTGGCGCAGCGAGAAATAGTTGATCGCCAGTTCGCCCTGGGCTGCCAGCACGGCGTTGGCCAGGTCGGCCGCGGTGGCCTGGGCGCTGGCCTCGGCGCCAGCGACAGCATTGCGCAGACGGCCGAACACGTCCGGCTCCCAGCTGGCGCCGATCTGCAGGCGATACGAATTGGCTGCGCCGCGATTGACGCTGTTGTCGCCACCGCCGGCGCGGTCGGCGCCGGCGCCCAGCGACACCACCGGGAACAGCGAGGCGCGCTGCTGCGCCACCAGTGCGCGCGCCTGGGCGTAGTTGGCGACGGCCACCGCGACATCCTGGTTGGCGACCTCGACCTGTTTGGCCAGGCGATCGAGCTCGGGGTCTTCGAACAGCGTCCACCAGGGACCGCGCTCGAGCGCGTCGGCGGGCGCCGCCGGCACCCAGCCTTCGGCCTCCTTGTAGGCGCCGGGCAGCGCGCCGCTCGGTAGCGTCTCGGGACGCTCGTAAGCGGGTCCGACGGCGCAGCCAGTCAGGAAGGCGGCAAACGCCAATAAGGTGAGACGCAGGGGAAGCTTATGGGACATGGAAATCATGGTTTGGCCAGGGACGGACCCTCGTCATCATGCGGATGTCGGGTCAATTGATGTTCGTCGGGTTTGCGGGTGCGCAGCTTGTCGAGCAGGACGTAGACCACCGGCGTGGTGAGCAGCGTCAGGAGCTGGCTGGCGACCAGGCCGCCGATGATGGCGATGCCCAGCGGACGGCGCAGCTCGGAGCCTTCGCCGAAGCCGATCGCCAGCGGCAGCGCGCCCAGTGCGGCGGCCAGGGTCGTCATCAGGATCGGACGGAAGCGCAGCATGCAGGCCTCGCGCACCGCTTCCATCGCCGACAGTCCGCGCGCACGCTCGGCTTCGAGGGCGAAGTCGATGATCAGGATCGCGTTCTTCTTGACGATGCCGATCAGGAGGAACACCCCGATCAGGGCGATGATCGAGAACTCCATCTTGAACATCAGGAGCGCCAGCACCGCGCCGACGCCGGCCGACGGCAGGGTCGACAGGACGGTGACCGGATGCACCAGGCTTTCGTACAGGATGCCCAGCACGATGTAGATGACGACGATTGCGGCCAGGATCAGCAGGGGTTGCTCCTGGCTCGATTCCTGGGCGGCGGCGGCCGTGCCCTGGAAGCTGCCGCGCACATTGGTCGGCATGCCGATGTCGGCTTCGGCCTGGCGCACCGCGGCTTCGCCGTCGGTCAGCGTAAAGCCTTCGTTCAGGTTGTACGACACCGTGGTCGCCAGTTCGCCATCCTGGTGGCTGACCGAGGTCGGTGTCGCGCTCTCGGCGAAACGGGCGATCGCTGACAGCGGCACCATGGTGGCGGCGCTGTCGGCCAGGGCCTGGCCGCCGGACGGGTCGCGCGCCGCCGTCAGGTTCGAGGTCGACGAAGTCGCGGCGCCCGCCGCGCCGGTGGCTGCCGCAGTGCCGGTGGTGCTCGATACCACGCCGGTCGCGCCGCCGGTTGGGCGCGCCGGCACATACACGTCCTTGAGCGCTTCAGGCGACTGCGCATACTTCTGCGCCACGCCCATCACCACGTGGTACTGGTTCAGCTCATCGTAGATGTTCGCCACCTGGCGCTGGCCGAAGGCGTTGTACAGGGCGTTGGTGACGTCGCGGGTGGTGATGCCCATACGCGCCGCGCTCTCCTTGTCGATGGTGACGTAGGTCTCCACACCATTCTCGGCCTGGTCGGTGTCGACATCGACCAGCGCCGGTTGCGACTTCATGGCCTCGGCCAGGCGCCCGGCCCAGACCTTGAGGTCTTCGGCGCTATCGCTCTTGAGAGTGTACTGGTAAGTCGAATTGCTCGAACGGCCGCCCATGCGCAAGTCCTGCACCGGGTTCAGGAAGATCGTGATGCCGGTGACCTTGGCCATCTGCGGGCGCAGGCGCGCGATCACGGCCTGGGCCGCGACATCGCGCTCGCCCACGGGTTTCAGGTTGACGAACATGAAGCCGCCGCCGGCGCGCCCGCCGCCGGTGAAGGCGACCACCGTATCGACCGCCGGGTCCTTGCGGATGATCTCGACCAGCTGATAGATCTTGGCCTGCATTGCCTGCGACGAGATGCTCTGGTCGGCGCGGATGCCGCCATTCATCTGGCCCGAGTCCTGCTGCGGGAAGAAGCCTTTGGGGGCCGCCGTGAACAGGTAGACGTTCAGCGCCACCGTGAACAGCAGGATCAGCATCACCAGGAATTTGCTGTCCAGCGCCCAGTCGAGCGCATGCTCATAGCCGCGCAGCACGCGCGCGAAACCATTCTCCGACCAGCGCGCCAGGCGGCCCGGTTTCTTGTCCTTGTCTTCCGGGCGCAGCAGCCAGGCGCACATCATCGGCGTGGTGGTGAGCGAAATCACCAGCGAGATCATCACCGCCGCCGACAGCGTCACCGCGAATTCGCGGAACAGCCGCCCCACCTGCCCGCCCATGAACAGCAGCGGGATGAACACGGCCACCAGCGACAGCGAAATCGACAGCACGGTAAAGCCCACCTCTCGCGCGCCCAGCAGCGCCGCCTGCATGCGGTCCATGCCATTCTCGATATGGCGCGCCGTATTTTCCAGCACCACGATGGCGTCGTCGACCACGAAGCCGGCGGCCACGGTCAGCGCCATCAGCGACAGGTTGTTCAGCGAGAAGCCCAGCGCATACATGACGCCGAAAGTGCCCAGCAGCGAGACCACGGTCGCCACGGCCGGCACGATGGTGGCGCGCAGGCTGCGCAGGAACACGCTGACCACCGCCACCACCAGCACGATCGACAGCACGAGGGTGAATTCAATTTCGTGCAGCGAGGCACGGATCGAATAGGTGCGGTCCGACGCCACCGCCAGGCTGATATCGCCCGGCAGCTGGGCCTGCAGCGACGGCAGCAGGTCGCGGATGCCGTCCACGGTCTCGATCACGTTCGCTTCGGGCTGGCGCGTGACCAGCACGATCACCGCCGGCTGGCCGTTGAACAGGCCCAGCGTGTAGACGTTCTCGGGGCCGTCGAACACCTCGGCCACATCGGACAGGCGCACGGCGGCGCCGTTGCGCCAGGCCACGACCAGGCCCTTGTAATCGCTGGCGCTACGGCCATCGCCGCCGGCCGGCTGCGAATAGATCTGCAGGCGATTGCCGTTGCCGTCGATCTCGCCCTTGGGGCGGTTCGGGTTGCTGGCCTGGATCGCGGCGCGCACGTCTTCGGCCGAGACGCCGTAGCGGTTCAGCGAATACGGCACCAGCTCGACCCGCACCGCGGGCAGCGAGCCGCCGCCGATCTCGACTTCGCCGACGCCCTTGACCTGCGCCAGGCGCTGCTGCACCAGGTTCGACACCGATTCATAGATCTGGGCCGGCGATTTGGTCTTGGAGGTCAGCGCCAGGATGATCACCGGCGCATCTGAAGGGTTGGCTTTTCGGTAGGTCGGGTTGCTGCGCAGCGTGGCCGGCAGGTCGGCGCGCGAGGCGCTGATCGCGGCCTGCACTTCGCGCGCGGCGGCGTCGATCGAGCGATTCAGCTCGAACTGCAGATTGATGCGGGTCGAGCCGGTGCTGCTGCTGGAAGTCATCTCGTTGACACCGGCGATCACGCCCAGGCGCCGCTCGAGCGGCGTGGCCACGCTCGAGGCCATCGTCTCGGGACTCGCGCCCGGCAGCGACGCCGACACCGACACGGTCGGATAGTCGACCTGCGGCAGCGGCGCCACCGGCAGCACGAAGTAGGCGCCGATGCCGGCCAGTGCCAGACCGATGGTCAAGAGGATGGTCGCGATCGGCCGCTCGACGAAGGGGCGCGACAAATTCATGCGCCCGCCTCTTCCGGTTTGTGCGGCGCCTTACCGGTCCAGCGGCGCGCAGTGCGGTCGAACGCCAGGTAGATCACCGGCGTGGTGAACAGCGTCAGCAGCTGGCTCAGGATCAGGCCACCGAAGATGGCCAGGCCCAGCGGCCGGCGCAGTTCCGCGCCTTCACCGGTACCCAGCATCAGCGGCACGGCCGCGAACAGCGCCGCCAGCGTCGTCATCAGGATCGGACGGAAGCGCAGCAGCGCCGCCTGCCGGATGGCCACCAGCGGCGATTTGCCCTCCTCACGCTCGGCCTCGATCGCGAAGTCGATCATCATGATCGCGTTCTTTTTGACGATGCCGATCAGGAGGATGATGCCGATGATGCCGATCACGCCCAGGCCCTGGCCGCTGACCCACAGCGCGAACAGCGCGCCGACACCGGCCGACGGCAGCGTCGACAGGATCGTCAGCGGGTGGATATAACTTTCATACAGCACGCCCAGCACAATGTAGACACAGACCACCGCCGCCAGGATCAGCCACAGCTGGTTCGACAGCGAAGCCTCGTAGGCGCCGGACGCGCCCAGGAAGGTCAGGCTGACCGAGGCCGGCATGCCGATGTCCTCGGCGGCGGCGCGGATGGCGCTCACCGCCTGGCCCAGCGAGGTGCCGGACGCAGTATCGAAACCGACGGTGGCGGCCGGATACTGGGCCACGTGAATCACCTGCAGCGGCGCCTGGCGTTCGCTGATGGTGGCAATCGCCGACAACGGCGTCGGCTGGCCGGAACCGGTACGCAGCTGCAGGCGGCCCAGCGCGGCGATCGACATCGCCTCGTCCTGCTGGGCTTCCAGGATCACGCGGTACTGATTCGTTTCGGTGAAAATGGTCGAGACGATGCGCTGGCCGAACGCGCTGTACAGCGCATCGTCGATCGAAGCGGCCGTGATCGACAGGCGCGAGGCCGTGTCGCGGTCGATATCGATGAAGGCGGCCGCGCCGGTGGCGCCGGCATCGGTCACCGCCGTGCGCAGCTCGGGCAGGCTGCCGATCTTCTGGGTCAGCTTACGCGCCCACTCGTTGACGGTATTCTCGTCGGCGCCCTCGATCGATACCCGGTACTGGGTCGGGCCGCTCTCGGCGTCGATGGTCAGGTCCTGCGTCGGCTGCAGGAACAGCTGCAGGCCCGCCACATTGGCGACCCGCTGGCGCAGGCGCAGCATGGTCTCCGCCGGATCGCCGCGGTCGGCCTTCAGGTTGATCAGCATGGTGCCGGTATGCAGCATGGTGTTGTTGGCCGCATCGACGCCAACGTACGACGCCACCGTGGCGACCTCGGGATCGGCCATGATCTGGCGCGCCGCCTCTTGCTGCAGCTTGGCCATGTCGGCGTACGAGATCGACTGGCGCGCCTGGACCCGGGCCTGCAACTGGCCGGTATCCTGGGTAGGGAACAGGCCCTTGGGGATGATCGTCCACAGGAGCGCGGTCAGCACCAGGGTGCCCAGCGCCACCAGTAAGGTCAGGCCCTGGCGCTTGAGTACCCAGCCCAGCATCACATCGTAGCGCGCGATCACGCGATCAAAAAAGGCCTGGAACTTGATGGCGAAGCGGCTCGGCTTTTCTTCTTCATGGCTGCGCAGCCAGCGCGCCGCCATCATCGGCACCAGCGTCAAGGACACCACGCCCGAGATCAGGATCGTGATTGCGAGCGTCACCGCGAATTCGCGGAACAGGCGGCCGACCACGTCGCCCATGAACAGCAGCGGAATCAGCACCGCAATCAAGGAAACGGTCAGCGAGATGATGGTGAAGCCGATCTGCGAGGCGCCCTTGATGGCGGCGGCCATTGGCTTCTCGCCCTTCTCGATATAGCGCGCGATATTCTCGATCATCACGATCGCATCGTCGACCACAAATCCGGTGGCAATCGTCAGCGCCATCAGCGACAGGTTGTTCAGGCTGTAGCCGAGCAGGTACATCACGCCGAAGCTGCCGATCAGCGAAATCGGCACGGCCAGGCTGGCGATGATGGTCGCGCGCAGGCTGTGCAGGAAGGCGAAGATCACCAGCACCACCAGCACCACGGCCAGCAGCAACTCGATCTGCACGTGCTTGACCGAGGCGCGAATGCCGGTGGTGCGGTCGCTCAGCACGTCCATGCGCAAGGCGCTCGGCAGGCCGGCCTGCAGCTCGGGCAGGCGCGCCTTGATGGCGTCCACGGTGGCGATCACGTTGGCGCCGGGCTGGCGCTGCACGTTGAGGATGATCGCCGGTTTCATATTGGCCCAGGCGCCCAGGCGCACGTTCTCGGCGCTGTCGACGACCTTGGCCACTTCGCTCAATTTGACGGGCGCGCCGTTGCGGTAGGCGACGATCAGGCTTTCGTAGTCGGGCACCGTGACCAGCTGGTCGTTGGCATTGATCGCGTACGAGCGGGTCGGGCCATCGAAGCTGCCTTTGGCGCTGTTCGCGTTGGCGGCGGTGATCGCGGTGCGCAGCGTGTCCAGGCCCAGGCCATAGGACGCGAGCGCCTCGGTATCGGCCTGGATCCGCACCGCGGGGCGCTGGCCGCCCGACAGCGAGACCTGGCCCACGCCCGAGACCTGGCTGATCTTCAGCGCCAGGCGGGTGTTGACCAGATTCTGCACCTCGGTCAGCGGCAGCGTGTCGGAGGTGATCGCCAGGGTCAGCACCGGCGCGTCGGCCGGGTTCACCTTGGCGTAGACCGGCGGGGCCGGCAGGTCGGTCGGCAGGAGCGAACCGCCGGCATTGATCGCGGCCTGCACTTCCTGCTCGGCCACGTCGAGCGTCTCGCCCAGCGCGAACTGCAGCGTGACGATCGAGACGCCGGCGGCGCTGGTGGAACTCATGCGGGTCAGGCCGGCCATCTGGCCGAACTGGCGTTCCAGCGGCGCGGTAACGGTGCGCGCCATGACCTCGGGGCTGGCGCCGGGGTACAGCGTTTGGACCTGGATGGTCGGGAAGTCGACCTGCGGCAGCGCCGACAAGGGCAAGAAGCGGTAGCCGACCAGGCCTGAAAGGACGATCGCCAGCATCAGGAGTGCGGTGGCGACCGGGCGGTTGATGAAGGGGGTGGAGGGGCTCATCGTTGCCCCCCGGTTGACGCGGCGGCATCACAGCCGGTTGGACGCGTGGACGGCAGAGCCGTCCACGCCACGGTGTTGGCAACGTCGCGTCCGTGGGGTGGACGGGTTCCCCGTCCACGCGTCCAATCCACGCCCGCATTACGGCAAACCTGCAACATCATTGCTGCGCCCCCTGCGCCGGACGACCTTGACCACGGCCCTGGCCCTGGCCCGACCCCTGCCCCTGACCACGCGCACCGGCCGGACGATCGTTCGGCAACACCACGCTGGCGCCATCGCGCAGACGGTCGGCGCCTTCGGTAATTACCTGCTCGCCCACTTTCAGGCCAGTGGCGATCTGCACCTTGTCTACCGACGCCTGGCCGCGCGTGACGGTGCGCAGGGATACGGTGCGCTTCTCGGCATTGAGCACGTACACAAAATCGCCGTTGGCGCCATGGCGCAGCGCCGTCACCGGCACCACCACGGCATTGCGCAGCGTATCGACCGTCAGGCGCAGATTGACGAACTGGCTCGGGAACAGCTTGTTATCCGTATTCGCAAAGCGCGCCTTGGCGCGCACCGTGCCGGTCGAGGTGTCGACCTGGTTGTCCAGCGCGATGAAGCTGCCGGTGGCCAGCGCATCGGTACGGGTGCGGTCCAGCGCGGTCGCCGGCAGCTTGGCGTTTTGCGCGATGCGGCCTTGCAGCACCGGCAGCTGATCCTGCGGCACCGCGAATTCGACGTCGATCGGCGACAACTGGGTAATCACGGCAATGCCGGCGGCGTCGCCGCTACCCACCAGGTTGCCCACGTCGACCGTGCGCAGGCCCACGCGGCCGCTGATCGGCGCGCGCACCGTGGCGTAATCGAGGTTCAGCTGGGCCGTGCCTTCAGCGGCCTTGTTGGTCATCACCGTTCCTTCGAGCTGCTTGACCAGCGCGGCCTGGGTATCGACTTCCTGGCGCGCGATCGAATCCTGCTCGAGCAGCGTGCGATAGCGCGACAGCATCAGGCGCGCGCTCTCGAGCTGGGCCTGGTCGCGCTGGCGCTGGCCTTGCGCCTGCAACAGCGCCATCTGGAACGGACGCGGATCGATCGTGGCCAGCACCTGGCCGGTCTTGACCAGTTGACCTTCGGTGAAATGGATCTTCTGGACCACACCCGAGACCTGCGGACGTACGGTCGCGGTGGCGGCGGCGACGACGGTGCCGAGCGCTTCCAGGTTGACCGGCAAGTCGGCTTGCGCGGCGGTGGCGACGCCGACCGTGGTGGCCGGGCCTCCGCGTCCGCCGCCTGGACCGCCCGGTCCACGTCCACCGCCGCCACCGCCCCCGCCAGGGCCACCGGCCGCCATCCCCGGACCGCCCGCGCCAGGGCCACCGGCCGGCTGGTGCGTGAGCCACCAGGCGAGGTAGCCCAGCGCCACCATCGACAGCACGGCGATCACGCCGCCAATGAGGCGGGCGCGCCGGGTACGCGCTGGTCGGGCAGTGGTTGGATTGGTCGGGGAATGCTGGTCCATGCTTGTCCTTGTTCTGTTTGCTTTGAGCTGAGTAGTACTACGCAATAATGGTCACGATGACTTTAGCATGGTCGTTTCATTGAATATGTTTCGTAACGTACATCCGCACTCTTGTTAAACATGCCGAACGCCCCCTGCTTAACGCCGATTTACACAGTTCACGCCTAATTAAGCGTAGTAAACGAAAAACGGGCGCGGATTCCACTCCGCGCCCATGTTGTCGCTGTATAAATCAGTTACAAAGTCATTACATTTGTTATCACCAATTGCCGCAGAAGCAATGCGTGACCGCCGTGAACGGCTTGCGCTCTTCGGTCAGCTCTTTGAGGAAGGCCATGTCCTGTGCTACCTGGGTGATCGGACCACCGGGAATCGCTTCTTCGATCAGGCCCAGCTTGACCTGGATGGTCATGGCCTGCGCCGCCGAGGCGCCCGCCATCTGCAGGAAGCGCTCGACGCGCGTGACCGGACGCTCCACATACACCACGCGGTAATCCTTGGCCAGCTTGGCGCGGCCGGCGGCCGAGGCCAGCGCATCGTTATAGCTGCCCAGGCGGTCGACCAGGCCGCGCTCCTTGGCCTGGGCGCCGGTCCAGACGCGGCCCTGCCCCACTTCGTCGATCCGGGCCTGCGTGGTCTTGCGCGCCGCCGCGGCCTTGGTGGTGAAGTCGGCGTAGACGTGGTTGATGCTTTGCTGGA
>Ga0265798_10006111_pt1 | contig 15904 bp, 13 predicted proteins | sample P3T30metagenome_FD_192430 | JGI IMG/M metagenome (GOLD analysis project Ga0265798, IMG submission 192430) | Plant litter microbial communities from East Loma Ridge, Irvine, California - P3 T30 | ecosystem: Environmental > Terrestrial > Plant litter > Unclassified | place: USA: California... | reverse complement strand
GTCCTCAACTGGTGCAGCAGCTTGCCGCTCGGCTGGAAATCTGGATTATGACTGATTATCTCGGCTGCTCGTTCAAACCCTTCTGCGTTCTGGATGGTCATGGGCGTGCTCTCTTTGCAATTGGCTTTGTGCGGTCCGGTAGCGAATAGGGATAAGAACTCGAGCTTGTCAGAATCCACGACTGAAGTGAGGAACAACATCTCCTGGAACCTTCGCTGGTGGCGGTGGTATCTGGCCGTGCATTGGATGGTCCTCTCATCAAGAGGCACGTCGAGCTCGTGTGTCAAACTGTCGGCAACAGGATCCACGGTTCCATTTGTTCCCTCAGAATCAGATGAAGAGGCGTCGGTTTCATGACCGGCATGTTGTGGCAATATCGCTGCCGCCTCTTCTGGAGACACTGCAGCATTCGCATCGCCGATAGTTTGACATACTCCCTCGGGCGATGGCTGCGTTGTGGGCGTCGCTGAAAACAAGGGCAACGGCAATTGCTGCTGCGCAGCTGGCAACGGCAACTGCCTTGGTGCGGCTTGCACGGCCGGACGTGTGCGACGCCCTCCCACCTGTCTCTCGTACGCTCTCCCATGGTTCAAAATAGCGTACGTCCTCTTCAAAATCTCGATCAAGTTATGATGGCCAGCAGCATGGGGACGGCGCCAGTCGTCAGCGGGTAAGCGCAAATGCCATTTCTGCACTTTCTCGCGGGCCCGGATGACTTGTCCGAGCAGGCCTAGGAGTTCCTGTTGTGGTTTCCAGCCCTTTTCACGGTGGGCGATGCGCGCTGCCCGCTCGTAATTATAGGGGCTGATTTCCGTTCCCCAATCACCAAGCAGGCTCTGGAACTCCGCTCTGCGATTACCCGGCACGATGATGGCGCGAAGAGACGCTTCGAACATGTCCTGATGCCGGCGGTAATGTTTGAACGTTCCGCGGATTCTTTGCTCCGTGGGCTCATGTATCGAACGCCCAGGTGGGACCTCTTGTGGGCGAGTCGGTATTTCCGTAGTGGAATCTTCTGTTCCCTCGGGAACTTCAGGAAAAGACGCTGCTGCTGCTGTATCACCGGTCGGCCGCCGCGCATGTTGAGGCACTGGTCGCGTTGCAAAGCTAGTTTCAGGCTGTGGCACCCGTCGCAGTAAGGGATACGGCAATTCGCCTTCTGCAAGCTGCATTGCCATAATGCGCTCGACGTGCGCGTCGATTTCTTCGGTCTGGTTAGCAACGTCGTCTATCGAGGACAATTCCAGGATCTCTGCTCACCTGCATTGGAGGGCCCAGGATTTGCGGTGTTCAAGCCTCGCATAACGCGTTCGATCATGTAGCCGGTGAGGGACATCGTTGTGCCTGGCGATGTTGTTGAGCGCGAAAGAAGAAGTACAAATGGTTTTTGGGTGTTTGAGGTGACGCGTAATGTTGGCGTCGCAAAGGGTGCCGCGTTTTGAAGCTCCAAAGTTTGACTACTCGAGCCAAGGCTTCAAGTGAGGTCTGGTAGACTCGAGCAGTTTTCAAGCAGCACCCTGCCGAGCAGCTCGCGTGGGCGGACTTTCAGGGTCAAACACATCGCCATCGTTGAAGATCCTCCAAGCCGCCTCGAGAACAACGATGAAGTGCCTGTGGCTGGCATCGTCTGCGACACGTTTGTCCTTGACATTCAAGCGCGCGTACCACGGCCCTGCTGCCTTACGGCGGAGGATGGTCACCCACAACGCGTGCATAAGCTCGTGTGACGACTCCGATGTCCAAGCTGGAGAGCCACGAGCGATTGTGGCAGCTCGTTTGATCTGGTTAGTCTTTATCTCCACCAGCTGACCATCCGTGTCCCATTTGAACAGATTAACGAACTCCTCACGATCTCCTTCCGATACTGGAGATCGTGCCAATGCACGCTCGAACACCTTCTGCTGGATTTGGTAGGTGTCGACGTGCGCTTTAATCCTGGCGTCTGGATTCGCGTTCAACCTGTGACGCCGAGTCACGATCGTGAAGCCGGCCTCTTCTTCTTCCGGTGGCGTGGGAAGAGAATCAGCAGCAGTCACATCTCTGATCAACGGTACAGACTTTGGTACGCGTGGCTGCGCAAGGGCGCTCGCACCAGATCGAATTGGTGACTTGGCTGGCTCCTTCAATTGACTCTGCGGAGGAGATGCAGCAGCGCTATCGTTCGTCGATCGTTTGGGCTCTGGTCGCGATATCTGAGCGACGGCGTCTGTATCGGGTGTGGAGGACCGCGATTCGTCTGCCTCACATGCTTCCAGTGGAGGAGATGACGCAGATTTGTCGCTGGGCGACGGTGTGGGCTCTGGCGAAGGCGGCTTGAGGGCAACGCGTGTATCAAGTCTACCAACCTGGACCCCGTCTGCTTCCTTCCATGACCTCAGTGGAGAAGTCACAGTACATATATCATTGAGCGACGGTATTGGCTCTGGCAGAGGTTGTTTCGCGACGCCGCTCCCGTGAAACCTGAGCGGAAGCTCATATACCCGCTTTGGGGTTCTCGGTGGAGGTGACTGCTCATCACTGTGAGGTACCACTAGTGCTAGCTTAGGTAAGGAGGATGCCTCATCGCCGTTAGGGACTGCTGGTACCAGCTCAGGTGAGGGGGATTGTGTAAGCGTTGGGTTGCTATGGATCTCGCGTGGTTCTGGTTCAGAACCTGCAGGGAGTGGTTCCCACAAATTTTCGGACCTCCTGAGATGTGCGTTCACATACTGTGTGGCGGCACTCGTTGGAGGACGTGCTCCATCATTTCCGCAGACCGCTGGTGCCAGCTCAGGCGAGGAAGATGGTCTATCGTCGTTGCGATCCGCTTATGCCAGTAAGTCGAGCTGTTCTACGCGCCGACGCACAGCTTCCTTCATCTCCTCTGGGTACAGGTTCGGGTGGGTGTTGATGTCCCGCTCTACATCTTCAAGTGGCTTCGATATGATCCAGTAATAATCGCGAATGTCGCGACTGTAGAGGTATGGTGGTTTATCACCATACTGACTGCCTACTCCGAGTTTCTTCCATCCATAGGTATGCCCTGGCCCGTAGTAATGTGTTAGGCGGGTGACAATCGCGGGCAGGCCGAAGGCATGCTCTGGGAACTTGAGCCAGTCATAATACTCTCTGTGGAGTGACATCGTGGTAAATACGCGTTGTATTTTGGCGGGAAATATGCAGGCGTGTTTGACCGATGGCAGTGTGTGTGCAAGCGCAAGTTGTACATCGTTGTAAGCAGCGTGTGAATTTAGCAGAAGAGGTAAGGCTCGAGAGAGCCTGAGGTCCGATCTTGTGGCCCCACAGTTGTGAAGTGAAGTCTGCTACGAGGATCCGAGAGTGAAACACTATGACCAGCAAACAATAAGCGACCCCACCGCATGGCTATTGTGAAGTTAACGCGTAGAGAACAGCTGGAGAAGGTCCGAGGAACCCTAGGCACTCACTGCGAAGCAACCTTCTCATTGGCATACAGTTGTATTCATCTATTCGCAGGCAGCGAGACCAAACTCTAAAGCGTCTTAACGACGCCGAATCACGGATGCACAGTCAACACTACACTTACAATCCTGGTGGTTTCTCAATGCCTCCGGCAGGCATAGCTGGTGCGCCCAAGTTGCTCATGCACTCCTTCTTCCAGTCCTGCGGCGTGAAGCTGTCCGCGGCTTCCTTGAAAGCAGCCAGAGTACAAAGGCTTTCATCGCCTACACGGTGTCTGCCATCGACCTGGCAGAATGGGATGGTGACAGGCTTGTCGTTGTACCTCATGCGGACATAATAATTGTCAAGGCCGGCTTTCTCAGTGGGCGACATCTGTGCAAGACTTTTACGAGCGGACGACGCTAGCGCGTTACTCGGAGAAGAGGAGGAAAAGAGTGAAGACCACCATGTCTTTTCTTTGTTGGGCCAGACGGCGCCTGTGGGGCTTGTGGGTGTAGCCGATCCAGGGGCAGAACGCGACTTGAAGAGCTCAACAGCAATGGAACTGGTGTATGGCGGCCACTTGTCTTTTTCCACATCAAAAGCGCCGAAGGATGCAAGAGTTGCCGCAAGTGTGGTATCATGGCAGCCGTTCAGGCTGACCTTGAAGCCTTCTTCGCCCCGAGTACGCTTGACCATATTCTGGACGAGATCGCCGACGAGACCGCCGATACCGAGCTTGCGGTATTCATTGCTCATCGTATAGCCTGCAAACCACTCTTCGGTACATACACGGTCCATGTGGGAGATCAGCGTCTGATCGTAGAATTCCTTTGGCAGCTTGGTAGCCGAGCCATGGGAAAGTGTGGAGTTGACAGTGTCCATGATACCAGTAAGCCTAGGATGAGAGTCGACCTTGACGACAGGAGAGTCGGCAGGCATCCATTTGCCAATCTTCTTGTTGATGTAGGCAAGCTCGGGCGATGGATTCCAAATCTCGGCGGCGCGATTGGCGAAGGCTTTGGCAATTTCACCGAACCGCTTGCAACCACCTTCGTTGGGGTACAGGGTCTCGTCCTGGAACGATCTTGTCACCAACACAGGATGTGGAAGATCAGCAGTCCTTTGTGCGGCGGGATAGAGGCCAGAGAAGGCCTGCTGTGTGCTTTCCTGGGCACGGGGGATTGGAGTTGCTCTGAGGTAGATCGAGGAGGCCGTTGTGGAATCAAGCGTCTCGGGAAGAAGCCCCAGCTTTGAGACGTACAAATCCCGCAGTCTTTGGCCAAGGGCTGTTGTAGTTTGTCGACCTCTGTCGGTCAATTCTCCGAACTGACACACAGCATCAAACTCCCCGCGGGAGCCCTTGGCCAGTGTTGGATCGTCGGAATCAGATGCATCTATCTGACGTTCGAACACCTCCAGACGTCTTCTCCACTGAAGAGTATCCCACGAGCCATCGGCAGACATGACAGCCGATCTCATCTGTTGGGCGGCATTGCAGTAAGGCCAGTATGCCGGAAGACCAGCCTGTCATGCCGTTAATCGACAATTTCAAAATTCGTAAATGCTGAAGAAAACAGAATACATACGTTCTTGAAACGTGCATTCACCGGTGTGCGTTCTCCATGACGGAGGATGACCTGAACCTGTTGCAGGTCTAGATCGGAAGGATATAAGGTGGCGATTTCCTCGGGGCTGTATGGGTCTCGGGGCGTGAGGGTGGTCATTTCTATCGAGGGGGGGGCGCGCGCCGTGAGTACGCAAAAAAAAAAGGAACGAAATAGAAGTGAAAACAAGTCAAGCCTTACGCTTCTATAGGTGTATGTTGTATAGGGTTGTGACGAGATGGCGGTGTCTATGTCGAGAGTTAGTGACTCGACCAGCGAGATGGTGACATTCAGGCACGCGACAGATAAGCTTTCGGGTTTCGGCTGAGCGCTTTCCGATGCGGGCTAGGAAAGTACTGTAGGACAACTCGACTTCTCCATTGGCAGCTGTCTATCCATTGAATTAGCTACACCACCTCACCTCGACATTGCGCTCTCAGGAGATGGGCAAGCCGTTTGTCTGCACAGGATGTCGCTTCGGACAGGCGATTCGCTCTCGACCAACTACGGCACATGATCTCGCCGGCTTCCAACACCGGAACATTTCACGATCCGCGACCAACGACCAAACATTAGAGCACATAAGGGACCAACGGGAAGATGCGCGGCGCCGGAGGGTCTATGAAGAAGGTCTTGGGCAGGTGGGAGCTGGCCGTGGTCGGCGTGTAACAGAAGGGAGATACTCCGGACAGCTCGCAACAGATGGGAGAGACTTTGGACAGCGTGCAACAGATGGGAGAGACTCTGGGCAACCCTTGAGGCCGCAACACTTGTTACAAGAACTGAGCGATGTGAAGCGCCCGGCCAACAGGAATCGAACTCGTAATCAATCTTTCTCATCACCTTCCCTGTCACCGTTCGACATCTTCCAGGATCGGGTCGCGAATGGCAAGCTTGCTGAAGCATGGCAGACACTGCGCCATGCGAAAGAGGCATCGTCAATTGCCAACGGAAGATCGCGCATTTCTAAACTCAACGTCAAGAGTTTGCATCAATTCATGCGTCGCATCGTTGTCAACTACAATCAGGCTTCTGGTGTTTATGACAAGGGTACCTCCGATTCGACGCTACCTACACCATGGCAGCTCGTGCAAGTAGTCAGGGACCTAGGTTTTTTGACTCCTGCTTTACTATCAGAGCTGCTTTGGCGCCTGGGCAACGGAATGTTGATGAAGATCCATGTATATGGCGGCATGGACCGAGCTGCACGAGATGCCGCCTTCCTTGAGCTTGCGCTACTGTGGCATGAAACTTTGCAGCTGAAGCTCCAGCCAAGTCTGTCGTCGAAACGCCAAACGGACACCGAGCCGCTACGATGGTCTTTCCTGCCGACGGCAGACTCCATCGCAAGCGAATACAAAGGGTCGCGGACGCGACTTGTGAACGTTCTCGCTATGATCGTTCCCACCGATGCACCAACTCAAAATGGAGCTCTAGGATCAGTTGCGGATTTCCAGAGCGCTTTGCTTGTCACGTTGGATATGCTGAAGTCCGACGCAGCCGAACCAAGTACATCGACTAGTAGCATGACAGCCAGACAAAAATGGCAGCCTCTGACTACGTTTTTCGACAATATTCTTAAACTTGTCGCAAAGCCAAGTGTACCACCAAGTATCCAATTGAGGCTCGAACAGAGCGGAGATCCTGCACTTGCCTGTTACGAAGCACTTGTCAGGAGGCTCAATTTAGCCGATATACCACCAGTCAGGACTGACAGGGATACAGCAGCAAAAGACCAGCCGAGAAACAGAATCGCTGTGCTCGGTCAATCGCTTGTTAGACGTACTGCGATCGAGATGTCCAAAAAAGATATACAAGATCTTGGTCTTCCTGAGTCTGCAGAAAATGGGCCCGCAATGGGTCTCGCTGCTACATTGGACAAAAAATCACTGACTGAAGCTGGCTTCACGGTGGTAGAAAGTATGGACATGGACGTCGACGTTCACCGTCATGTCCTTGATTGGGTCAAGCGACTCGGGCGTGCGATGGAGCATACCAATCTTTTACAGGCAGAGGCGTGCTGGAAAGAAGTTCGCGAATTCAGTGCCAAACAGGCAGGCGCTTCCTCACTGCCACTGTTCCTCTACGAACATTTCATGCTTGCATTCTTGGCCATGCGTCAGCCGCGGCTCGCCCTTGAAACATGGAACACCGTCATCGAGTCTGGTGTGGAGCCTACTGCCAAGACATGGACCGTACTGATGCGAGGCTGTTCTCGAGGTAACGATGCAGATGCTCTAGAAACTTTCTGGGCTCGGATGAGAATGCAAGGCGTCCAGCCTGATCAGCATGCATGGAGTGTTCGACTCTTTAGTCTCATCAAGGCCAAAAGGATCAGCACAGCTTTTTCCGCATTGAAGATGATGGGCCAAGAGTGGATTGCGGCGGTCAGGAAACAACAGAAAGTGTCGCTGCAACAAGCCAGTAACAAACATTACGGCATAGCACAGCTGCCTGAGATCGATCTTGCGCAGTGGAACAGCGACATTGGCGATGTGCCACGTCCAAATATCGCTGTTGTGAACTCGGTCGTCTCCGCATTAGCCAACAAAGACGACCAACACATCCCCCGAGTCCTTGCCTGGGCCCGCGAGTTCGCCATCGACTTCGACCTAACCACCTATAATGCCCTCCTCAACGTCGCCATGCGCCACGGCAAAACATCCGAAGCCTTCTCCATCCTCAAGCACATGCAAGACCGCGCCATCGAGCCCAACAGCATCACTTTTACCGTCGTCCTCGCCGCCCTCTTCCAATCCGACTTCTTCACAAAACTCTCCCAAAGCGAGCAAACCACCCAGCTCTTCGCCTTAATCCACAGCATCGAAGCGAGCTGCAAAACGGTCAAACTAGACTCCAAGGGCTACGCCCTCGCCATCGACCGCATGCTGAAACTCCACAACAACCCCGCCGCCGCCCGCGCCCTGCTCGACCACATGTCCGAGCGCCATCTCGAGCCCACCACCCACATTTACACCATCCTCATGACCTCGTACTTCGACGCCGACCCGCCCGACTTCGCCGCCGCCGAAGCCCTCTGGGCGCGTCTGCGTAGCGCTAATTCAGGCTACGGTGCCGCGCTCGACACGATCTTCTACGACCGCATGGTCGAGGCGTACGCTAAACACCACGCGCACGTCGGCATCGCGCCCATGCTTACATTCCTCGAGCGTATGTCTCACGAGGGCAAGCGGCCTGGGTGGCAGGTGCTAGAGCTTGTTGCCAGGGCGCTGGTTGAGCAGGACGAGTGGGGGCGTCTGCACGGGTTGATTGACGATATCAGAGAGAGTAAGGGGTTGGTGAGAGTTGGTCCGAGGGGTTTGGTAGGCCAGAATGAATTCTGGCGGTTTATTATCAGTACCGGGGTTTTGGAGAGGGAGGGTGTGACCAGTGAGCAGGAGTTGAGGAAGGGGAGTACAGGCAGTTCGTTCCATGCTTTCAAGTGAGAGCTGTGAGGATGATTTCGGTGATGCTTATATCCAGCTGCGGCGGGGGAATACAAGCGACATGAGCCAGGGTCTGTAACAATACTTGTACATCAAGGACGGGCATATGTGTACAAAAGTTGTATATTATCTGGAATTTTTGAAACATCTGTTGATACTCGCACGACACATTGAGCTTTGTCCGACGGTAAACGATGCCTGCTTTTCCACCACGACCACATGTTGATCTGCAGGTTTCCTTTCTCGCACCTTTCAATTCCGTCACGGCGATTTGCCTTCAGCTTTAAGTCTTCGTTCCCTGCGCAATCCTCTCACATTGCAGATCGTGAATCAACTTGGCATCGGTGTCCAGTGTGGGTTGATTCTGTCGTGCTGGAGTCATGGAGGCATGATCACCATTTTCGTGGAGTCTTCAACATATTAAGCGATTGTGTCGAAGTCGATACTCGTGTGCTTCTTCCAATCAAGAGTTCGTCTTTTAGGGCCGTAAGTCTGATAACTTGCAGCTGTTTTAACGTTTGGTTTGTCGCCTGGAGGAGTTCTGGCCTGGAACGGAGCTCAGGTGTGTTTCAAGTCCTTCTGTCTCCGCTGTATGAGAGAGTATGACATGACTCCAGTCGTGACTCGTATTCTGCGAAGCGCCGAGTTTCTGGTTACAAATAGCGGTGCAGCCTTAGTGGGTTGCGTTCAATCCTTCACGTCCGAGCAACATGGCACTGCTTTCGATAGTGGGGTTTTTAGCATGAGATCCAAGCCGTTGCCTTCTCGAAGTGTGGCCTCGCTCGAGCTTGTACATTGCAAACAAGAAGATCCAGTCCACTAGTAGCGGTTTCGTCCACCCCTGAAACCACCACCTCCTCCACCTCCACCGTAAGCATTAGGCCGCTCGCCGCGCCTCCAGTCTCCAGGTGGCGGAGCAGCACCCATGGGTCCACGACCGCCTCCATAGCCGCCACCACCACCGCCTCGCCCTCCAAAGCCACCACCATTCCTACCACCATACCCACCACCAAACCCATTCTCCCTAGGCCCGCCCCGAGGAGCAGCATAAGGATCCCTCGTCGACCGCCCAGCAGGCATAGGCGGCACGCGCCCATCCGGGCCCGGGGGATAAATAGCACAAGCCACAAAATCGCCAATAACAAACCTCGCATCCGCCAGAGTCTTATTCGCATCCCCCTCCAGCAAATCATTAGCCTCCATATCCGCGTCCCTACCTCCCACCACTACCGAACCGAGCGGCTTGTCAATCCACTTCCCCCTCCCACCCTCGCCCATCTGAGCTCGTGTGTCCGGGAAGATGAGCTTGAACATGAGCCTCGAGCCGACTTCTACGCCGGCGTCGGCAGGGAGCTCGCTCATAAGGATCGAGGTGAGTTGGCCCAGGGTGCAGTCGGACCATTGGTAGAGTTCGAGGCTGGACTGCTGGATCGCGGGCGGCAGGATCTCGAAGTATTCCATGCTGGCGTTGGCGTCTGCGGGCGGGGCGACGGAGAACTCGTAGGGGTCTAGGGGGCGGTTGGAGCGGTGGAAAATGCGTAGGAGGAAGGGTGGGGTTGTGTCGCGGTCGACTTTGTCGCCGGCGGAGGGTTGGAGGGCCATCTTTTTGGGGAAATAGATTGCAGTGAGGATCTGGTCTTTGAGCGATTGGTATTGCGGCAGCTGATGTCGTGTGATTCGGAAGGTAATAGGATAAAGTGAGGTTTTAAAAGGAGAAGAGAATTGAAATGGTCTCGTCTTTGACTTTGTTGTCGGAAAGGCAAGGGTCGTCGTGAGCGTTGCAGCTTTCATCTTCTTTGCGCTCCAATGACATCGTCGCTTGGCGCAGTGACCTCACCTTTCGCGATCCTTCCCCGAGGCCTCCAAGAAGCAAATACTGCAGGTGAACAACTACCAAACCAATCCCTATCACACCCACAAGCCCATCATGGACTTCGCCTCACTGATGAAGTCGCAAATCGCGGCTTCAAAGAATCCAGGCAGCGGTGAAGGCAAAAAATACCTCAAACGCTCAGAAGTCGAAGCACAAAGACAAGAAGCATACTTGAAGGAACAGGAAGAAGCCGAAAGAGCGCGCATCGAGCGACTGGAAAAGAAGCGCAAACGCGACGACGAGGAAGCCGAGCGGAAAGCCGAGCGAGAAGAGAAGAAAGCGAGGCTGGCGTTAGAGAGCAAGCGGATCAGAGAAGAGGAAGAAGAAGCTGAAGACCGGGCGAGGAGAAAGCGTCTGGGACTGCCGGAGTTGATCAAAGAGAAGAGCGAGAGCGCGGATACTGGCCTCGAGCCTGGGCAAGAGGATGTGCCCGACGACGAGCTACAAGCGAAGCTGAAGGAGATGGGCGAGCCTCGAATCCTGTTCGGCGAGACACACGTTCAGAGACTGCGAAGATGGCGAAGACTGAACGAGAAGGCTCTCGCGCCAAAACTCAGCGACGGACCCATACCCACGTCTCTCGAACTGCTCGAGGAGAAAGATATGAAGATCCCAACGGCCCTACCTTCAGACGCCACAGAACGCAAATACCTGCACCGCCAACTCGCCAGCTACTTCGACCTTGTGCTGCGAGAATGGCAGAACGCATTAGCACGCCGCCCGCGAGAAGTCAAGGAGTCTTTCGCCGGCAAGCAAGCCGCAAACAACTTCATCTCCGCCCGCGAGAACTTGCGACCGCTGTTCAAGAAACTGGAGAACCCGAAAGACTTGCACGACGATATTCTCAAAGCTGTGATGGAGGTTGTGCACTTGGCGCAGTTGAAACGATACGTGCACGCGAATGATGCGTATCTGCGCTTGAGTATCGGCAAAGCGGCGTGGCCCATCGGTGTCACTATGGTTGGTATTCACGAGCGTAGTGCGAGAGAGAAGTTGAACGAGAATGAGAATGCGGCGCACATCATGTCTGATGAGGTCACGAGGAAGATGCTGCAAGGTATCAAGCGATGTTTGAGCTTTGCGCAGACAAGGTGGCCACCGGAGGATCTGGGTCAATTGATGGGTTAGATACATGTAGGCATCATGAGTTCATACAACATTCGGATGTGTGACTTGGGAATTATCAACATTGCCAACAAATCACACTTTTATGCATCGTTACGTACACGTACATTTCTACCTCGCAGTCGAGAACTCAGGGGTATATGCCAATGCGCGTCCCTTGGTAAGCTCTCTCAGCGCCATGGTGGCGTACTGGCTGCTTCCCAGCTGCATCTTAAGCACAACTGCAAGCTTATCTGCCTTTGCCTCCGGCTTCTTCTCGTCGCTCTCCTGGGTCTGTGTCTGGCCGCTCTGCTTCAGGAGTTTCTCGGCATCAGTTTCGACCAATTGCTCGTTTTCATCACTGCAAGTCTTGACTTCAACCTGCAGACCACCGGGCTTCGACATCATCCTTCTGTACGACCCCGAGAGCGATGCATCCTTCCAGTTGCGACGCATCTTGTGCGGGTCTAGTCCACCACCAAGCTCAGAGCCCATTAATTCTTCGTAGAACTTGCCGATGCTGTTCTTGGGGTACTCGACGTCCCAGCCGGGCAAAGGCAGGACAATATCGAAGATGTTGAACTTGCCGCTCTCGGCTTCCTCCTTGCTAAGAGGGCGGGCTCGAGTGTAAGGGTCCTCAGGCGCGGAAGAGTCGTCGCCAGACGGACGAATGACTGGTTCACCGTCTTGATCGACCTCAACCTCGGTGCTCTCTGCCTTGGGCTCATCCTTCTCGCCAACGATGACAAGATCACCCTCAACAGGTCGGTCGCCGTAAACTTCTCTACGCTTGCCAGCAACCATGTTCCAGATCATGCTCTGGTATGCGTGAACGTACATCAGCCTCAGGTTCCTCTGGATGCTAGCCAGAGCACCCTGCCAATCTTTGTTCTGCACGAGCTCCTTGTTCTTACCCCTTTTACCGAGGTATTGAATCATAGAGGTCTCGGCTTGGAATCTGCGTGGGAGTATGTCCATCGCTTTCCTGCTGTTGCCGGTCTCGTTCCAGATGCGGATGGCCTCGGCGCGGTCAATGTCGTCTTGTGGGATTTTGGACTCAACCGAGGGGTCCTGGTTTGCGGGTAATGATGATTCTGGGTATGACAGCACGCCGTTCACTGCGCCCTCAAGGTCACCCTGCAGGATCTTCATACCAGTCATGTGAGTGCCTGTGCTGAAAGTGCCGAAACGCTGCAGACCGTAGTAGTTGATGAAGCCACTCCCACCAAAGTCCTTCGCAGCCTGGGAAACCGCTTTCTGCAGGGCTTCGAATCGTTGCTCATGGCTCAGTCCCTCCTCGTTCGGAGCGTGACAATCACGCAGGGTGAGCAGAAACTCGTTGCCGAGTAGCTCACCAAGCTCCAGACCGTGCTTCTTGTACTCGAACCCGCCGACTCTCCAGCCTCGTGCGAACTTGGTCATACCAATGATCTGCTCCTTCTTCACCCTGCAAATCGAGATCTTCTGTACTGTGACACCTCGCCTGTCTTTCGTGCCAGCGAACTGGAAGTTCGAGACCTTGGTCTTGAGCTGCGTCGCCATGAAGAACAGCACTTCCATCGTATCCTTGTTCTCTTTGTACAATGTGAAGTGCAGGTACTCTCCTCCAAGGTCGTCCCACTGAATCTTGCCCTTTTGCTTTGCGCCATCTCCATTCTCTGCTGCATCAGTGCGACGTCCGTTGCTCTCGTTGCCCTTTGGCGCCGCGCGAATACTGATGGTACCGGGCTTGTCCTGCATAGTGAGCGTCTCGAGCTTCGACTGAAAGATCTTGCGCACGGCGATATGGGCTTGTGTTCGCTTGGACTTGTCGGATATGATCTCGGATTGGACAGCGTCGTGGTCGCGCGGCTTGCGATGAGGCAATGCGACCACATCTCCGTAGAGTTTGACGATCTTCTGGGTTGTTGGCTCTCCGAAGATTTCGTTCAGCGTGTTGCAGTCTTCCTCGGTAACGGATTCGACAGCTGACTTCTTCGCGGCGGCGATGTCTGCTTGAGATGGCGCAGCTTGGGGCTCGACCTTCTGACGCTTGTTGGCAGTACCATCTGTAGGCTTCTCGCCTTGGCCATCTTCAGCCTGCCTCTTGCGCCCAGCTTCACCATTTGCCTCTGCTCCGCCCTCAGCATTGGCATTGGCCCGCTTCTGTTCCCTCGAAAGCTTCTTGGCTGGCTCGACGAGCTCGGTAAGGTGAAGGACCTCGCCTGTCGGGCGGATCTCGTTGACCAGGAAATCGGTGTAGCGCTGCTTGACGATACAAGAGAAGCCGGGCGCATCTGGCGAGACGTATTTGGTGATTCCTACAGCGCGCTCCTGCTCTGCCTGTGCCGCCGCGGCGGCATCTGTTATCGATATGAGGCTCTTCTGTGGTGTCTCGGTCGCGTTCTGGTTCGTGGTAGCGGTGCTGGACTCGAGCGCGGGTGTTGTCGCATTGACTGCGTCGGCGGTAGTGTCTGCCATGATGTGTAATGTGTGACGCCGTCGTCTGTCGGCAACGTTACTGTGAAGTTCAACTTGAGTTGTCGCAAAGCTCATGCTTCGAGAAATAATCTCGAGGGTTTGCCTAATAGAGTCTAGCGGCCGATGCGCCATGCCGGTCCGGAGATGTTATATCATCAACTTACTATCAACGACCGACCTCATCTTCAGTTGCCCTTCTCTTCTCTGTGTAAAATATTTGGCATTTGATGATTTTATCGATATTACCCCCGTTATTTCGGTCGGCTTTCGCCATGCCGAGGATCAATACCACCAACGGAAAACATGGACCGAATCCCGTGGGATGGTGACGACGGGAGCACGCGCACTAGAAAAATGAAAAACCCAACTGTAGAAACCATGGATGGATCCGTATCACTCCAGCAGTACCATCGAAACGTATGGCGCTACCAGAAAGCATGGGGTCAAAATCCGCTTACGGGACCGAGGAAATTCATGAGATACGGCGCCACAGCCTCGACTACCGCCAATTCACGCTCTCAGTGGCACACCAACAGGAGACTTGTGTCCATGTTCGATAGTAGCACCTCTTCTACGGCTCTGGACATTGAGACGTGACTCTGGGAATGATCTTTCGTGGGAAAAAAAAAAGGGGTTTCCGAGCGAGATGTCGGGTGCTGATGGTAGCACCGTCCCTTCCCATGCCCATATCGCAGAGAGAACCCCGTAGTTCAGTCTGTGGCTGAAGACTCTCTACTGTACAGTTAGTCTTTCGTTGGGATGCTCAAAGTGCCCACCGTCGATATCCATGGTACTACACGTCCCTCCCGCGCTATGTTCAGGGCAATAAGGTTCTAGGATGACTCCCGATGACCTCGGGGCGTCGGGCTTGTCTCCAGAGCGAACCACGTCTAGCGTCGATGGTATACGCACCTATACGAGTGCGTTTGTAGTAGCATGCTGACCAAACGCGTTTCTGGGAAACGTGTAAACAGTAGGAATCGTAAGGAATGGTATGGTCCCAACAGTCACCCTGACTTAACCTTTCTGTTGCAGAAACTGTCTGTTGTTTTCCTTCAAAAGAAGGTGATTCTCTCGTCGGCCTCTTCTGATCTTCATCCCACAACACATCTGAGAGCAGCGCAATCTTCATATCTCAAACGCAACACACACACACACACACACACCAGTGAAGATGAAGCTTCATCTTCCCACCACCACCTCCCCCTCCTCATCCTCATCCTCCTCGGGCAACGCCCGCACCGACACCTTTGCTGCTGAGAGCAGCACCACCAACACCACCACCACCGCAGTCTCCTCACACGAGGATGACAATGACAGCCTTTTCGGGGAGTTTGACTTCCCTGACCTGCTCAATTCCGCTGACAACAGCATCAACGCCGCCCCTCCTACAGAGGAGGGTGACAACGACAGCCTCTTCGGGGACAGCCTCTTCGGGGAGGGCGATTTCCTCGATCAAGACTTCTTCGCTGGTAGCGGCACCAGCGCAGAGGCCGAAGCAGAGAACGAGCTCACTCTCGTCAACGTAAGTAGAAACATCCCAAAGCACGTATCCACCGCACCAAAAGCTGACTCTCTCTAGCAGACCGCCGCAGCCCCTCGCATGATGCTGCACCTGCCACCAGCCCCCGCTGGCATGGTACAAGAAGAGACTGTCGCTGGCAATAGCTCCAGCAACGAGACAGTTGGAGGAGAAGATTTGGATGTGATCGTCCTGCTTAGGGTAGCAGGTGTAAGTAGAAATCTCCCAAGCATGTACCTTTCGCATCAGAAGTTAATCTTCCACACAGGCTCTGGAGGACGAGGACGAGGCAGAGGCAGAGTCGGCGGCGCCAGCCCCGAAGAAGCGCGGACGCCCCGTGGGCACGGGGAAGCCGAAGGCAGATACTGTCTTCTACAGGTGCCGCTACGGGTGCGATAAGCAGCCCAAAATAGCAGTGGACCTCCGAAAGCACATGATGAGGGAGCATGGCATCTTCTCCAATCAGCACAAGAATGTCGTGCTCTGCATCTGC
>Ga0265798_10006110_pt1 | contig 15910 bp, 24 predicted proteins | sample P3T30metagenome_FD_192430 | JGI IMG/M metagenome (GOLD analysis project Ga0265798, IMG submission 192430) | Plant litter microbial communities from East Loma Ridge, Irvine, California - P3 T30 | ecosystem: Environmental > Terrestrial > Plant litter > Unclassified | place: USA: California... | reverse complement strand
GGATACGCTTACGCAAATCTAGGAGAAAACTACCAATTCGTACACACGTAAGTCTGACCGACGCGCTGCAAACACACAGCTAACTCGATTAGAGGGACGAATAAAACAGATTCTCCTCAGAAAAAAGTTTTATCATACCCCTCCTTCGGTTCTGCTTTCGACCTTGATCTTGGTTCCTCGGAGAGTGGTGGAAATCCATATAGTGGATTAACTAGGATCGCGCAGAAGGAAGCGAATCCTTGGATTAGTATTGGTATACTGGGTATGTCCCTTTCCTTCTCCTTTTCCCTTTTCTTTCCTCGACTCTGATCGCTTGGCCCTTTGTATATGTTCTCCATCGCCTGACTAACTTCTTGATCCTGATCTCGAATATGGGCTGACTGGCAGCAATGTGGGAATTCGAGAAACGACATGGTGCCCTTCCAACCCCTGATCAGGTTGAGGAAGTACAGGGCATAGCTAAGGATTTATGGAGTAAATTAAAGATCAATCCGAGGGGAGTGAAGGAGATGGATCTAGCTATCGTCGAGTAAGTCTCTTCTCCTATTCATCCCTCTATGTTTCCATACTTGCCTACTGCTATGGAAATACCCAAGTCACGCTGTAAAGAGAAGAAATTGATAATAGACACATGGCTCTCCACTCTTCACACTATTTCCCACCCACCCTAGCGATCTTAGGTGGTCTAGTAGGCCAAGACGTACTTAGGTGTCTAAGTAGGAAAGATACTCCTATTGCCAACTTGTTGGCTGTGGATAGTATGGGTGGAACCGGGAATGCTGGGGGGTGGGGAATGGGGGAAATGAGGGACGAAGAGTAAGGAGTGAGTGCACAAAGTGCTCTTGCGAGCGTGGATGGTCATGGCCGAGTTAGTGTACTCCATGTGCGAGCGAAGGGTAAATTATGGAGTCATATGAGAGTTAGATATCATGCGATAGATCATGTAGATAATGTATAAATTACAGGAAGTGATGGTGATGATGCTGCTAGTGTACAACTTATGCTGTCGGCCCCCTGACATGGTCCTACACCCCTCATGAGTCCTTCATCTCGTTTTTAGGCTCTACCTCTCCACTATCTTTCGGTCGATTGGCTTCGGTGAGAGACTCGTCCGTACGCCTATCATCAGCTCCATCCTTTGTCACTAGATTCTCGTCTATCTCAATAATCAACGCAGCCGTCTCCATTTCCAACTCAGTTTCCTATGCATCTCCGGAGAATTGAGAATGTGCAGAGTTACAAAGACAGGAAGGAAGAATGATGGAAAGCAGGGGAAGAAGGATGAAAGGGCGTACCAAGTCTCGTGATGCCTTGCCCCAATCCTCTCTATATCTTTCGCGAATATTGGATCTCGTAATCTCTCTCTGAATAATGGTGATTTGAGGAGGGTGAGGTATGCTAAGGATGTTGGATACCTGATGTTAGCTCCCTCCTCTTCTCGCTCTCATGTCCTCCGTCTCCCTCTGCCATACATTTCGTCTATGTCTTTCTGACCTTTCAAACTCCGCCATCCTCCCACTGCTACTAGACTGAACCATTTCTCCATTCTCCACCTTCGCTGCTCACCTACGCCTATTGTGAAGAAGAAGGCGATGTGACTCACGTGATATATTGAATATAACCATCTTTACGCCAATATTCCAGGTAATTCAAATAATTGAGAAATTCAGGTTGATCGAGATACCCCTGTGAAGCTAGTTCGGAAAGATACATCGGGTTCGCCAGACATTGTATAAACTATCATTAGCGCCCCCTTCAATTCGCTCAAAGGAGGAAGGTACCTCTAATTCCGCTTGAAATCTGACTAAATTCGCGTGTTTCTCTGGAGTCCTTTCTATTACTTCCCCAGTCTCTTTGTTTAAGAGTGGTAGTATTGGTCGGACTGCTTGCATTGTTGTATAGATAACCTGTACTGGTGATAGACACGGTTGTATAGTGCTCACTGACTTTCCCACGGTGTTTAGCTCTTTCGTTCCTGAATCCTAAATTTCAATTATTCAACTGAATTCTCGTACTGCACTACATACATCACATTATACCTGCTTGCTTACTTACTACACCCATCGCTTTCAGGAGAATCGTCAAGCTATACCTATTATCCGCTTGCGCATTGAACCCTGATACCAATTTCCAACATGGCAAACCCAGCCGATACCCGCCAACTCCCTATCAACCTCTTCACCCGAGATTCCCCTCTCGCCATCCCTCCCTCGACATATTTCCTACCAGCAAATTGGAAACGATACCAACTATCCGAACTTATCAATAAAGTCTTAGGAAATACTTCTGAGAACGCAAAGAAACCGATCCCGTTCGATTTCCTTGTAGAAGGAGAGATTTTAAGGGGATCATTAGATGCTTGGGTCAAGAAACATCGGGGTGGGGATGAAGAGACTGCTGTTAGTGTTGAGTATGTTAGGAGTTTGATGCCTCCTACTGAGGTTGGTAGGAGGGAGGTGGAAGATTGGGTTTCGGGTTTGAGTCTGGCCAGGCCGGGGTAAGTCTGCCCTCGAGCCGGGCGTAGCTCGGCGAGAGTGAATTTGGTGTCACAGTCTGCTAACAATTAGGTACATTCTTTTATCGTCATACCTATCCCATCTTCAGGTCTTACCGATGTCGACGACACAAGAACCATTATGGACCCTCCCACTCCCTACCACCCTTGGTGCAACTTGCGCTACTTGGGTATCCCCAAACACAGTAGACACAAATATCCTCCTAGCAGCAGGAGGAGTCGACCGACAAACCCACATCTTCCAAATCCCTTCTTTACTCCCTTCTTCCGAAAAACCAAAAGAGCTATACACCCTACACGGCCATACCGGTCCAGTCTCATCAGTCCTATCATCAGAAACAGGAGAAGTAATAACCTCATCATGGGACGGATCAATAAACGTATACGTCTTACCACCTTCCGCCGACGACATAACATCCCACCAAACCGAGGCAGAACCATTATCATACCTAGCTCAGAGGGATTTGAAGAAAAGAAGAAAGATTGGAGAAGATGGACCTAGGGGGCCTATTGAGGGGTTGACGGATGGTGAGATTGGAGCTGGGGGGTGGAGGAGGATGCCGGATGGTGTTTTGAAGGGACACAAGGGACGAGTTGGGGCTCTTGGGTGGGCTGGGAAAGATGTCGGCAAAGTCGTTTATTCCGGTGGATGGGATGGAAGTTTGAGGGGATGGGATGTAGAGACGGGGGCCAACGTCGTGGTCAGGGTGAGTCTCCCCTTCCGATTTCGATCTCGTCAATTCCTCCTCTATCCTTCCCATCCGTTGCTTTCGTGCCTCCCCCTCTTGTGGACATCTCCACATTCCTCGATATCCAAGATCACAGACGACGAAACGAGATCCTCTACCCATCTCACGATCCTCTAATTGTCCTACGGACTCAGTTGACAACAGGCCGGACCGAGCGATAAATCAATCTTATCCCTCTCAACATCTCAAAACGGAACAGTAGCTACCGGATCAATGGACAGGACGATATCAATATACGACCCCAGACCATCTTCCACTTCCTCAATCGTCTCGGTCTTACCTACCGGATCACCAATATCAGCATTAAAATGTCATCCAACAAGTACATTCACAATGATGGGCGTTACATATTCCGGTCTAGTTCAAATTTGGGATATCAGATCTCCTAAATCTGCGTTGTTCAGTGTTCAGAAGAGTGGGAAGAGCAGGGACGTTACCGCTAAAGGAAAGAGATTGGGAGAGAGGTTGTTGGCTGGTGATTGGGATGGAGAGATGGTTGTGGCTGGAGGTGAGGATGGAGAGGTTGGGATTTGGAATGCAAGGGGAGAGTAGGAGCGCTTTTGTGGCTATGCGCTCAGTGTCGCATCGAAGGCGACGGTGGAGCGGGTATGAATGGATGTTTTACTTCGCCACTTTTCAATTCCCGTCGTCGAGGGGTTGTGGAGCGGGATGAATGGATGTATCCAGTACACCCTTTGATTAGCCAGTTTCACTTACCTTTGATACTGACAACGACTCGATTTTTAGGATATATTAGTCGGTCTTCTGATGATATGTCTTCTCTTGTCATTCTACTCATCATTCCACCTCGAGTTACTTACACACCATTTAACGAGTATTTTAATATGTCCACCACGCCAAGCCATGCGGCTTCTAGTGAGTGATCCATTAGTGGTGTAACTCTAGCCTAATGACAGCAAATCTCACCGCCCACGAAAGGATGGGTCTCTCCCAGGTGTTTTGTGACAAATATAAGGATGCTCCCGAGTGGGTCGCAAAGGCATCAGAATGGAGGGATTACTGTTCCTCCTTTGCTGATCATGCCGAATCCAAAGAGGGCGAACCAAGCAAACAGGACTTGACTGGTACGTAACTCTCGCACAGCTGTGTGACAGGGTCTACTGATGACGCTCTTACAGTGGCCTCTGATCGTTGCTCTGCGCTCTTAGACAAAATCTTCGAACTGGATAGGGAATATGGCACCGGTGACGATGATCCCACTGCCTTGTACACTGCCAGGTAAGGGGGAATCTCTTGCTGCTAGGTAGCAGTGTACAATACTGACGCTCAGGAAACACGTTGATGAAGAAATGAGAAGATTGAAGTTGCACTTCGAAACGCTCCTCAGCGAAACCACTAAAAAAGTCGGTTACCAAGCTGCCTCGGCGGGCTGGAAGTCTGAACAGACGTTCAACAAAAAAAAACGATTGCACGGACAGCCGGGGTCCGCGACCGAGGATCAGACCAACGATGAGCAGAGCCAACTATCAGCAGCTGGGGGGACTGAGCAGGGATCAAACAAAGCGTGAGGGAACAGCGATGCGGGGCGCGAGATATCGATACCGAAGTTGTGTAGAGTCTAAAGTGATGATTGTTTATATTAGTTCAAAAGAGGTTCATGTATATATCGTTGAGGTTGGATGTATAAACAGTGTACACTTTGCTGCTTATTCAGTATATGTTGACAGTTCGGCTTGTCACCGTGTTGTCTGATAGCTATTGCAAGACGTCAATCGCAGCTTCTTTGGTTGAATCCAGTACATAAACATTGGCAAAGCCACCTGACTACCTACAGTAGCATACTGTCCCATTGTGTCTCTCAACAATTGTATTCAGTCAAGAGGCTCTGCCAATCTTAGACGTCCCACTATGAATTCCGGTATAGATGACTGAGCTTAGTGCATTCTGCCATAGTCTCGCAATAGCCATATGATCCTGGCTTTGCCTTTTGCAGTGCTTTCTATATCTGGCACTGAGCCATTACTAGGCATGCCTGAGCTTGTCCCACCTTTGTATGTTCCATTGATGATCCCCTGAGACCTACCTTGAAACTTGCCCCGAGTCGTTTTCTTGGCTGAATACTGCATAAAAGCTGGGCGAGCAGCGCCGATTTCCTCACTTTCCTTCCCCCCTTTCACTTTACACCACCCTCTATACACATTGATTCCAACAAATCACAACACACCACATCATAATCCAAACCAAGGCATACCACACCATCTAATATCACACAGCCATGTCACGAGCTCCTCCATCCCCATTGAACGATCGTGCCCAACGTTACTACAACCAGCAAATCAAGACCGACGGAGACAGCCCACCTGTCCCCAGAACGTCTTTGTTCGACGGTCGTGCGCACCAGACACAGATACCTTCAGAAGGTGCTCAGGTAGTGTATAAGAGGAGGAGAAAGCTGCAGGGCTGTCTCAGCTCATCGGAGAGCAAGAACCTTGAGTGGCTTGGTAATCCTCTTTTGATTGGCAAGCCTCTCGGTAAGAAGTTGAGCAATCGCAAGAGCAAGCGAACGCAGACACTCCAGAAGTGGACCATTGGCGAGGCACCTAGAGGCAGTAGGGTGGGAGAGCTCAGGAGCCCTAGGTCAGGTTACAGCTATGAATGGGAGGCATTCTCTTCAAACGGCATGAATTTCCCCCGGACTCACGGGGAGCTCGAGAAGACCTGTGATGAGCTTTGGAGAGACAATGAGGCGGACGAGTCATGTGAAGATCGTGAGCATAATCTATCAGCCCTGTTTACGCTCCCTGATGAAGAGGCGAACAAATGAGAGCTTCAATACAGACGGTAAAAGAGCTCGGTCACTCCATGGATCCTTCGAAAATGGTACTGTATGACCGTCAGCTTTCACTGAGGCCAAGAAAAACTGACAAAATAGCCCAAATATTCCAGGCTGGGCAGAGACAGCAAGCGTGGATGACCTGAAAGCATGCGTACGGCTGAATGCTGAAATGAGAAAGAATCTTGCGACGGCCGCAAAGGAGTTGTCGAAAGTATCCAACTCCATGTGGGCGATAAACACAGTAAAGAATTGCACCAAAAAACCTGAGGGACCTCTCGAAACTGGGCCACGGTATTATGGACCCTCATTCTGCGGGTCTGCTCGAGACAGAACGAGGAAGGCATTCATGGCACAATCAAAGGCATTTCAGGAAATCTACGATTCCGCCCGCGAAAGCATAAATCAATTGGGAGAGTCGAAGCGAGACAAGGGCTACGAGAGTATGCCTAAGGATGTTGAGACATCCATGGCGGACGACGACGGAGTACCTGAAGAAGAGGAAATCATCCCGGATGACGAGGATGAACCCGTGATTGAATCAGCCGAGAAAACGTCAGCCGAGAAAACGTCAGACGAGAGAACGTCAAACGAGATCACAAAAGCAGCGACAATTTTTGTTGAGGATATGAAAAATGAGCATCCGCTGACGATGTTGTGGCCCAACAGTAAGAAGTCTGATAGAGCCTCGCTGACAACCAGGGAAGCAAGTCCTGGCTTTGGCCAAATACGCGGAAACTCATTCGGCCATGTCTTTGGATCCGAGATACAGATTCCTGTGAGTCGGGAGCCTAATCAACTCTGACTTCACAGTCCGGATCCCCCCAGATGGACGACCAATGCCAGTGTGAGCGACAAAATCAGATGCCTGGGAATCGCTGCACAAACGAAAGCTGAGCTCGAAGCCGCCGAGCCAGAATGGAAACGACTGTGTGTTGACTGGTTGAGCCTGAAAGATACAGTGGGGAGCGGTAGCGGCCATCAAACGATACTGCTCTCAGCAGAGCAGGCTAGGACCAGCAACAGTATCCACCAGGATCTACTCAGTAAAGGACGGGGAGTCTGGGAGATGGTAGACGCTAGGTTTCACAAACTGGGGGAACTCGGCCAAAAGTATGAAAGAGAGAGAGCTGAATTGAGTGCATCAGCTGCAACGACTGTTGCAGAGGGCACGGCAGGTCAGAGCAAGGCAGCGAATACTCGGACGGCCATTCATATAAAGCATCGGCTCCAAAAGATCGCATCTGATTGTATCAGCGAGATCCAGCACGAGGCTGTTCCGACGCAAGTATGGCCACAAAGTATGTCTCACCTTCACTTAGCTACCATATCCGCTGACTAGGAAGGGGAAGCAATATCAAGGCTACTCAGTAACTTGGTGATTGAAGGAGCCATCTATAATCCTTCTGCGGAGGAGCTGAGGTCAGTCGCCATTGATGAGATGGTGATCGATATGGCGCTTACGGTACAGCTACACTGAGCCAGGCTGGTCAAAAAATGCTAGTCCATCCGAACGAACCAGACTCGACGAGATCAACGAATACATCAGGAAGGAGACTGCATCTGTGACTGAAGATCTTGAAGCGCTGTGGAACGACTACACCAATTTGAAGAACTCAGATGAAGTTTTCGGGGGTAACAGAGGCCAGACCAGCCTCAAGATATTTGAACGACTTGAAAGCCAAGGGCAGAGATACATGACCATCTGTTCGGCTGTCAAATGGGGACTGTCAGAGCTGGACAGAGAGATGGGACAGACCGTGAGCGAGGATCTTGTGAGAGGAGATTCCGGGAACAGAGAGGGCGAGGTGGAGACTGTGGACGAGATGACTAAGGATGAGGAACAAGGTCTCAGCAGTGTCACCGCGAGCCGAGCAGAGATGAGCGAGGGCGTGGGGCCTACCGCCAGTCTGCCCGACCGCACAAAGGCTGAGTAGTATGTACATATAGCTTCGTATTCCGTTTTCGTACCCCCGTTCTTCCCTTTGTATATAACGTATCATTTCATGAACCGAACATCTTGTGTGAATCTGTTAAGGAGCCAGGGCCTATCATCGTCATGCGGCATCCGGGTTATATATATATCATATATCAAGTCAGAACAGTAACATAGCAACATGAGTTCAACGAGTACATTGGATCAAGCGATTCCTCACTACCACCGACATAGCCCTCCCGCTTTGAGCCGACTTTAAATCGCTCGTGGGTCTGTCCCATACTCCGCTCCGAAAATACTAACCTTTCCACGATCCTGCGAATCCATGTTTGACCATTGCTTGCGGGTCTAGTTATCAGTCCTTGTACAACAAACAGAGAGAGAATGATATACGAGATTCTGATTGGGCTCCAAAATTGCCCACTCCAGGCGAGAATCCAGTGACTGAGAGTGAGTTCCGGGCATTTGAATTGATAATGGTCTTACCTGGCAAAATCACAACATCGCCGACTCTGAGTGGAACCTGGAGGTCTTTCAGGTCTGTCCAAACTAGACCATATCTAACATCTAGGTAGCTATGGGCGTCAGTTGGGTCTCGCTTTGTACGACCAGGTGTCGGCAAAAGACTCGCCTCATTACAGCATCGGTAAATAGCCCAGGACCAGTCCAATCCATCACTCCAACTGCACCTCCCATGCTCGGCTCGTCTAGTACATTGACTCCCTTTAATTCCTTATACGCCTCACTTCCTGATTTGCCTTGATCTTCGTATTGTCGGAGGTGAGAAGCATGATTATGAGTCCAATCCACCGCCTGAGCAGTCGAATGCAGGATTCTTAGAATCGCCGAGAGGATGATGGGATGGGATGGAGCTGATGCAATTGTCCATTGAACAATTTGAATCTAGGCGTCAGTCTCGTTATCAGCGGTTCCTCTCTGCTATAGGTAGCAGCCCTGTTATCATGCGTGAGCAACTCACAGGTCTAGCCCACCAATCATGCCAATCTTCCCTCTCGCCTACATCCGCCTCGACCCCAACAATAATGCTGGGCGAGCCCAACACTTCCTCCCAATCCTCTCCAGCTGCTATTCTCGCTTTTTCCGTCTTTGACAATCCTTTCCCATTCGCCCATAACGTTGCTTGACCCCACTTGGATGGGGGCTGGAGAAGTTGAGTATCGGTATCAGAGTATATACCTCCCTCGACCAATAACAAGAGGTAGCGCAATGTATCAGATCGCTGGTACTTTAGCTCAGACATTATCGAGGATATGGAGACCTACTAAGATCCCTGCAGGGAGCAAATTCCACATATATTGGATCCTACTTCCTCCAAAGTGCTTTTCAACCCATGCGTCTGCTTTCCTGCTAAGTCAGGACCTTGTCTCATTACGAACGCCGGAGAGAAGCGGCGGAGGCAGCCAAGCTCAATCAATGATTGCAGTCCACACTCACCCTTCCTCAACCATCTTCCAGTTCCAACCCTCCTCAAACGCCATTCCTTTCCTCCAACTACCCACCAATGAAGTGCCCTCCTTCTCCCGATTCTTATCAGTCTGCCAGATATTCTTCTCCTTATCCCAGCTATCTTTAATTCCAATTCCTCCGAGGTATCTTGCCACGCTAGACTTCAATGTCACTTGCATGGTCATTGGAAAGGCTTGTGATATAAAGACATCCAGCTGGGCAGCCGTATCGGAAAGTTCTCGATATCCCATATTGTATACTTCATCAGCCACTTTGCCCAGAGCAGAGAGGGGCTCGTCTATCTCTGAATACTTTGGTCGAGTCGGCCAGGGTCTCAGACCGTCTAGTAGTTCCGAGGAATTGGATGATAATCCCCATTTGTATATATCGACGGATGGGAGAATCGGAATGTAATTAGGTTTGTATGGCTTTGATGGAGTGTCACTGAGATCTATCCAGGTATTCGATGTCGCTACTACTTGTCAGACTGATACATCCCCTCAAGATTGAGTGTACAACGTACCATCACCCGTATCCTCCCAGAGAACCCCTAAGGGGAGTGGTTTGCCGACGTACCAATACCGGCTGCCGAGTACCATGACAGCCAATACCACACTTCCAGCAGCCAGCATTCGCCTCTTCCTTGGAGAACCGCCAAAGAAGGACCTGGCAGTTGCTGGCTCGGATACCGGACTTGAAGTACATTTCTCTTCGTCTGTGGGTATCGACATCGGACTGGTACTTGATCTTGCTGAGTTTATCACCGTGTACTTGCTATTTGGAGATCTCGAGCTCCGATAGGGCAAGGATAGTGTGTACCTATCGTCAATGACAATGATCCTAGCAAATGGAGAAAGGATCTGGGATTTTGGTATTGAGTAGTGGTAGGATATACAAGGGTCAACGGACAGCCGATCCCGGGATTGAGAAAGGAGAGCCGTTCATCTAAGGGAGAATGAGCATTGATTCTGAGATACGATCGCCACGAGACAAAGGAACGTTTGGCGGTTCACTGAAAGGAGAGTGACTGCGCTGCGATGCTTGACTAAAATCAGCTTTCGAAGCGGCTACAGCTTGTCGACGACGGCGACGGTGATCTTGACTTGTCCACATCCGTTCTGCGTTCTCGCACAGAGTGTGGTGGTCGTGAGCGGGGCTGGCGACTGGGTTGGAGGAGGTATGCTGAGCACAAGCCAGTCCTTTGTCTTCAGAAGACCGCTTTCGTAACCTAAGTTGAGCATTACCAAGCTCGGAAGATGAGAACGATAGCGGACATTGTCAAGGATAGTTTGTGGGCGCGACTGACCGAGTGAAAACCGGATTAGTGAGAGGCGAAGACGCAGTTTAATGTGTATAGCTTCATATCTCCATCTACTGTTCATCTTTCATCTCCTGCATGTATACACCCCTTCGTTACGTCCGCTTTCGAGTGCTCGATACTGGGCGAGACTCTAGTGCCTATGTCCACTCTCATCTATATCATTAGCGCCAATCTCGCGTAAGTAGCTGAACATACCCTTAGAATCATAAGACCTATTGACCATCAGCATAATCCCGTACAGCAAAGGGAGGACTTACGTATCAATAGGACCAAGCAATAACCTAGTATTCATCAGCTCGTGCAAGAAAAAATGGGAGCGAGCTTACTTCATGATCCACATTTCAGGAGTCAAGTCTTCTCCTGACTTCTGGAGCATCTGCGCTTGTTCATATTCAAAGTCCATGGTTTGATCGATCAATCGACCAATTGCTGGGTCATCATCGAGGGACGACAAGAATTGCTGGGCTGATTATCAGTCATGGTCTTCATATCTGAGATGTGAGAAATTACCCTTCTTGTCGTCACCGACCTGAGAGAGCTGGTATGATACAGCATCAGGACCATCTATCCAGTTAGTCACGGTTTACGAAATCAGCAGAAACGACATACATTGAGTCTGCTGAAGCTCCCTGTTTGCACCGGCAATGACTTGAGAGACTGATCATCAGCTGACGATCTTAGCAGAATAAAGAAGCTAGCTCACTCCTATTAGCAGGTTCTCCAGCAGGTGCACCTAGTCGTCAGCTTGACAGTCCCGGTAAAGTGAGCTCACCATCAGTAATAGCAATAACAAGCAAAGGCTTCTGCAATTGCCTCGATCTAGCAGGACCGAGTAGGAGAGGCTGGAGGATCTTCTGGTCAAGAGCGGTTCCGAGAGGGGTGAGACCTAGATATCAGCTAATTCCGAAAGGTTCAGGGAAGCTGACGTACCGCTGAATTTGACCTGCCCAATGAGCTGAAGTGCAGCCTGTTCAGAGTTGATGTTGTTTCCTTGGACTTGGGAGTTGAGGAATCGGACTTGGCTAGACTGTCAGCTGATATCAACAGGGCAAATCAGCTGAACTCACATTCCATCGTGGTCGAACAAGGCACAGGCGAATGCGACCTTACCGAGAATCCTAAATTATCAGCAAAGCTCATAGTGGGGTGACGTCAACGTACTGCTTGAGGTCCTCGATTCTCTCTCCGTTCTGCTCGAACGACATGGATCCGGAATCGTCGACGAGAACGACAACATCGAATAAACTGATCTTGACCAAGTCGGCAGCGAGCTCGACAGGCAGCTTCCAGGCAGATGCGAGCTGCTGGAGGGATCCGGATTGGGCTACTCGCTGAGCAATCTGGTCGAGGGCTTGAGGGTTCTGGTAGAATCCCTGCAAGTGTTGCTAGTCGTTAGCCTAAGCTTTTGAGGTGGTGGGAGACCTACATCTTGAACACATTGCTGTAGAAGAGTCGTGATGTACCTAGCATCGACACCTCCTCCACCGGGAGCAGGGGGCTGTTGGCCGTATTGGCCTTGAGCTGGTTGTTGGCCATATTGACCTTGTCCTGGTTGTTGACCATATTGACCCTGGGGAGGTTGTTGACCGTACTGTCCCTGTCCTTGTCCTGGCTGCTGACCATACTGTCCCTGTCCAGGCTGTTGTCCATATTGCCCCTGTCCAGCCTGTTGACCATACTGCCCTTGACCAGGCTGCTGTCCGTACTGGGCCTGTCCTTGTCCAGGTTGTTGTCCGTACTGACTCTGGGGCTGTTGTCCGTAAGCTCCCTGAGGTGGCTGTCCGGGTCGAGGAGGTGCGCCAGGGGGGGCGCCGTACGGTGATCCAGACTGAGGCTGGGAGCCGTATTGTCCTTGGCTTGGCGCACCAGGTTGACCGGGCTGAGAACCGTAATATCCCGCAGCTCCTGTTGAAGCGCCGTGTTGAGGCTGTTGTCCGTAGCTTTGCTGAGATTGACCGTACTGGCCTTGAGGAGGTTGAGAGCCGTATCCGCCAGCTCCGCCGGCTGGTTGTCCGTATCCACCTGCTCCTCCGGGTTTAGGGCCGGTGAGGCCGAGAGCTCCAGCGGCTTGATTTGCTTGTGCTGAGATGTGAGTTGACGTTCATGTAACAAATCTGAGAGCCGGCTCACCTAGTTTGGCTGCGAATCCCATTGTTCTCAAGTAGTGTTAGATGTGATAGATGAAGTGAAAGTGAGGTATAGTGATGATGATATATCGCTTGTAGAATGAGAGTGGGGCGATGCAATGACGGAGCGGTTATTGACACGTGGCGATCTTCAGGCACGCACCAAATGACATGGTGCAGTGAGGGATTTATTCAGCACAGCTAGAGGGGGGTATGGGGTGGAGGATAGATAGAGGGTTGGCGAGGATAGTCCTGTAGTGATCTTATGACTTATCGGTGAGATTGAAAATCACGGATAGGGAGGGAACCGGAATGCCTTTGGATCCGGCAACGTCATTGGTGATGTGACCTCCGTTCAGACCTATGCTACATGCATACAAACGATACTATGCTACAGTCGCTCAAGTTTTTGACAGCTACGCATCGACCCCGTCATCTTAAAAATGGAAGAACCGAAGAATCGCCCCAGCAACAACATCGCCATCATGTTCCAAATGGCTCGTCTCTGAAGCTTCGTCCGCATGCTTCAAATCCTTTATACTTCCCGACTTCACTCTCATCTGGATCTCCCTCTTTACCATCGCTGAATCGAATGCTAAATGTGCTTGTGTCGTGAATAGTCGATTGAGTAGGTAGACACCCTGGATCTTTGTGTGTGGGCTATGTCCCCAGGCAAGTACTTTTTGGGATGGATTGAGGATACCGTCGGAAGATTCAGGTTCGGGAATGGTGAAAACTGTATCCTGGTGCATTTGATGTAAGTAGATCTCATCTTCGGAGGTCTTGAACAGCTTCTTGCCAATTGGATGGAGGGAGAGCTTGGTATGACCCAACTCCCAGTCGCCTGAGGGTGCGGCACCGACTTTGGCGCCCAAAGTCCGACAGAGGATCTGATGACCGAAACAAACCCCGCTAAAGTGCATATCGGGGTATGTCTTCCATAACTCTAACCCATCAGCCCTTTGATTTTTAAGTATTGACGTACGCTTGATAAGATCCATCAACTTCAATATCCAAGGATTATCCCCATGTGCATCATACATGCTCCCCGTTATTAAGATTCCCCTTACTCCCTTGAATTCCTCTACACTTGGTATCTTTCCTCCTTCTTCCTCCACAATATAACGCATATCAACTTCGATCCCAAGAGGTGGATCATGTTCCTCTCCAGCTTTGATGAAATGTTTTTCCAGGATTTCGCCGAGGGTACCCTTTTCTTTTTGATCGTCTGGATGGGGCTCGTCGACTTCCAGGACGATCATTTTGACCATTGGAAGTTGGCTTGAGGGCATCGTGATATGTCTGGATGGTTATTGGGGTGGTGTGAAGTCCTTTGAAAACGGGAAATGCTAAGTACCAAGAAGTAAAACCCTCAGAACACTATAAGATTTCAGAAGAACAAGGGACCGAATTACTGGAATCGCCAAGACATTCCAAATGACATCACCGAAAACGTTCTTCATGCCCTAAACGAACATCATGACAGAGGCTGTCGGCAAGCATCAAAGATCGATCATACACCTCTCGAACTTCGAGTCGATCAACACCACGATTTGAGGCTATCCGTCGTACTACATGACACCACCCATGTTCTGCCGTTGCGATGCTGACTCCGATCGGATTACTCAGAAACCAGTCAACAATCCATTTCAAACACTTCGAGCGATATTTACAGGTTACAAAACTCAAATACTCCTAGCGATATTCACAGGTTACAAACTCGTCGCTCTTCTTCGTTCTCTACATATATATCCTGCCTGAGATCAAGTGGTACCCATGTAAAATATATATGTATAAGTACGGTCTCTTCGTCCTATCCTCAATGTCTCCATCTCGGCCTGACAATTCTCTCCGACTTTCTTCCGCTCAACTCGCTGGACTGCAACTGGTCATACCTCACAATTGCGCCTGACTGATTCGACTGCGAAGTCGTCCCTTGTGATCTGTCCGGCCTCGAGGTTGTATCTGATTGTTCGGGTTGCAGATGAGATCTTTGTGACTGAAACCTCTTCGTGTTCGGCTGAGTCGCACCCGACCCCGTGAATCTCCATACACCGTCCCTGCAGTAAACCGGTTTCGAATATCTCGTCCTGGACGCAGCAGTGCCTCCCGTGGCACGCGATGCGGAATCTGTGTCGTGAAAGCAGGATGAGCCTGTGCATTTTCGGGAACCGATTCTTGCCTCCGTTGTCGCGACATCAGAGTTGAGTGGATACTTTTCATCCAAGATCGGAAAAATCCCAATAGGGACGTCGGGGTTTCCGGAGGTCCGAAAACCAAGGGTGAAGTGGTCTTTGCCCAAGCTTTCCATCTGAAGTTGAGTTAGTGATCGACAGTGATACTCTTGGCTAGGACGTAGAAATGGCTCACGTTGAATATCTGGGACGCATCTGCAATATTGTGTTTGCGCTGAATGATGAAGGGCATGAGCTTCGAGTCCATATCTCGCTTGAGAATGGCTGACATGTCATCCAGCAAGCAACTGGATAATCTCTCCTTATCCTCCAAAAGCTTCGGCATACCATTGTGTTCCAGGACCTCCAAGTCGTGTCGGGTTGGAAGAGAGAGATTTGAGAGGAGTCTTGCTTTGTCATCGTCAAAGTTGTATCTGTCTTCGATGAATTCCAACCTCTCTGTAGGAATCGAGTCGTGAAACCTCTTGTCTTGCTGTGCTATAGAGGTTCTGATTCTGGAGGGTTCCCGATTTGAGCAAATGTCGATTTTGGAGTGTTTTCGATCCGAACAAATGGTGGACGACATGGTGAAGATGTATGAAAGGGTGACTGAGGTAGGTCTGATTTGACAGTGCTCAGACTCAATGGTGAAGGCGTGTGTGGATATTGTGTGATTGTGTAGTTGTGTGATTGTGTGGTTATGTGGTTGTGTGGTGGTGTGGTTGTGTGGTTGTGTGAATGGGTGGTTGGGTGGTTGGATGGTTGTAAGTTGCTAGAAGATATGGGGAAAAGAGACAACCTGGGGGCTGCGCTCCCAATTTTAATAGC
>Ga0265798_10006109_pt1 | contig 15913 bp, 9 predicted proteins | sample P3T30metagenome_FD_192430 | JGI IMG/M metagenome (GOLD analysis project Ga0265798, IMG submission 192430) | Plant litter microbial communities from East Loma Ridge, Irvine, California - P3 T30 | ecosystem: Environmental > Terrestrial > Plant litter > Unclassified | place: USA: California... | reverse complement strand
CGGGTCCTGCTCGCCCCCTATCCGGGGGCGGTGCCGGCCGAGCGCGACGTGAGCGTGGCCACCTTCGCGGATGCCCGGCAGCTCGCCGCCTTCGCGACCACCTGGACCGGCGATCCGCTTTCGGAGGTTGAGGAGCCCTAGAACCGGTTCACGCCGCCCGCAGCTGGCGGATCGCCCGGAGGGTCGTGGCCCGTTGCACCTCCAGGCGCCGGATCAGCGGCACGAGGTCGGCGCCCGCATGGGCGGCGGCCTCGACCTCCCGGCACAGGCTCGACAGCCCGACGAAGCCGAGGAGCCCGGCCGCCGCCACCATGGCGTGGGCGTCGTGGGCGATCTGGAGGCGGTCGGTCTCGCTCGGGCGGAAGCGCTCGGACAGCTCGTTGGAGAGCAGATCCAGCAGCCCGCCCACCTGATCCGTACCGAAACTCGTCTCCATGTCGGCGAGCACCGCAGCGTCGAGAACCGCGGGATCGACCGCAACTTTGCGCCGCGGCGTCTCCTGGCGGGCCCGGCGGCGGGCTCCGGGGGCGGTCCAGCGGCTGATCGTGGCGAACAGGTCCGCCCGGCGGAACGGCTTGCCGACATGGTCGTCCATCCCGGCCTCGCGCAGCTCCGCGACCTGCTCCGGCAGGACGTTGGCTGTCATCGCCACGATCGGGACGTCGCAGGCCGGCGGCGCCAGGGCGCGGATCCGCCGCGTGGCGGTGAGTCCGTCGACGCCAGGCATCTGCACGTCCATCAGGACGAGGTCGTACGGGCGCCCCTCGGCCACCGACAGGCCGACGGCCGTGATCGCCTCGCCGCCATCCCCGGCGACCTCGACGGTGTAGCCTTGCGATTCGAGGACGGCGCAGGCGAGCTCCTGGTTGAGCGGTACATCCTCGACCAGGAGCAGGCGCAGCGACGGCCCATCCGGCGGCGGCCGGGATCCGCCGGCCGGACGCGGCGGCGACGGCGCCGTCCCAAGGCGAAGCGCGTCCACGGCCTCGCTGCTGCGCGGCAGGACCAGGCGGAACCAGAAGGTCGAACCCACCCCCTCCCGGCTGTCCATGCCGATCTCGCCGCCCATCAGGGTGACGAGATGCCGGGAGATCGCCAGACCGAGTCCGGTGCCGCCGAAGCGGCGGCTGATCGAGCCGTCGACCTGGCTGAACCGCTTGAACAAGCGCTCCTGCTGCGATGGCGCGATGCCGATGCCGGTATCGGTGACGGCGAACCGGACCACGTCGCCGGGGCCGCCCTCGGGCGCGATGCCCTCGCCCTCCCGGCGCACGGTCACGATCACCGAGCCCTCGGGGGTGAATTTCACGGCGTTGTTGAGCAGGTTGAGCAGCACCTGCCGCAGGCGGCCGGGATCGCCGACCACGACGCTCGGAAGCGCCGGGTCGATCTCGGCCTCGATCCGCAACCCGCTCCGGAGCGCGCTGCCGCGCACGATCGAGACCGTGCTGTCCACGAGCGCGGCCAGCGGGAAGCCGACCGGGTCGAGGGTCAGTTCGCCGGCCTCGATCTTCGAGAAGTCGAGGATGTCGTTGACCACGGTGAGGAGGGCCGCCCCGGAGCTGTGGATCAGCTCCAGCCGCCGCCGGTCCTCGTCCCGGATCGCGCTCTCGTCGAGGAGCAGGTCGGCGTAGCCCAGGATGCCGTTGAGCGGCGTGCGGATCTCGTGGCTCATCGCGGCCAAAAACTCGCTCTTGGCCGCGCTCGCCCGCTCGGCATCGGCCCGCGCGGCCTCCGCGTCCCGCGTGGCTTCCCGCAGGGCGGCCTCGGCGGCCTTGCGCTCGGAGATGTCGAGGTGGAGCCCGACCATGCGCTGCGGCTGGCCCTCGGGACCGAAGAGCGTGCGCCCGCGCGCGTAGATCCAGCGCTCGCCCGCCCGGAACTCGGCGACGTAGGCGGAGGACGATTCCACGGCGCGGCGAATCTCGTTCCAGACGTCGCCGACGTCCTCGGCGTGGACCAGGGCGGTCCAGTCGGCCGCGGCCATCGTGTGCGCCCGGCCGGTATCGGGCAGGCCGTGCATGCGCGCGCTCTCGGGGCTCAGGGTGGCGAACCCCGTGCGCATGTCCCAGTCCCAGGTACCGGCATCGGCCGCGTCGAGGGCGATCCCCAGGAGCCCGCGCGCCTCCTCGACGGCAAGCCGCGCCGTGACGATGTCGTCGACGTCGAGCGCGGTGCCGAGCCACTCCACGACCTTGCCGTCGTCGGGATCGAGGTAGATCGGGATCAGAGAGATCTTGTGCCACCGGTAGGCGCCGTCGTGCCGCCGGATCCGCCATTGGCCGCCGTAGCCGATCCCGGTCTCGATCGCCTGCTGCCAGGCCGCCTCCATGCCGGCGGCGTCCTCCGGGTGGTTGCGGGCGAGGCGATCCACGCGCTCCAGCCCGATCGGCCCGTAATAGGCGTGGAACTGTGCGTTGGCGTAGGTCGCCTGCCCGTCGCCGACCCGCATGGTCCAGATCAGCAGCGGCAGGGTCTCGGCGAGACCGCGGTAGCGCAGCTCGCTGCGGCGGACATCGTCCTCGGCGCGGCGCCGCTCGGTCACGTCGATGAGCACGCCGATCAGGCCGGTCACCGGTCGATCGCCCCGGCAGACGCCGCGCACGACCACGTCGCGGACATCGCCGTTGGGCCTAAGCAGCCGCGCCTCGAAGTCGAAGCTCGCGCCCCGGGCGATGGCATCCGCGACGATGCCCTCCAGCCGTTCGCGGTCGTCGGGGTGGTAGATCTGTGAGAAGGCGGAGAGCGGCGGCGCCGGCTTCCGCGGATCGCGGCCGGCGATGGCGTACAGGCTCTCCGACCAGACCGGCTGCCCGTCGGCGAGGTCCACCCGCCAGTTGCCCACGCTGGCGAGTTGCTCGGCCATGGTCAGCTGGTGGTTCGCCGCCGCCTGCGCCTCGGAGCGGGCGTTGATCTCGCGATGCTGCTCCCGGATCAGGGCCTCGCGGATCACCGCCTGCGCCATCTCCTGTCTGCGCCGGCCATCGGCCTCCGAGAGCCGCAGATGGGCGATCACGATCTCGGCGAGGTCGCGGAACGCCTCTGCGTCGGCCTCGGAGAGCCGGTCCCGAGGCGCCGGGTCGATCAGGCAGAAGGTGCCGATCCTGACGCCCGGCGACAGGCTCAGGGGGATGCCCGCGTAGAATCGGAAGCCGCCCGGGGCGGCGACCCCGGGCAGATCGCGAAACCGGGGATCGGCCCGCGTGTCGGGCACGACCAGCATGGCGTCGCTGCGAATCGTGTGCTCGCACAGGCCCAGCTCCCGCGGCATCGATCCCGGCACGTCGATGCAGGGGGTCTTCAGCCAGAGCTGCGTGTCATCGATGAATCCCACGAACGCGCTGCGCACGCCGAACAGGCGGCAGGCGATCCGGCAGACGGCGTCGAAATGCGGCTCGGGCGGGGTGCCGACGATGCCGAGGGCGTCCAGGGCCGCGAGCCGCGCCGCCTCATCATCCGGATGTACTCTCACCGACCGTCTCCGGGGCCAAATCGCCGTCGGGCATTCCTCAGCGCCTGTTCGGGCCGAGCGGGAGCGTTGCCGCGACTGCGGACGCGTTTCAAGCTGGTCTGGGGTCGCGCACGATCACGTCGCCCTCACGGGCGGCCGGATCCGCCGATCCAGGGGGCGCGCAGCCGGGCCGCCTCCAGCGCCCAGACCATCCCGAGCATCATGTAGACGTGGCGCCACTTCTCGATGTCGATCTGGAACGCCTGGAGGAAGAACATCAGCAGGGCCGGCCAGACGATCTGGGCATGCGCCCGGACGGGCGATGGCCGCACCAGCAGGCGGAAGCCCACGAAGCTGGTTGCCAGGACTAGGCCGATGAACACCACCCCGCCGAGCCAGCCGCCGTTGGCGAACGAGCCGATATAGGAGTTGTGGGGCTCGAGACCGAAGACCAACCGCCAGTGCATCGGCCCCATCCCGAACGGGCGCTCCAGCAGCATCGCCAACCCACGGACCTGGTTGCCGAAACGGCCGGTCTCCCCCTGGTCGTAATCCTGGGTCAGGGCCGCCCGGGTCTCGAACATCTTGTGCACGTGCTCGACCGACAGGAGGCCGATCACGGCGATCGTGGCGAGCACCAATGTAGCGAGCGTCAGGAGCACGATGCGGCGGCGCAGCCGGACGGAGCCGCTGCCGGCGTAGACCGAGCCGACCATCAGCAGCACGGCGACGACGCTGCCGCCCCAGGAGCCGCGCGAGAACGACAGGAAGATGCCGGCCAAAATGATCAGCAGCCCGGCCAGCGCTACCAGCGGGCGCCGGGCGCTGCCGGTGAGCAGGCCGTGCATCAGGTACAGGGCGCCGAGCGTCAGGAACGAGCCGAACACGTTCGGGTCCTGGAAGGTGCCGGAGGCCCGGTCGTACTTGTAGAACAGGTCCTCGATGCCGAGCCATTGCAGGTAGCCGACGATGCCGAGCGCCGCGGAGAACACGCAGCTCACCGTGTAGGCCTTCAGCGCCAGCTCCATGCGGGCGTGCGTGTCCTCCGAGAAGAACATCGCGAAGAACACGCAGGTGACCACGAGGTAGATCAGCTGGATCGTCCAGGTGACCGGGAACTCCTCGTTCAGGTACGGGAACAGCGCCGTGACGATCGCCACCAGGTAGAGCAGCAGCAGCGCGAGCAGCGGCACCGCCCCACGGTGCAGGCGCACGCCGAGGCAGAGCCACAGCAGGATCGTGGGGATCGCCACCGCGTCGTAGGGCGAGGTTTCCGAGAACGCGAAGCAGGCGAAGAAGATGAAGGCGGCAAACAGCGCCATGGCCAGCCCCCGGATGACCCCGAGGAGCGGGATCCCGGCGGGCAATCCCGACGGGACCGGGATTGCGGGCGCTGCGGTCTGAGCCATGGATACGCGGACTCCGCGGGCCGGTTACGCGGGCCCGCACATCCGGTAGCCATGACATCCAATGGTTGAGAATCGGCTGCGCCTCCGGGCGGACCCGTTCCTCTCGGCGGGTGGCGTCAGCCCTTCAGCCGCTTGTTGCAGACCGAGTAGAAGCCGCCGCCCTTCTGGATCCATTTCGCGTCGCCCAGCGTCCCGGCGGCCTTGGCCGCGTTGTAGCTGTCGAGGCAGGTATGCATCCGCGCCTTCCCGGCGGATTCGCTCGCATATTTCGGATCGACGGCGGACGGATAGGCGGCCGTCCCGGCCGGGGCCGCCGTCGATCTCGCGGCCGGGGCTTGCGGCGCGGGAGCCGGGGCCGCGGGCTTCGTCGCACCGGGTGCCACAGGATTCGGCACCGTGTTGGCCGTCGTGTTCGACGCCTCGGCCCCGCATTCAGCCTTGCGGAAGTCGTTCCACTTCTGGCCGTTGAGCGTCCCGGCCTGCTTGGCGGCCTGATATTTGGTCGAGCAATCCTTGGCGGACAGGGCCGCCGCCGGCGTGACGAGCAATCCGGTGCTGCCAGCAAGTATGGCGGCGGTCAGAAGTAGACGTACCATGGCGAAATCCCCCCGCTTCGATATCGATCCGTATCGATACGCTATATCGAGGACATTCGCTCCGACAATCGATCGCTATACAAGTGCTTGTGAGCGCTGCGCCGTCACCCCGCGGCCGCCGACGGCGCGGAACCGCGACACGCCGGCGAATGCCGCCCGGGTCCAGCCGGGCGGCATTCGATCAGGCCCGGCAGGCTTCGAATTCCTGGCGGATCGCCACCGGATCGAGGTTGCGGCCGATGAACACCACCCGGGAGACCCGCTTCTCGTCCGGGCGCCAATCCCCCTGGACGTCGCCGTCGAGGATCATGTGCACGCCCTGGAAGACGAAGCGCTTCGGCTCGTTGGGGAAGGCCACGATGCCCTTGCAGCGCAGGATGTCCGGTCCCTGAACCTGGGTCAGGTTCGAGATCCAGGGCATGAACTTCTCCGGATCGACCTCGCCGTCGATCTTGGCCGAGACCGACTGGATCTCGGAATCGTGATGGTGATGGTGGCCCGACTCCAGGAATTCCGGCTCCACCTCGAGGATTCGGTCGAGGTCGAACGCGTTGCGCTCCAGCACGGCCTCCAGGGGCACGGCGCAGTTCTGCGTGCGGTGGAGCTTGGCCAGCGGGTTGATGCCGCGGATCTCGGCCTCGACCCGGTCCAGATCTTCCGGCGAGACGAGGTCGCTCTTGTTGAGCAGGATCACGTCCGCGAAAGCGATCTGGTTCTTCGCCTCCGGGGCGTCCTTGAGGCGGTCGGACAGCCACTTGGCGTCCGCCACCGTCACCACGGCGTCGAGGCGGGCGGCGTCGCCGACATCCTGGTCGACGAAGAAGGTCTGGGCGACCGGGGCCGGGTCGGCCAGCCCGGTGGTCTCGACGATGATTGCGTCGAACTTGCCCCGCCGCTTGACCAGGCCGTCCATGATCCGGATCAGGTCGCCGCGCACGGTGCAGCAGACGCATCCGTTGTTCATCTCGAACACTTCCTCGTCCGCGCCGACGACGAGGTCGTTGTCGATACCGATCTCGCCGAACTCATTGACGATCACGGCGTAACGCTTGCCATGGTTTTCCGTAAGGATCCGGTTGAGCAGCGTGGTCTTGCCAGCGCCGAGATAGCCGGTGAGCACGGTGACCGGGATCTTGCCGGCGGTCGAACCGGATGGGGCGGAAGCAGAACTCATGTCGGTCATGGCGGATTCTTCGATCGGATCTGCGGGACGGATCGGGCTTCTGGCCCGGGAGCGTTGTCATATTGTAACAAATCCCGGCGAAGGAAGACGGAGCCACACGGTTTCGCGACCTGGCCCCCCGATCGATTGCGGATCAGCCAAGCTTTGCTCTAGGCACGTGGTGCCGTCCGGGACCTCAGCCCGGATGGCACGCCTCGACAAGCGACTCCGATCACCATGAAACGGCCGGGGTCTGGGCTGAAGCCTGTCCTCATCTGCCATCCCGGTCCCTCGCCCGGACCCAGAAGACCAACCTTATGGACGCCCGCAATCCTCTGGACCAGGATGAGGCCCGCGCCGCATCCGCGCGCCGGCGCCGCACGCCCTGGCCCCTGATCGTCCTCGTGCTGATCGCGGTCGCGGGCGGCCTGGCGCTGGCCGTCTCGGACCGCGCCCGCGAGGCCGTCTCGGGCGTCGTCGCCGGGCTGTTCGGATCGGGCAACCCGGATGCGGGGATCGAGGCCGAGAAGGCCGGGACGGTGGAGCGGGTGTTCCGGCCGAGCAAGGAACAGCGCGCCGCGTTCGAGATCCTGCCTGTGGCGACTCAGATGTTCCGCCCGGAGGGCTCCGCGGAGGGGCGCATCGCGCTCAACGACGATGACAACGTGCCGGTGGTCTCGCCCTACGCGGGTCGGGTGACCAAGGTGCTGGCCCGGGCGGGCGACGACGTGAAGGCCGGCGACGTGTTGCTGACGCTGGAGGCCACCGACATGGTCCAAGCGCAGAACGACTATCAGGCCGCCCTGAACAATCTCCAGAAGCAGCAGGCCCTGCTGAAGCTCGACCAGACCATCGCGGCCCGCCAGCAGGAACTGTTCCAGGCCCACGCGGTGGCGCTGAAGGACTACCAGTCGGCGCAGAACGACGTCATCGCCGCGCAGAGCGACCTGAAGACCGCGGAGGCGTCCCTCGACGCCGTGCGGAACCGGCTGCGGCTTTTGGGCAAGTCCGACGCCGAGATCGTCGCCTACGAGAAGAACGGCCGGCTCAGCCCCGAGACCCAGATCCGGGCGCCGATCGCCGGCACGATCGTCCAGCGCAAGGTCGGCACCGGGCAGTTCCTCTCCGCCTCCAGCGACCCGGTCTTCGTGATCGGCGACCTGTCCACGGTGTGGCTCGTCGCCAACGTGCGCGAGAGCGAGATCCCGAAGATCCGCATCGGCCAAGAGGTCGAGGCGAAGGTGGCGGGCTTCGGGGCGCGGGTGTTCAAGGCGCGGGTCAACTACATGGCCGCGAGCCTGGACCCGGCCACGCGGCGGCTCGCGGTCCGCAGCGAGGTCGACAATCCCAACCGGGTGCTGCGCCCGGAGATGTTCGCCACCTACACGATCATCACCGGCAAGGGCGAGCCGAGCCCGAGCGTGCCGGTCGCCGCGATCGTGTACGAGGGCGACCGCACCCATGTCTGGGTGGCCCGCCCGGACGGCGCCGTGGAGGCGCGCGACATCAAGCTCGGCGTGATCAACGGCGACAACGCGCAGGTCGTCGACGGCCTGCATGCGGGCGATCAGATCGTGACCCGGGGGGCCCTGTTCATCGACCGGGCGGCCTCCGGCGACAAGGCGTCCTGAGCGGGAACCCGGGCGATGAACAGCCTGATCGTCTTCTCGCTGCGCCAGCGCGTGCTGGTCGTGCTGCTGTTCGTGGTGATGCTCGGCATCGGCTACGGCGCCTATACGCAGCTCAACATCGAGGCCTATCCCGACCCGGTGCCGCCGCTGGTCGACGTGATCACCCAGAACCCGGGCCAATCCGCCGACGAGATCGAGCGCTACATCACCATTCCCCTGGAGGTGGCGCTCGCCGGCATCCCCAACGCCCAGGTGGTGCGGACGATCTCGCTGTTCGGCCTGTCCGACGTGAAGGTCCAGTTCAACTACGAGTACACGTACGAACAGGCGCTGCAGCGGGTGCTCAATCGCCTGTCGCAGGCCCCGCCCCTGCCCAACGGCGCCACGCCGCAGATCTCGCCGACGAGCCCGGTGGGCGAGATCATGCGCTACAAGCTGGTCGGCCCGGCGGGCTACTCGCCCATGGACATGAAGACCCTGCAGGACTGGGTGCTGCAGCGGCGGTTCAAGGCGATCCCGGGCGTCACCGACGTGACCGCGTTCGGCGGCAAGGCCAAGGAATACGAGGTCGCGGTCGACCTGAACCGCCTCCAGGCCCAGGGCCTGACCCTGGTCCAGCTGACCACGGCGCTGAACAACGCCTCGATCAACGTCGGCGGCCAGACGCTGAATGTCGGCCAGCAATCCGCGGTGGTGCGCGGCATCGGCCTGATCCGCGACATGGACGACATCCGGGACACGATGATCAGCCTCGTCAACGGCACGCCGGTGCTGGTGCGGGACGTGGCGGAGGTGCGCGTGTCGAACGCGCCGCGGCTCGGCATCGTCGGCCACGACGACCAGTCCGACGTGGTCGAGGGCATCGTGCTGATGAGCCGCGGCGGCCAGAGCCTGCCGACGCTGCAGCGGGTCGAGGCCGAGATCGACAAGATCAACACCTCGACGATCCTGCCGCCCGACGTGAAGATCGAGCGGATTTACGACCGGTCGGGCCTGATCCACACCACGACCCATACGGTGATGCACAACCTCGTCTTCGGGGTCGTGCTGGTGTTCATCGTGCAGTGGTTGTTCCTCGGGTCGCTCACCAGCGCGATCATCGTGGCGGCCACGATCCCGTTCGCCCTGGGCTTCGCGATCCTGATCCTGGTGGTGCGGGGCGATTCGGCCAACCTCCTGTCGCTCGGCGCGATCGATTTCGGCCTGATCGTCGACGCGACGGTGATCATGGTCGAGAACGTGTTCCGGCACCTCGCCGAGCCCGAGCATTCCGAGGGTCAGAAGGCGCCCGGGGAGCTCGAAGGCCGGCTCGGCATCATCGCGATCGCCGGTGTCGAGGTGAACCGGGCGATCTTCTTCTCGGCGATCATCATCATCGTCGGCTTCCTGCCGCTGTTCACGATGAGCGGGGTCGAGGGCCACATCTTCGGGCCGATGGCCAAGACCTACGCCTACGCGCTGGTCGGCGGCCTGCTGGCGACGTTCACGGTCTCGCCGGCCCTCTCGGCGCTCATCCTGCCGAAGAAGCTCGAGGAGCGCGACACCCTGATCGTGCGGGTCCTGCGGGCCGGGCACGAGCGCATCCTGGCCTTCGGCCTCAAGAACCGGGTGCTGGCGCTCTCGGTGATGCTGGTGGTGCTGCTGGCCTCGGGGCTGGCGGCCCGGAACCTCGGCCTGGAATTCCTGCCCCGCCTCGAAGAGGGCAACCTCTACGTGCGCGGCACCATGCCGTCCTCGATCTCGCTGGAGGCCGGCAACGACTACGTCCAGCGCCTGCGCAAGATCTTCCAGGACGTCCCGGAGGTCGTCACGGTGATCTCGCACCAGGGCCGGCCCAACGACGGCACCGACGCAACCGGGTTCTTCAACGTCGAGATCCTGGCGCCGCTCAAGCCGATCGAACAGTGGCGCAAGGGCCTCGACAAGGACGCCTTGATCCACGACCTGAGCAAAAAGCTCGAAGCTGAGTTTCCGGGTATCGAGTTCAACTTCTCGCAGTATATCGAGGACAACGTCCAAGAGGCGGCCTCGGGCGTGAAGGGCGAGAACTCGGTCAAGATCTACGGCAGCGACCTCGCCCAGCTCACCAAGACCGCCAACGCGGTCAAGGCGGCACTGGCCACCGTGCCCGGCATCAGCGACCTGGCGGTGTTCGAATCGCTCGGCCAGCCGACCGTGCGGATCGACGTCGACCGCCACAAGGCGGCCCGCTACGGCCTCTCGATCGGCGACGTGAACACCACGATCCAGGCGGCGATCGGCGGCCAGACCGCGGGCGACCTCTACGAGTACGGCTCCGACCGGCACTTCTCCATGCGGGTGCGGCTGGCCAAGGAATACCGCTCGTCGCTGGCCGGGATCCGCAACATCGCGGTGGGCGCCCAGAATCCCAACGGCGGCGTGATCCAGGTGCCGCTCTCCGAGATCGCCGATGTCGACCTCGTCTCGGGCGCCTCGTTCATCTACCGCGAGGACCAGGAGCGCTACATCCCGGTGAAGTTCTCGGTGCGCGGGCGCGACCTCGGCAGCGCGGTGATCGAGGCGCAGCGCAAGGTCGCCGAGGCGGTGGACCTGCCGCCGGGCTACCGGATGGAGTGGGTCGGGCAGTTCACCAACCTGAAGGACGCCGCGACCCGCCTCAGCCTGGTCGTGCCGGTCACCCTGGTGCTGATCGCGCTGCTGCTGTTCATCAACTTCTCGTCCGTGGCGGACATGCTGCTGACCCTGTCGGTGATCCCGATGGCGATGATCGGCGGCATCTTTGCGCTGGCACTGACCGGCACGCCGTTCTCGATCTCGGCGGCGATCGGCTTCATCGCGCTGTTCGGCATCTCGACCATGGAGGGCGTGATCCTCTTGGCCTACTACAACCAGCTGCTCGACGAGGGCTGGCAGCGCAAGGACGCGGTGTGGAACGCCGCGATCGTGCGGATGCGCCCGGTGATGATGACCTGCGTGGCCGCCTGCGTCGGCCTTCTGCCGGCGGCGATCTCCACGGGCATCGGCTCGCAGGTGCAGAAGCCCCTGGCCCTGGTGGTGGTCGGCGGCATCATCCTGGCGCCCAACCTGATCCTGGTGGTGGTGCCGGTGCTGATCTCGCTGTTCTCGCGGCGGCACCCGAATCCGAACGGGCGGGCCGTGACCGGGCACCGGGTGGCGGCATGAGCCGGGCGAGAGCGACGCGTGCCGGGCATCGTCACGTGGCCCGGGCGCCACAGCGCGGCTCCGGCGCACAGGATCGCGGCACCGTCGGATTGACTTGGTCGTCCGCCGGGACGCTCTACCGAGGGAGGGGTTTCGGGGGCATGATGGTGGCGTTGGCGCCGAATCGGTGCGGTCGTGCGGCCATCATGCTGGCGGCGGCCGTGTCCCTATCGGCTTTGTCCCTGTCGGCTTGTGCGGTCGGCCCGAACTTCGTGCCGCCCGAGGCGCCCCCGGTGGGCCGCTACACCAAGGAGCCGCTCCAGAATCCCTCGGCCGCCGACAACATCCGCACCCGACAGGGCGGATCGGCGGACCAGAGCTTCGTCTCCGGCGCCGACATCCCCGGGCAGTGGTGGACGCTGTTCCACTCCAAGGCGCTGAACCAGCTGGTCGAGCAGGCGCTGGCGAACAACCCGAATCTAGAGGCCGCGCAGGCGTCGCTGCGGATCGCGCAGCAGAACGTGCTGGCCCAGAAGGGCACGCTCTATCCAAGCCTGTCCGCGACCCCGCAGGCCCAAGGCGTCCTGGCACCGGGCCTCGACCTGCAATCGCCGCTCAACAACGAGTCTCGGTACCTCTACAGCCTGTACACGCCGCAGGCCGTGGTCTCGTACAATCCCGACGTGTTCGGCGGGAACCGCCGGCAGATCGAATCGCTTGAGGCGACCACCGAGAACCAGCGCTTCCAGCTGGAGGCGGCCTATCTCAGCCTCACCGGCAACGTCGTCGCCGCCGCCATCCAGGAGGCGGCGCTGCGGGCGCAGATCGACGCCACCCGCAAGGTTATCCAGGCACAGACCGAGGTGCTGCAGCTGTTCAACAAGCAGCTCTCGCTGGGCCAGATCGCCGGAGCCGACGTGGTCCAGCAGCAGGCCGCCCTGGCCCTGTCGCAGCAATTGCTGCCGCCGCTGGAGAAGCAGCTGGCGCAGCAGCGCAACCTCCTCACGGCGCTGGCCGGGCGCCTGCCCTCCAACGAGATCGCGGAGACCTTCCAGCTCTCGGCCCTGCGGCTCCCGACAAGGCTCCCGGTCAGCCTGCCCTCACGCCTCGTGCAGCAGCGCCCCGACGTGAAGGCGGCCGAGGCCCTGGTGCAGCAGGCGAGTGCCAGCGTCGGCGTCGCCGTGGCCAACCGCCTGCCGCAATTCAGCCTGACCGCCACGGGCGGTTCCAGCGCCGTGCGGCTCGCCCAGGTCGCCAATCCCGGGGCGGCGTTCTTCACGATCATCGGCCAGGCGACGGCGCCGATCTTCGACGCCGGCACCCTGTTCCGCCGCCAGAGGGCAGCCGAGGAGACGCTGACCCAGGCCCAGGCGCAGTACAAGGCGACGGTGATCACCGCGTTCCAGAACGTCGCCGACGCCCTGCGGGCGCTCCAGGCCGACGCCAAGGCGGTGGCCGCCGCCGATGCCGCGGTCAGCGCGACCAACCAGAGCCTCGGGCTGATCCGCAAGCAATACACGGCCGGCGCCGTCACCTCGACCCAGGTGCTGATCGCCCAGCAGGGCTACCTCTCGGCGCTGGTCACCTCGGCGGCCGCCCGCGCCACCCAGTACGGCGACAGCGCGGCGTTGTTCGTGGCGCTCGGCGGCGGCTGGTGGAACCGCAACGACGTGGCCCCGCCCCCGCCCGAGACCGACCCGCTGAAGTTCCTGTAAGGCGCGCCCTCGAGCCTCACACATCCATCGCGATGGCGTCCTGCAGCATCTGGTCGGCGGCGCTCATGACCTTCGTGTTGGCCGTGTAGGCCTGCTGGGTCTCGATCATCTTCGAGAACTGGTCCGAGATGCCGGCATTCGACTGCTCCACCGACCCGGCCGCGATGGTCGCACCCGCGAACCCGAAGCTCGGCGCGCCGGACTGGCCGTTGGCCACGTAGGTGCCGCCGTCGAGCGAGGTCAGAGTGTCCTGGCCCCCGAACTGCGCCAGCGTCAGCGACCCGAGCGGCACCGTGCCGCCGTCCGCGCCCGTACCGGTGAGGGTGCCCGCGGGCGAGACCGTCAGGCTCGCCAGGGTGTCGGTCCCGGTCGGAACCTGCACGGGCGCGGTCGCGGACGGGCCGGCGAACAGGTAATAGCCCGCGCCGTTGACGAGGTAGCCGTTCGCATCCGGATCGAAATCGCCGCGGCGGGTATAGCCGGTCTCGCCGGTGAAGCTCGGACTCTGCGGCGTGCCGGTGTTCGACCGGACCACGAAATAGCCGTTGCCCGAGATGGCGAGGTTGGTCGCGACCCCGGTGGACTGGATCGTGCCCTGGAGCCCCAGGGTGTCGCGCGTACTGGTCGCGACGCCGCCGCTCGACTGCGCCTTGGCGGTGGTCTGGGCCAGCATGTCGGCGAAACTCGTCTCAGTGGTCTTGTATCCCGCAGTCTGGGTGTTGGCGATGTTCCCGGAGATGTTGTTGAGCGCTAGGGACTGCGCCGAGGCGCCGGACACCGAATTCGAGAGCGCGTCGAACAAGCCCATCGGGGTCCCCCCTTCACGAGACCGGCGCGGAAGCGGATCCCAGGGCGTTCTTGCCCGCGGCATGGTTAAGCCGCCGTGTGTCAGCGAATGTTGCTGCCTGCGCCGGGCCAAGCGCCCCAATTCAAGCGCCGATCACGCTCACGACGATCTCCCGCCGATGCGGCCGGTCGCGGTGCTCGATCAGGTAGATCCCCTGCCAGGTGCCCAGGGCCAGACGGCCCTCGACCAGCGGGATGCTCAAGGCCGAATCGGTGACCAGCGTGCGGATATGGGCCGGCATGTCGTCCGGTCCCTCGGAACCGTGGACGTAGGGGACGCCGCGCGGCGCGAAGCCGTCGAGGGCCGTCATCAGGTCGGTCTGCACGTCCGGGTCGGCATTCTCCTGAATGGTGAGAGAAGCGGAGGTGTGCCGGCAGAAGACCGTGACGAGCCCGTCCCGGATCCCGCTGCCGCGCACGAACTCCGCGACCGCGCCGGTGAAATCCGTGAACCCCTGCCCCGGGGTCGCGATGGTCAGGCGGCCGCTCGCATGGCGCTCCACCGCGCCGGAGGCCAGCGGCTCGACCGGACCGATTGTCCCCTGCTTCATGTCCCCGACTCCATCAACGCTGCCCCGGGCGCGATCTCGCGCTCGCCGCGGGCCAGGATCCGCTCCAGCACGTCGATCCGGTCGGCCTCGGCGGCGGGCTTGTCCCAACGGATCCGGCTGACCCGGGGGAAGCGCATCGCCACGCCGGACTTGTGCCGGGTCGAGCGCTGGACGCCCTCGAAGGCGATTTCCAAAACGAGCCCGGCCTCAGGCCCATGGGTGACCTCGCGGACCGGACCGAACCGCTTGGTGGTGTTGTTGCGGACGTAGCGGTCGAGCTTGGCGAGCTCCGCGTCGGTGAAGCCGTGATAGGCCTTGCCCACCGGCACCAGCTCGTCCCCCCCCTCGGGGGCCTCCCGCCAGACCCCGAACGTGTAGTCCGAGTAGAACGACGAGCGCTTCCCGTGACCGCGCTGCGCGTACATCATCACGGCATCGACGACATGGGGCTCCCGCTTCCACTTCCACCAAGGGCCCTTGGGACGGCCCGGCAGGTAGGGGCTGTTGAGGCGCTTGAGCATCACGCCCTCGATCGCGTCCGCGTCCTCGCCGGCCCCCACCGAGGCCGGATCGGCCCGGGCGGCGGCGAGGGCCTCCCAATCCGCGAACGGCACCAGGGGCGAGATGTCGATCCGCGCGTGGTCGAGGCGTGTGACCAGGGCCTCCAGCTTCTCCCGCCGGGTCGCGAACGGCTCGGCCCGCAGATCCTCGCCGTCCAGCGTCAGGAGGTCGTAGGCCCGGACATGGGCGGGGAACTCCTCCAGGAGCTTGGCCGTGACGGCCTTGCGGTTCAGGCGCTGCTGCAGGACGTTGAAGCTCTGGACCCGGCGCTCGCGCAGGATCAGCAGCTCGCCGTCGACCGTCCCCGTGAAGCCGATCGCCTCGGCGAGGTCGGGGAACGCACCGGTGATGTCCTCGCCGGTGCGGGAATAGACCTTCGCGACCTGCACGCCCGCCTGGTCGCGCCCGCCAACGAGTTGGACGCGGATGCCGTCCCACTTCCACTCGGCCGAGAACGCTTCCGGCTCGAGCTTCTCGAAATCGCTCTCCTCCTCGATCGGATGCGACAGCATCGGCGGCCGGAACGGGGCCGGGTTCAAGGTCTCGGGGCGCTCGGCCCGGCCCTCGACCCAGGCGAACAGGCTCTCGAACGGCGGCGTGAGGCCATGCCAGACCTCCTCAACCGCATCCGCCTCATGGCCACCCAATGCGCCCACCGCGGTCTTGGCGAGCCGGGCCGAGACGCCGACCCGCAGATTTCCGGTGACGAGCTTCAGGAGAGCCCAGCGCCCGGTCTCGTCGAGGACGTCGAGCCACTCGGCAAGGTGGCGGGGCAGGTCTTTCTTCGGGATGGTCGCCAGGGTCTCAACCACCTCGGCGAGGGTCGGAACGTGGGGCGGTGGGTTGT
>Ga0265798_10006106_pt1 | contig 15920 bp, 13 predicted proteins | sample P3T30metagenome_FD_192430 | JGI IMG/M metagenome (GOLD analysis project Ga0265798, IMG submission 192430) | Plant litter microbial communities from East Loma Ridge, Irvine, California - P3 T30 | ecosystem: Environmental > Terrestrial > Plant litter > Unclassified | place: USA: California... | reverse complement strand
CAGAGGAGAGAACCTGGAACCGCTGCAAACGTTAAAGAGTGTGCATAGGACATCCGTTACGCTGATGGCCTATAACCACCATTACGACTGCGTCGTGAGCGTAGATCAGGGAGGCATGGTTGAGTACTGGAGGCCAAATGGAAACTATGAAAAGCCAGACAATGTATGGTCGTTGAAGAGTTCCACCAGCCTTTTCGACTTCAAAAAGACCAAATGCGTGCCTTCGTCGCTGACTATATCGCCGACTGGGAAGCAATTTGCGACGTTTTCGTTTCCTGATCGCAAAATCCGCATCTTCGACTTCGCCACGGGGAAGCTCTATCGGACCTACGACGAGTCAATTGAGACAATTACAAGCATGCAGCAAGCCGGAACCGCCGTACAGCACCTAGAAGATATGGAATTTGGTCGTAGGATAGGCATAGAAAGAGAGCTTGACCATCCCTCTTTGCAATCGCGAATTAATGTCATATTCGATGAAACAGGCAACTTCATTCTCTACGGTAGCATGTACGGCGTCAAAGTCATCAACACCCTGACCAACAAGCTGGTGAAACTCTACGGCCAGGAGGAGACTATCCGGTCGCTTTGGCTGTGTCTCTACCAAGGCCAGCCAGAGAAGAAGGGCGTGGTCACGGTCGAAATGGCAGCTAGCGAAAACCCACTCTTACAAGAAGCCGAAGCACGCGACGCCATGCTCGTTTCGACCGCCTCTTCAAAAGTTCGCTTCTATATGTACACCAACGACTCCACCGCATCCAAATCCGCACGCGATGTCCAAAACGAGAAGCCCCGAGCTGCCGCCTCCAACAAGAAAATGGACAGCAAAGCCCTCGCCGCAACAGGCACAACCGCAACCCTCCACACCACCTACGGCGACATCACCATTCGCCTCTTCCCCGACGCCGCCCCCAAAGCTGTCGAGAACTTTGTCACCCATGCCCGCAACAACTACTACAACAACGTCATCTTCCACCGCGTCATCCGCAAATTCATGATTCAGACTGGCGACCCCCTCGGTGACGGCACCGGCGGCGAGAGCATCTGGGGCAAGGAATTCGCAGACGAGTTTTCAAATCTAAAACACGACAAGCCGTATACGGTCAGCATGGCGAATGCAGGTCCGAATTCAAATGGGAGCCAGTTTTTCATTACTACAGAGAAGACTGTAGGTTTTTTTTCTCTCTCCTTTCTCTTTTTCTTCTCAAAAAAAGTTGTTTGCCAATTGACACACAGCTTACTGTAAAAAAAACATTTCTAACTTGATTGCAGCCTTGGCTTGATAACAAGCATACGATTTTCGGACGCGCAATTGCAGGCATGGACGTGGTGCACAAGATTGAAAATGCAAAGGTATACAAGGAGAAGCCCGAAGAGGATATTAAAATAATTAGCATCTCAGTCTCGTGAACCAAAAATTTTTATTCAAGTAAGCGAATACAAAAAAAGTACCGGGACTGAAAGAAGAAAGATTAATGGGTCAGACCAGACAAGGAAGATATTGCAGCTACTTGAATAATACCTACTTCCTTAACCCAGTCCATTTCTTCATTTGCCATGAAGTGTTATTCTATCCTCATCAACAAGCTCCTGAATCCCATCCTATTCCATCCAACCCAATAAACAATAAACAATAACCTAGACACGATAAACTCAAACGCTCCTGCGCCCCTTACCCTAGATCCCATGGGAACACCTTCCCCGACCATAATGCATGATAATCCCCCATGTGTAAAGGAGAGAGAGAAAACACGTCGCCTGAAAAAAAGCTCCCTTTGTGAATCCAAACAACACTGTTGTAGTAGTAGCGTGGAGAAAAATAGAAGGAGAAGAACAATAGAATGAAGAACAAAAAGAGGGGATAGACGCCAGTGAGTTGAAAGTTTGGAAAACTAGCACGCCAATGGCTCTTCCTCTCCAAGTGAGCATGGTATCATGATGTGTATCATGAATTTACGCATTGCGCCAAAGCTCCCCCCTCCATGCAAGAGCGCCATTACAAAAAAAGCTAAAGGGAAGGGAGAAAGAGAGAGAAAAAGATGAGAGGATTGAGTCACAAAATCACCTCAACAGGCCATCTCATCCGAGAGTGAAGGAAAGTCAACAAAAAGGTAAAACACCATGGTAAAAAGCGCCGATGGAAATGCAAATGCAATGCAAATGACAGAGTACGGTTCATGGCAATTTTACCTTGCGGCACCATGCGAAGAAGGCGAGTTTCGACCCATGGAATAAGGTGATGCATGGGCACTTGAGATTGAATGACGTTTCTGTGTCTTGAGGATGTCGAGTTTCTTCTTGAGCGCTCGCTGTCGGCTTCTCATTTGCTCGAGAACTAATAGGCGATTTGGTTAGCTATCGGACATGGACAATGGGATACAAAAATGGTAGATGTGGTATATACTCACGTTTCTGAATCGACCGTCGATCTTCACCGTCGAGTCCGTTGATTTCTTCTCCATCAGCCTTGTCGCTGGGTGAGTCTTCTTCTTCCTCCAAGACGGCTTGAAGCATTGTAATTGCAGTCCAGTAGTTGATTTCGCAATCTGCCAAGTTGTGGCCAGTGAGTTCATCAATGGCGGCTTGGCGGCTCATCTCAAGGGAACGGTCGTACAGTAGTTTCTCGGCAGTAACGCCAGTCGTTAGAAGTATGTTCTCGGCAGAACCAACGGCTGTCGCAGAGCCAGATGCCGCTGATTGGTTCTGGGGATGACTTGGATGATCTACTGGTAGTTGCTGCTGTGCTTGCTTGAGCTTGCGAGCGACAATTTCCGACTTGGCACAGCATTCGTTGAACCGATCGCGCATCCATGAGACAACCTGGCCAAGCTTGGCAGTGGTACGGTTAGTCCCGTCGGGACCGCTATTGCGGCGAGCCCTATTCCAATAGCTGCCAGTCAAGTCCATGGCTTTGTTCAGCATTGCCAGCGTCTTGACGAACAAAACAAGGGCTTCCTCAGAGATGATGAGCACAGTGTCGGGCGTTAATTCATCGTCGTCGTCGTCGTCATCTTCGATAACATCGCTACTTGGCTTGCGAGCAACTCCGTTAGGGCCAGTGCCCAGGGCCGGATCACTTGGTGCGACAGGAACTAGCTGGCTGTACTTGACTTCGGCAAATCCATAGACAACATGGCTGAGTTGTGCCAGATCCTCAATTCTCTTTACTGTCATTGTGTCATCATCTTTGCTGACCGTCTTGCCACCATCACTGACAAGCAACAGACTGCTCTGTGCAGTAGGGTAGGCCGGGAAGGCAGAGTATCCCTGGGGTGGCGAGACTCCCTTCATGACGGGTGGGGAAAGACCTAGTCCACGGATGTTGACCATGTTCATGGCCTTGGACAGAGCAGAGGTAGCCGTCTCAAAGCTTGGGCGGTACTGTCGTCGGCTGTAAGATCCAGTGCGCTGGTGCGTAATTGTTGGCTTCTGCTGGATTTGAATCGCCTTTGACGGAACTGCCCCGGTTGTAGACGTAGGCGATCCTTGTGTGGTAGACCGCCGCTTCATAGCAGCTTCTCGATTAAGAGGTCGATCCCGCTGTGTTTGCGGACTATTAGCAATCTCGTCTGCGAGAGCATCAATCTCTACACGTCGCTTCTCCACAAACACAAAGCCTTCATCTAGCGCGTTGTCTTGTGCAGCCCGCTCTGCCGCCTCTTTCAAGACGTTTGCTTCTGCTCTTTGCGGTATGCGCTCTCGGTCAAGATGCTCTTTGAGACCCGTGGGCGGTGGTGCTTGATCGTCACGAGAGTACTTTCGTCTGTGAGTGACAGCCGCAGCTGGGGTTGCTTGATCTTGCAATGTTGCGGTGCGTACCGGTGCAGTTGCAGCGTTGGTCAAGGTTGGCCGCCGCTGCTCGCGATGTGGTGTGCGTTCGTCGCTCGGTTCGATTGCTGCGTTGCTAGGTCTCCGGGCAGAAACGGGCATTGGCGTTCCTGAAAAGTTGCCAGAAACAGGTCTGGAGCGCGGTTGTGAAGGCGGTGTTGTGCCAAAGCCGGTTCTAGTTCGTGGTGACTGCGAGTACGGGCTGTCTGGAGCTCGTCGATCCATGTCCACTGGGGCTTTTTGGACTCTCTTGGATGGCTCGGCTGGCGGATCCAATGCAGAGATTTGCATGCGCTCAGAAGCTTGCATAGAGCCCGGGAGATCTTCGTCCACCATGTTTGGGATTTCTTCGCGGATGACAGGATCGGAGAAGAAGCTCTCGTAAGACATGCGCTCGGTTGGCTTCCGCTTTAGTAGAGCCCGGATTAGGTTCTTCATGGCCCTGCTGCTTACGAGACCTTCTGGAAACCGGACCTGGTCCTTGCGCTCCTCAATCTTCCGCAGCAGTTCGACATGGTTGTTTGCCCGAAATGGTGGACGGGCGCACATCATCTCGAAGAGAACGGTGCCGACGGACCACAGATCAGCCTTTGCATCGTACTTTTCATATCGCAAGATTTCCGGGGCCATGTAGAGAGGAGAGCCGCATAGAGTTTCAGCCAGCGAGGTTGTCGGCAGAATCCTAGCGAAGCCGAAATCAGCAATCTTGAGCATTGGCAACGAGGCAATGCCAGTAGCTGGGATCAAGGAGTTTGCACTAGCGGCCAGAGGCATGCGTTCTAGGGTTCCGCTTTGGGAGTAAAACATGGACGAGGGGTTCAAGAGCAGGTTCTGTGGCTTCAAATCACGATGAATGTAGTTCTTGGATCTCAGGAATTCCAAGGCGCTGGCCATTTGTTTGGCAAAGTGACGAACGACGACCTCGTTGAGGCCGCCAACCGAGGGATTTGGATACTTTTCGATCATGCGCTGGGTCTGGGGGTGGTTGACCAGGTCCGTGCGCTTCTTGATGAAGGCTGACAAGTCGCCGAGCTCACAGAACTCCATGATGATGTGCATGCGCGAGGGAGCCTCCTGGCAATCGATAAGGGACACAATGTGTGGGTGGTGCAGGCTGCGCAGGATGGTTATCTCGGAGACTAGGTTGTCCTTGAGCTTCTTGTTGAGCTTGGTCATGTTGACCGACTTGATGGCCACAGACTGGCGCTTTTCCTGCATACGGACGTCGTGTCAGCCAAAGCATGTTGAGATGGACGGGCGGGTCAGAAACATACAATGTGAATGCCGCGGTAGACTTCGGCGAAGCTGCCTTTGCCAATGTGATGCATACGCTTGAACTTGCCTATGATGTGCTCTGCCGGTGCGGCGGCGGCGGCGGCAGCAGCAGCAGCGGACGAAGACGGCGACGCCGCTGACCGGCGCGGGGGGTGTGGGTTGGACGGTGGTGTTGCCATGTTGGCGGCGCGGGCCTCACAGCCAGGCGCGGGCCTCGCAGCCTAAGTATGTATATATGTATGTGCGTATGCTTGACGGTCAGCTACCAGCACAGATGCAGGTACAGTGTGGCCGTGAGCGCGTTGGACATGGGCTATCGGCGGTAGAACAGGTGTGTGAGTGGCCGAGTGGGTGGTAGGGTGGGAGGCCGAGGAACGAGAGGGTGGGTAGAGGCGGCGCGACGAAGAGGCGAAAGGATAAGTTAGTAGAGGCGGCGGCGGCAGTGGCAGCGGCAGAGGGTAGATGGGTTAGGTAGGTACGAGGACTGGTACAAGGCGATAGAGACAAGGCGAGAGGAGAGCAGACCAGAGGGGGAGAGAGGGTGGGTGCAGCGAGGCCGCCGAGCCGTGGAGACGGGAGTGAGGGTTGCAGTCATGGGGAAAGCTTAGCGCGCCGCTAGCTCGGCGCTGATAGACTGATAACGACGCGTGAAGGCTGCAGCGCCCGCCCACCCGCCTGTGCTGCCTGTCTACCGTCTACCGTCTGCCGTCTGTGGCCTAGCGACGCGCCCTCGATTGACGTCCCGTGGCGCCCTCGACTGCCCGCCCCGCCACGCCTGCGACGTCCTCAAGGCCCGTCATGTGGCCGGTTTGGCTCAAATGGCCATATGTACATTGAATTGCGCACATGGCGCTGCAAAACTAGCTGTCCAGCCCGTCTATTCATACAACTCGTCTAGCCCATCTGCTCCGTCATGACGTAGCCAGCACGGTACCTGCATCCCACATGATGCGCCCCCGAGCCCAACTTCTACAGCCTGACCCCCCTCACCAGTACCCAGAGTATGACGGGCACGATCACGTTGTCGTTGCCGCCTGTAAGCACCGCCTCGTTGAGGCTCGCACCTGTCGCACAAAGAGCCGCTTTGCCCACCGTCATCGCCATGTCCAGCGCCCACCCGTTCGCCGGGTGTTGAGCATGGCCCCATCCAGCCCATAGCCATGCCTTGCCAAACACAAGGCCCACAGTGACGGCGACTGCGAATGCCATGGATCCCTCGAGCGACTTGCCCCCCGCCCATGGCCACTTGCGCCGTCCATAACGGCGTCCGACCAGAGATGCGGCTGCGTCGCCCATGCCCACGCACACGACTCCGGCCACCATGCTGACATCCCGCTGATTGACGTCCCAGCCCTGCCACGGCGACTCTCCCGTCCGCTCCACGCCGGCCAGTGAGAGCCAAAGCGGTATGGCGCACCCAATGAGGAGGAACATGTGTGAAACCACGACTGGCCCGCGTAGATCACGCCCATCGACGTACGGCGTGAGGAACCTGGCAATGGGCTTGGACAGTGGAGGTAGCTGCGAAGCACGGACCAGGTCGAGCAGGATGAAAATCGCCAGGACAAGCGAAAGAGCCAGCGCGACAAAACAAGGATCCACGTACATGGTCGGCAGCAGCATGGCCACCATGGTACCGTGGAAGACCTTGCGCCGCGTGTCCACCTCGACAACCGCAGATAGCGAAAAGACTGAAACGAGGCCAACGAGAATGGTGCCAGCACAATATACGCATAGCACCAGCCGGGTATTCGCTTCTCCCAACATGACTTGGCGAACGTACTGCGCGACTGGTAGCCCTCGCCCGTAGTCGAACAACACTTCAGCATCCAGTCTTGCGGGCAGGGGAACCCACCAATCCAGGCTCCATGCAAACACCTTCCACCGCACACTTGCAATATTCCCGAAAAGGTAGCTGATTGCCCATCCGAACGGCTCGTGGTCGTGTAGAGCATACTTGCTGATAGCATACCGAATCGGTCCAAGTATCAAGCCCACAACCACAACGTAGAAGTATCCAGCGTACAGCCACTTCCTCGCGGTTGCTTGGTTGGGTGTAAGCGATAGATACGACTGTGCAATAGATGTCGTCCGTCTCCGATTCGCGTATCGATGTTGTGACGTGTGGTCTTCGGCTGCAGGAATAGGAAGCGTGTTTCTGCGTTTACGCCCAAGACCATGGCTTCCGTCTATGCTGCCGTGCAAATTCATCGAACTTGGTTTTGCTGCTTCAACTGCTGAATGCGGCTCCATGCCCTGTGCAGGACCCCCGCTGCCACGTACAGTGTCGAGAATATTAACCTTTAGGCTCTTAGTCTTGTGAAGATGCCTCTCAGACATGGCGTCATCATCGTCGTCGGCATCACTGTCACTCACTTTTCCCTTGCTACTCCCGCTGTGCTTTGGCCGTAGGCTCTGGTTCAGTACTTGTAGGAAGTTTTGGCGAGCTCGTATGACCTGTCCTGCGCGCCGGAGCCTCCAGCGTGGGATGCGTGCAAGGGCGACGCCCCACTTGAGGACCTTGCCGCACAGCAAAAACACACCGACTCCACCCAGCCACAGCAGTACTGTGAGTATGACTGCCTGTGGTGAATCGGAGAACAAGAGGAGATTGATGAGCCCGATGGAAAGCAGGTGAAGCTCCGTTGGCAAGAGACTTGTTGTAGTAAGGTAGTATAGCGGTGGAAGGAGGGCTTGGTGTAGCGGGAATAACATGGCCAGTAGTTCTGGGTCGAGGTAGAGGCCCTGACGTGGCAATGCAAGTGGCTGAGAGGGAACGTTTGCTTTTCCGGCTGCAGACAGAGGCAGAATAGAAAGAAGCCAGTGCAGCGACGAGTAGCCCACAGCTGAGTTTCTGAAAGGAATGACCCTGGCCGGTAATGCGGCTAGTCCGAGCAATAGATTCGGCAGAAGAGGATTTGGTGATGAAGGAAAGAGTGATATCGCAATGAGGACGGGCAGCACTGGAGGGTAGAGTATCGTCGCCGGATCGAAGGCTGCTGGTAGATGTATTCGTTGGTCGAGTCTGAGACGCGAGTGGTTCCTCCAGGAGTAGTATAGAAGACGAAGCGGGTATAAGCCCAAGACGGCCACCAAAACCGCAATATGCGTCAACAGTTCTGCTACACCAGTGTTAGCACGGCCTAGCATGTACCCGGAAGGCTATGTGTGTGTGCCGACCTCTGTGCCATGAGAGTAGCCTAGCCCAGCATTCGCATCCATGAACCCCAAGGACCACAATGCCAGCAAGGAGCATGGCCTCAGTGGTCCTCCTTAGTAGCTCGTTCCGTCGGCGTTGTAGATATTTCTGCCGGGCAGCTCTCGCTTCCTCATCAGTGTCATCCACATCACCCGTGCGCGTTCCCTTCTTGTTTTTATTATTGTTGTTGCTGCTGTTGTTGAAGTAGCGGTCCGAGAACTTCCTTGCTTCGTCGTCGATTTGTGTTGGGGTCAGAAGAGGGGTTGCCCATTCCTCTGTTCCGTACGCTCGCGGATCTCGAAGGCCTTTGTGCGGTCGCAACGGTGGAGCCGGCAGCGCCTTCACAAGGCTACATCCTTCATCGTCTGCCTCGGTGCCGCTTTCGCTGGGTGATTGCGACACGGATTTCCGGCGCTTCCTGCCGTCATCGTCGTGCATCGTGTCATCTGCAGGTCCGCAGCGCGTTTCTTCCTGAAGGACGGCGTCATCTCTTCTGCTCGGTGACTGTCTGCGTATGTGGTCCCGATGGCGCAAATATGGATGTGGCGAGCGGCGCAACAGTTGGAGCTCTTCTCCTCCTTCGTGGGCGCCTGGCTCTGGTGGCGCTGCATCTTGCGACATGGCGCCCTGTCCTTGCTCTTACAGCCTAACTGATACACAAGTCTCGAGGGTATTGTATACGCGGGCACGATTCCCTTGGTGATTATGGCGAATGCATAGACTGTGGCGTGCTGCTTCGCTCGGAAGCCGGCAGCAGTTCGATGCAGCGTTGGGCAACGAGCGAGTGGATGAGCCAATTGCAAGGGCGAAGGCACCGAGGGACTGGTTAGGTACCGCAAGTCGCAGCAGGCGTCGTGTTGAGAGCCATAACTGCCCATGCCCGATTCACCATTCTCACATGTTCGCCTGCCTGGCGCGTTGCGATGGCTGACGTTGCAGATCCACCACGTACTCTTCTGGCATCGACGCAGCCCCACCTTGTCCTTTAGCTCGGACGATTCACTTCACTCACGCGTCCAATCTCACAAAAACCTAACATGCATTGGGAAAGGTGCATTTCATTTACAGGTCTTTCCGATAGATATCTAATGTCGCGGTTCCAAGTACATTGTCATCATTGCCATCCGCGGCTTGCTCAACGCCAAGCATCTTTTCCCGTAGGAGCAGCAGACGTCTACTGCAAGTACTTGTGCTCGCGCAGCCAAGTCTTGACATCCTCCGAGTCCCTCTCGAGCCATGCTGCCTTTGCGCTAATCGCATCAATGCTCTGAGATAGCGCCATGTCGAAGCCCTTGGTACTCTTGCTCTTGAAGAACGTCTCAATCTCCTGGATGTGCTCGCGGTGGGTGAAGCTAGATGTGGTAATGGAAACGACAGAGCTTAGCATGCTCAGGCTAGGAGGCAATCGCCTCTCGAGTTCCTCCCAATTATCCTTGACCCAGGCCCAAAGTGCATGGCAGCCTTCTGGATGCGACCTCAATGCCGAGATGGGTAGATAGATGTCCTGACCCTTGACCTCGTCGCTGAGAGCCATGGCGAGCGAACGCTGGATAAGCTCTGGTGACTTTGCACGACCGAGCGACCGGAGAGCCGAGTTGCGTTCATCGCTCGTAGCTGCGTTCCTCGTTTCGTTCACCACCACGTCGTACTGTAGCGTGTCAGTATACGTACAAAGTTTGCATCGACCAGAGATTCACTTACCTCCTCCTTGCCACCGTTAGCCAGGACGATGGCGTACACGCTCCCGCGGATATTGGGGTGAATGGCTGACTTGTCGCCTGCCTTGAACTTCTCGAACATGTCGAAGCATGCCTTGGTAATCTTTTCGTCACCAGCGATACCGGCTGCACCAAACATGAGGCCCTTGAATTGTTGCTCAATATGACCGTCTTCGTCATTGAAGCTCCATCCCAGCTCATGGGCCTTGTCTGCAGTGAGCTCCAACTGGAATTTCTTCAGGGCATCCTTGACCTCTTGGTCCTCAAACATCCATGCGCCTCTCAGTGACCCAATGCGACCGGTAATCTCTCCCCATACTACAAACTCCGACTCGCCCTTGAAGCTGTCCAGCAGCGAGAGTATACCAGACGTCTTTTGGTAACCAGATGCGGCCAGCGATCCCGCGTCAGCGATCATGCCAGCCCGATCTTCGACAGTCAGTAGGCCCTTCTTTGCCGCGACGCCAAGTTTCCCGAGGCGCTCTGGTGTATACGATGTTCGGTAAAGGCCGGAGTGGTCTGCATTGAGCTTGAAAAAGTCAAGATCCTTGAGCTTGAAATCAGCTTCGCGGTCAAAGAGCGTCAACTCCTCGTCAACACCGTCCTTGGTGCGCAGACCGAGAAAGACTGGGTACAGGGTCTGGTCCTCTTCCGGTTTGACATCGGCGGTACGGAGAAAGCGGTTTTGCTTTAGATGAATAGAGTCTGTGCCTTCCGTCACGGTCACTACCGGAAATCCGACCTTTTTGGTCCAGATGTCCATGACCTTGCCAACATCCTTGCCGCTGGCATCAGCCAGGGCGGCCCACAAGTCCCCTGTCTCTGTGTTGCCGTATGCGTGCTTCTTGAGGTATCGACGGATGCCCTCCATGAAAGTCTCCTCTCCAATGTACTTTGAAATCATCCGAATGACACTTGAACCCTTGGAGTATGAGATGGCGTCAAAAATCTGGTTGATCTCATCGGCACGCTTCACGGGTACCTCGATAGGATGGCTGCTACGTAGCGAGTCGAGTGAAAGTGCACCCGCCAGATTGTCGGTCACGTAACCTTCCCAGACCTTCCAGTCTGGGTAGAAGATGTTGCATGAGTACCATGACATCCATGTCGCAAATCCTTCGTTAAGCCACAAGCCGTCCCAGAAGTCCATGGTGACCAGATTGCCGAACCACTGATGTGCGAGCTCGTGTTGCACAGTCTCGGCTACGCGCTGCTTAGTAGCCGCACCACTAACCTTCTCATCAATGAGCACATCCACAACACGATACGTAATGAGACCCCAGTTTTCCATGGCACCAGCACTAAAGTCGGGAATGGCAATCATATCCATCTTAGGTAGAGGGAATGGGCTGTTGAACGTCTTCTCGTAAAAAGCCAGTGTCTTTGCAGCCAACTCGAGGGAAAAGCGGCCATGCTCAATTTCCCTGTCCTTGGGTGCATACACTCGTACAGGAACACGAAAGCTGTTGGTCTCGATGTAGTTGAGCTCTCCGACAATGAAGCACAGGAGGTAGGTCGACATGAGCGGCGTTGGGTTAAAGGTGACTGCTTTGCGCTTTCCACCCGAAATGGCGCTTTCGACTTGCTTCTCGGACGCCACATCCATGTTGCTCAGGCACGTCATCTTCTCGTCGGCAATGAGCGTGACTGTGAACTTTGCTTTGAGGGCGGGCTCGTCGAAGCAGGGGAATGCGCGCCGGGCATCGGTAGGCTCCATCTGCGTGGTTGCCATGTATGTGGTGGAGCCGTCGTCGGCCTTGAACGACGAGCGGTAGAAGCCCGCCATGTTGTCGTTGAGAATGCCGGAGAAAGCCATGGTGAGCTGGGCCTTGCTGCCACCAGGGATGGTTTGGTCAAAGCTGGCCTTTGTCGTCTGAGCGTCATTGTCGCTGGTGAGGGTGGGAGAGTCGCTGATGAGCTGCTGGCCAGCAGTGACCTTGGCCGAGTTTATCTTGAGCTCGTTGGTGTTGAGGGTGATGGATGTGGTGTCGTCGACGACATCTAGACTGGCGGCGTGTCAGCAAGCGTCTGTGTACTACCATGGGCAAAAATACATACTCAATGGTGACAGTGCCCTGGTAAGTGAAGTTGCCAAAGTCTGGCTCCAGCGTCAAGTCATAGTGCAAGGGCTTGACATTGGCAGGCAGCACCTCACGGCCTTTGGTAATGTCAATGGACGATTGCCCTTCAGCGCCGAAGTGTTTGCACATGCTTCTTCTGTGCGAGCAGTGCCGGACGGGGACGGTGGCAGGATGTCGGACGAGCAGCGATGGAGAAGGGCGAAGCGGTGCGTGTTGCAACGGGGCAAGAGTAGCGGGGTATCGAGTACTGGTCGTGGGGCTCGTGAGCGTGTGCAGTAGGGTCCGGCGAGGCTTCAGCCGACTGCGGAAGGGTGCGGTGAAGGCAGGCCTCGACAGTAAGCGGCCTGCGCCATGCTGCCTGAAGCAGTGCATCTAATGCCCGTCTACGCGTCGTGCTGCGATGAAAGCACGCTCCTGCAATTGGCTGCGTAGACTCTGTAAAGGCCAGGCAAAGCTGGGCGCAAACAAGGGAAAACGCACATGCCGCTGGGCTGCCCGTGTCCTTGTTGGACACGCCAAAGCAAAATTCGTTTGTCGGCCAGGCACCGTTTCTCTTCTCCCACAACACGCAAGGAAGTCCTCCCAGCCCTCTCCCACCCCGCAGAGACGCTGTGTGTTCTGGCTAAGCTGCCAGTCCTTGCCAGAAAGAAGCCAGCCCTCGTTTGAGCCCTTTTGCAATTCCTGCATGAGCAAAAGGGTATAGAAGCAGCGCTACATCGCCGTGCCGTCGATTGTGGGCATTGTTCCCAAGCTTTGCCATATGACTATGTACTACCTATGCCATGCCCGTCAGGTGCCAGGACGACATGACGTTATCCATTTCCACCCGACGCCACTGGCCGGCTCGTGCATGTATCGCTACGTTTGTCATTGTATCTGCTACTGTGGTTGTATGTGTATGTGTAGGTGTAGGTGTAGGTGTAGTCTGCTATGTTCGCTGCCAGATACTTGTCTCGGTCTTTGCGCTGGCATCCAAACGTGCAATCAATCGCTTGTGCCAAATGCTGGATACTGCGTGATAACAACTACTTCCGCAAGCTCGGCAGTCGTCGTTATCCATGCAGTTGGACTCGAGGGCTGAACTGCCTTGCGCCTCAACTGCTCATGGCTCGCGGCTCGCGGCTCGCACAATACACACGCAGATGATGCGTCGTGTTGGCCAATCACAGCGGCTGCTGACTTGATTAGGTCTCGCCAAGCCTTGAGCGAAGAAGTTGCGACCGGACAAGCCTCCCACACCACTATCACCACCGCCGACAACCCATTGATCCACTCTCCCAATTGCTCCGAGCCAGCTACAAACCACCATGTTGGCTCGCTCAGCACTGCGTACCGCACGCACCGCCGGCGCCGCGGCTCGCAATGCCACCAGCAAGCCATCTTCGGTACGCATCCCACAGGGCCCGGCCCACGCATTCAGCGCCCGCGAGCTTCATCCGCCCCATCTCTGGCATCACCGCTATATCCAAGCTTTCCCCCGCTGCAATTGAATGTCTGGCTGACGGATTGGGTGAAACAGCGCTTCGCCTCGACATCTAGCTCCGCCGAGGGAGCTGGCTCCGCGTGGAAGAACAACGCCCTCCCCGCTGCCGCCACCATCTTCGCCGTCGGATCGACTGCCTGGTACTGGCAGCTCTACGGACGCCATGCTGATGCCATGACCCCTGCGGAAGAAGGGTGAGTGGACCTCTCGCCGTTCACCTGGCCGCAGGACGCCCAGGCCTGACAACCACAAACTGACAATGTTCAACTACAGTCTACATCCGACCCAATACCCGTGGGAGCATGAAAAGTGGCATAAGACGTTTGATCATGGAGCGTACGTTGTCGCTCGCATCCCCGCATATGCGCTCATGTCTAATCATCAACAGTCTCCGCCGTGGCTTCCAGGTCTACCGCGAGGTCTGCGCATCCTGCCACTCCATCTCCCGTGTCCCCTACCGAGCCGTCGTCGGAAAGTTCATGACTGTCGATGAGGCCAAGGCCCTCGCCGAAGAGAACGAATACGACACCGAGCCAAACGACCAGGGTGAGATCGAGAAGCGTCCCGGAAAACTGTCCGACTACATGCCCTCGCCTTACAAGAACGACGAAGCCGCCCGCGCTGCCAACAATGGTGCTCTCCCTCCGGATCTATCCCTCATGGTCAAAGCCCGCCACGGTGGCTGCAACTACATCTTCAGCTTATTGACTGGTTACCCTGAAGAGCCACCTGCGGGTGCTGTTGTCCAAGAAGGCCTCAACTTCAACCCCTACTTCCCCGGCACCGGTATTGCCATGGCCCGTGTGCTCTACGACGACCTGGTTGAATATGACGACGGCACCAAGGCGTCGACTTCGCAAATGGCCAAGGACGTTGTTGAGTTTTTGAACTGGACCGCCGAGCCCGAGATGGATGACCGTAAGAAGATGGGCTGGAAGGTGCTGGCAGTCACCAGTGTCTTGTTTGCTATCAGCGTCTGGGTCAAGAGGTAAGCGTGCAATGGATCTGCTACGGCCATAAAAAAACACGGCTAATGACCATCACAGGTACAAGTGGGCACCGCTGAAGACACGAAAGATTGTCTATCAGCCACCACCAAACAAGAGCATCCTCGAGCACGTTCCCAAGCCAAACAACTCGGGCAAGACGAACCAATAAGTGTTTGGAAGCTTTTGATTTTGCGCGATTTTGGGCGACGAGGAGCGGGGAGCGGGGAGCGGAAGCATGTGTGTTCTATATCTTGTACAGTGCCAAGTACTACAATAAGATTTCCTTGACTCGTCACATGATGTTGATGTGTGTGGACAACCATGGAGCGTGGAAGATATGACCGTGACCGGTACTGCTCGTTCGGTGCAGTATGCAGCTAAGATAGGCGAGGACGGCACGACAGATGTCGAGGGGAGCGGTACATGGCCGACCAGCGCAACAGAGACCAGGGCAGTCCGATGTGTGTTGCTACTCGTCCACGAAGCATGAGTCGGGCGAGCAGTGGCTATTTGGGACTACACGTGGCATGTCATGCTGGGTCTCGGGGTGCGCTACGTCGGCTCTGGCCTCGTTGGGCTGCATGGCGCCTCCCGTCGAGCCTCTTTGCTGTGGGTTCTGGCATGCGTGCATTTGGGTTGGGCTCTAGGCGGTAAGTGAGGCCACAGCGGGGTGACTCTTCTTCAATGAGCATGTACCACGTATCCGAACTAGACGGCACAATGCAACAACTCCCAGGCCCGCACTCTGTAAGTTGACGACAACTGGGGCAGATGAATTAAACAAACAAAATAGGCAGTGCATGTGCAGTAGACTTGGTCTTGCATCTCAGCAATATCTTCGCTGTCGTCACTGCAGGTTGCCCTCGACCCATACTCACTGAATCCCCCATCTCCTCAGACTATGTCAGACTCGCCACAGTTGATCCTTAAGAATTGTTGTCTGATTCGGAGAGTACGGCGCAGGCCCTGAGACACACACACACACACACATTCCACTCGGCTACGGTACATACACTCTACCTTGCAGGCCCCTCCCCAGACCACCATCTGCCCACTGCTCGCCCAGTGCCTGGTTCAGCCGAAACGTTTTTTTGCCCTGTCGAATCACCGCCCGGCCTAGACACGAACGAACCCTGCTTCGGCCTTTACACAGTTCTCCCTTCGATTCCCCGTACAACACTGCCTCTTGGAGACATTGCCTAAAGTCTGCCCGTCGCCTGTCGCAGGCATCTGTTGCAAGTTCCCTGCTTCCCGCTGCTCGCCGCCTTGCTGAGCGCCGCCGTCTGCTTCGCACTCAAGACGCCGCATTGCCCCGCCCGCCCGCGCTGGAGCGGTCAGCACACGCCC
>Ga0265798_10006105_pt1 | contig 15921 bp, 17 predicted proteins | sample P3T30metagenome_FD_192430 | JGI IMG/M metagenome (GOLD analysis project Ga0265798, IMG submission 192430) | Plant litter microbial communities from East Loma Ridge, Irvine, California - P3 T30 | ecosystem: Environmental > Terrestrial > Plant litter > Unclassified | place: USA: California... | reverse complement strand
CCTCGGGGTGTCGCGCCGATGCCGGGGTGTCGCGCCGAAGCGGGGCACGGCGCGGACGCGCGGTGCCGCGGGGGCGTCACGCCCGCGGCGCGCTCCCGCCTACGCTCCCGCCGCCGCGCGGTGGTGCCGTCCGAGCGGCAGCATCATCGGCGACCCCGTCGTCGGGTCGGTGATGACGCGGCTGTCGAGGCCGAAGACGGCCCGCACGCAGTCCTCGGTCAGCACCTCGTGCGGCGTGCCGACGGCGTGCACGCGACCCCCGGCGACCGCGACGAGGTGGTCGGCGTACCGCGCGGCGAGGTTGAGGTCGTGCAGCACCATGACGACGGTCGTCCCGCGCGACCGGTTGAGATCGGTCAGCAGGTCGAGCACCTCGATCTGGTGACTGACGTCCAGGAAGGTCGTGGGCTCGTCGAGCAGCAGCAGGTCCGTCTGCTGGGCCAGGGCCATGGCGATCCAGACGCGCTGGCGCTGCCCGCCCGAGAGCTCGTCGACGGCGCGGTCGGCGAGCACCGTCGTGTCCGTCGCATCGAGCGCCGCGGCGACGGCCACGTCGTCGGCGGTGGTCCAGCGCGAGAGGATCCCCTGATGCGGGTGGCGGCCCCGGCCGACGAGGTCGGCGACGGTGATGCCCTCGGGTGCGACGGGCGACTGGGGCAGCAGACCGAGGGTGCGGGCCAGCTGCCGGGCCGGCAGCCGATGCACCTCCGACCCGTCGAGCACGACCCGCCCCGAGACGGGCTTGAGCAGCCGCGACATCGATCGCAGCAGGGTCGACTTGCCGCACGCGTTCGCCCCGACGATGGCGGTCATGCGCCCGGGGGGCACCACGAGATCGAGGTCGTCGACGACGACCCGGTCGCCGTACGCCAGGGTGAGATGCTCGATCTCGAGGGTGTGGTCGATGGTCACAACGAGCCTCCGGCGCGATTGGTGCGGACGATGAGGTAGATCAGGTACGGCGCCCCGAGCACGCCCGTGACGACCCCGACGGGGAACCTCGTGCCGAGGGCGTACTGGCCCACGACGTCGGCGACGAGCACGAGCAGCGCGCCCACGAGCGCCGACGGCACGAGCAGCGAGCCGTTCGGTCCGACGATGCGGGCGGCGATCGGCCCCGACAGGAACGCCACGAACGCGATGGGTCCGCAGGCCGCGGTGGCGAACGAGATGAGCCCGACGGCGGCGACGATGACGATCAGGCGGGTGCGGTCGACCCGCACGCCGAGCGCCGACGCGGTGTCGTCGCCGAGCTGCGTGACCGACAGGTCGCGCGACTGCGACAGGAGCACCGGCGTCAGCACCGCGAGAGCGATCAGCACGGGCACGACCTGCGGCCAGCTCGTCCCGTTGAGGCTGCCGGTCAGCCAGCGGGTCGCCTCCTGGAGGTCCCACTGCGCGGCGCCCGAGAGGACGTACGCGGTCAGGCTGTCGAGCATCGCGGCGATGCCGATGCCGATCAGCACGAGTCGGGTGCCGGCCACGCCGCCCTTCTTCGACAGCAGGTAGACGAGCACGGCGACGGCGAGTCCGGCGACGATCGCGAACGCCGACACCTGGGCGTCGTCGAGCGACAGGGTGATGATGGCGAAGGCGGCGGCCGCGCTGGCGCCCGAGCTGATGCCGATGATGTCCGGGCTCGCGAGCGGGTTCCGCAGCATGGTCTGGAACGTCACGCCGCCGAGCCCGAAGCACAGGCCGGCGGCGACCGCGAGCACCGCTCGGGGCAGCCGGAGGCGCCCGACGGTGAACCCCGCACCGGGGACGTCGTGCCCGAGCAGCACGCCGAGCACCTCGGCGGGTCCGTAGAAGGTCCGCCCCACCATGAGGCTCACCACGAACACGACGACGACCGCGGCGACGAGCACCCCGATGACGGTGCGACGCCGACGACCCCGGGCGCGACGCGCGCGTGCGACCTCGTGGGCGGCGGAGGCGATCGCCGAGGAGGCGCGGGTCGCGTCCCTGACGTCGGCGGCGCTCACAGCGCGCGCACCTTCGACCGGCGCACGATCCAGATGAAGAAGGGCGCGCCGATCAGCGCGGTGACGATGCCGACGTCGATCTCGGCGGGTCGGGCGACCACGCGGCCGACGACGTCCGACGCGGTCAGCAGCACCGCGCCTCCCAGGGCCGAGTACGGCAGCAGCCAGCGGTGGTCGACCCCGGTCAGCAGGCGGCAGGCGTGGGGCACGACCAGGCCGACGAAGCCGATCGGGCCCGTGACGGCCGTGGCGGCGCCGCAGAGCACCACCGCGCCGAGGGCCGCGGCGCCGCGGGCGACGGCGACCCGCTCGCCGAGCCCGGCCGCGAGATCGTCGCCGAGCGCCAGCGAGTTCAGCGCCTTCGCCGAGAGCAGGCACACCACGAGTCCGACCACGAGGAACGGCATCACCTGACCGAGGCTCGAGAACGTGCCGCCGCCGACGCCGCCGATCTGCCACGAGCGGATGTTGGCGGCGATGTCGCCTCGGGGCAGCGCCACGGCGGTGATGAACGACGCGAGGGCGGCCGAGGTGGCGGCCCCGGCGAGGGCGAGCTTGAGGGGCGTCGCGCCGCCGCGCCCGAGCGAGCCGATCGTGTAGACGAACAGGGCGGTCACCGCGGCACCGGAGATGGCGACCCAGACGATGCTCGTCGCGGCGCTCAGGCCGAAGAACGCGAGACCCGCGACGACCGCGAGGGAGGCGCCGGTGTTGATCCCGAGGATCCCCGGGTCGGCCAGGGGGTTGCGGGTCACCCCCTGCATCACCGCGCCCGAGACGGCCAGGGCGGCTCCGGCGACCGCGGCGAGGAGGGTCCGCGGCACCCGCTTCGCCACCGACGCGCGGTCGAACCCGTCGGTGGCGCCGCCCAGGGCGGCCCAGACGTCGTCGAGCGCGACGGCGCGCGTGCCGATGACCAGCGACAGGGTCATGACGACGGCGAGCGCTCCGATCAGCGCGATCAGCCAGAGGGCGCGCGAACGCCTCGGGCGTCGCACGGCGGCGACGCCCGAGGCGTTCTCGGCGGGGAGGGCGGTGAGCACTACGACTTCGCGGCGGCCTCGTCGAGCAGGTCGGCGTACTCGTCGAGGATCCACGAGATCGACAGGGGCGTCGGGTTCGCGGCGGTGCCGAGCGATCCGGTGCCGGGGAGCGCGACGATGGCCTCGTTCGCGACGGCGGGCATCTGCGAGAGCACGGGGTCGCTCTCGAGCGTCTTCACGAGCTCCTCGTCGCCGTAGGTGACGATGACGTCGACGTCGTCGAAGGTGTCGGCCGTCTCGGCGCTCTGCGTGAGCGAGAACAGGTCGGTCGCGGCCGAGGCGTCCGCGATGCTCTGCGGCTGCTGCAGACCGAGGTCGTCGAAGAACTGCACGCGGGTGTCGTGGGTCGTGTAGAAGCTGACCTCGCTGAGGTCGGTGGTGTCGACGTGGGTGAGGAACATCGCCGTCTTGTCGGCGAGCGCGGGGTGATCGGCGGCGACTCCGGCGATCTCCTCCTCGAGGTCGGCCACGAGCTGCTCGCCCTCGGCGGCCATGCCCATGCCCGTGCTGTTGAGCTCGATCATGTCGCGCCACGAGGTGCCCCAGGCGGTCTCCGGGTAGGCGACGACGGGCGCGATCTCGCTGAGGGTGTCGTAGTCCTCCTGCGTCAGGCCGGAGTACGCGGCCAGGATCACGTCGGGCTCGGTGTCGGCCACGGCCTCGAAGTCGACGCCGTCGGTCTCGTCGAAGAGCACCGGGGTCTCGCCGCCGAGCTCGTCGAGCTTCTCGCTCACCCACGGCAGGACGCCGTCGCCGTCGTCGTCGCCGAAGTCCGCACGCGCCATGCCGACGGGGACGACGCCCAGCGCGAGCGGCACCTCCTGGTTGGCCCAGTTGACCGTGGCGACGCGTTCCGGCTTCGTCTCGATCGTCGTCGTCCCGAGAGCGTGCTCGATCGTGATCGGGCTGAAGTCGGCGGACGCTGCGGGCGCGTCGTCGGTCGCACCGGCGTCGGCGGAGCAGCCGACGAGGCCGACGGCGAGGGCGGACGCGGCGCTCAGGGCGAGCAGGGTGGAGGTGCGGGACATGGGTTCCTCTCGAGGCGGGACGGGATGCCGGACAGGGGGACGACCGGTGTCGGGAGGGCGCGCGGAGAGCGCGCCGCGTCGACTGACGCCCCGACCGCTCTGCTGTGGGGAGCGTCGGGGAGGCACGGTGGTCACCGTGTTAGGCATGCCTAACCTAACTGGGATTCGACGTCGGGGGCAAGTCCGCGACGCGGCTCCTGAGGGGCGGATCGGGCATCATGGGGCGAGCCCTGATCGGGCGCGACCCGCCCGGGAAGGAACCCGCATGAGCGTCAAGCCCACCGTCCTGTTCGTCTGCGTGCACAACGCCGGCCGCTCGCAGATGGCCGCCGGCTATCTGCAGGCCCTGGCCGGCGACCGCGTCGAGGTCCTCTCGGCCGGCAGCGAGCCGCGCGACGAGATCAACCCGGTGGCGATCGAGGCCATGGCCGAGGAGGGCGTCGACATCGCCGGCAACCAGCCGAAGGTGCTCACCACCGACGCCGTCCGGGCGAGCGACGTCGTCATCACGATGGGCTGCGGCGACGCGTGCCCGATCTTCCCGGGCAAGCGCTACGAGGACTGGGCGCTCGACGACCCGGCCGGTCAGGGCATCGAGGCCGTGCGCCCGATCCGCGACGACATCAAGGAGCGGGTCGAGGCCCTGCTGAGCGAGATCGCGCCCGCTCCGTGATCTCGGCGACGACGTCGTCCTTCGCGTCGGAGTAGGCGTTCGAGTCGGTCCACGACCGCTGCATCAGCGCCTCCTTGACCCCCTGGTAGAGCGCACGGTCGGCGGCGTCCGCGCGGAGGTGATCGCGCAGGAGGAGGTAGTCGGCGATCGCGCGATGACCGCGCTCGTAGACGTGGACGTGCACGTCCCTGCTCGGCGTGCGGACGAGACGATGCTCGGGTTCGCGGACCCTCAGCTCGTAACCCGCGACGATGAGGGCGTCGAGGTAGTCCTCCTCCGCCGTGATGTCGGGCACCGCGACCACGAGGTCGATGATCGGCTTCGCAGCGAGACCGGCGACGGACGTCGAGCCGATGTGCTCGATCTCGACGTCGAGCCCTGCCAGGGCCAGCGCGATGCGCTCGCGGTGGACGGCGTACACGTCGGCCCAGCGCGGGTCGTGGGGTTCGAGCCCGACGTGCAGGGGCTGGGGTCCGCCGACGAGCTCCAGCGAGGTCACGTCGGGGCGTCGGGGCGTGCGGCGGGTCGTCATCGTGAGGCTCCTTCGAGGGTCGGTCCCAGCGCGGTGGTCGACGGCCAGCCCGCCAACGTAACCGGGCGCGCCCCGCGGTGCAAGCCGCCGGGTCGGGTGCACCGCGCCGGCCGGGGGTCCGGGCGGTGTCGAGCCGCGCCTCCTCGGTCTGGTCGGATGTCGGACCGCCTGCTACTTTGACGCCATGTCCGCGTCGCGTGTGATGGCCCCCGAACCTCCCGCCGACGGCGCGAAGCCGAAGGGGCCGGCCTCGTACTTCGCCAGCATCGAGAAGACGTACGGCCGGCCCGTCCAGGAGTGGCTCGACCTCGCCGGCGAGCGGCTCGACGAGCACCCTCACATGCAGGTCGTGTCGTGGCTGAAGTCCGAGCACGGCATGGGCCACGGGCACGCCAACGCGATCGTCGCGTACGTGCGCCAGGCGCGCGCCTGATCCGCCGGCCTCCGCCACGGCGCCAGGTTCTTCACACGACGCCAGCATCATTCACCGCGTCGTGTCCACATCCCGGCGTTTTGCGCCCGCCGCGCTCGGAACGCCTAGCGTCGACCCCACGTCGCACGAGAGGACCACCATGACCGACCACTCCCCGACCGACACCGGCCCGACCGGCACCGGCCAGGACGTCACCAGCCCCGAGGCCGGCCGCGCCGCGGTGGATGCGGCGACCCTCGAGGCCGCCGCAGTCGAGACGTACCGGGACAGCCGGGCCGACGGCGACAGCCCGAGCACCGGTGGCGCCGACGAGACCGGCGACACGAGCACCGACACCCAGGGCGCACCCGCCGGCCCGGGCGACGCCACTCCCGACGGCGACGTCGTCCAGCCCCTCGGCGGCACCCTCTCGGGTGAGGAGGACTACGTCGTGGCCGACCCGGCCGGGCTCTCGGGCGAGCGGACCGCCGCTCTCACCGCCGACGACGAGACCGGCCGCGCGCCGGGGAACGAGGCGGACGGCGAGGTCGACACCGACGGTGCGAACGACGCGGGCGACGTCGGGGCCATGCGCCACGGCAGCGGCGGCCGCTGACCTCGGCGGCCCACCCGACCGCGCGCGCCGCACCGCGCCTCCTCCCCATCCCCACCGCACCCCGGTCGTCCCCGGCCGGCGCAACCGCCCGCCCGGGCGCATGGTCCTGTGGTGCATGCTGGAGGAGATGACTTCCTCACGCCCCCACCTCGACGACCTCGCCCGCTTCATCACCGCCTCCCCCTCGTCGTTCCACGCCGCGGCCGAGGCCGCCCGGCGCCTCGACGAGGCGGGGTTCGACCGTCTCGACGAGACCGCGGTCTGGCCCAGCGGCCCGGGAGCGCGGTACATCGTGCGCGACGGCGCCGTCGTCGCGTGGATCGAGCCCGCCGGGGCGCACGCCACGACCCCGTTCCGCGTGGTCGGGGCCCACACCGACTCCCCCGGCTTCAAGCTCAAGCCGAAGTCGACCACCGGCACCCGCGGCTGGGTGCAGGCCGGCGTCGAGGTCTACGGCGGGCCGCTGTTCAACTCGTGGCTCGACCGCGACCTCGAGTTCGCCGGGCGGCTCGTGACGCGCCAGGGCGAGACCCGTCTCGTGCGCACGGGGCCGCTGCTGCGGATCCCGCAGCTGGCCGTCCACCTCGACCGGGGCGTCAACTCCGAGGGGCTCACCCTCGACCCGCAGCGTCACCTGAATCCGGTCGTCGGGGCCGGGCCGCTCGATCAGGCCGACGTGCTCGGGCACCTCGCCGCGCTGGCGGGTCTCGACCCGGCCGACGTGACCGGGTACGACGTCGTCGTGGCCGACACCGCGCCTCCGGCCCGACTCGGTCTCAGCGGCGAGCTCTTCGCCGCGGGTCGCATGGACAACCTGACCTCGACCCACGCCGGTCTCGTCGCCCTGATCGAGACCGCGACGAGCTCAGGAGGCGCGGGTGCCGAGCTCGATCACGTCGCCGTCTTCGCCGCCTTCGATCACGAGGAGGTCGGTTCGGCCACCCCGTCCGGCGCCGCGGGCCCTCTGCTCGAAGACGTGCTCGCCCGCGTGTCCGACGGCCTCGGGGCGACGGCCACCGATCACCGTCGCGCCCTCGCCGCCTCGTGGTGCCTCAGCGCCGACGCCGGGCACGCCGTCCACCCGAACTACCCCGAGCGCCACGACCCCGCGAACCAGCCCATCGTCAACGGCGGTCCGCTGCTGAAGATCAACGCGAACCAGCGCTACGCCACCGACGGGCTCGGCGCCGCCGAGTGGTCGCGGGCCTGCGAGCAGGCCGGCGTGCCGTTCCAGGAGTTCGTCTCGAACAACTCCGTCCCCTGCGGATCGACCATCGGCCCGATCACGGCGACCCGACTCGGCATCCGCACCATCGACGTCGGCGTCCCTCTGCTCGGCATGCACTCGGCCCGCGAGCTGTGCGGCGCCGACGACCCCGGCCACCTCTCGCGCGCCGCCGCGGCGTTCCTCGCCCCCGCCGCCTGACGCCGCGGCGCGGCAGGGCGCCGGTGCGGGCGTCGCGGTCTCGCGGCCGCGTCACCACCCCCGGTCCCCGTCACTCCGGGCCTGCGCCGAACCCGGCCTCGCCGTCCGCTCCCAGCGCCCACGACAGCATCTCGGGCCAGGGCCCGAATCCCGTGTCGGGGGTGAGGTGACCGCCTCGGGGGACGAGGTGGAACGGGGCGTCGACCCGCGCCTCCCAGGTGTCCCGCAGTCCGAGCGGCAGCCATTCGTCGTCGTCGCCCGCCACGACGACGGACTCGGCGGCGCCGGGGGGCAGCAGCCGGCCGCCGAACGCGTCGCCCGCGACGAACGCGCTGATGCTCTGACCCGCCACGAGCTCCGGCGACGGCGGCGACACGAGGGCGACGCGATCCACCCGAGGAGGCGCGTCGCCGGACTGCAGACGCAGCCAGAGCACGGACCCGAGGCTGTGGCAGACGACGGTGACCGGGCCGTCGGGCAGCGCCGCGAGCTCGCTCCGCACGACGGCCTCCCAGGCCACGGGATCGGGCGCATCGGCGTCGGGCAGCTGCGGGTAGCGGACGACGAGACCGCGTGCGGTCAGCGCGTCGGCCAGCCGATGCTGCCAGTGATCCGCCGGCCGGTGGTTCTGCCAGCCGTGGAGCACGAGGTACGAGTGGTCGGTCACCCCATGATCCTGCCCCGTGACGGCCGCTCGACGTGCCAGGCTCGACCCATGACGTCACACGGGTCGAGCGAGTCACCTGACGGGCGCGACGGGCGCGAGGCGCGCGGCGCCGGCGGGCCCCTCAGCCTCGACGCGCCGGTCGGCTTCGACGCCCCGGCGCCGCCCGGGTTCCGCGTGACGCGGCGTTCGCGGGTGATCGGGCACGGCGGCGCCGTCTTCCGAGCGGCGGGCGACGCCGTGCTGCGCTTCGGGGTGCACCGGGGCTCCGGGTTCGTCCCCCTCGAGGTGCCCGACCGGGTCGAGCCGGGGGTCGAGAGCCGGTGGGCCGTGACGTTCGGCCCGCTGCGCCCCGCCGTGGCCTGCCGCGTGATCGACGTCGTCCGGACCGAGACGTCGATCGGCTTCGTCCACGCGGCGCTCCGAGGCCACCCGCAGCGCGGCTTCGAGAGCTACGTGGTCGTGCGGCATCCCGACGACTCGGTCACGCTCGACATCCGGGTGGTCTGGCGGCCGGCCGCCTGGTGGATGCGGGCCGCGGGCCCGTTCGGCGCCCTCGCCCTGTCGCTCATCCTGCGGCGGAACCTCCGCGCGCTCGACCCCGTGATCGCCTGACCGGGCCGCCCAGGAGGTGCGGACCGGCTCCACACCCCCGCCGCACGAGTCCCCCGGGACGGTCGCGCGCCTCCTCCCCGAGCCGCACGACGCGGACACTCGACGAGGCCCCGGAGGGGGCGTGCCACACTGTGTCGATGACCGCCCGCCGCCGCCACGCCGGCTCCTCCCATCGCGCGGCCGCCCGCGACGCGGCCCGCGCCGATGCGCTGGACACGAGCGTCCGCGTCGAGCGCATCGCGCAGGGCGAGCTGTACGTCCGCGTCAACACCATCGGCCGGACGGGCGACCGGCCGTTCGTGCTGGTGCCCGGCATCGGGGTCTCGTCGGACTACTTCGAGCGTCTCGCTCCGAACCTCAACCGGTTCGGCCCCGTGCACGCCCTCGACCTGCCGGGCTTCGCCGGTGTGCCGCACCCCGGTCGCGCACTGACGATCCGCGAGTACGCCGACCTCGTGGGCGCCGCGATCGACGGGCTCCACCTCAGCGACCCGGTGCTCGTCGGGCACTCGATGGGCACGCAGATCGTCACCGATCTCGCGGCCCGTCGCCCCGAGCTCTCGACCCTCGTCCTGATCGGGCCCGTCATCGACCCGGCCGAGCGGAGGGTCGTCACCCAGGCGCTGCGCTTCGCCCGCGCCGCCTGGCACGAGCCGGGTCGTGTGAAGTTCCTGGCCGTCAGCGCCTACGTGCTCTGCGGGGTCCGCTGGTTCTCGCGCATCCTGCCGAAGATGATGACCTACCCCATCGAGGATCACCTGCCGAACGTGCAGGCCGACACGCTCGTCATCCGAGGCGAGCACGACGCCGTCGCCCCCCGCGACTGGGTGCGCCGCGTCGGCGACCTGCTGCCCTCGTCACGCCTCTGGGAGATGCCCGGAGCGGCGCACTCGGTCATGCACGCCCACGCCGAGGAGGTCGCCAAGCTCTGCGTCGAGCACGCGCAGCAGCCGATCACCGCCGACGAGGGCGGGCAGCTGCACCACTACGACGACGCGAGCGACGGCGACGAGAGCGACGACTTCAGCCCCAGCCCGGCCGACTTCGCCAAGGCCGTGAGCGCGCGGCTGCGCTCGACGGTCGCGACCCTCCGAGGCGACGACGCCGCTCTCGCCGCCGCCAAGACCGACCACGCCGAGTCGATGCAGGCGGCGTTCACCCGTCGGCAGGCCGAGAAGGCGGCGGCGGGCATCGAGCCCGACGACGGCCCGCACATCGACACCGCCTGACTCCGGCCCGACCACGCCTCGCGTGGCCCGACCGGGCCTCAGGCGCCGGTCACGGTCAGCCAGATGAGCGCCAGGTTCAACGCGACGACGACCGCGACGGCCGCCCACGCGGCGATCCGGATGCCGAGCACGTTGCGGCTCTCGCCCATCAGCGTCGCGTCGCTCGTCGCCCTCACCAGCGGCACGAGGGCGAAGGCGATCCCGAAGCTCAGCACGACCTGGCTGAGCACGAGCAGCCACGTCGGGCTGATGCCGGTGGCGAGGAGGATGAGCGCCGGCACGAGCGTGACGACCCGGCGGACGAACAGCGGGATGCGGACCTTCAGCAGACCCCGCATGATCTCGGCTCCCGCCATCGAGCCGACCGACGTCGAGGCGAGGCCCGATGCGAGCAGGCCGACCCCGAACAGCACGCCGACCAGCGGTCCGAGCGCGTCGGCGATCGCGGCGTGCGCCCCCGGGATCGTGTCCGTGCCCGTCCGGCCCTGCAGGGTCGACGCGGCGAGCACGAGCATGGCGATGTTGACGCCTCCGGCGACGAGCAGGGCCAGCACGACATCCCACCGGGTGGCCTTCAGCACGCGCCGACGATCCGCCCCCTTGGCGACGTCGCCGTGGTGGTCGCGGACCAGGGCCGAGTGCAGATAGACCGCGTGGGGCATGACCGTGGCCCCGAGCATGGAGGCGGCGAGCAGCACCGACTGGGCGCCCTCGAAGCGGGGGACGATCCCGCCGAGCATGCCGCCGACCGACGGGGGCGCGAAGAAGAGACCGGCGCAGAAGCCGAGGGTCAGGACGGCGAGCAGGCCGATGATGATCGTCTGGAAGACGTGACCGCCGCGGTAGCGGGTGAGCGCGAGGATCCCGAGCGACACGACGCCGGTGATGACGCCGCCGAGCACGAGGGGCACGCCGAACAGCAGCTGCAGCGCGAGCGCCCCGCCGATCACCTCGGCGACGTCGGTCGCGGCGGCGACGAGCTCGGCCTGCCCCCAGTAGGCCAGGCGACGCCGGCGCGGGAGGCGTCGCCCCATCACCTCGGGCAGCGACTGCCCGGTGACGATGCCGAGCTTGGCCGACAGGTACTGCACGAGCACGGCCATGGCGTTGGCTGCCACGAGCACCCAGAGCAGCAGGTAGCCGTACTGGGCCCCGGCGGTCAGGTTCGCCGCGACGTTGCCCGGGTCGACGTACGCGATCGCGGCGATGAACGCGGGGCCGAGCAGGACCCCGCGGGGTCTCGGGTGGGCGGGCGAGGGGCGCGGGCCGCCCCGCGCCTCCTCGGGGGTCGTCGCAGTGCTCTCGATGGCCATACGACGACCCTACCCAAATTTCGGCGAGCCAAACATTCACTCTCGGCAAGGAGAAACTTGCCGCGGGCGGGGATCTAGCGGGTGGCCACCGTGATGGTCGCGACCCCGACGAGGAGCTCGTCGGGCACGAGGTCGGTCTCGAACGTGGTGTTCAGCAGATCGGCAGCCTCGGGGCTCACGTGCACCGTCGTGCCCTCGAGGATCGCGTCGGAGCCCTCGATGCGCAGCGGCTCGAGCGTGCCGCCCCACAGGTTGAAGAGGTACGCGTGACCCGCGACGGGCTCGCCGTTCACCGACACGTCGCCGTAGAGCTTCGAGGCCCCCGGGTCGATGTCGAAGTTCGTCAGCTCCACCACCGTGTCGCCGGCCGTCAGGCTGAGACCCGAGTCGTCGTGCTGGATGTCGCCCTGCACGTACGGACGGACCTCGCCCTCGGGGTCGTAGTACTCCACGTTGCCGCCCGTGATCGGGAACGAGAAGGTGCCGCCCTCGAACGTCGCGTCACCCACCACCCCCGGCGTCAGGCCGAGCAGCTCGAGCGCGCTGACGAAGCCCTCGTCGACGGCCACCTGGGTGTCGACGCCCTGGCCGAGGTCGGCCACGACGGCCAGCGGCGTGGCCTCCGACTCGGGCAGCTCGGGGTTCTCGCGGTGGATCGGTGCGGTGTTGTTGCTCTCGGAGTCCGACGTCGAGTAGCAGGCCGTCAGCGAGAACGCGAGGGCGCTGGCGGCGACGACGCCGACGACGGTGCGGGCGAGAGACGGGCGGGCGGTGAGGCGCATGGAGGTTCCTTCGTTCGGTCGGTTCGAGCTAATCACACCTGGTCGGACGGGATGAACCGGTCGACCTTGCGGTGCCAGCGCTGCCCGAGCAGACCGCCCAGCACGGCGCCGACGAAGCTCAGCACGACGACGAGTCCGGCGAAGATCAGAGACTCGATCGAGCTGGGCGAACCGTTCGCCGAGGCGGCGGACGCGTCGGCCGCGCCGAGGTCGGGCAGCTCGAGGCCGAGGGCCACGAAACCGACGACGAGGAGGATGAGACTGACGACGACACCCCAGATCCACGTCGCCAGACCCTGCTTGAAGCCCGAGAACCGGGCGACGCGCGACGCCGTGAAGCCGCCGATGAGATAGCCGGTGAAGACGACGATCAGCACGACGATGCCCGTCATGATCGAGAGCAGTCCGCCGTTGTCGTCGGCGAAGCGCTGCACGCCGACGAGTCCGTCCGAGGCTCCGTCGGACGATGCCGCGATCCAGGCCCCCACGATCGCGCCGTAGATGGCCATGATGACGAAGCCGAAGCCGGTGGCGGTGAACCAGCCGAGCAGACCGGCGCCGAAGCGGATGCCGCTGAACTCCTCCTTCTGCTGCGTCAGGAGGTCCCGACGGACGGCGACGTGGTTCACGCCCCCGTCGGCGACGAGCGGGTACGAGCCGGTGCCGGGCTGTGCCGGGTACGACGGCGAACCGGCGGTCGGTGCGGCCACCGTGGGGGCGTCGTCCGCGCGCGAGCCGTGCTCCGCAGCCGAGGAGGCGCGGGTCGGGTCGGACGAGACCGGCGCGACGACCGTGGGCGCGTCACCGGCCGAGCGGCGGTCGTCGTCGGAGCGGCGATCGTCGTCGCGAGACGACTCGCCGGCCCGCGAGGCCTCGGCGGCACGGAGCGCGTCGTCGTCGTGGAGGGTGCGGCGCTGGCCGTCGTCGCCGGTGGTCGCGGACCAGGCGCGGGCGGGCGGTGCCGTCGGGGCGACCATGGGGGGAACGGCGGGGGCCGCGGAGGCGGCGTCCGCGTCACGGCGGTCGGCGTCCGCGTCGCGCTGCTCGGCGTCGGCGTCGCGGCGGTCCGCGTCGCGCTGCTCGGCGTGCGTGTCCGTGTCCGTGTCCGCATTCGCGGCCGACACGGGCTCGATGACCTCGGTCTCGCCGTCGCGAGCGTCGCGGGAGTCGGCGTCGCCGGCCGTGTCGCGGGAGTCAGCGTGATCGCGGGCGTCACGGGAGTCCGCGCCGACGCCGTCGCCGCGCTCGTCGGCCGGGCGGGCCGCCGGCACGACGAACGGGTCGTGTGCGGGAACGGGCGCGGCGGCCTCCGAGGCGTCCGAGGGCGCAGCGGCCGGGAAGGCCGGCGCGCCGAAGTCGACGGCCGGAGCGTCGGCCGACGGCGACGTCGACGTCGACGTCGACTCGGCACGCTCGTCGGCGAACGAGGCGTCGGACCCGTCCTGGCGGTCCTCCGGGGCGATGGCGGACTCGCGGGGAGTCGTGTCGTCGGGGTGTCGGTCGTGGTCGGGGCGGTCGCTCCCGGGCGTGCGTGCGTCCGTCATGTGTGGCTCCTCGTGCGTCGAAGCCCGGTCGTCCGGGCCCTGTGATCCTCCTGAACGGTACGCCTCGGGGGCCCCCGAGGGCGGGAGGCCCGCCCGACGACCGGAGGACCCGATCCGGGGCGACCGGTAGCGTGGGACCGACCGCCGAGCGACAACGAGGACGAGGACGTCATGACCGACACCGCCGACAGCACTCCGACGGGGGCCATCCCCGCTCAGACCACCGGGTCGACCGACCGCGCGGAACGCCGCCGGCCCAACCCCGACATCGCCCGCTCCTGGCTCCTGGTGCCGGGCACGGCGCCCGACCGCTTCAGCGGGGCCGCCGCGTCGCGGGCCGACCAGATCGTGCTCGACATCGAGGACGCCGTCGACCCGGCCCGCAAGCCCGCGGCCCGTGCGGACGTCGTCGCCTGGCTCCGCGACGGCGGCCGGGCCTGGGTGCGCATCAACGACCACTCGACCGCATTCTGGTCCGACGACGTCGACGCGCTGCTCGGCCTCCCCGGCCTGCAGGGCGTCATGCTCGCGAAGACCGAGGCCCCGGAGGACGTCACCGAGACGTACGACCGCCTCGGCGGATCGCTCCCCGTGCTCGCCCTCGTCGAGTCGGCCCTCGGCATCGAGGAGAGCCCCGCGATCGCGAAGGCCCGCGGCGCCTACCGTCTCGCGTTCGGCAGCGGCGACTACCGCCGCGACACCGGCACCAGCGCCGACGACCTGGCCATGGCCTACCCCCGCTCGCGGCTCGTCGTCGCGAGCCGCATCGGCGGACTGCCCGGGCCGATCGACGGCCCGACCGTCGGCAGCAGCCACCCCGTGCTCCGCGAGCAGTCGTCCGTGGCCGTCGCCCTCGGGATGACGGGCAAGCTCTGCCTCGACGTCGAGCAGCTCCCCGTCATCAACGAGGTCATCAGCCCGACCCCGTCGGACGTCGCCTGGGCGCAGGACTTCCTGGCCGACTTCGAGGGTCGCGGTCGTGTCATCCGCGACGGCAGCGATCTCCCCCGCCTGGGTCGTGCCCAGAAGATCGAGAAGCTGGCCTCGGCGTTCGGCGTGCTGCCCTCGAACTGACCGCCGATCCGAGAGCCGAGGAGGCGCACCCGACCCGGGTGCGCCTCCTTCGCGTTTTCCTCCGCCCCCCGCTCGGTCCCCGCCCGATCATTGACAAGCGATAGTCAGCGACATATCTTTGACGCATCGCGACACGACGTCGCGACATCAGACTCTTGTGAAGGGGATACCTCATGGGTACCGACACCGCTTTCGACGACCAGGGCGACCCTCGTCGCCACCACCACCACTCCAGCGCCCGCGACGGCGAATCCGACGGGCGCGGCCGCTTCGGTCGGCCCTTCGGCCGCGGCTTCCGCCCCGGCCAGGGCTTCGGCGGCTTCGGGGGCTTCGGCCCCGGCGGCCCGGGCTTCGGACCCGGCGGCCCCGGCTTCGGCCCGGGTCGCGGCGGACGAGGGCGCGCCCGTCGCGGCGACGTGCGCCTGGCGATCCTGTCGCTGCTGGCCGACGCACCCTCGAACGGCTACGGCCTGATCAAGTCGATCGCCGAGCGCACCGACGGCGCCTGGAAGCCGAGCCCCGGCTCCGTCTACCCCACGCTGCAGCAGCTCGTCGACGAGGAGCTCATCGTCTCGGACGAGACCGCGTCGAAGAGCGTCTTCAGCCTCACCGACGCCGGCCGGCTCTACGTCGCCGACAACGAGGCCGAGATCGAGAAGGCCTGGGCGGCGACCGCTGACGACGCCAGCGACACCGACCGCGAGTTCCAGACGAGCCTGCTCAAGCTCATGGGCGTGGTGAAGCAGTTCCACCACGACGGCAGCGAGGCCCAGCGCGCCGCCGCCACCGCCAAGCTCGACGAGACCCGCCGCGCCCTCTACGCGATCCTGGCCGACTGACCGGCGCCGCGCCTCCCGGGTCGCGCCGCCTCGGTGTCGCTCGGCAGCGGGCCCCTCTCGGCCGATGCGCAAGGAGCCATGCCAGAATCTCGCGCCGTGACCGACTCCGCGCCGACCCCGCCCCTGCCCGACGACATGTCGGGAGC
>Ga0265798_10006104_pt1 | contig 15923 bp, 17 predicted proteins | sample P3T30metagenome_FD_192430 | JGI IMG/M metagenome (GOLD analysis project Ga0265798, IMG submission 192430) | Plant litter microbial communities from East Loma Ridge, Irvine, California - P3 T30 | ecosystem: Environmental > Terrestrial > Plant litter > Unclassified | place: USA: California... | reverse complement strand
CCATCTCCTCCCCCCCAAATCCAGCCCAAGCTCCTTCATCTTGCGCACCGACAATTGCGAATCGTTGCCGCGTCTGCACATCACGAAGATTGGCTTCTCGGAGCGTCGCAGCTGGGAGACCCAGTCATCCTCGATATCTTGGTCAGGAGTGCAGGTAGGTCGTGTACGTTCGATTTGGGAGAAGGGAATATTGATTGAGCCTTTGATACTGCAGAGTTCGAAATGAACTTGTTCTCGTGTGTCGACCAAGATATGTCCATCTTGGCCAGACACCCGCAACTTAGCAAAGTCCCCCGGCGAAACGCGCTCTTGTGGTGTAAGCGCAGTAACAGGCCCAACACTTCCGCAAAACTTCACGTAGTCCAGGCTTCCGGACTGCAGCGCCTCCGCAGAAATCGTCGATTGAGCCGAGCACGCGACGCAATTCGCTTTACGCGTGCGTAGGCGTATAGTGCGAAACATGGGGTTCGAGTAAGCTGAGAAAATGAGTAGACTGGGTGGTTCGGCTGATACGTTTTGCGGTCTGGTGAGTACTTTGATCGCTTCGAGTGCTTGTAAAACGCCCATGACTCCAACGACCGGTCCCAGAATCCCGCCGTCGCCACACGATACCACGGACTCGGGGGGCGGTGGTTTGGGAAACACGCAGCGATAGCACGGTCCGCCGCTGGTGTCTCCTGGGGGCAATGGCGGGTCGTTGAGAACCATTAATTGGCCGTCGATGCGTAGTGCTGATGCGGAGACGAGGGGTTTGTGCAGGAGTACGCATGTATCTGAGATTAGGTAGCGCGATGCTGGGGTATCGGTGCAGTCTAGCACCAGGTCGTAGTTGTTGAATGTCGAGACGGCGCTTTCTGGGGTGAGTCGAGATATATGGGGAATGATTTTGACGTTTGGGTTGAGTCTAGTCGCGCGGCTGGTCAGCAAGATAGTTCAGCGTGAGAAATGCATGTGCCAGCGGACTTACGAGGTTAGACTGATAGTTGCGCTTTCAACTTTGGACATGCCGACTTTCGCTGTGGAGTGTAGTATCTGCCTGTGCAGATTCGACTCTTCGACCGTGTCGCCGTCAACGAGCCCGATGGTGCCTACTCCCGCGCCGACTAGGTACGCTGCTGCGGGACATCCTAGGCCGCCGACCCCAACGATGAGCACACGGGCACGCTTTAAGCGAAGTTGTCCTGGGAAGTTGTTAACAAGTGCTGTGATACTCAATGAATCTTTATGCTCACCCTGGAGCCCAATCTCAGGCATTATCAACTGCCGTCCATATCTCTTGTACTCATTCTTTTCAAGTGGCCATTTCGTCTCTTTCGCATCGTTTTGTGCATCATCTTGTCCAAGTACAGCAAATATCTCGGAACGAAAGGCGTCCGAGACTCCAAAGTTCATGTCATGGTGAAGAGGATCATGCGACTGCGGGGGCGTTGGTCGTAAAACTTCCTGTTGGTCGCGTTGGACGTGTTCGGCTTCTGCTAGTTGTTGGCGCAAGTCATGTAGGGTGTTCTCGCATGATGCGATCTGTTTCCGGAGCGCGTCAATAGCAGCGACCATCTTTGCAATGGTGGGAGAAGATCTTGGGTAATCGCGGGGGATGACTAGCTGAGTGTAGGGGTCGAAGTGGGGCTTGCACACCTGCAGTCAGGCCCAACACGTGCGAGATACATGACAAACTTCACTTCATTCATGCAGGTTGCAGTACGGTTTCTGAATAGGAACCATGTCTAGAACGCCACATGAAGCTTTACTCCAAGTCTCTATTCGAATGTGCCGTTTGCAAAGTATCCAACGACTTGCCATCCCAACCCGAACATATCCCCCTCTCCCCATCATAATGTATATACACCCTCTCCCTTCTCTCCCCTTCTCTTCTTCCCCCTCCCATCCCACCTACGAAGGCGGCAACTGCCCCCCCTCTTTCGTATGCCCCTTTTCCAACCCCACCTTCGTCCCACCCCCAGAGTTGAGGAAGCTGAGATAACAATTCCACCCCAAGCTCACAATATTCACAACCAGCACGCGATGCTCCATGGGCACATACTTGAAGTTCGTAAACTGCACCCACGGCCAGAGCATAAAGTTCTTAGTCAGACCGGGCACGTATGCGTCTTTGAGGCGCTGCGTCGGGGACCGGCCTTCGAGGTATGCCATTGAGGTGAGGAAGAGGGCCATGTTTGTCGGGGCGAAGATGAATTGGTCGCATGCGACGCGTGCGAGGATGGTGCTGTTTGTGGAGGAGAGGTTGACGTTTTTGACGAGGAAGGAGTACCATTTTGTGGCGGCGGGGCCGAAGATTGCTGGTTGGGGGGTGGGTGTTAGCGTGTGGTACTTTTCTGCTGCTCTCGTGGGGTATGAGTAGGATGTGTTGTCCTACCTCCTCCATACGCCCCCATCCTCGCCGTCCTCACAGGATCATGTTGTTCCAACCCGCGCTTCTCAACGAGTTGTTGCGCCATTACATCGCCGGTTGAAAAGAGGACCTACGCGTGGGCATTGTTAGCCCATGTGTTCCTCCTACTACTCGTTCGTCCATTCTTGTGGGCGATGTGTAGGTGTGTAAGGGAACGTACAGCCGTAGTAATACTCTGCGTCAACAACGGCGCCGACTTAAGTTTTGCTTGGTACCTGCCATAACCATTGCTATCAGTATCGCTCTTTCCTTCCTCTTGCCAATCCACCATCCCCGGTGCATCATGACTTACCACCTGAACGCCATGATTGCCCGCTAAATAATGTTTCCAAATCGATCAATTACACGAACAAAGCGGCCGGACACCTCAGTTGTAAGATAGTGAGGGTGGTGCTGAGTAAAGAATTGTTGCGTAGCGCGAACTTGATAGCTCGACGCGAGGAACCGATGATGTCGTTGCGAGGCGGAGGGCACGGGGGAGCTTGGGCCCCCACTTTTACTGATTAGACGCCCGCGGCGATGGGGTATTCACTATCTACTGTGTAGAATCTCAAAGCTCGCTGGTGCTAACTTCAAGGTTCCGTGGACATTTACTCACCTAGCCCAAATTCCAGTTGCCAAGAATCTGTTCATCATGTGTCAGTAGCTCTACTCGGGTTTTCTCACATGCATATTCAGGAACCTGTCACGATAACGATTTGTGAAAGCACGAATAGTTAAGAGGGACCGAGTATGTGTTGTACATAGGTCATCAAGATTGGAAAAGATAAAAAGAAATCAGCGCGTCGTGGTATAGTGTGACATGATGTCCGTCCGCTCTCCTCTCCTCCAAGCCGTGTCCTCCAGATCCAGATCCCATCCCAGATGATCCCAAACATTTGCAAAATCCAAGAAACGCCAGTCTGATACAGCTAAGAGCTCACAGCCATGCTTGCGAAAAAAACCAAGTCGTAAATTTTTGGGTATACAGTAACAAAAATCAAGATCAATCAATCTCCATCCTCTGCGGAGGCGTCGGCCCGCTTATCGACGGCATTTCCGTATTATACGCCTTCCCATCCTCCTTGATCGCCTTGTTGTTAACGTGCGGCTTGAGCCCCTTGTTGAAGTTGTGCGTGCACATGCACGCGATGACAATGGTGAACATGAGGAGAACGATGGTGAGCGCGGCAAAAGCGGTGAGCGACTTCTTGGCGGGCTTGTATTCCTTTTGGCGGTCGAAGCCGGCGATGTACATGCGGATGAGCTTGAAAAGGAAGTAGCCCAGGGCGATGAAGTAGACGATGATGATGGTGATCATGCCGGCGATGGATTCGCGGCGGACCCACCAGGCGGCGAAGAAGAGCAGGAAGAAGGTGATGACGAGGGCGACGGAGGTGAGGGCCGTCTCAATTGCGCGCGTGTTCTCGACGACGACGAGGAACTGTACGGTGAAGGCGAGGAAGAAGAAGAAGTCGAACTTGAGGAGGGCGATGTAGATCTGGGGATGTTAGTTATGGTTGTATGGGTAGATATGGGGTAAAGTACCTGGTATGTCAGATAGCGCCTCTTTAGACGCAGGTCCGCGCTGATGTGCTTGTAGATGGTCCAGGCGAACTCGTCATACAGCTTCCAAGCCTGGAAAGCAAAGAGGAGAGTCGCAAAGGCCATTAAGACGGGCAGAGCAATTAGGATGGGGCGGACCTCGTCCCAGAAATCTTCCGTTATGAATCGCAGTTTCTCAAGATCGACTTTGGCGTCGCTGATCTGGTCGTACTGGATAGCAGCATAGATGAGGATGCCGACATTGTACATGACAAGGCCGATGACCTGAATGGTGTTCTTCAGGCGGAGGGCGTCCCAGGTGAGCCAGATTTGGTATAGGTAGCCGAACATGAAGACGGCAAGATAGGTGGGGATGGTGCGGGTTTGGACCTCTTTCCTGACCTCGGCTTGGGGGTGGATCGAGGCCTGGTACTTGCCAAAGACATATCTGCGAGGCTGCGTTAGTTTTGCGAGAAGCCGTGGGAGGCGGAGACGTACGATTCAAGGGCAAGGGCAATGATGGCCTGCACTATGGCAGTAATCATAAAAGCCCATGTCCACCTGCTGCTTGGGATGTACATTCTGGGCGCGCGACGGACGGGTTTGGGGAGTGTCGTGGGGAAGGCTTCGCGCTCGTGGTAGCCTCCGGAGGGCGCGCCGTACGGAATGTGGGACTGCGGCTGGTAAGCCGTGTTGTGGTAAGGGGCGTGACCTCTGTCGATGGGTGCGCCACCCAGCAGGGACGTTCGTGCCTCGTGGTGTGAAATTTTGGCAGAGTGACAGCCGCGACGGGGCGGCTGAAGGCGGAGGATATGGAGAGTTTGTCGGTGACGGCGCTGCGGTGGTGCGTTGGAGGAGATGCGACCAATATGCGGCGGGCGCGAGTTGCCGGGCTCGTTTCAGACAGCCACAGAATGGGTGTCCTCGGTATTGGGGTCGGGCGCGGATCAGACTCCTGAAACCTCAGCTGCTTAGCGTATGCGGAGGTGGTGCGGCGTCTAGGCGGTAGGCGGTAGGCGGTAGGTGGTAGGTTGTAGAGTGTCGAGTGGTGTCAAGGTTGCAGCAGCAAACGTGAGGGGAGGAACGAGTGTAGGGGGAGCGAGGCCAGACGGAATACAGGAGGAGAACAATGGGGTTGGTTTGAGATGGCAGTTGGCTGAGGTGTCGACGAGTACGCCAAGCTCAGCTTGCGCCCCAAGGCTGTGGAGTCGCCGAAGGGTCTTGTGTTGGGGCACGCGAGACACTACGGGAGGCTACAATGGGTGACAATGGCAGAGCGCATGGGACTGTGCTCCAGCAAGACGATGCGGTCTGGAGTGGGAAACAGAGCTGCAACTATACAACAGATGCTGCTGCTTTTCACTCCAAAATCACTTCGTCCCCTTTGCATAGAGCTGTCCTGCGCCGCATGTCGGGGCATTGCTGACAGACACGGCCCGTTCAGCTGGGTCGAGGTGCCGCTGTCATTGGCCGGCGCGTGGACAAGTGCTTAAAATAGGCCGACGCTGCTGTGGCGCAGGTCCCCATCGCTGCTTGAGCTCGACCTTCCGCAGCACGGCGACTCCACCACACCACGAAGCCTGCAGCCATGACGTCCGGTACCAATGTCCCCCGTGCTACCCGTCTCCATGCTGACCGCCCACAGCAGAGACTTTGCTGCAGAGAGCAGCCGAAGACGGCTCGCTAGACTCGTGCGTGTACATATCGAAAGTGTCTGGCGCATGTGCATACTGACGCGCGCAATTGCAGAGCAGACTGGCCCAAGACGCTGCAGTATATACTAGACCGCCTCGATGAGGTGAGCCAAATCACATGGTGACTGTGAACGTGTCTAAAGAGCGGTGCAGATAGTCGCCGAATTTCCTCAACCGCCTGCTGCCTCGAGCACCGAAGCAGACGAGACCACGCCCCGCCCCCAGAACACACTTGCGATATCGAGTCAAGAGTCGCATACCACCGACAAGGAGAATGCGCCCCCAGCGACAACCCCGCGACCGCCCGTCCCCTCCTTCACCGCCGAACCCTCCAACCTCCCACCACATGTCACCACCTTCTACTCGTCAATACGCAACGCCATCTCCAAAAACTTCGCGAAAGACCCTCCACACACTGTACAGCGGCTGGCAGAGCTAGTGCTGGAGCCCAAGAGAAGGTACAAGTTCCTGCCGCCGTTCCTCCGCGCCCTCGACCGCGTCGTGTCCGTCTCCTCGCCGCTCACGCTATTCCCCCTCCCTCTAGCTGTACTACCAACTGCCGGCGGACTACTAAACGGCACATCATCCGCCATCAACACCCAAACACCCACCCTGGGCTCTGACGAATCACTCGGCGGCGCTCTACTGACCCCCATCCCCTGGCTGCAGAATCGCGCGCAGAATGAACTCGTATCCGAAAGCACCGAGATGGTCGACGGCCCCAACGGCGCCGGTAGAATCGAGACCGTAACAGTAGGCATGCTCAGAGCGCGCGCCGAGGCCGCTCCATCCCAGAGTCAGATCGCGTCTGCCCACCCCGACGGCGAAACACTGCCCTCCACCGGCCCCGTCACACAAGGGGAGCTGCTTCGCCAGGAGCAAGAAGCAGGTATTGTGCTCAACAACCCTCACTCGATGACAACGAGCCCCACACGGACGACTTACGGAGAGATAGAAGGCGGCGACACGATCCGCGAGACAGTGGAGGGGGAAGAGGAGCCGCCGCATGCCAGAGGGCCCGAGAGGATCGGCATGGAGGATACGGGACCGCAGAGACAGGTTGGTGGCTTGGATATTGAGGGCGCGGTGGGGCGGCCGAGCCTTGATCGGGCGAGTAAGAGTCCGGGGCCGGCGAAGGAGGGTGAGGACGAGGAGATGAAGGAGGGGGGTGAGAAGAGTGGGCATGATAAGGTGGACGAGAAGGAGGGCGAGAAGGAGGCTGCGACTGAGAACAAGGAGGGAGGAAGTGAAGACGTGGAAATGAAGTCTGACGAATAAGGGAACTGAAACGCTGTCGACTGAGCCTCAATTTGGTGTCGGAACTCTGACCGACTTCCCACAAGATGTTTCAGCAATTCGTCTTGAGCTGTGAGCATGTTATACCCAGATGCTGTCAATCACAGTATCTACCACGCGACGAGTCTTGCTTCCCCTGAAATGCTGTTCCGTCTCACATTTACATGTTTCGTCGATTCTTCTGCTACTACGAGGATGACACCAAGTGAGAAGCCACACAATCATGCTGAAGCACGTTTGCAACCATTAGAAACAACATGTCATATCCTATCCCAACACAAACAAACCAAAGGCCAACAAGGGTATCAATGAAAAACAAGAAAAGAAAAATCGCAACACATCATCAGCACACCCCACCTCTTACCCTACATCACAGTAAACCCCTCCACCGCCCTCCCCTCCAACCCCATCATATCCCCAATCTCAGGAAACCAATACCCAAACAACGCCTCCGCATCCTCACTCATCCCATCCTCCCCATCATCCTCGTGCCTGCACTCCACACATTCAAACCGCCCCACCCTCCTATACGTATCCCCCACCCCCTCATCACGCACAACTCTCAACACAATCCCCAATATCTCACTCCTATACGTCATACACACGCACACAACAACCAGCCCCTCCCCCTCACACATCCTCTCACCGCAAACATCAGGCCTAAACGCCACGCCAACGCCATTCCTTACTACCTTCGCATTCCGGTATACTACGTCTGCGACTAGCCGCGCACTCAACACACACGCCTCGCCCTGCACCGGACTCCACGCCCCTCTCCTTTTCCCGCGCGGGCCGAAGGATAAAGTGCATGCTAGATCCATTGCGCTGTGCATGTCGAAGTGTATCGGGGCGCCGGCGCAGGAGGACCAGCTCCATGTTGGGAGATCAGTACGTGTAGTGGCGCTGGTGGTGTTGGGATTGGGGTTGGGATACCAGAGTAGAGATAGAGTGCTGCATGTGAAGTGGCCTGCTATGTAGCCTGATCCCACAGCAGCCGAGAGCGCGCGCGCGAGGGGTGCGATGGCGGGGAGGATGTGTGTGGGCGAGGGGGTGTGGCGGGTAGTAAACTCGGTGACGATGTATGTCCAGAGATGGAGGGCGGTGTTGCGCTGCGCTGGGGTGGCGGATGTGCTAGTGCTGGCGAGGGCCTGGGAGCTCACGTTCACGCCGTTGGCAGGGCCCAATGCGTCGCACACCACGCGCGCAAAGTCCTGCTTAATACTATCTGTGCATCGCGCATCGAACGCCGCGTCAGATATACGGCCGCACTCGCAGGTCCAGGACTCGCGGCACTCGAGGATCATTTCCTCGGCCGTGAAATGCAAGACGCGCGGGGAGAGGAGGCGTTGTGTGTACGCCCACGCATCCTTTGACAACGGCGTATCAACATTCGCTCGTTCCGACATATTGCCAAACGGGAGTTCCCAGTCATTCATATGCGAAGCCTCATCAAACGGCGCTTTGAACGTATAATGGCTAGGTTGTTCGCGGATATAGATTGTTGCAAGGGGGTTATTATTAGTGTCTGTGGCTTGGATTTCAAAGGAAGCTGGTTTTGGCGGGAATAAAGGATGCGTTGGGGATGGAGCGGATGTAGCGGCGATGGTGAGAAAAGCATTGGTAAAGACATGGTGTGTTTGGAGCGATTCTTCGAGGAGCGCTTGGTCGTCGTCTTGTAGGAGGCAGAGGGCATCGATGAAGATGTAGCGGATGCCGAGCGCGCGGGTGAGGAGTACAGCGTCTTGGAATAGTTTCGGGAGGGTGGACCATGGGACATTTTGGACGTGTGATTGGAGATTCTGCTTTGTGGTTTGTGGCGTCGCTTCGCTGCTACGAATGTATGACAGCGCGGTGTATTCGCCACGTTCGTGTTTCTTCTCTACTTCATTCCATGCAGACTCGTGGAGGGCGATAGTGTTGGAGTCCTGGCCGACATCGAGCACTCTTTTTGGTAGAGTTGTGGGTTTCTGGGGCCGGCATATTGTGTGGCTGGAAAGGCAGTTCTTGATCATGCCACGCGCCGATGACAAGCCAGCATCTTGGAGCGGATTTTCTGAGATTGGTCGCCCGGGGCCAATTGCTGTGAAGCTGGATTGTCCGCCTGCGCTTGTCAGCATTTGCATTACTGCTAGGCCAGCACATGGCCTCAAAAGCGGCTTGTCAAGAAGCACGCAAGATGTGGTATGTTGTGCATATCAGCCCGAAATAGAGTAAAATACCCACCATCTGTGTAAAATTCAAGCTTAAGATCAGGATAGCCAACGTGCTCGTGCTGATCTTCGTCCAGGCAGTCATCTTGGTCGTCTTGCACTTTCCATCTCATCTCGACTGAGAGGTGATCCTGGAACGTCCGCCCTGGTTTCGACACGAAACTCTCTGCCCTGACTTGAATACATTGCTCGTCAATACCAGCGAAACGCTCATGGTGCAGTAAAATGCCGTTGAGAAGAAGCGCGCAAGCTCGGCAGTTGTTTCCGCTGGCTCGCAGGCTAGGCAGAGATGTATTCATCCATTGTAGCGTTTCGCCGTCCGTCTCTTGTATGTTTTGGGAACCTTTGAGATGCTTTTGTAAGCCTTGACACGTCCCGCATACAGACACCATTGCGCGACAGAGCGGTCGAAAGTGAACGTGGTCCAGTGGGCGATGCGCGAGCCGTGGTGGGGTAGGTAGACGAGGCTCTGCGAAGGTTGTCGTCGGTGCAAACGTCACAGCGGGGTCGAGAGAACGAAGCGAGGGTGTACCTTTACTGTCTGACAGCAGGAAAGATGGTCAACATGAAGTAAGTGCCACTCCGTTCGTTTTTACATTCGCCAGCACAAGCAGGAGCGCCTTCAGCTGACGCAGAAATGCTTCTAGGCTGTCCGGCCTCAGCCATGGAGGAGATGACTGCTCTTTTGTGCCAACCTACCAATAATTGACCGCGTTCTCAAGCGGGGCACTTCCCGTGATGTGGAGGGAGGCGACTTGCGTCACACGGGGTGACAGGGCACCAGCGAGCATCTGCTGCACGAGTTGGAGCCTTCCTCTCTGGTAGCAGTTTACCGTCAGGAATACTTTCTTTTCTCTTTGTAGGTCCGGTCCCAGGCGCGAAACCTGTGTCAAGAAATTTGAGTGGCCGCATCATCTTCCCCTGCGCGAATGACCAGGAAGAAACGAAAGTTCGAAAGTTCGGCTGAGGACGAGGTTGAGGTCCAACCTCGCCGCATTGACCGAGACCGTGCGCCCCTCCACTGTTTACCTCGAAGCACGATCGGATTTTCATTTTCTCCACCAACCTGAAACATATTTCTTTTCGTTGGTGTTACATCGAGACTATCACGTGGCCATCTAGATCACCATCGCGCGTACAAGGCTCCTCAGCCTCGCCTACTTACGGTACCCGTCACTGTTTGGAAGCCATGACTGCGGAGCGTGATGCCAAACGTCGTTGATGCTTCGGTTCTAATTGTGTACTCCATCAATCGCACGTTGCTTGCGTTCATCGATGTATCCCAAGAGGAGTTTGATTTGCCACCCAGACTTTGATGAACCGCTCAGCCGCAGCCCATTCGGAAGGAATCTGGAGATTGAAGCCGGCGTTCTCGCCTGATGCCGTGCAACTTTCTCAGGTTCTCGACCAGCGCCACTCAGTACCTAACCCGGTCAATACCATCCATCAAAGCCGTCAAGCTCTACCAGCATTATGACACGAAGAGGGTTGATCTGCTGATGTGTAGTGTTAACGCGAAGGTCGAGGAAGGAAGGTGTTTACGACACCTGAATGAATATTGTCGTGGAACGCTTTGAACTTATGCCAACGCCATGCCATGCCATGCTAATAGTATACGAACTCCAATGCCTTTTCATCCACGCTCATAACCATACATTCCCACACTTTACGCAGCCTGCGCCTGCTTATTCCTGACCTCTAGTTTCCTCGGCTTCTTCCTCTCCTTCTGCTCCCCATCTTTTTTATCCCCAACATCATTCCCTCCATTCTCCTTAACCTTCCCTACCTCCTCCGCAGCCCTCCTCAACACCTCCGGATTCGGCACCGCATCCTCGTCCCCCTCCTTCGCCTCCTCTACCTCGGCCCCCTCCCCGCCATCCTTCTTCCCACCAATCTTCCCCAGCTTAATCCACGGCCCATGCACCGCACCCGTAGCCACACCAGCAAGACCTCCCACTGCCGTAACCGGTATCGCCGTAACAGTCCCTACCACGGTTCCAACCACGGTTCCAAGCCCTGCACTCACAGCCGCGCCAATCCCCGCGCCACTCACGCCCCCCTGAAACGCACCCGACGTAAGCACGCGCGCCTTTTTCGAATTGCCATGTGCCTCAACCTCCTTGTTATACGCATCCGTCAAGAACTTTTCACGCTTCTTTGGGTCCGTGATTGTCGCCGCAGCGGACCGTAGCGACGATGCTGTTTTCTGCGCAGCGAGGGCGGATTCAGCTGCCGAGGCTGCTTCTTGTAGTTTAACTTGTGGGGAGTCGGATTTGGAGGCGATGGCTTTTAGGTCGGCGGTGGGGATTTCTTGGGTTGGGGAGGTGGTTTTGGGTGGCATTTTGGGTGTCGTTCTAAGTAGGATCAAATGGCACGAGATTGTTAGGGAAGGGACGGTAGGAAGACATGGTAAAGGGTTGGTAAGTTGGATGGATGTTACGAGCATGGGTGGAAGTTGAATGTGTGACGGGTGACGTCAGCGTTAGCGTGCCGTGCTGTGGAGTACGACGGGCGAAAAGCTTGGAAGACGCGTCGAAAAGCAAAGCCGGACCAACCGCATCATTGTAGGACAAAAGATTCATGTTCAGGAATGAGAGAGTATTCGAATGCATATATGATTCGCTAATCAATTCGTACCTACTATTTAAGCTTCACCTTCCACAGCTCTACGCCCAGCTCAATGTCCAACTCCCCTGCCACGCCCCACCCATCGTCAAACCATTCAGACCCGAGAGCTTCAACACGCTCGAAGTCTGATTGTAGTTCACCTTCGCCGCATCAATCGCCTGGCCATTAAGTTTGACCTGCTCACAGCCACCCGTCACGCCCATAACAGTAACATTACCAAGTGTGTTATTGTCCTTGTATCCACCCTGAACTTCGACCTTCAACTGCCCACTCAAAGCAGCGAACGTAATGTCAAGAGTATCAGAAGGCTCTAGCGACTCGCCGTCATCGATATACAAAGAACCAGATGCCTCGCCATCAGCACTGAGCGCAACGATGAGGCCCCAGGGATTCTGGCGCGACTCGGTGGTCGTGTAGCCAGGTTCCTGGGTAGGCAAGACTGAGCCGCCGCGAATGTGGACTGGGATGTGTCCAAGGGGCGCCGAGATGGTAGTGTTAACGCCAGCCTGAGCGTTGACGCGCTCGCTCGTGTACCAGTCGTACCATACCTCTCCGTCGATGAGGCCCGGGAAGACGCCCTTGACGGTATCGACTTGCGGCTCGAGGACTGGAGTGATCAGTATGCTCGGACCAAGCATGAATTGCGTATCGACGCCAGCGAGCTGCGGCTCGTTGGGGAATTCCCAGGCCAGAGCGCGCATAACTGTCGAGCCTGTGGTGTGTGCCTCGTGAAAAAGCGTGTACATGTAAGGTAGAATGGAGTAACGGATGTGCATCGCAGCGCGAGATGCAGATGCCACGCTCTCCCAGCGATAAGGCTCTTGTGAGAGCGCGGAAAGGGTGTTGTGATTCCTGTAGAATGGGAAGAAGGCAGACAGCTGCATCCAGCGAGCACATAGCTCGGCATTGGTGTTGCCGTTGAAGCCACATGTGTCTACGCCAAACATGGGGATACCGAAGATGGAGAAAGATAGCGCTTGAGGGATTGAGAAGACTTGAAGATGTCAGTGGATCATCGAGCAGGACTTGAAACGGAGGAACTTACACATGTACGCCCACTTGCTCGCATTGTCACCGCCCCAATGACCAGCCCACTTCCCACTACCCGCAAAAGAAGAGCGACCAATGATGAATGGCCTCTTACCAGGGAAGACGGACAGCAGACCCTGGTAAGTTGCATTCATGATCTGGTGACCAAAAATATTGTGCACGTCGTACTCCTGCAGAGGTGTAGGTACGAAGTCAGTGTTTGTCTCACATTCAGTTCGTACATGCATATCTTACCTCCATACCATTCGCGTGCGTCGCATTCGGGCTGACTGCATGAACCGCAAGATCTCCCTGGACGTTGTTAATAGCATATGGCGGGTAGTTCACGTTCCTGACACCAGGAGTAGGCTTCGTCCTCAGATAAGTCGCCGACGTCGAACTCGCCCCCCCAGCGGAACTACTCATCGCAGCAGCCTGGCTCGACGCACCAGCAGATGCCGACGCAGCTTCCGTAGCATTGGTCACATTGAAGCCCTCGGGGTAGTCGAACACAATATTTCCAACCTCTCCTGGCAGCGAGAAAGGCGGGTGCACGGGGTTGAGCGTAACGTTGCCGGTACCGCAGGATCCAACGCAAAAGGACGAGACTTCGGTCATGTCGATCCAGAAGCCGCTGAACGGAACCTCCATGTACCACTCGACCATCTCCTTGACCCACCATGCAACGCCGTTGCTCGACATCCAGTCTGGGAAGACGGTGTAGCCGGGCCACACCGCGCCGATGTACTGCGTGCCGTCTGGGTTGGTCAGGAAGACGCCGGACTCGTTGCCGCGTGTGTATGTATCGTATGCATCACTAGCGTTGGATGGGTTCGGGATGTAAATTGCGCCGTCGACAATGGGGACGAAGTGCTGGTTGTTACCGTGGAGCCAGCCGAAGAATTCTGCTACACCGGACGGCGAGAAAGCGACGGGGTCGAGCGTAAAGTCGCGGTATTGATCCATGTAGTCGATGTCGAGCCAGATGGTTTCCATAGGGATGTCGAATGCGCGCATTGTCTCGACAACTTCCCGCAGTTGCGTCCAGTTGGTGTAGCCCCAGCGGCACTGATGGTATCCAAAGGCCCAGTACTGTTGCATAGCCGGCAGGCCGACTGCGCTGGTCTGATATTGCTTGGTGACTTCTGGCTGAGTCGGTCCATCGAAGAAGAAGAGATCGATTTCACCACCGAGCGTACGCCAGGTCAGATTTTGGGGGCTGAGTACGACATCCATGCCGTGCAGATTGCGGTAGTACACGCCATGGGAGGCAGATGTGTAGGGTGATTTTTGCGATGTCGACTCATAACCGAAGCTGCGCTGCTCGATCTCAGTCGAAATGAGAGCGCGCTTGGTATGGTTGGAAGTGGCGTTGAAGTAGCGAGTCTCTAGGTAAAAAGGATGGCTGCCGTAGATATTTCGATCAATTGGGTCACCTACGTCCGCAGCGTAGATGGTGGCCGTGAAGTCTGATGCCTATCAGTATTGATATCCTGACTGTAGAAGCTGGATACAGGCGGTCGTCTGTGCTCAATGGGGTGTAGAGCAGCAGAGCCAAACTTACTATTATTCAACCTCAACCCATGAATCCTCTCCCCCAACCCATACAAATTATAATCCTCGGGCAGCGAGTTCACAAACTCCACAAATTGATCCTCATACACAAGAGGACTCCCTTCCGTCGTGAAAATAATATCGCCGCTCGACTGTCTCTTCACACTGAACCAGAAGGACGGCTCGTTCGACCACTCGAACTTAAGATCCAGATCAGCGTGGCCGCCCTCGGATTGCGGCCGTGGGATCAAGTTCTCGGGAATGATCCATTGCGAGGAATTAGACGCATCGAGATGCGCGGGGCGGATGTTGACTGCTAAGCGGTCTTTACTCTGGTATTCGACTTTCAAGTTCAGTGTCTCGATGTCGTTGCCATACACGTTGCACGCGGGTCCAGCGAGGTTCAAGACAGCAGTGATGCCTTCATTGCTTTCTTGTAGTTGTGATGCCTTGTAGCCAGGACACACATCCTGCGCATTGACTGCTTGCGGATCCAGAATATTCGGGATGATATTCGCGCCCACATCCGCTGAAGCAGGTATCGTGAAGACAGATCGGAACGACGTGGGTGTGCCAGCAAGCGTCGTGCTCCAGCCAGACTGTGTGGGTGTAGCAGACTGAGAGGCTTGTACGAGAACAGAGGAGAGTAGCGCCGAAGCTTGGAGAAAGCTTGCACGCGGCATGTCGAAAGTTAGTAGCGCCAGTAACACAGTGAAGACGAATAAGATGAGGCAGGACAGCGCCAATATATGGAACCTGAATGGTCTGAGCATCTTACAGCGGACATGAGCAGTAAGATATACTTGCTCTAGTTGCCTTCTGCTGTATCAACATGTCGATATTCCCCGCAGCTCTTGGAGACGGGATGACGATCGCTCAGGCACGAAGACAGGGAAGGTGCGTAAGCGAGACGGCGGGGAACGATCGTCGAGTTCGTCGCTCCGACAATGAACGAATCGGCGCTCGTGGACGTCGTGGTTGAGAACGCGTTTAAGCTTCGAGTTCCCGTGTTGTGGAGCTTGATTTTGTCATCAAGGAATGATTCTGTTCAAACATTGGTCTTGATCTGCTAACCTTTGGCGACGCATGGCAAGTAGTCTTTTCTCATATTCAAGAGGAAGAACTCCGAAGCATTCTGGACCCGACTTCTTTTGTCCCTTCTCATAACATCAATAAACGCGCAGGCCTGATTTATCTCGGCCCGCGTTCGAACACACGCAGTAATACGATCTGGCGTTGCATCTCAACGTTCTGTAGCCGCATGTCCATATTGTGGGATTCACGGATATTTCCCCGCACCCAGGTTACGTTCACCTTAGCTCTCTTCGAGCGGATGGTAGCGGATCTACATATTAAGCCGAGTATCCTTCCGCTCAAACATATGCTTAGCCAAAATGTGTTAGTTATATGTAGCTGATGATTCATGTCATTGGCAGATAGTCGGACCGCTTTTGCATCCCCATGAAAGAAAAAGGCTCGTTCAAGCGGCCATAATATATGTATATGTACACTCCTCACAGCGGCGAATAACTCTCCACCCGATCGCCATGCCCCACCCTCCTCTGAAACATCATGTAA
>Ga0265798_10006103_pt1 | contig 15925 bp, 11 predicted proteins | sample P3T30metagenome_FD_192430 | JGI IMG/M metagenome (GOLD analysis project Ga0265798, IMG submission 192430) | Plant litter microbial communities from East Loma Ridge, Irvine, California - P3 T30 | ecosystem: Environmental > Terrestrial > Plant litter > Unclassified | place: USA: California... | reverse complement strand
GCACGGCCCCGGTCGCCGCAAAGCCGACCATCCGGTCCGGGCGCGGGAAGCTGGCGGTCGGCAGTCGCCCAATTTTGGCCTTTCGAGTGATCTTCAAACTATTGGCTGATGAAGACGTACCCTTTGGGGTCCAGAGTAAGCCGTCCCGGCGTCCGGTGGTCTTGGTGGCGGCGTAGAGCTTGGCAACCAGTCGACGGCCAAAGCGCCTGGAACAAGACAGCGACGGTGGCCCTTGAGGAGGTCACGTCAGTAAACTCAGAAAGAGATCTGAAACCGTGTGGCGAACGTATCGCCGGTATCTGGTCCAGTGAAGTCGCCAGCCCGATTGTTCGTCTCGAAGTGAATCCAATTGAACATCACTCGGGAGATGTCGTTCAGATACCAGTTCACACCACCGGTCAGAGCATGCCCGGTGCCGCCTTGCTGCGTATCGGAATAATCAGTCTCCTCGTAGCGCAAGAGCACTTCGGCAGCGCCCCAGCCGCCCGCCGTGATCGGGTTATTGACCTGAGGAAGGGTGAATGTCCCCCCACGCGGCGCGAACGGCGCCTTCTCGCCGGTCAACATTAGACCGGATGAGACGCTCCAGGCCTTCAGGTCACTTCGCGGCAGACCAGTGGCAGAGCGGAACGTAATGTTGCGCTGCCCGTATTCGCCAAACGCCCACAGCCCCTTGTACGTGCCGCCTGCCTCTACACCGTAGGCGTCGGCATGGTCTGGTGCGCCGAGTGGCCCGGCGAAGACCCGGATGTTGTCGTTGTAGCGGTTTGCCTCACGCGTGTTTAACGTGAGGGCCGTGATCGCTTCGGAGAAGTTCTCGTGATAACCCCATCCGCCCAGATGGATCAGGCCGTCCTTCGTCTTGATCGGATTCCAGTGACCGCGGAACTGCGCCGTCCAGGTGTCATTGGAGTTGCTCGACCCGTTGATCGCTTCGCCAACGACCAGCGCTGTGAAATGCCAGTTCGGACCGAACGTCTTCGACGTGACGCCAAGGCCGAAGAACCCCTTCAACGGGATCAGCCCGACGCCTACCGCGTTGCGCTCGAGGAACGGCGTCTGATCTGACCCCGTTGACCCATCGATGCCACGTTCGGTCAGCCGGGAGCCCAAACTCACCTCGGTTGTAATGTCGCTCGACAACTTCTGCCGCCAGCCGAAATAGGCACTCGTCACCTCCGTACCCGCGTCGGCGAAATCCGCCTCGAACTGGTAGAACACATTAGGTCCATAGGTGCCCTCGACGCCCAATCGCAGCGCGCGAGTGCCGGTGGTTGTGATGTTGCGCGGATCGTACCGCGAGCCGGTGGTCGTCTGCGCATCGATCAGCACTCGGCCGCGCGGCCGGAACGTGAAACCGCCCGGCGAGACGAATTTGGGCGCTCCCTCGCTCCAATCGACCGTCAGTCCGTTGCCGCCCGCTGCCTTTACCAGGACAGCACTCGAAGCTGGCGCCGGGGCGGCAACGGATGGGTTCGGCGTTCCCGGCGCTTCCTGACGCAGTCCGGGAGCACCAGTGCCGGCCTGCGCAACCTGCTGCGTTGGCACGACCGCTGCAACCGGACCTGTTTGAACGGTCGGCGCTGTTTGGGCGACCGCCGACCGGGGAGCACGCGTCTTGGCCGCACTTACCAAGGCATCGCCCTCGGCTTGAGTGATCGTCCCCCGTCCGACGAGGAGCCGAATGAGCGCGCTCACCGTATCGTCGTCTGACGCCGCGCTGCTCGCCTGGCTGGTCTGGGCTACTGCTGGAACTGCGCTGACCAATGCGGTCGCGCTCATCAATACTCGCATCATCATGGTCATCGCAGGCGCTTTCGATTCAGAAGATCCAGAGCTGCCCATTTGGCAGTTCAAGGTGATGGGCGGCGTCAGGCAGACGGCTCGTCGTGAAAGCTCGGAGTTGCTGCCCGGCGACGTCGAACAGATGTTCCCACCGGGAGCCGACATAGACCGACGTCACCAGCGTAGCCGGCACACGGGCCGGGCCCGGACCGTCCACGACGCGAAGCGATTCCACGCGGATCACCGCCCGCGCCTTTTCGCCTGGACGCTTGCCTGACTTGTCGCGGCCGACGATCCGCGCTTCACCGAGCCGGCACGTCGCCTGTTCGCCGCCGATCGCCTCGATCGTCACCTCGAAGCAGTCGTTCAGACCCATGAAGTCGGCAGCGAAGAAGCTGTTCGGGCTCGTGTATAGTTCTTCGGGAGTACCCGACTGCACCATCTGGCCACCATCGAGCAGCGCGATCCGGTCGGCGATACCCATCGCCTCGACCTGATCATGCGTCACAAACACCCCGGTCAGACCGTATTTCTTGATGATCTGGCGGATCCATACCCGCGCTTCGTCGCGCAACTTCGCGTCAAGATTCGAAAGCGGTTCGTCGAGCAGGATCAGAGGGGGGCGATAGACCAGTGCGCGGGCTAGAGCGACGCGCTGTTGCTGTCCTCCGGACAACTCGGAGGGATGGCGATCGCCATATTCTGCGAGGCCAACGCTATCGAGCACCTCGTCCACCTGGGCCCGCAGTTGCGGTGCGGCCATTTTGCGAACCTTCAGCGGATAGCCGACGTTGTCACGCACGGTTCGGTGTGGCCACAGCGCATACGACTGGAAGACGAGCCCGAGGTTGCGCGCCTCCGGGGGGACGTTGACGCAGCCGTGATCGAAGACGGTCTTGTCGCCAATCGTTATTGTCCCCTGGGTCGGCTGTTCCAGTCCGGCGATCGCGCGCAAAAGCGTCGATTTGCCAGAGCCGGATCTCCCCAGCAGAGCGATGATCTCGCCGTCTGCCAGTTCGATCGACACGCCCTTTAGGACGGGGTTTGTACCATAGCGGACATGGACGTCCGAAACGCTGAGCTTAGCCATTCTGCTTCTTTCGGAAAATCGTGAGGAGGAACAGGCCGCCCATGACCATCGCTATGTTGATGGTGGATAGCGCGACGACGGTGTCGACGGCGCCGGTCGCCCACTGCGACACCAGCAGCGATCCGATTACCTCGGTGCCAGGGCTGAGCAGATACACACCGGTCGAATACTCGCGAACGAAGGTCACGAAGATCAGCAGCCACGCACCCATCAATCCGGTGCGGATCAGCGGCAGGGTGACGTAGCGACTGACCTGCGCGCCGGTCGCGCCGCAGATGCGGCCCGCCTCTTCCAAGTCTGGTGCGATCTGGAGCATCGAGCTCTGAACCAAACGCATGCCGTACGCCATCCAGACGAGCGTGTAGGCGAACCAGATCGAGATCAGCGTGGAGCGCACCGGCTGAAGGAACGGCACGAACAGGAACACCCAGAAGATCGCCAGACCTGCGATGATCCCGGGCATCGCTCGCGGCAGAAGCACGCTGTAGTCGAGGAAGGTCGCCCAACGCGACTTCCAGCGATGCTGCGCCAAGCTGATGAGCGCGTAGAGCCCGACCGACAGCGCACCACCGACCGATGCCACCAGGAACGTGTTGACGATCCCGCGGATGAGGTTGGGATAGCCGGCCAGTTCGCGGAAGTGCTCGAGTGTCAGGCTTTCCGACAGCACGGCACCCTCACCCCAGGACGACAGGAACGCGCGGAACACCAGCGCCGCGACTGGCAGGATCACCGTGAAAGCGAGCCACGCAACGATCAGAGCCAATGCCGGCCACTTCCACTTACCGATCGCGACGCGACGCTGGTTGCCCGCCTTGCCTTTGATGGAAACGTAGCGATCGGACGTGGCCAGCAACTTGCGCTGCAGGAACACGAGTGGAAGCGCGATGGCGACAATCACGATCACGACGACTGCCATCAGCTGGTAGGAAGGCACGCCGAGGATGTTGGTCAGCTTGTACAAGTACGTCGCAAGGACGAGTACGCCCTGGGGATCGGCAAGGACCAACGGAAGCCCGAACAACTCGAAGCCGAGGAAGAACACCAACACTGCCGAATAGAGCAGAGCAGGCCGTACCATCGGCAGGCTAACGGTGAGCACGACCCGCAGCGGACCTGCACCGGTCGATCGTGCAGCGTCCTCGACGTCCGAACCCAGGTTACGAAGCGCCGAAGACGCGTAGATGAAGACGTGCGGTACGTGCGTCAGGCCGGCGATCAGGATCAGCCAGTGCAGCGAGTACAGGTTCCACGGCACGAAGCCGATCATGTCCCGCACCCAAAGACTGACGATACCGACAGGCCCGAACGCGATGACAAATCCGAACGACAGCACGAGCGACGAGATGAACATCGGCGCCAGCATCAAAGGCTCTAACCAACGCGCACCAGGAAGATCCGATCGCACAAACAGGAAGGCGAGGATGGCGCCCACCGGCACCGCGATCGCCGTCATGCCAATCGAGATGATCACGGAATTGCGCAGCGCGCGCCAGAAGTCTCCGTCAGTAAAGACGTAAGTGAAGGCGTCGGGCGTGACATGGACGTTCTGCCCGAAGAACGGTCCGCTGAGCAGGCTTTGGACTAGGACGAGTAGCAGCGGGGCAAAGATGGCGACTGCGGTCGCTGCAATGATGCCGATACGAAATGGACGGGTCATGGTGATCCTTCCTAAGGTCAGCGGTCGCGGACGGCGCGGCGCCACGTCTGCAGCAGGGCCAGGCGGTGGACCGGATCGAGTTCGCCGAGCAGGCTTTCATCGACCTTGATCGGTTTGAAATTAGCGCCTGCCGGGAAGCCGACGCCCCCGTCGCCCATGTCGGCGCGCACCGGTGCCATCTTATTGGCGGCAAGGAGCGTCTGCGCCTCGGCTGACAACAGGAAGTCCATGAACAGCTTGGCGGCGCTGGGGTGACGTGCGGCTTTGGGAATGAGGGCAAGCCGCGACATCGTCATGGTGTAGTCGGTCGGATAGATTACCCCGACGTTCGGGTCCTTCTTCTGCCGTTTCAGCATGTAGGAGCCGATCATGTTGTAGGTGATCGCGTGTTCACCCGACACCAACCGCTCAAGAACCGCACCGTTCGAAGAATAGAGTTTGGGGTCGATCGCACCGAGCGCATCCAGGACGTCTTTCGCGACGGGCGATGTCTGCATGTCGTTGGCGTAGAACAGGAAGCCGAGGCCGCTACGCTCCGGATCGAGCATACCGACCCTGCCTTTCCAGCGCTCGGGCTTGTCACGCAGCAGGCGGACCAGATCGGCATGCGTGCGCGGCACCTGGGCTGCCGGTATCATCCGTTTGTTGTATGCGATGACGATTGGTTCGCGGGTCGTTGCATAGACCATGTCGCGCCAATTGCTCCCTGGCAGCAGGGCATCGCTTTCGCGCGAATGGTAAGGCTGTGCATAGCCATCGGCTGCCAGTTTCAGCTGCAGATCCATCGCGGATCCCCAAAGGACGTCGGCAGAGCCCTGCCCTGCTGCGACTTCGGCGATAAAGCGGCTGTACATCTCGACCGAGCTCTGGTCGGCGTATTCTACGGCAATGCCGGGGTAGCGCTTTCGAAACGCTTCGATCAGCGGCTCTGCCTCAGCAGAATCCGTGTTCGAATAAATACTGAGCCCACCTTCGCGCTGACCAGCGGCGATCAGTTCGGGATACGTCGCCGGCGTCGCCGCCACACTATCGGGAACACGGTTACACCCGGTCAATAAAAGGCCCGCGGCGATCAGGGATGCGAGGATTACCTTCACGTCCACTCCTAGACAATGTTTTTTATAACTATATTAAGCAATACATCGTCGTGGGTGTCAAGGGCCACTGCAGGTCGATGCTACCCCTGAATCCTATTTTGTCGTCTCAGGCGAACAGGATACAGGTCGGACTCCCGGTCTTGGCGACCACTTCACCACGTGCGACGACGCCGTTGTCAGCATGGCGCAAGAAGCGGACGATCGTGTCGCTCTCTTCGTTGGCGACGAACATGGCATTGCCGGCGGGCGACAGGTTGAAGAACCGCGGCGTCTGCCCCATCGACTTGGTCCAGCCATTATGCGCAAGGCGTCCGGTGACGCCATCGAACGTGTAGGATGCAATCGAGTCCTCGACCCGGTTGCTGGCATAAACAAAGCGCCCGTCCGTCGAGATGTCGATTTCCGCAGCTCGGCTCGGGCCCGTATAGGTGTCCGGGATTGCGGAAATCTCCTGGATCGGGCGAATTTCTCCAGTCGCCGGGTCGAACTTGCAACTCAGGACCGTCGAACTGAGCTCGTTGATGACGAACAGGAACGGCAGCGTCGGATGGAATATAACGTGCCGAGGGCCGGAACTCTCCCGTGCTTTTGCCGACTCGGCAGCGACGCGCTGTAATTTGCCGTCGGGTGTAAGGGTCAGCGTAAAGATCCGGTCGAGCCCCTTGTCGGGAACGGCGATGAAGCGCCCCGATGGATCGAACAAAACCTGGTGCGGCTTGGAAAAGGGTTGTTCAGTCCGATGAGGCCCGATCTTCCCCGGCAGTTCCATCGTGTCGAGAACCGCGCCAAGACTGCCATCGCGCGCAATCGTCAGGACCGACACGTTGGACGGGTATTCTTCGGTCTTCACGTGATTGGCGACGACAAGGAAGCGGTTCGTCGGATCCGGCGCGAGATGTACCGGGTTGCGTCCGTTAGTTGTCGTCTTGTTCACGAACTGCAGACCGCCGGTGCGCTTGTCGATCCGGAACGCCGATACGTCGGTCATATCGCCGTGTACCGCATATAGCATCCGGCCGGTGCGATCGAAGGCGAGGAACGCGGGGTTCTCGCACTCGAACAGCTGTTGCTGCGTCCATGATCCTTTCGCATCGATCGCAAAGACAGTCAGGCCATTGCCGCGAGCATTTCTGGCCCGGGTCGTGCGACACCCGACATAGGCATGCCGGATCGGCTTTCCGGTCGAACCCCCTGTCGGGAGCTGATCGCCTGCTGCTGGTGTTGCCATGCCGACCATCGCTGCTGCTCCAACCATCGTTATTGCGCCACGACGGGAGACAAGGTCATCGATGCCAATCGGATTCTCCACAACACTCACTCTCAGCTTTTGTATTTTATAGCAACAATAAGCACGATGGTAACGCTGGCGTCAATCGCCTATGCGCTACATTACAAAACACTGGGTCGCTCCGCCCCCCTGCGTTCGCACGGTCGCCAGCGGGATCAGCCCTTCGGGAACGAGGAAAACACGATGGCCAAGGCCGCTGCGATTGACACACACCGCGCTTTGGCACGCGAGATCGTGCGTCGGTTGCGCGACGTCGATCAGGCGATAGGCTCGCCCGTCAGCGAGCTTGGTCTCTCGGAGACGTTGGGGGTTTCGAGATCTCCCGTACGGGGTGCAATCCAGATCCTCGAGGCGGAAGGGATCGTTACGCGCGGCAGCAACAAACGTCTGACGCTGGTACGCCTGCCGAGCACCGACGAAGAGTCCGTCGCGAATGACGAGGAGAGCGGCGCTGCCGATCAGCTCTACTGGCAGATCGCGCGGGACCGGCTGAACGATGGCTTGGGTGCCCACGTGCTCGAAATGGAACTGTTGCGCCGATACGACGTCGGACGAAGCCTGCTTCGGCGTGCGATGCGTCAGATCATCGTGGAAGGCTGGGCAGAACAGCTGCCGACCGGAGGATGGCGATTCCTCTCGCTAATCGACGGGCCACAAAGCTACGACGAGTCCTATCGGTTCCGACGCGCGATCGAGCCGGCCGCGTTGCTGGAGCCTGACTTTCTATTGCCTCCAGCGATCGCCAACCGCCTGCGTCGTGAACAGGACGAGTTGCTGGCCACGGTCGGCAGCGCCAGCCCGCGACAGGTGTTCGAGTATAATTCCGGTTTTCACCTCTCGCTGATGCAGGCCTCCAACAACCGCTTCTTTGCCGACGCAGCACTGCGGATCACGCGACTTCGGCGGGTGGTTGGTTATGTAATCGCGCTCGACCACAGTCGAACCGCGTATCAGTCCGAAGAGCACCTCGCGATCCTGTCGCGTATCGAGGATGGTGATCGCGTCGCTGCCGCGCGCCTGATGGTGCGCCACCTGCGTGCCGGGCAGAAGTCGAAGGCAGCCCTGCTGTCGAACCAGACACTTACGATCACCGGGCCGACGCCCGTCGTCGGGGAGCAACAGCGATGATCGGCACATCTGATCTACGGGGCATGTTCGCCCTCACCGGCAAACTTCGCTTCTCCATCAACTGCGGCAATCCGATACTGGCCGGTCGCCGCGACGATGGCGCTTTATTCGGCGTATCCGTCGACCTGGCAAACGAACTGGCGGGAGAGCTCGACCTGCCGGCCGAACTGGTCGGCTATGATGCGGCGGGCAAGGCGGTTGCGGGAATGTTGGCGGGAGATGTCGATGTCGGCTTCTTCGCGCATGATCCTATCCGGGCAGAGCATATTTCGCAGACCGCGCCCTATGTCCTGATCGAAGGCTGCTACCTCGTGCCTGACGCATCGCCTATCATGAATGGTGGCGAAGTCGATCGGGCGGGGACGCGTGTCGCTGTCGGGCTGGGCAGCGCGTACGACTTGTTCCTGACACGCACGCTGCAGGCTGCGGAGATCGTCCGTGCGCCGACGTCTCCCGCGGTGGTTGCAACCTTCCTGGAACAACGTCTCGACGTGGCGGCAGGGGTGCGTCAACAACTCGCGGCCGACGCCGCGGTCGCCGGCGGGCTACGCCTGCTGCCCGGCCGGTTCATGGTGATCGAACAGGCGATGGCCGTCCGCAAGGATCGTGGTTCGGCCGCTGCCGATTACCTCGAAGCCTTCGTTGCGCGAATGAAGACAACCGGCTTCGTCGCATCGGCTCTAGCGCGGCACGGTATCGAGGGCGCGTCGGTCGCGCCCTGATCGCCGATACGACCTTTAGTCCGCCCCGCCAGTCACGCTACGCGCAAGAATATTGGCGATCATTCCGCCTGCACGAAGAAGGTCCGCTTCCGCGTTAGTCTCAATCGCCGCGACCGCAGTGCCATGCTCAACATCGCCGTTGACCCTCAGGAGCCGTACGGGGACCGCGATACGCGGCGCCCAAGCGTCAGGCGACCAATCGATTTCCAGGCGATCACCTGGCTGCAGCGCCATCGAACCGGGCCGCCAGCCGTCCGGCAGATGCAGTGGCAATATGCCCATGCCGATCAGGTTCGAACGGTGGATGCGTTCATAGCTATTGGCGAAAAGCACGCGGGCGCCAAGCAGCTGAACGCCTTTGGCGGCCCAGTCGCGCGACGAGCCGGTACCGTAGCGTTCGCCAGCGACGACTGTCACGGCATTACCAGCAGCTTTGTGCGCCTGTGCCGCCCGCCATACGGGCAGTCGGGCACCGGTCGCTGCGAGCACGCTCATTCCAGCACGCAGGTCGTCGCCCAGGAGATTGACGACGTTCCGGTTCGTGTAAAGGCCCCGGAGCATCACCTCCCAATTGCCGCGCCGCGACGAATAAACATTAAGGTCGGCGGGATTCTCACCGTGCTCGATCAGCCATTGCCCGGCATCGCTGCCGGCCGGGATGGCGCCTGCAGGCGAGATGTGATCGGTCGTGACATCATCGCCCACCACCATCACGGGGTGCATCGTAAGCGTCGTCTCTTGGGTACGCGGCGCTGCGAACGCCACAAAGGGTGGCGCTCGCAGATACGTCGATGCAGGATCCCAGGGGAACAAGGCGGTATCCGGTGCGGACAGATCCTGCCACATCTGGGATGCCTCGGCATCGCCGTAGGCTATCTCGATGTCAGCTTCGTTCCATGCTTCCCGAGTTACCGCCTCGATTTCAGCGGGGCTCGGCCAAAGATCTCGCAGGAAAACATCTGCACCTTCGGCGTCTTGTGCGATCACGTCGGTGGCGATGTCTATCGACGCCCGCCCCGCGAGCGCAAAAGCCACGACCAGCGGCGGTGAGGAAAGAAGCGCGTTATCGACTTGGGTATGAACCCGACCGGGGAAGTTGCGGTTGCCCGAAAGCACCGCGATCGGGCGAAGCCCCTGATCGGTGATTGCAAGGCTGATAGGATCGGACAACGGGCCGGAGTTGCCAATACAAGTGGCACAACCATAACCCGCGATCCCGAACCCTAGCTCCTCCAGCGGCTCCATCAGGCCGACCCGCCTCAACCTGCGTTCGGTCGCCGGCGATCCCGGCGTGAGCGAGGTCTTTACCCAGTTCGCCACCGTCATCCCTCTCGCCCGGGCGTTTCGCGCAAGCAGGCCGGCAGCGACGAGCAGTGCTGGATCGGTGGTATTGGTGCATGAGGTTATCGCCGCGATTGCCAGCGCGTCGGTGGGCAGTGCACCACCGCGAACGCCGTCGAGTGCTGGCGCAAGTGCGGCCGGTACATCTGCAGTGGCAATCAGGTCCTGCGGCCGCTTCGGCCCGGCAAGCGACGGCCGTAAGCTACCGAGATCGACGTCGAGTATCCGCGTGTAGCGCGGCTCGGCAGCAGGGTCGAACCAAAGACCCTGCGCCTTCGTCTGCGCCTCGACCAGCGCCACATGAGCTTCGTCGCGTCCGGTCAGCCGCAGATAGTCGAGCGTATGTGCGTCAACGGGGAAGAAGCCCGTCGTGGCCCCGTACTCCGGGGCCATGTTGGCGACCACCGATCGCTGGCCGACGGTCAGGGTCGCCACTCCGGGGCCGAAATATTCGACGAATTCACCTGCGACCTTCATCTCGCGCAGCTTATGGGTGACGTAGAGCGCGAGGTCGGTTGCCAGCACCCCTTCGGTCAGCAGGCCGTGCAGCCGCACGCCGACCACGTCGGGCAGGCGGATCGACACCGGTACGCCGAACATCACGCCCTCCGCTTCGATGCCACCAACCCCCCAAGCAAGCACGCCCATGGCGTTGACCATCGGCGTATGACTGTCGGTCCCCACCAATGCGTCGGGGAAACAGCGCTGAGAACCGTCCGCGAGCACCTCTACTGCGGTGACGGTAGCGAGCCGCTCCATATTGATCGTATGCATTATCCCTGAGCCCGGGGGGAACACCCGAAAGCCGGTTACCGTCTGCGACGCCCATTTCATGAAGCGATAGCGCTCGGCATTGCGTTCCACTTCACGGGTCATGTTCCGGAACAACGCATCCGGTCTGCCGAACACGTCGACCGCAACCGAATGGTCAGTCGAAGTCGCAACGGGCAGCACCGGATTCAGCCGCGCCGGATCGACTCCAGCGCCTGCAATCACATCGCGCATCGCTGCGATATCGGTAAGCGCAGGCCCGCAGGTCGTGTCGTGCATGAGTATCCGGTTCGGAAGGAACTGGATCTCGTCCTCACTTCGGCCTGTCTCCAACCACGCAACGAAGCGCGCGACGGTGGTCGCCGCCTCTGCTTCTGGCAGAGTCCGTAAGGCGTTTTCGATCAGGATTCGATGCACAACCGGCATACGGGTAAGGGCAGGTCCGACGGCTTCAAGAACGTCAATGCATCCGATCGGAGCGTCTGCGTTCAGTGCGGTAAGTATGATCACAGCGTTTCCCCTCAGCGCGCGTTACGTGGCGCGGCAGCAGAAGCAGATTGTTGACGGCGGGTCAGCGGGGCCAGCAGGGTCATGACGAACGACACCAGCGTGAGGCCGCCAAGGAACATGATGCCACCCAGCGGTGACCCGTAGGACTTGGCGACAAGGCCGATCATATACGGTCCCGCGAAGCCGCCAAGGTTGCCGATCGAATTGATCGCAGCAATCGATACGGCCGACGACCGGCGTGAGAGGAACAGTCCGGGCAAGGTCCAGAACGGCGCCTTGAAGGCATAGAAGCCGGTCAGCGCGACAGCGAGCAGCAGGACAGATGCGATTATGCCCGTGACCATCGCCACGCCCGCAAGCGCGACGCCCGAAATCAACAAGGGCCAAGCGGCGTGATTGCGGCGTTCGCCGGTCTTGTCGGAGTGGCGTGACCAAAGGATCATGCCGGCGGTTGCGATCAGGTACGGCAGCACTGCCAGCAAACCGATTTCGAAGTTGCTTATCGCTCCTCCGGATTTCTTCAGGATTTGCGGTAGCCAATACCCGACGCCCAGGCTGCCGGCCTGATAGACGAAGTAGATGAGAGCGAGGAACAACACCTTTGGATTGCTGATGGCCTGCCACGTGCTCAACTGCTCGGCCTGCTCGCTCGCGGCACTCTCTTCGGCTATTTCGCCCTCGAGCCAATCGCGCTCCTGTGGCGTCAGCCATTTGGCATTGGCGGGCCGGTCGACCAGCAGCTTGTAGGTCAAGATCCCGCCGATGACCGCCGGCGCGCCCTCGATCAGGAACATCCAGCGCCATCCGGTCAGACCCAAACCGCTGATGTTATCCATAATGAACGTGCTGAGCGGAGCCCCGATAACGTACGACACGGGTATGGCGGCGGTAAAGAGCGCCAGCACCGTCGCCTGCTCCTTTGCCCTGAACCACGCCGTAAAATAGATGATGATCGCAGGGAAGTAGCCGGCTTCCGCGACGCCGAGTAGGAAGCGGGCGATGTAGAGCTGCCAATCCGTTTGGACGAAGGCCGTGCCCATCGAGACGATGCCCCACGTGATGAGGATGCGCGCGATCCAGATCCGAGCGCCGTACCGTGCCATCGCAAGGTTGCTCGGCACCTCGAACAGGAAATAGCCGATAAAGAAGATACCTGCCGCGAAGCCGAACGCTTCGGTGGTCAGCCCCAGCTCGGCGTTCATCTGAAGCGCAGCGTAGCCAATGTTGGCGCGGTCGATGTAGGCGACGATGTACAGCAGGAAGCACAACGGCACGATGCGCTTGGTCACCTTGGATACGGTTGCACGCTCGTCGATGATCATTGCGGCCATTGCGACTCCTCTCCTGCTATTGCAGATCATCTACATTTTATGATCATATTATGCAATTAGGGCAGTGCCGAAATGAGGAGGGGAAAGGTCGTCAATGACCAAAGCATACGTCGCCACGGCGAATTGCGGACCGGCATGGAGCGTCGCGCCCTCGGTAATGATGGCCGGTGTCCCGTGAACCGCAGGGGCAACGTCGCGCGGCGTCACGTCGTTGCCGCTCTTCCCCCACATCGTTGCCGCACGCCGGAGTTTGCGTTCGCAACGTATCGACCTCATCCATTTGATGGCCTTGTCCTGCCGTTGGCAGGACTTGCTGGCGTCGCCGATCGCCAATGCTGGAAAATGCATGCCAAGCCGAGTGTGATAGCCGTCTTCGTCAGGCACGGACCCGATACCATAGAGCCGGCCTTACCCTTTGTGGCGATATTGCTTCCCTTCCAGCAAACAATCCGCTGCGGCTTTTGGTCAGTGGAGAGCGGAGCCATGCTATTTAGCGATCGCGCTGGTAGCGTCTGCGCTACGCAAATTCGCGATCACACAGGCTTTGGGGAACGCAGCCCACTCTGTGCCAATCAGCCACTCAAGGCCTTGAGATTAGCTCAGCACGCAAGCCAGGCACGCAGCAAAGCTGCCGTGTCGGTTTTGCGGTCTGGCCGGTCGCAATCGACGAGACGACGGTCTTGCGCCTGCGGCACTTCGATCAGGACTGGGAGACGGAAGGTCTTCTTACTGTCACGGGCTTCGATACGGATCATGCTTGCCTCCTGCGTGTTCGAAGGGGACGATCGCGTCCCCGTGAGCAGCCCGGTGGTTGCCGGTTCGCTGCTATCTTCGATGGCTGAGACGTCGATCAGGCCGGATGTCCGGAGCGGCGCGGCGTCGCAGCGTGTGCGTCCGATATGCCGTTCGCTTCGCTCGTCGTCCAATACCGCAAATCGGCATTCTCGATAGCTTTTGGAGATACCATGGAGCTTCGTCATATCCGATATTTCTTGGCCGTTGCTGAGGAGCGCAATTTTACACGTGCCGCGCGTCGGCTCGGAATCGGCCAGCCCCCTCTCAGTCAGCAGATCCGCGACTTGGAAACCGAACTCCAAGTTACCCTGTTCCATCGGCTGCCGCATGGAGCAGAACTTACCGCGGCCGGCGAGGCGTTCCGGGATAGCGTCATCGCAATTCCCGCACAGACGGTTGCCGCCGTTGCCGCAGCGCGACGCGCTGCCCGTGGCGAAACCGGGTCGGTACGTGTCGGTTTTACGGGTTCAGCAGCGTTCAATCCACGCGTTCCGGCCGTTATCCGTGCATTCCGCCGCCTACATCCAGACGTCGATCTCAGCCTTCGTGAAGACAATTCCAATGGACTTGTCGGTGCTCTGACCGAAGGGCGGATCGACGTCGCGTTCCTTCGTCCCGACGCCATCGATGGCGAAGGATTGCAACTTCATCAGATGGAGTGCGAGGCGCTGTTGGCAGCACTATCAAGCAGCCGGATGGCCCATGACGATCCGATCGCTCTGAACGAGCTGCGCCATGATCCGTTTCTGCTGATACCACGGCATTTGGGGCCGTCGATGTACGACACGACGATGCAAGCATGCAAAAATGTCGGCTTCGAACCGGTCCTTGGTCAGTCGGCTCCGCAAATCGCGTCGATACTGGCGCTGGTCTCCGCCGAAATGGGGGTCGCGCTCGTTCCGGCCTCAATGCGCGATGTCGCGATGCGCGGTGTGACCTACCACGACCTGATAGGATCGGCACCATCGACCATTCTTGCGATCGCGCACCGAAAAGGAGACAGATCTCCAACCGTTGCGGCATTTGTAGCCCAGGCAAGGTTCGAAACACTGTAGGTTGTACCAATGCACTCATACGCCGGCTTACGCGTCGCTGGCTGCCAGTCCGGCTGTTGAAAAACGTTACAGACCCAAGGGTGACGTGATCCCCGTTTTTTCCTGCAGTTGGAGCTAGAGTCTGACCCCGAAGAAGGGACGGACAGATGAAGCGGAGACAGTTTTCGGGAGAGCAGATCATCGGCATCCTTAAGGAAGCCGAAGCAGACGCGGTGGTGACGGATCTGTGCCGACGACACGTGATGTTGAGCGCGACCTATTACGCGTGGAAAGCGAACTCTGGCGTTTGGAGGTGTGGATCAGCGTCGAAGCGGCACCCCAGCTGTGATCGGCGCAACTATTTTTTACGACTGCAAATAAGTAAGCTGATGGGTACCGGTCGGTGCCGATCGGACGACGATGGAATTTCGGGAATGCTAGAGTGGCCAGAATGGCTCGGACTTAGGTGAGCCAGGGGCCCCCTGACCTACTCAGCGCGGCACCTACAAAGTCGATTGGCCGGTTTGCCCGGTGCTTTTTGGATATGCCTTTCAAGGACCGGCCCTCAGCTGGTGTTTTATACACGTCCTGGCAGCGTAAAAAGGACCGGGCGAACAAGTACCACGTATAAAAGACTAGGGCATGTTATCCGAGCTTATCTCGCGCTTCTACTCCCGAGCAGGATGCGTCCCGCGCTAAGAACGCTTTCGACGCGTTTGCGCGCGAGCACGGGCTTAGGATCGCCACACGCTATGTAGAGAAGGCTGGGCGAACGCTTATCCCAGCTTTTTGCCGTCGATATTCCATAACCAGCGTAAACGAACGAGCACGCCCCTCAACAGCGCTTCCAGCAATTTGGCAGACGGACCACTGAACAGCCCCAAGGACATGGATCATCCCAGGGGACCGAGGCGACAAGGAGAGGAAGGGGGAAGGAGATGGGTGTTCGGAAAAGATTCCGGATGCTCAGAAACGAAGGGTGATTTCCCATGATCCAGTCCGTGAAACTCTCAAAGCTCCGCCTTTCCGCCAGCAACGTCCGCACCGCGCCTGATGAATCGCTGCAGATCGAGCCGTTCGCAGCCGACCTCGAAGCCCGCGGCGTCCTCCAGAACCTGCTCGTTACGCCGGTCTCCCGGCCACGCGGGACGTTCGAGGTATTCGATGGCGGCCGGCGCTGGCGTGCGCTCAACATGCTGGTCGCTCGCGGCGTCATCAATCCCGACGAGTATGACGTGCCGGTGCGTGTCCTGAAGGGTGACGATGCCGAACTGACCGAAACCTCGCTCGCGGTCAGCTTCCATCACATGAAGCTCAGCCCGGCCGAGGAATGCCGCGCCTTCCAGCATTTCCTGAACGGCAGCACCGATATC
>Ga0265798_10006102_pt1 | contig 15926 bp, 11 predicted proteins | sample P3T30metagenome_FD_192430 | JGI IMG/M metagenome (GOLD analysis project Ga0265798, IMG submission 192430) | Plant litter microbial communities from East Loma Ridge, Irvine, California - P3 T30 | ecosystem: Environmental > Terrestrial > Plant litter > Unclassified | place: USA: California... | reverse complement strand
TGGTGGGCGGCACGCTCGATTCCGACCTGCCGGTGCGCATCCAGCAATGGTTGTTCAACAAGACGCCGTTCACCGGCAGCGGCGTGATCGCCGACATTCCGGCCCAGCACCGCCTGGGCACGGGCAATCCGACCTTCCGTGGCAATACCGCCATTGCCGAAGGGCAGGCCAGCCGCACGGCGATCCTGAACCAGCCGACGGGCGTCCTGGTGCAGGAGTTGCCGTTCTCGCTGCAGCTCAAGAAATTCCATATCGAGTTCTATTCGACGGGCATGCCGAAACTGTTTGCCAGCGACGTGGTTGTGCGCGACCTGGAAAACGGCCACACGTTCGAATCGACCATCAAGGTCAATCACCCGCTGATCTACAAAGGCATCGCCGTCTACCAGTCGAGCTTTGACGATGGCGGCAGCAAACTGCGGCTGACGGGATACCCGATGAACGGCGCCGCCAGCGCCAGTTTCCCGATCGAAGGCGAAGTCAACGGCGCCACCGAACTCAAAATCGGCGGCGAGACCTATGCGGTCGAGTGGTCGGGTTTCCGCCCGTTCAACGTCGAAAACATCAGCCAGGGCAATGACGTGCGCGCGGTGAGCAAGGGCAAAACGTTCAACGAGCAGTTCGCCGCCACGCTGGGCAAGGCCTCGGGCGCGGCTGCCAATACGGACGCGACGAAAGACCTCAAGAACGTCGGCCCCAGCGTGCAATACAAACTGCGCGACGCCAGCGGCCAGGCGCGCGAATTCATGAACTACATGCAGCCGATGACGCTCGATGGCGCCCAGGTCTATCTGGCCGGCGTGCGCGCGAACCCGTCGGAAAGCTTCAGCTTCCTGCGTATTCCCGTGGACGAGCGCTACGGCGTGGGCGACTGGATGCGCCTGCGCGCGGCGCTGGCCGATCCCGAAGCACGCGCCGTGGCAGCGCGCCGCTATGCCGCGCGGGCGCTGGGCGGCAACCAGGGCAGCGCGCTGGCTGGCCAGTTGCAGGAGTCGGCTGCGCGCACGCTCGGCATCTTTGCCGGCGGCGACGGTCGCGGCGGCTTCGTTGGCGTGGCCCAGTTCCTGGAAAAGATTCCGCAGGCCGAGCAGGAGAAAGCAGCCGGTATCTTCATGAAGATGCTCAACGGCACCCTGTGGGAGCTGTGGCAAGTGGCGCGCGAAAAACACGGCGACGCCGCGGCCGCGCCAACCGACGCCAATGGCCGCTTCCTGCAACTGGCCACCAATGCGTTGTCGGACAGTTATCTGTACGGCGCACCGGTGTATCTGCAGCTCGACGATTTCACCGAAGTGAAGGCCTCGGTGCTGCAATTGACGCGCTCGCCGGGCAAGAACGTGGTCTACTTCGGCTGTGTCCTGCTGGTGCTGGGCGTGTTCGCGATGTTCTACATTCGCGAGCGGCGCGTCTGGATCTGGGTGCGTGATGTGCCCGGTAACCCGGAGGCTGGCGCCGAGGCGCTGATGGCGATGAGCACGCAACGCAAGACGCTCGATTTCGAGCGTGAGTACGAAGACTTGTCTGTAAAGCTGCCACAACCGGCGTAAGCTGCGCGGGCCTGGAGAAAACAATGGAACTGTCACAACCCAAGACTGGCGCCCCGGCGCGTTCGACCGATCAATACCAGGAAGCGCCGGGCTATTTCCGCCGCCTGGGCCCGGCCGACTGGCTGTACGCGCTCGCCCTGTGCGCTGCGGCGCTGTTCGCGCTGAACCGGTATGGCCACTTCATGGACATCTATGAAGAGGTCATCCTGGTGTGCACGGCGCCCGTGTTCGCAGTACTGGGCTGGTACTGGAAACCGATGCGCTGGCTGCTGCCGCTGGTTGCCGTGCTGTCGCTGGGCGCAATCGCGCTGTACGACGGCAATCTTGCCGCTGCCGAGCAAAAATTCTTCCTGAAGTACATGCTGTCGAGCCAGTCGGCCATCCTGTGGATGAGCGCGCTGTTCGTGTTCTCGACCGTGTTCTACTGGGTTGGCCTGTTAAGCCGCGGCAAGTTCGGCGGCGGCGTGGGCGCGGCGCTGTGCTGGGCCGCAGTCGTGATCGGCGCGGTCGGCATGATGGTGCGCTGGTACGAGTCGTACCTGATCGGTCCGGACGTCGGCCACATCCCGGTGTCGAACCTGTACGAAGTGTTCATCCTGTTTGCCCTCATCACCGCGCTGTTCCACCTGTATTACGAAGAACACTATGCCACGCGCCAGCTGGGCCCGTTCGTGATGCTGATCATTGGCGCTGCCGTCGGCTTCCTGCTGTGGTACACGGTCTCGCGCGACGCCGCCCAGATCCAGCCGCTCGTGCCGGCGCTGCAGAGCTGGTGGATGAAAATCCACGTGCCGGCCAACTTCATCGGCTACGGCACCTTTGCGCTGGCCGCGATGGTCGCGTCGGCCTACCTGCTCAAGTCGCACGGCATGCTGGTCGACCGCCTGCCTTCGCTCGAGGTGCTGGACGACGTGATGTACAAGTCGATTTCGGTCGGTTTCGCGTTCTTCACCGTCGCCACCATCCTCGGCGCGCTGTGGGCCGCTGAAGCATGGGGCGGCTACTGGTCGTGGGATCCGAAAGAGACGTGGGCGCTGATCGTGTGGCTCAATTACGCGGCGTGGCTGCACATGCGCCTGATGACGGGCCTGCGCGGCCGTGTCGCGGCCTGGTGGGCAGTGGTCGGCTTGCTGGTGACCACGTTCGCCTTCCTGGGCGTGAACATGTTCCTGTCGGGTCTGCACTCGTACGGCGAGCTGTAAAGACGGGCGGGCGCTGACCCGATAGTGTTGGCCGCCTAACGCAAGCTTAAGGGAACTTCGTGTAATGTGAAGCTTCCCAAGCTCGCGAGGCCAGCCATGCTCTTCAAACGCAATCCCAACGGACTCGATCTTCCGTACCCTTCCGAAATCACGCCGCAAGAGATCTATACCGGCCGGCGTGAATTCATCACCCGCATGGCCGCCACGGCCGCCGTCGGCAGCGGCGTCTGGGAGATGGCCAACCGCGAAGCCTTTGCACAAACCGCCGGCCAGAAGCTCGCGGCGCGCGCCAATGTGGCGCTGTCGACCGACGAAAAGCAGACCCCGTTCAAGGACGCTGCCGGCTACAACAATTTCTACGAGTTTGGCCTCGACAAGGGCGATCCGGCCGAGAACGCGCACACGCTGCGCACCCGGCCCTGGACCGTGCGCATCGAGGGCGAGGTCAAGAAGCCGCTCACGCTCGACATCGACAGCCTGCTGAAACTCGCGCCGCTCGAAGAACGCGTGTACCGCCTGCGCTGCGTCGAAGGCTGGTCGATGGTGATTCCATGGGTCGGTTATTCGCTGTCGAATCTGCTCAAGCAGGTCGAACCGACCGGCAACGCCAAGTTCGTCGAATTCACGACGCTGGCCGACGCCAAGCAGATGCCGGGCCTGCGTAGCGGCGTGCTGGATTGGCCATACGTCGAGGGCTTGCGCATCGACGAAGCCATGCACCCGCTGACGATGCTCACGATGGGCATGTACGGCCAGGTGCTGCCGAACCAGAACGGCGCGCCGGTGCGCCTCGTCGTGCCATGGAAGTACGGTTTCAAGTCGGCCAAGTCGCTGGTGCGCATTCGCCTGCTCTCACGCCAGCCCAAGACCGCCTGGAACGACATGGCGCCGCGCGAATACGGCTTCTTCTCGAACGTGAATCCGAACGTGGACCACCCGCGCTGGTCGCAGGCCAGCGAGCGCCGCATCGGTGAATCGGGCCTGTTCGCACCGAAACGCAAGACCCTGATGTTCAATGGCTACGACCAGGTGTCGTCGCTGTATACCGGCCTGGATCTGAAGCGTTATTTCTGATGGCAGGGTTGAACAGCAAACAGGTCGGGTGGGTCAAGGCGCTGGTGTTCGTATTGGCGTTGATCCCCTTCGCGCGCCTGGTGTGGGGCACCGCCAGCGGCAGCTTTTCGGATCCGCTGGCGGCGATCACCAAGGGCAGCGGCGAATGGGCGCTGTACTTCCTGTGCATCACGCTGGCAGTGACTCCGCTGCGGCGCCTGACTGGCTGGAACTGGCTTGTCAAGCTGCGCCGGATGATCGGCCTGTTCATGTTTTTCTATGCACTCGTGCACTTCACCGCATTCCTGTGGTTCGATCACTTCTTCGATGTGCCGGCGATGCTGGCCGATGTCATCAAGCGGCCGTTCATCCTGGTGGGTTTTATCGCCTTCGTGCTGCTCATTCCGCTGGCGGCAACCTCGACCAATGCGATGATCAAGCGCCTGGGCGGCAAGCGCTGGCAGTGGCTGCACCGCCTGATCTACGTGATCGCGCCGCTGTCGATCCTGCACTTCTGGTGGATGAAGGAGGGCAAGAACGATTTCGCAAGACCGATCATCTTTGGCCTCGTCGTGGCACTGCTTCTCGGTGCGCGCCTCGTCTGGAGTCGCACCAAGGCCGCTACCATGCGCACCGAGCGTACCTGACGCCTTGCGCGCTCAGAGCGGGAGCGCGACCGTCGGATCACCCAGAATCACGGTACTCTGGATATCGCGCACCACCAAGAGACGGTGCAGCATCTGGTAATGCCTGGTCTTGCGCAGGAAGCGCTCATAATCCATGTACAGTCCCCCCAGTTGCGCCGACAGCGGCGCCAGCGATAAGCCAATCGGCACTGGCTGGAACAGCTCGTCGTACAGTGCGCTGATCAAAGGATCCGTTGTGAACTGGCCGGTTTCGCGTTGCTGCAGCGTCCAGTTGAAGGTGGGTTCTACGTGCCCGATAAAGGCACGCAGTGGACGCCGGGCGCCCAGCAGCGCCTGAGGCAGTGGCGCCACGCGCGCACCACAGCGCGCGACGCCCTGCAATAGCTGGTCGACGGGCGAATCCCGTTCGAGCAGGCCATCGAACAGGCTTCAGGCGTCGCTGCCGGCGCCGCAGCAGGCATGCGCATACCAAATGGCGCCGTCGGGCTGCCAGTTGCTCAGCAGCGCTGCCGGGCGGACCAGACCGTAATCGCTGTCGACCAGCAAGCCCAACTGCGCCGCCATCGTCCCCACATCGTTCAGCGGTCCGGTCATGCCGTGGCTGGTCGTAACGATGAAACCGGGGCGGCGCTCGGCTAATTCGCGCGCCAGGCGGGTTGCGCTGCCCTCACCGGCACTGCCATCGAGGAAGCAGGTGCCGTTGCCGATCTCGTCGTCGGCGCGCAGTTTCTGGACCAATGGCACGGCAATGGACTGGCGCATCAGGCTGGTAATGTCGTCAATGCCGTGGTCGGCCGACCAGACAAGGGCTGCATGCCGGTCGGCGCTGGTGTCACCCCAGTCATCCAGTAGGGCGTTGACGTAGTTGACAAGCTGGTCACCTTCGAGGCTTAGGCGGCCCACGCAGCGGCTACCTTGCAGCGCGTATTGTGCCTCCCAGGGGATGGTGTCGGGTCCCGCATGGATCAGCAGATAGCGCGGCACCGCGCGCTCCCCCACGCCGTAGAGCGACTGGTTGACAGGCAGGTCGACCGCGCCACGGCGCAGAAAGCCAATGTGTCCATCTTCAGGGACATGGCGCAGTACGGGGGCAGGCCCGCCATCTGTCCCACGGCGCTGCACGAGCTCGCGGATTGGTTCGGGCGCGTCGATCGCCGTCATCGATTGTTCGGGCGTGAGCGCGGGGTTAAATGGCAGTACCAGGCCCCAACCGACACGTTCGTCATGCCAGTCGCGTGGATCGGCCTTCGGAAGCGAGCGCAGATAGGGGAGGATGGCCGGCGGCGCATGCTGCATGGTCCAGGTGTGCCACTTGCCAGCCAGTGCACTGAGCTGGCTCGCGTTGCCATCAAACGCGTTGATTTGCAGTTGTGATGGACGAACTTGCTGTTGCATGGGGGGCTCCTGACGCTTGATTTAGGATCGTTTCGATCCTGGCGATACGTCGGTCGATATCCTCGACGACAGAAGGAATGTCTGCCAAAAGCTTGCGCTCCTCGTTCAATTGCAAACGTTGATCTTCGAGCAACATTCTTGTCGCTGCGGACAGATGACGCGGCCTGTGGCCGCGTTTCGCCCCGTTCGAATGTGCTTGTGCCTGCAGTGTTGCCGCATGCGGCGCGCTACCTTTGATCATCAGCTTGAAGTCGTAGACGGCGTGCATGACAGGCAGCGTCCACTCGGGCAGTGTGCTGTCTTGCCCGCTGAGCTGGCGAATCGGGAGCAGGGCGCTGGCCCAGTGGACGTCGACCAGCCCGCCTGTGGAAGGCGCGTTGGCGATGCGTTTTTTCAGGTCTTCCAGCAGGTTCTGGTAAAACGTGTAGCTGAAGATATCGGCAAAGTTTTCCTGGATGCGTTCGCGCATGCCGAGGGCTGCGGGGATGCCTTGACGTGCAAGGGCCGCAGCCACTGACATTGACAGCGGCCCGCCAGCCTGCGCATCCATCGCGGTTTCACAGCAATTGAGCGTGACCATCCAGATGCTGTTGCCGCTATTGGCACGTGCCATTACTTGCATGCTGTCGATAAGAATGCTTCCAGGTTTGCCGAGCTCCCAGTCCTTATAGGTGGCGACCTGCAACTGAGGATGTGGGTTGGCGCACGCGTGCGAAAAGATATGCAGGATGTGGGGCGCGTAGGCCTTGATGTAGTCGAACAGGAGGTCGCGCGGCTTGAAACCGGCTTGCGGCGGCTCGTGCCCCTCGCGTGCCGGTCCGCTTGGTGGAATCAGGTCAGCCTTGGCCCAGCCGAGCCGCTGTCGGTTGATGGCGTTCTTCAGGAGGCGCTCGCAGGTCAGTACCCGCAGTTCAACCGGCAGTCCGCTCTGGCTCACCGCATGGCACAAGCTCTTCCATTGAGCCTTGCCGGTGATCGGCTTTTCGTGCCCGCTGATGTCGCCACCCGCGCCCAGTACTGCCAGGATGCGCAGTGGCGGATCGAATGGCCATTCGATCCGGGCGTTCTTGCAGCACTGTGAACGGGCGATCGGAAAGTGTTTGTTCATGGATAGGAAGTGCACGTCCGGCGTGTACATGGCTTCCCATGGCCAGCGCTCCAGCTGGGCCATTGGACTCTTGAAGTACAAGTAGATGGGCTCTTCGTGCTCGGTAAAAGGATGCAGTTTTTGCGCCATCCTCGCAGCAATCACTGGGTGTGTTTTCAGAAGGTCCGTCAGCGCAGTGCCGATGTATTGCATGTGCTTATCCCTGTCGACAGCATGGGGCAAGGCCTCGACGAGCCGCTCGACGTCGAGGATGCGTTGCCGGCTGAGTAATTTCGCCTTGTTGTCGTGGTCGTTTGCGATGCCGGGATCGATCAGATGCACCGTGGGCGAGCCCTTGTACATGCTATCCAGCGCGATGACGATGCTCATGTCGCTCTCCTGCGGCGAGCTTGCCCTGCTGCCGCTTTTCGGACTTCACGCGTGACCGCATCGAGCACGAGCTTGCGCGCTTGGGCACGCCCAACGGCGCCGGCTTCGACGGCTTCGGCCAGCGCACCGGCCGTGCTCTCGAGCTTGCGCTGGCTCGACGCCAGCCACGGAATGGCAGGATCGCTAACCTTGCCGTGCAAGCGCTCATCGAGTGTATAGCTTGCCAGTTGCCGGTTGCTGACCGTGTCATTTGCGTGCGCGGCGAGCAGTATTGGATGACAGTACAGCGCCACCGCGGCGGCCGCAGGCGGGTGAGCGTCCTCGCCGAGCAGGAAGCGGTAGGTGGCCTGCAGCGCCTCCCGGCTCCCCGGTACGTTCATGTCATGCACGACGGCCGGCCCGGGCCGATGTTGCGCGACTGCTGTCTGCAGCATGCGCAAGCCTGCAGCCGAACGTTCGGTCGGTGCGGACGTGAAAGCGACGCACCATGCACCGAGATAGTCGAGGAACGCGACCAGACTGGTATGGTCCACGCACGAAGGCTGGCCAGTGTGTTCTTTGCCGGGCGCTGCTGCGAGCAGCAGCATCCCTTCGTCGAGCGATCGCGCGCCATGGCAGATGAAATGCACGAAGTCGACGCTACCCTGGCCCAGTGCGGCTTCCATCCATCCCAGCCAGGGATTGGCCGATTGTGCGCCGGCGGCCACTTTCGCGGCTCCGCGCGGGTCGTAAATCTCGATGTGCACACGGCCCTGGTACTGGCGCTGCAGGTCGCACAGGTAGGGATAGATGGTGCGGTCGCCAAACAAATGAAATCGCGTGCGCTGCGCCAGCTCGGGCGGGACTTCGCGCACGAAGGCGTCGACACGTTCTTGCAAGTCCGGTTCATTCGCCGGGGAACTCAGGCAGACGACCGTATCGATACCGGCGCGTGGAATGCGCGGCGCTAGCGCCTGGCAGGGCAGGCGCAGGATCGGTACACCCAGCTGTGGCTGCAGAAATTCTTCCCAAGGCACGGCGGCCAGGAGGCCGAGCGGTACGGATAGCTGTAGCCACAATGGCTGGCCGGCTGCTGCGTCTTCATCGAGCCAGGCTTTCAAGGCTACGACGACATGCTCCGGAATCGCATAGGTATCGGGCAGGACGCCCTCCAGGGGCCCTCCATGCTCGCGCGGAGCGAACCCCAGTTCGGGCAGCGACGCTGTCAGGAGTGCCACGTCTTCCCCCTTGCTGAGCGTCAGGGTGAACACAGCCAACGGCTTCTCGGTTGGCGTGAAATCCATGTAGATGCGCAGCACGCGCAGGTGATATTCTTGTTGCAGGCGAACCTGTACACGGTCGACTTCGGTCATCTTGTCGCTCCTGCAGCCATTCCTGCCAGCACCAGATTGACCAGCGCCCACTCGGTATAGCGGTTACGCACATCGCCATGGTCGTGAATCCCCTGGGCGCCATCAAGCGCCCGCACATACACCTGCCTGGCAGCGGGCTTGTAGAAGCTGGGGCAGTCGAGAAGCGGCATGACATCGAGTTCGCCGGGCGCCATGTTTTGCGGGCCGGTCGCCCCAAGCGCCGCAAACAGTGTCGACGGTGCGCCCGCTTCCACTTCGGCGATATCGCGGCCGCGCCGCAAGGCCAGTGGATAAAAGCGCGTCAGCGCAGCGTCTTGCGCGCTGAACGTGACATGCAGCGGCACGACGGTCTTGGCGAGTACTTCACGGTAGCCGCCAGGCCGACCGTCCTGCTCGGTGATGCGCGGGGCGAAACAGCGGGCGCTGACCGCCGCCTGCAACAACAGCACCGACGTCACGCGCAGCGGCGCCGGCAGTTCCGCCAGCGCCGCGAGCATGACCTTGGCGCCATATGAGTGACCGGCAAGATGCACGCGAAGGCCATCGACGGCAACGGCCTCGTGCACCAGATGGGCAACGCCCGTGGAGCCGACAGTGCCTGCACGATCTTTCATCAGGAACACAGTCGCCTTGCGGATGATCTCGCGTGGATTGACAAAGCGCAGTACGCCGCCCGCTTCCAACTTGGTCGGCACAGGCTCTTCTGCCAGCGGCAGCCGGCCCGGCGCGCCGGACTGCGTACCAGGTTGCGCACCGGGTTGCGCACCGTTGCCCGCGGCGCTGGTGCCCCATTGTTGTAGCAGCATGGCGAGATCGCCTGCGGACACAGTGCCTTCGCTGTCGCCACCCGTATGCCGGCACAAAACCTGTTCCAGAATCTGTGCCAGCGTCAGCGCGTCGGCACCTTCCAGTGGCCCGAAGCGCGTCGCCAGGGCCTCGAGGCACGCGGCATCCGCAGGCGACAGGTCGCTGGCCAACGCTGCAAGTTCGGGCAGCGCCGGGGCTTCGCCGACTGCCGTCGTATGCCGGGAATCGCTTGGCGAGGCCAGCGAGGGCGGTTCTTCGCCCGGTGCGAGCAGCGCCGTGCTGGGCCAGATCAGGCCGGCTACCAGCGGCCGGTAGCGGCGCGCTTCCAGCCCGGCAGTGATGCGCAGGGCAGCGTATTCGGTGAAGAATTCGGTGTAGTGGCGCACAGCTTCGTCGAACACATTGTTCCAGCCGTGCGAGTAGATGTGCAGATCGGTGAAGCCGCCACTGGCCGCATCAGCCAGGAGCGCAGCGCGCGTGAGTGGAGATGTGCAAAGCCCCTGCTTGTCGAATGATAAAAGATACAAGGGGAAATCGGGCAAGCCGCCCCTTTTGATCATGAGTAACGGACCTGCCGCGGCGTCCTCAGCCATATGGCCTCCCGATGCGTAGTGCTTGATTTATCAGCACCAGTCTACGCCGGGAGCATAAGGGGGAGATTGAATCGCACTGACGTTTGCGCTGCGTCAAACCCCCGCAACGCCAGCATCAAGACAACGCAAGACTTCGCTTACTTATTTGATGAGCGTTTCGAGCGCGAAGGTCTCGCTTGGCGTTTCGCGGCGCCGCACCAGGTGGATGGTGTCACCATCGACGATCACTTCGGCTGCGCGGCCGCGGGTGTTGTAGTTCGACGCCATCGTCATGCCGTAGGCGCCGGCCGTCATCATGGCCAGCAGGTCGCCCGGTTCCAGTGCCAGCTCGCGCTCGCGCGCCAGCCAGTCACCGGATTCGCAAATCGGTCCCACGACATCCCACATCAGTGCTTCGCTCTCGCGCTGCGTCACTGTCTGCAGGCCCATCCAGGCCCCGTACAGCGTCGGACGCATCATGTCGTTCATCGCGGCGTCGACGATGCAGAAGTTCTTTTCGGCGCCCGGTTTGAGGTATTCCACGCGCGTGAGCAGCACGCCAGCTTCGGCAACGATCGAGCGGCCCGGCTCGAAGATCACCTTGAGCGGCTGGCCGTCGTACTTTGCTGAGCGCCAGGCGTCGATGCGCGCGAACAGGCGGGCAAGGTAATCGCCCACCGGCACTGGCGGCGCGTCGCCGGCCACGCCGTAGTCGACACCAATGCCGCCGCCGATGTCCAGATGGTGCAGGTGGATGCCTTCGGCGTGCAGCGTGTCGATCAGGTCGATCAGCTTGTCGAGGGCCTCGAGCAGCGGCGCGTCGTCCAGCAGCTGTGAGCCGATATGGCAGTCGATGCCGACCACGTCCAGGTGCGGCAGTGCGGCGGCTGCGCGGTAGGTGTCGAGCGCTTCGTCGAAGGCGACGCCGAATTTATTGGCCTTCAGGCCGGTGGCGATGTACGGGTGGGTCTTGGCGTCCACGTTCGGGTTCACGCGCAGCGAGACCGGTGCGCGCATGCCGAGTTTGCCGGCCACGGCGTTCAGGCGGTGCAGTTCGGGGATCGATTCCACGTTGAAGCACAGGATGCCTTTTTCCAGTGCCAGCGTCATCTCGGCCTCGGTCTTGCCCACGCCCGAGAAAATGGTCTTGCCAGGGTCGCCGCCGGCAGCGATCACGCGCAGCAGTTCGCCGCCCGAGACGATGTCGAAGCCCGCACCCTGGCGCGCCAGGAGGTCGAGCACGGCGAGGTTCGAGTTGGCCTTCATTGCATAGCAGACCAGCGCGTCGCGGCCGGCGCAGGCATCCTGGTAGGCGTTGAAGTTCTCGAGCAGCGTGGCCTTGGAATAGACGTAGGTCGGCGTGCCGAATTCGTCGGCGATGGCGGACAGGGAAGCGCCTTCGGCGTGCAGCACGCCGTCCTGGTACAAGAAGTGGGGCATAAGGTAAAAGCGAAGGTGGAAGCGGACGGTTAGCGGTATGGCGCCGGGGTGGACGCGTTGTTCGACGGGACGGGCTGGGCTGGCTGGTCGACGACGACCGGCGCGGGCCTGGCGGGTGGGTTGGGCATGTACAGCGGGCCGGTCTGGCCGCAGCCGGCGAGGGCAGAAGCGAGCAGCGCAGCGCCGAAAGGAAGCGCGAGGGAGGACTTCACGATTAGAATCAAGGTTTGATTAGCAGATTTGGAGTGTAGCATGACCGAAACCGAATTTTTGGACCTGGCCGACCTGACCCTGAAACGGATCGAAACGGCCTTCGATCGCCTGAACGACGAGGACATCGTCGACGTCGAGTGCAAGCGCAGCGGCAACGTGCTCGAAATCGAGTTCATCGACAACGGCACCAAGATCATCATCAACAGCCAGGCCCCGCTGCAAGAGATGTGGCTGGCCGCGCGCTCGGGTGGCTACCACTACAAGCGCGTGGGTGACGAGTGGCGCAACACGCGCGACGACAGCGAGTTCTTTGCGGCGCTTGGGCGCTATGCGAGCGAGCAGGGCGGAGCGCCAGTCAACCTGGTGTAACGCGATCTCGCACTAAAAACAAAGGCGGCCATTGGCCGCCTTTGTCGTTTCATGCCCGGGTGATCAGAACAACTCGTTCCTCACCGCGTCGCGCTCCTGCTGTTGCTGCGCCGGCGGCGGCTGGCCGACGTCGAGCGCTTCGACGCCACTGCCCGGCGGCGTCTCGGCGTAATAGTACTCGGACCCGTACTGCACCAGGCCGGCCGGCACCTCGCGTTCGACCATCGGCTGATCCTTCAGCGCCTTTTGCATGTAGCCGATCCAGATCGGCAGGGCCAGGCCGCCACCGGTCTCGCGCGCGCCCAGGTTGCGCGGCTTGTCGTAGCCCATCCAGGCAATGCCCACCAGCTTTGGCTGGTAGCCAGCGAACCAGGCGTCGATCGAGTCGTTGGTGGTGCCGGTCTTGCCGGCCAGGTCGGTGCGCTTCAGGGCCATCGCCTTGTTCGCGGTGCCGTGGCGGACCACGTCCTTGAGCATGCTGTCCATCAGGAAGGCATTGCGCGCATCGATCACGCGGTTCGCTTCGTCGCCCGCGCGCGCCGGCCGCGCTTCGGACAGCACCTTGCCGTCGCTGTCGGTGACCTTCGAGATCAGGTACGGACTGACGCGGTAGCCGCCGTTGGCAAACACCGCGTAAGCGCCGGCCATCTGCAGCGGATTGGTGGCGCCGGCGCCCAGTGCCAGCGTCAGGTAGGCCGGATTGCGTTCCGGCTCGAAGCCGAAGCGGGCCGCGTATTCCTGGCCGTAGCGCGCGCCGATCTTGTTCAGGATGCGGATCGAGATCATGTTCTTCGACTGCATCAGACCGCGCCGCATCGTCATCGGGCCGTCGTATTTGCTGTCGTAGTTCTTCGGTTCCCACGCCTGGCCGCCCGTCTGGCCAGCATCGAAACTGATCGGCGCATCGTTGATGATGGTCGCTGGCGACAGGCCGCGCTCGAGCGAGGCCGAGTAGATAAACGGCTTGAACGACGATCCGGGCTGGCGCCAGGCTTGCGTCACGTGGTTGAACTTGTTGCGGTTGAAGTCGAAGCCACCCACCAGCGCGCGGATCGCGCCGTCTTCGGTATTGGCCGCCACAAAGGCCGATTCCACTTCGGGCATCTGCGTGATGAGCCACTTCGATTCGTCGTCCTGCATCACGCGGACCACGGCGCCGCGGCGCACGCGCCGGTTCGGCGCCGCCTTGTCCGACAACCAGGCTTTGGCAAACGCCAGGCCCGGGCCCGACAGCGTGATCGTCTCGCCCGAGGCGATCGCCGCCTGGACCTGCGTGCTCGACGCCTGCAGCACGACGGCCGCGATGATGTTGTCGCTGTCCGGATGCTCGGCCAGCTCGGCTTCGATCGCTTCGTCGGCCGCCGCTTTACCCGACGGCAGGTCGATGAACGATTCCGGGCCACGATAGGCGCGGCGGCGTTCATAGTCCATCACGCCCCGGCGCAATGCCAGGTAAGCCGCATCCTGGTCAGCCTTGGTGATGGTGGTAAATACGTTCAGACCACGCGTGTAGGTGTCTTCCTTGAACTGCTCATACACCAGCTGGCGCGCCATTTCAGCCACGTACTCGGCGTGCACGCCGAACGCAGCACTGTCGGTCTTGATCTTGAGTGGCTCGACCTTGGCCTGGGCGAACTGGGCGTCGCTGATATAGCCTAGCTGGTGCATGCGCACCAGGATGTATTGCTGGCGCGTCTTGGCGCGGGTTGGATTGACCACGGGGTTGTAGGCCGATGGGGCTTTCGGCAGACCGGCCAGCATGGCTGCTTCGGCCACGGTGATGTCGCGCAGGTCCTTGCCGAAGTAGATCTGGGCCGCCGACTGGAAGCCGAAGGCGCGCTGGCCAAGGTAAATCTGGTTCATGTACAGCTCGAGAATCTGGTCCTTGGTCAGGTTTTTCTCGATCTTCCAGGCCAGCATTGCTTCATACGCCTTGCGCTTGAAGGTCTGTTCCGACGACAGGAAGAAGTTGCGCGCCACCTGCTGGGTGATGGTCGATGCGCCCTGGCGCGCGCCACCGGTGGCGTTGCGCACGGCCGCGCGCAGGATGCCCAGGTAATCGATGCCGCTGTGTTCATAGAAGCGGTCGTCTTCGATCGACAGCACGGCCTTCTTCATGACATCGGGGATGTCCTTGAAGTGGACCAGCGTGCGGCGTTCTTCGCCGAATTCGCCGATCAGGACGTTATCGGCTGTAAAGATCCGCAGTGGCATCTTGGGCCGGTAATCGGTGATCGTGTCCAGCGCCGGCAGGTTCGGGTACGCCATGGCCAGGGCGAACACGAGCACGAGTACGCCGATCGCACCCAGACCAAACAGGCTGGCGAATGCGATGAGGATCAGGCGCTTTGGGCTGAACTTCGAGGAGGAAGAAGGTGCTGCCTGTTTCTCTTTCATGCTGACTTTCGCTTTGTTGATCCGCCTCATTATAAGACAGCAGTTTGGCACCCGATACTGGCCCGAGCTTAATCGAACCACAGAGCAATATTTAGCTGGCAACGAATCGACAAAGTGTGGTGCGCAGGCCCCGCATTCTGATGTTCCCAAGTAGAAATATCTTGTCCGGCATCATCCTTTATTGCTACGATCCGAGACGGTGCTTTCACGTAAGTATCGGATTTTTATAAGAAAATAACAGGTGTTTGGTTAACGACAACGACCCTTGCAAGGGCGTCTACAGCCAGATTCTGCCCCAATCGGTGTCAAGGAGTGTTTTGGTGATCAATCTGGGTTCCTTGTTTGGAAAGTCGAGTCCGCCAATGATCGGGCTCGATATCAGCACGTCCGGCGTTCGCCTGGTCGAGCTGGCCGACGCCGGCAAGGGACTCGTGCGTCTCGAGCGCTACGCGACCGAAGCGCTGCCGCGCGGCGCCGTGGTCGATGGCAATATCGAAAACATGGACCAGGTCGCCGACGCCGTGCGCCGGGTCTGGAAAAAGAGTGGCACGCGCGCCAAGCACGTTGCGCTGGGCATGCCGCCAGCAGCCGTGATCACCAAGAAAATCATCCTGCCGGCCGGTTTGTCGGAAGACCAGCTCGAAGTCCAGGTCGAATCCGAAGCCAGCCAGTACATTCCGTTCGCCCTCGATGAAGTCAGCCTCGACTTCGACGTGATCGGCCCGGCGCTCAACTCGGCGGACGACATGGAAGTAATGCTGGCAGCCGCCCGCCGCGAAAAAGTCGAGGACCGCATCGCCATCGCCGAAGGCGCGGGCCTGCTGGCCACCGTGATGGACATCGAGTCGTACGCCGCGCGCAGTGCGCTGGAAAACGCCGCCGGCCTGATGCAAGACCAGATCGTGGCGCTGTTCCAGATCGGCGCCCAGGCCACCCACGTGTCCGTGCTGTTCAATGGGGAAGCGGTCTACGAACGCGAGCAACCGTTCGGCGGCAACACGCTCACGCAGGACATCGTGCGCGCCTATGGCATGGCGTTCGAGGAAGCCGAAACGCGCAAGAAGGCGGGCGACCTGCCGGAAAACTACCGCGCCGACCTGCTCGCGCCATTCCTGGAAAACGCCGCGCTGGAAGTCACGCGCGCAATCCAGTTCTTTTACACGTCGACGCCTTACACGCGCATCGATCGCATCTATCTGGCCGGCGGCTGTGCGCTGCTGCCGGGCATGATGGACATCGTGGCCGGCCGCACCCGCATCGCCACCAGCCTGGCGTCGCCCTTTGACAATATGGCGTTCGGCCCCGGCGTGCGTGAACACCAGTTGCGACAGGAAGCGCCGGCCTACCTGGTCGCGTGTGGTTTGGCGTTGCGGAGGTTCGGCTGATGATCCGCATTAACCTGTTGCCTCACCGCGAGGCAAAACGCAAGCAGAAGCAATCGGCGTTCGTGGCGCT
>Ga0265798_10006101_pt1 | contig 15927 bp, 13 predicted proteins | sample P3T30metagenome_FD_192430 | JGI IMG/M metagenome (GOLD analysis project Ga0265798, IMG submission 192430) | Plant litter microbial communities from East Loma Ridge, Irvine, California - P3 T30 | ecosystem: Environmental > Terrestrial > Plant litter > Unclassified | place: USA: California... | reverse complement strand
CAGATGGTGATGAGATACGGGAAAAGTAATCCCTGTCGTTATACAGACGGTGGATATGATCTCCATAGTGCAAATGTTTATTTTCGTCTACGCCACAAAGTTCTTCGGACAGTGATTACCTTCTTTGGTTTGTAGGCACGTAAGCTAACATGTAGTGGACGGAGCATATGAAATGGTGCTTTAGAATTAGCAGTAGAGTAATTACTCGCCCTGATGGATGAGAGCCATGTTCATCAATGATGCGGGTCCGGGGCAAGTGTTTGTGGTACGAGACTAGGGCAGCGCTGTTAGCTATTTGAGAAGCAAGACACTGGAAAAGAAGAATGAATCCAAGATATAATAGCCAAAGACAAACCCTGCAAACAACAATCCTAGTAGAAGTAGTTGTTTTGTTGACAGAGGTGCAGAAGCGAGAAAGTTGATTGGGACGCATCATGTAATTTAAATAAACGAGCACCAGCGAGACGGCGCTTGGCAGGACGGCGGTCGGGGTGACAGCTTATGATAGAGAAAAGATAGTATTATTTGGTAGCAGCTCGTCATGAAGCCACACGTTGAGTGATTAAGATGGTTGCAAATAGGCTTACTGTCCTGCATTTTTTTGTGGATTATAGTCGTAGGTAAGTCAATTATCGGTATGGGCGTAGTCGAGAAGGAGAACGTTAAGAAAAGCAAAATTCAGGTCTATATGCTACAAGATCTGCTAATGGTCAGCTTGTGCCGACAAAAGCCGTTTCGATGCTCTAATATGTACAATGGTATACAGGGTAAATGCTCGCGATCTATAAATAGTAATTGTTTCAAGGTTCGGGATCTTTTGGCCTTTCTCCAAGTTCGTGTTCTAGCCAAGATGCCCATGCATCTTTGGTGTCCTTTTCATTATCCATTGTGCTATTTTCGAGGTCGCCAATTGGATCAGGATGATGTTGTGAGAACATCGTGTCCGTATCCTGTGGCATCTCGGACAAGCTGTCAGGCTCATTTGGTTTGGCGTCGTGTATATAGTCCGATACCGCGATCAGCATGTTGTCTGCAGCCCAAGCTGGAGCCAGATAAACTTTCTTGTCTTGTTGCACCCGAGTGAGCTCTGTAGCAGCATCGATGATAGACTTGACATCGAACCCTCCTGTGCCAACGTCTTTCAGAATTTGATTGAATGCAACAGTATTATTGCTGAGCGAACATAAGCTGAGCATATGGGTATAGGCGTCAGCCATATCGCGATGTCTCGCTTTCGTCCTGATGCTGTTGATTTCTTCCCACACATATAGACCACCCTCCCAATCAACACGGCGAATACAGTCTTTCAATAACCTAGTTAGACTCTGAACCTCGAGACCCCAACCATCTGCCTTCATCTCGTAGTAGATGTCTAGAGCTCGCTCAAAGCCTGCAAATCTCATAACACCGCGAATTAGGGCGTCAAATACCATAGGCGTTGGATGTACCTTCTGATAGATCTTTTCTTTGTTGGTTAGCACTAGCCGATCCTGACTAGCTTCGTTGACTGTAATGTTCGGATTTGCAAGCATGAGCGCATCGCCTACGCCTCTCATCCTAGCCACGAAGCGAGAGAAAGATTCAGGACGTAATGCGTGGGCATAGTGGTTGAGCACCTCGCGACAAGTAATTTCGTTGGGACGGATTTTGTTAACGTAAAATGCAGAAATGACACGATCCACTAGCTCCCGGCGACGCCAGTGCCTAAAGCCAACCAATAACGTATTAAATGTCTGTAGATCGGGAGAGGCAGACGAAATGAGGAGATTGTGGCAGATTCTTGCAATCATGATAGACTCCTCTTTCTCATTACCGCGGGGTACTTCGCGCAGTAGTGTCTTAAGACCATCGTTCATTTGGTTTGTGATGGCGTAAAAGTCGCCATCGGCATCCTGATGATAGTGTGGTATTGCTCGATGGCCCGCATGTTTGCGGGCATTGGCGATCTTCTCGGCAGAGCTGTCCACTGGGGTGTTTGCAACTACACGGAGGGCCTGTAATATCACGAAGCGTGCGTCTTTGTATTGATCCTCAGTCTGAGATATGACTTCAAGAATTTGTGGTGCCAGTTTCTCGAGTTCACCCCTTGCAGATCTTGCGTGACGGGAGACTTTGGCTGAGTGCAAGAGCTCATGAATTAAGAAACAAGTCGAAAGTTCTTGTGTAGCCAGCTTCTTCCACGTGTGTCGCCTCCTTATTGCATTAAGGCGTTGCGTGTCTGGAGCCCATAAGGACTGGGGCGGAAGATTGTAGCGAACCAGATCGGGGCCAGTGTTCGCTGGCCATTCAAGTGGTGGAATGCCTGGGAATCTTGAATCATAACGTAGGTCTTCCCAGTCCATTGTAGCATAGTCGCGGAGTTGCGACTGTACCTCTTGTGTTTGCAAGACCTCATCCTCGACTAATTCCATGCCTACAATCCTGTCAAAGGCTTCCCAATCGAAGTCTTCAGGGAGGTCTTCGAATGATACGCCCTGGCTTATACCATAGTTGTAACCGCCCTTGACCCCTTCCAATTCCTTCGCCGAGGAACAATTTTCCCTGGCATTCTTTAGACGCGCAAATGCTTGGTCCCATTGTTTATTCCTAGCAGTCTTTGATTTTGCATCGACGGATAGTCCTACGGTGGAGATTTTGGTATATACGAAGGTCGAGGTTCGTGCGCCGAGTGCCCATGACTTTCGAAGCGTCGTCCGACCGCCGTGCCTGGCGAGAGCGACAGGACTGGATATACATGATCTGCATCTGCAGGTACCCGGGTTCGGTATTGCCCGGGACCAGATGGCTAGCATCGTTACCGGAGCATGCTGCGTGAGAAGCAGAGGGGCGACGAAGAACCGCGTCGCAGGCGGAAGGCCGAGGTAGTGCAGCGTGGTAGGCGCAATCGTGTATGCAGAGCAAACCGCGGTGTTTACGGTGCGTTGAACTTTTGTTTTGCGTGCAATCTCGGCCCAATGCTTTCCGATCGCTCGTGTCTGGATGGTGGGAAGATGAACGTGAGATAAATTCTTAGCGCATCCGCTAGTTGCGCCTGTGTATGTTCTCAAGCACAGGGAAGTGAAGTAGAAATGCGCGGAATGTTCTTGTAACAGATCTTGGTGCACACAAGGAACACATGGTGTAAAGTATCAAGGCCAAGCAAGTCGTCAAAACCACAATACACCCATGGCTTTGGCAGCACGTCGAGCTTATCGTTGTTGCGCGACTTCCCCGCGGTGAAGCCCCTCAGCCAATCGGCGTTACCTTTTGCCGACAACTTTCCAAAGCTGCAGGCGCGACCAGACCATATCACCACCAGCCTTACTGCTGCGCCTCCAGCACCACAGTATTCCCCGTTATCAACCCCGTAGATTGAGTCGCAAACATGGCTGTAAGATGGACAAATACTGCTATATCATTATACACATCTAACCGTCTATAGGCAGTCGCACCCTTCAACCCTCGTCCACTGCTCCAGAGCTTGTACGTCACCCGCTCAGCTTGTTCCACCATTCACCCGCGAGCTGTCTGGTAACTAACGTGGCCTAGGGTCGACAAAGACATCGTTGTCCGATTAAAGTGGGGTGAAACCGAGTACAAGGGCAGACTCGTCTCAGTCGACCTCTACATGAACATCCAGTTGTCCAACACTGAGGAATTCGTCAACGGGGTCAGCTCAGGAACGCTAGGACAAGTTCTCATCCGATGCAACAACGTACTTTGGATCGGCAAGGCTGAAGAGGTGGAACCTAAAGCGACTAAAGACACGGCCATGAGTGGTTGAGGGATGGAAAGATAGCTTGCGAGAGCCGGAAGGGACCGCGACCAGAGCTGATGCTCACACCGAGTGCGCAGAAGCTCCCAGTGCGAGTATGGGGAACTAGCATGTCGCAAGACAGACATGCGCTACATATTCCATTGCGGCGCAAGATACAACCAAGCCACGACGCGTAGGCATGGATTTGGTGCGAGTCAGGATACCCTAGCTTCAGATATGAAGCTTCAAAAATGCTACCGTTACCACAGCCACCAGAAGTTATTCTATCTCTTCGATAATCATCTTTCCCTTCTGATTGTTTCCTTCTACTCGAGGCTGCACGTCAAGTCCTCTGAGGTTGCCTTCCAGCCCAACATCTTGTCCGAGCTTTAGGCTTTGATCTCTGGTCTTGTACAGCTTCTTTAGCCGTAACGTCTCCAGTCCCTCGACTACACTCCCCGCATGACCTCTCACAAGCTCATCCCCGTCTTCATCTCTGACCCATTTGACGACTCTCTCTAATTCCTCCTGCTGTTTCAGATTCAGCCCAACTTTATATTCCTCTACATGTTCAATGGCCGCGTCGAAACTGCGCAACAGGCCCATGACTGTAAGAACAGCTGCGCGGCGCAATAATGCCTTCGACTCCCCTCTTTCTACAGTAAGAGTAAGAAGCACAATCTGTAGTGCCGCATCAATCGTCGGTTGTCGCAACACGTCAAGTCTGCGTTCAAAGACAATGGACAGTACACTGAGAGCTGAAGCACGAATTCGGACGTCTTCTTCAATGCCCGTGTCCTCCCAACCCCTAACAATTTTCCGCAGCGCCTCGTACTCTGCCTTGTCTTGTGACTCCGTGTCATTCGGATCAAAGACGTTGGGGATGGGACCGCCCCATGCTGCTTCGCCGTCCTCCCTAAGCTTCTTTTCGTCCTCCGCAAGCTCTGTGCGAGTCAGGAGGGTTTGTGTGCGCTGACCTCGTCGACTCGCCAAAGACAAACAGGCGTCCGTGATCTGCTTTGCACATCTATACCAAAGTGCACTATGGCCACGCGAGCTCCAGAAGTCGGTCTCGTTGACAAAGTTGTTCAACACTTCACCAACACGTAGCCTAAAATCCACCGCGTTTCTCAATTCCCTCTCCTTTTCCTCGCTCTGCTTTCCTCGGGCAAGCTTCAAAGATCGCTCGTCCACGTCCATGAATGCATCGACCAATATGCCTACAACGGGCTTGGGCGCCCAGTTCGCCAGAGTAACGATGACGGGTATTGCAGCGAGATGGACATATGACTCTGGGTCTGCTAATGATGCTGAGAGCAGTGTATGCGTCAGTGATGGCACGTCAACTGCTCTGCACGCAGTAGGGTTTTTGAGGAGCGTATGCAGCGTATTGAGTGCCCAGGTGCGATTGGGGGCCTCTGGTGATTGCAGTTCTTCGAGACACGTCTTTAATGTAGCGCGGTGCTCTGCGAGGGGATCAACTGTGTTGTTTGTCATAGTACCTGTAGTAGAAGACGGTGACGTGGGCATAGAGGCTATGAGCTGAATAATGGTAGTTGCCGAATTGCTTATTAAGGGCGAAAAGGATAGCTGAGACTGATGTGGAGACTGCGAAAGGTACGTAAGCGGTGGGACGAGTGCGCCTAACGTTTCCATCACCAGAGGAGTTTTCTTGAAGTCCGGTGACACTATCAGCATGTTTAAAATGCCCAGAGCAAACGACAACAAGTCCTCATCTGTAGCGTCAAGTTCGTCTTTTGCTGCTGAAAATCCCTGCTTTTGCACGATACTACTCAAGATTGCTCGTTTGGAAGTCTGCAATTTTTGAGTCTTGTCAAACCTATCTTTGTGCGCATTGACAGAGCTTCCGATTAACTGGGCCACGAGCTCGATGATGTGCTGTGGACTTCTTGCAAGTTGTTTCTGGAAATGCTGTGCCAAAGCTTCTGAGAATTTTGCATCGATGAGTGCTGCCAGTGGATCGCCTGTCGAATCATCGTCTACCAGGGACTTTGCTGCTGGATTTTCCGGTGCTAGCCAGCGCCTTGTAGCGTTGAGAAAGATGGACCCAGCAACCTCGTCAGGAATGTTGGCTTCCGAAAGAAGGGATACTAGAAGGGATACCCTATCATTCAGATTGCTGATCTGTTCCACGATACTTTCCATTGACCCCATGTCCTGTCGGTTTTCTCGCGACCGCCGTCGGATTTCCACGCCACCTTCGGATCCTGGTTCGAAGGTCCACGAAACGTCCCCGTTCCAGAACAGGTTTGTAGCAATGTTGTCGATCTGATTGACATCGCAAGCGATCTCCATATATCGTGACAGGATTGAGCTTGGTAGCGCACTCCATTCTTTATCCAGTAGGGGTCTGGTCTTGGTGTAGTTAAGCAAGGCCCACAATGGAAGTAAGACGGGAGTGATCAAGCGCTTGATAAGTCCTGCATGAGAATATGAAGACGCAATGGCGTGGAGTCGTCGTAACGCAGCCTTCAAGTCTGCCTCCTTCACAATAGCCGTTGTATTGTCATTGATATTAGAAGCCACCTTCCCGAGATCCTTAGGGTAGATCGCTCGAAACAACGGGTCTGCAAAGGTTTTCCATCCCACAGAGCCGGGCGCACCAGTCGTTCTTTTGCTTAATATCCCACCTGCAACGATTTGCCCAGCTGCTCGACTAAGTTCTTTCCCCTCGTTTCCATCGAGCAAATGCAGTATTTGGGGAGCAAGTTTAATCAACCAACTATCAAGGGCGATGCCGCTCGGTGGCTGGACCAATAATTTCGAAGCTTGCGTAATCGCTTCCAGCGGGATCGGAATTTGGGAGGAAGGACCTGATACTCCCTGAGGGATCTGGGAATTTTTGGATAAGTAGGATAAGGAAAGAAACTGTACTGTATGACGAACGCCATTGGGCCGAAGTGGAACCATGGACAGCTCAGAAGAGATTACAGGCTTGAACCATACCGGCAATGGCTGTTGTAGGAATATGGTAAGAATTGGAAGTAGCCGCGATGTCGGAGTGTCTTTCATTGTTCTCTCGTAGGAATTTGCGTATCTCATCTTGGTATCTTGGTCTGAGACTGGGGAAAAGGAAAGCTCCGCCAGCGCAGAGATGATGTCCGGAAGTATCCGCTGAGAGAGCAGCGGCTGCACACCAGTTCCTTTCTGCCTCATCACAGACAAAAGGCAATCTATAGTTTTTGCGAGCAGATCCAAGTTGTGGTTTGGTGGCGTGTAGATAACTGCAGTCAGAGTTGATCTCGGTCGCTGGCTGAACGCTACACCGGGAGATAATCGTGGTATTATCCCTAGTAGAGTGACCAGATCCAAAAGTCCATAAACGACGCCAGCAAGTGAAGCGTCATATGGTGCATTTGGATCTACCGCTAGGTCTGCGGTATTGATGGCCTGGAGATGGGACAGCGCCTGGTCTACAAGCGAGTCGGTAGACAAATCAGCGCTGTATTTACGATCTTTATCGACGAATGGGCCGATAAAATTAGCTGCCGCATCAACGGATTCCTCGAGGGCACCCATTGTGCGTGGAACTCTGGTGAGTGTTCGGACGAGGCTTCTCAAGGTCGGTCAGTGGCGCGTCGCAGTGCTGTTGCTGTTCAGGCTAGCGGGAAGCGTTCGTAATGGTTGTGAACGATCTCAATTCATTAGATGGTTTCTACCAGAGAGCCTTGTTATTAGTACATCCGCAAAGCGAGGTGAGAGCCATGAGTGAAAGGAATGTCGTTGATTAGTCAGAAAACAGGTTCACGTGCTAGCGTCACGGTTACGCGAAGAAGGGGCGCTTTTCTTGGCATGTATGAACGCGTCCCTCTTGCCTGCCTGACAGTTTTCTGACAACCACCACCACCACTCGAATGATTTCGGTGCTACACGGTGTTCCTTCTTGTTAAATCGTTACCACTCTTCAGCGCATCATGAACGGAGCCTGGACTCGCAAACGGAATCGACGAATCTGACAATGTCAGTGATAGCGGGGCGGTCGCGTCATCATCTCTTTCGACACCTCTCTTCTCTCGCTCGCTTGCGAGCGCTTCGCTTGCTATTTTCCTCACAGCTACCGATGTCTGTCTTCCTTTTGGAATGCGGTTCGTCCGCGCCTCACACACTCGCACGGTCACCACCCATCCGAGCCTCTTAGTATGGTCTCACAAGGTTGGTTACACGTTGATTCGTGCGCCTCAGTGGCAACACCGGGGTTGTGCGTGAGGAGGGCAGGCTCGGATCTTAACCCTAATCATTTCTTGGTATCTTTGCTGTTTTACAGCATTGACAGTATCGCGGTTATGTCGCCGACCTTCCGACTAGCCCCCGCCTGTTGGTTTACGTTTGTGAACTGCCTCGCACGGTGTGCAAAAGGGAGACTCGAGGTACGGGAGTGGAAGCTCTAATTGGGATGTCATGTGCCTGTTGGGGTGTAAAAGTTCTTACAAAAGAACCACGTCGATATCTCATCCGTGCAACAGACTCTGGCCACTCTGGATAGCTTCGTGACACTCGGGATAACGCGAGCAGGAGAGATGAGACGAGAGATACCGGTCTCCTCTATATTGAGGGATGACTCTGGGCTCTTGGATCCCGTCAACACATAAGCTACTTGGTACTGAACATCGTACGGGAGTTGCAACACCAGGTACCAAATATCACCACCTCCATCTTCGGCATCATGCGTACCAGCGAATAGACTGAAGAAGAGCACGGTCTTGACTGCGGTCGAACCTAACATACGGACGTACAAACCTGTTTGGCTTCGGCTGGCGTGAGATCCACTCGCCAGAAAGGCGAAAGCCCAGCGAGGTCTCAACCGTCTCAGGTTGGTATTGTCATCGAAGGTGTACCGTCACGCTCCAGATCTGATTTCTTGAAACTGCCACATGAAGTTCTGATGAGTCAACAGGTGTTGGACCTGGTACGCAACGCTAACACTATGCGATTGATCATTCCGGGGCGAGCTTATTGTGTCTGGCGATGAAGACGCCCGTGTGTCTCTCCTACAAGGACACAAGTCTTGATCACATCTCCAACCTGTCGTGTTGCCTATGTCCTCACGAAGTCTGTATCGCAGCAATCTTTATTCGATACTAGTCACCATGTGGTGATATCCGGCCAGTCGTGTTAATCGTCAACACGTACGTTCAGCGTACGTCGAAATTGATGAACGTTTACCCCTTCGATCGAGCAGTACTTCTACTGCTATGATCGACAATGCGGCTTTTGAGGATGTCCTTTGTCCGTATCATAACGCCCCCCGTTGCCCCATGTGCATGGGGAGGAAACAAAGACCAGTCTCTGAAAATCAAGCTATCACACCCAGAGAGAAGCTCTTTGGCTCCTAAGCCAATGTTGACGGTGCCGGAAGGAGAGGGTTGTGCGATCCCTGTGCTACATTGACTAGGGTCTTGTCGACTACGTGCGCCTGCTCGGACGTTGATAATCTTGCCGCGTTGAAGAGAAACTGGTAATGATCGAGAAGCGAAAACTGTTTCTGTGGAACCACTATGGCTTAAGCAAGAAGTCCAAGAGCTCGAGTGCATCGCTCTCCTTTCTCCGACATGGCCACACGCTGGATGGTTTCGCAGGAAGGATTGGTGAGCCAATGGCAGCATAATGGCAAGACAGAGAAAGTTATAACGAAAAGCTCTGCGGACAAGGCTTTAGAAACAGGACCTCTTACGAGTGAGGATCAAGGTCTAGACCTGTCTGTCGATATCGTCCTCGCCTAGCTCTGCAATCTTTCTTCTGTCTGTTCAGCTTCGCTCCTTGGTCAACATGCCATCCTTCTTCGCAAAGCTCTCTTGGTCAAAGAATGGGACGTTAGGGCCATTGCATTGCTCGACATGGGCTTCTGCGACGTCATTAGTGTAGACATGGAGATGCGTGGTACGAGGTTGTTGTGTGTGGTGAACCCAGCCGTTCTGAAGAACGGCTAATTCTTTTTTTATAAGTATTTCGCTCTTATATTGATACTACGCTGACCTTGATAGATCTCGATAACAGTTGTTGTACTTCCATCAAGTAGAGTTGACAATTGGATAAACCGATTCAGCGAACACGAAACGACTATGCTGTTTATCAAGATCGAGGGCGTCGCCTATAAGAACCTTGTGGACTTTGGATTGCGGAAATTCAGGCATCAAAACACTCAGACACCAGCTATGGACGGACAATCAAACAACCTATGAAGTGAATGTGGAATTCTCTCTTGTGTGACTGAGTGGGAGTGACGACACGCAAACTATAAGCGATTCTAGCACCAATAAGATCTATATATGTTTGTTATGTATTTTCTGTCCTCCCTATAACTCTGGTACGCTGATCCGATAAGTGCATATACGGTCTAATTTACAGCTGTTAACCCCTACTTGCCTAGGAGCGCATCTGCCACCGCTACATACGACCCAGAGTTGTGTCGGTAAGGACAGGCGTGCCCTTTGGTTGCCATCCCAGCTTCTTCTCCGCCTTAACTCCCGAAGCCCTGTTCTCCGCATTAAGAAATCACGCAATTGTCTCTCCAAATGTAGTCAAGGCTTCTTCGTAAGATACATCCTTGTTAGGCAAACCAACCGATGAATTGATGGCATTGAATAGGGCGCCCATTGTCACTTCGGTTTGCGAGGCAACGTTAAACACATCGCCAGCCTCACCCTTTTCGACTGCCAAGAGAACGAGATGAGCGGCATCGTTGACGTGCACGGCTGTGGTACGGTTTCGACCGCCGTTCACTGTGGGAATCCCACCCATCTTCTTCGCCATGCTCATAAAGAGTGCGATGCCGCTGCCTCCATTACCATAGGTGAAAGGTGCCATACGGACGATCATGACTCGAACACCTCGTTCCTTTGCCTGGGCAAGAGCATGGTGCTCAGCTCGAATGCGCATATTGAGAGGAATGGGATCTGGGGGAGCATCTTCATTTGTCTCGTTTCCATTCGGATCGGCTTGTGCGACCAAAGTGCCCGTAGTGGTGATGAGAGGTTTGTTTGTGCCGACTAAACCATCGCACATCGCATCGACGGCAGCGTTATCGATCGGGAGCGCGTCCTCGTACTTGCCTTGATCGAAGACATAGGCAGTAGCTAAATTGATGACTGCATCGGCTTCTTTGCTTTCGTTATGGATGATATCCAGGGAGGTAAGGTCGCCACGGACAGGTTCAGCTCCCAACGCGCGTAGTTTCGTGTCGTCATCCTCAGTACGGGATAGAGCATGTACCTAGATATGGCGCAAACTATCAGTCAAAGTATCTATGAGGCTGCTTATTCCCATATTCAGACGCAAGCATGCATTTCGTAGCTCGTGCACAAGGAGACCAAGGCCTCGACTCTTGACGGAGCGAAGGGTAGCATCAGTTCGGGATATGATATGGGATGTGACTACTAACCTTGTAGTCGTCAGCGATGGCATGCTCAATGAGAACAGGGCCAATGAAGCCAGTACCGCCAATAATAAACAATCGACCAGGACTCATTCTCGCTAACCTTCTTGCCAAATATTCCGAGGTCTGGCGGAGTCCTGCATGTTCATTTCTTCAAACCCCATTGATTCAAATAGTGAGCTGCGACGCATGCAATTTTTTTTGTGGTATCTGCTCTGCATAGTATGGAGTTAGGAGTTAAGAAGTGAAGTACCAAGCGATGAGGTGTGAATGGCGCTGCAGAATAATAGGATGGGCATCGAAGGATCCCTTTTTGCTTACCAAACAATTGTATAACATGGAGTTAAGGTGTGAGTGAAAGTATGACTGAGGGATTGAATTGTCGCTGCAATCCTTTTGCAGTCGTTTTCGATGCATGGGGTTAGGAATTAGTAAAGAGACAGCCGAACTCCGACGCCCAGCCAGCCTGTAAGTCCAAGCTCTCCGATGTACACGACTACTCGATGTGGCAGGTCGATGAAGTTATTGATCGGTGTCTGAGTGATGGGTAGATTTAGTGAGCTGAATGATATGCAATAGCGCCCCGTGATGCGTTGGAATGTATCGACTTATTTCAGTGCCGAATGACATTGATATTGACCTAGTTGTTATGTAAACAAATAGTGTGGCTAGTGATCGCGATATTATACTAGATATGAATTTGCACATAGAATTGCAGCGTGAAACCTGTGATGTAAAACTAATCATCGTAGGAACTAGTGGAACACGTTTTCGTGCGGAGGGCGTCACGCAATTTGCCTGCCGCCTAACGTGGCAAAGTCCTCTGCGCCCCGCCTGCATCTGATCCTCCAGTCGGCCACCAACAAGAACAGTAACTGTTCGCACTTCTGGTATCGCTACACACCTTCTCTCCTACTTGAAACCTCTGAATCTATCGTAATTATTTTGTAAATATCAGCAGACTCTAGAGACACCAGTAGTTTTCACACCACACCACACTACCAACTCGTTTACATCAAAAATAAACCACGTGAAAAGTATATCACCCTTCGATGCATCCTGTATTTATCCTAGACCCTCATGGCGTTTTTTCATTTATTTCATATATGGCATGAAGTGCCTTCGTCGCCGCTCGCTGAACAACTCCAGACTGCGCCTGTAGCTCTCTTAACCGCGCTTCCCACAACGACCACTGCTTTAAACTCATCCCCTCATTCTTCAGCGCGTAGGTCTTCTCGCCTTCTTCCGCGCCCTGTCGGAATCGCTGACCACAAACTATAAACCACTCTGCCGCAGCCGGGACCTCGAAATCCAGTAGCGGGTCTCTTCCCAGAGCGTCATCGATGACTTCGTATCCCCAGCCAATTGGAATACCTGCAAGACCCGCCATGACTAACTCTGCTTCGACCTTAGCCTTTCTCACGTGCTCGTCCCGTAGTGCATCACGCTCTGGGCCACTGGCTTCCTTGGCATCCGTTTTCCAGCTTCCGGATCGATAACTGATGTCGTACCATCGATTGGCAAAATATGGGAGACCCTTCCAAAGCTTCTCCCGGGGCCGCTCGGCTGGCTGAACAGCCATGAATTCAGGTTCTGGGAGGTTCTCAATAGCTTGTAGCAGTGCCAATAACAGCTTGGTGTGGTCTGGTAGCTGTACAAGAGCGTCAAGCAGGAGGACCTGAAGGCGGGCAAGATCTTTTCTAGGAACTTCTGAAGTCACCACAGGGCGAGTGATGGTCTGAGCTGCTTCTGTTGCGATGGTCTTCTGAAGCAGGTAGTTTTTGATAGCCTCTACTTCCTCAGGATGGTTTTCCTGTTCAGGGGCAAGCTTAGAAGAAAACCAATCGTCCGACATGATTTTGTGTGACGGTGTTGAAATATGAAAAGGAAATCGATATAGCAGACAGAGCAAAGAATATATTTGGTGTGGGATGTCGCAGGGAAGCTGATGAAGTGCTATCTTATAGCCCTTCGATAGCTTGCCACATGTCGTATCCTGGTTTAGTATCAGGTCTAACTTGTAAAAAACAGGGATGCTATTTCGCCACTTGTTACTAGAGGTAAGTAGAACTACTCCAAGCGTGTGCTACACTACTATCTAGCATTAGCGCGTCTAACAGACTATAGTATAACTAATACAAGCCACTAAACTATAATATATATTAAGTATTTTTTTCTGTTACAATAATACCGCCTTGTGAAAATATGCTGTTGAGCATCGATATCACTTGTAAAATAATAAAGTATATTTGTTAAAATTTCTATGTAAGGTCTTGAATAGCAGTCATATGACCGAAAGATTAACGTGGCAAATTTTAGGTTTACGAAATATTGCCTCTGTCCCGCTCATGCCTTGTAGTTCTTCAGGCAATGGCAGGAACTCGAAATTCAAAACTAGAATAACTAAAAAGAGGTATAGCTCTTGATATGCTAGTTTTTTACCTGTTTTAGCTTTTGTTAGCATCGGTACCACATTATCTCAAGCGTCGTACGATGAATCTTGGAAGTGACCTTACCAAAGCAGCCCCGAATACCGCCCCCAAACTGCAATGAAGGCAAAGCAGATGCATTGAAATATTCACTACCTGCACCATCTTTACCTAACCATCTTCGTGGCTCAAATTCATTCAAATCCCTGCCACTCTCGCCCTCCATTCCCCGGTGGCCTATTCGCTCGAAAGCAGCTTGACTTGTCGGACTACGCACATGCTCTGGTACTGGTGGGGGGCGATGGAGACAGCGAGTATTCAGGAGTACATCGGTGCCCTTGGGGATAGCGTATCCTAGGATTTGTGTGTCAACCATGGCTTGTCGCGTGACGATGCCGTTTGGAACCGATAATCGTAGCAATTCCTCGATGGCGGCGCTGAGATAGGGGATATTGGCGTCAAGAATTTCGGCTGCCGTTGGGAGCCCAGGGCCTGGGAATGCACTTCGCAGCTTCTGGCGGAGCGTGTCCTGCGCCGACTGATTTGCTGCCATGATCTTGACGAACCAAGACAGTGAATAGGCCGTGGACTCATGGCCCTATACCACCGCCCAACATGTTAGTACTATAAAAGTACCAAATCAAACAGCTATTGGAAAAGAATACGTACGGCAGACATGAATACGAGTAGTTCCTGCAAGATAGACGGATCTGCGGTCGGGTCCGTCAGAGGCTGCCCAGTCTTGGCCGCGGCCAGCACAAGTCGGCGCAAAACAAGGTTCATAACGCACTCTTCCTGAATATCAGACCCCGACTTCGCATCGGGGAGGGCAGATTTTTTGAACCGTTCATGGGCGGCCCTGATCAGCCGTTGGAGCTCCTGGTCCAGCGTTCTTCTAATGCGTCGGTACTTGGGCATGCATGTCAAGTAAAACATCCTACCGGTCGGCCAGATAGAATTGAGCGTCTCCGTGATCATCCAATTCATGTGCTCGGTCGCCTCCTCCAATGCATCGACAGAGGCAAAGGATTCAGATTCAGAATCGCCTTTTGGGACCATGTCACGCTGCTGGGGGCCTTTGAAGGCCACTGGCGACGTCAACCTAGCTATGTCTCGTTGCACAATGCCCAGCGGCGAGCCCACCAAAGCAGCCCAGATAGCATCCAGGGCAGCATGGTCCAAATCGTGGAGTACGCTCATGGGTGCGCCACCAGTATCGCGGGCGCGGAGGCGCCACAGGGCAACCAGCTCCAGGGCGGCGGCACGGACATTGGGTGCGACAGCATCACGCAGGAATTGTGCGCTCATGGCGTCGGCCCACAGCCGCTTCTGCGCCCTGAGAGCTGGGGTCGTCATCTGCGCCACGGTGGAGCGTGGCAGCAATGGCTGGAATAGGCGTGCCGTGAATGGCGCCCGGTCGAACTCGCGGTTGCGCCGGTTCAGCACGTCTTCGACTTCACGGGGGTCGTCGATGAGAACCATGGGGCGCATGAAGCGCGTCGACAGAAATTGAGCGACCGGCACCCCGAGTCGTTCCGATAGCATGAACATTGTCTGTGAAGTCTCCTTGGTCAGCTGGGCCTTGGCTGCAAAGCCTGGTATATCGCCCAACATGCGCCTGGGCGACGCCGGGTCATAAGGTATTCCTGGCAACGGTTTGGGATAGAGGCTCCAGACGAGCAGGGTGATGGCGGCCACGCCTACCATGATTGTAACCACAACGAGTGTAGAGATCTCCATCATCGTTAGCGTGTTGTAATCGTTACACAGCAGAAATCTATGAATTTATTCTCTTTCACAGGCCGAGTGGGATCTATAGCGTGCAGAGCCAGTAGAGTGACTCCAAACACGCCGAAGATTCGGACATTTCTTCTTGAAGTTTCGGTGACTTGTACCTAAGTCCCAGACCAAGCACTGTACTTATCCCTGCATTTGGATCATGTTTTTCTAATCAAAGTTTGATTTCAGGTAAGGTATGACTTGTTAGGTTGCCGTACTTTATCAGTACTGTTACAGTTGTGTACCAGTCACTAAAGTTTCTGACTTTATAAAGCGAAATAACTCTGCAATTGATCTGGGCGTGTCTGCGCGGCAGCTTTGCAAATGCGTTTGTTAAATACTCTTTTTTTGCAATGTTGGTAATAGATGTCGGAGGCAGCAACAACGGTGTATTAGATCGGTTTATTAGTTAAGATTCGATTCGGTCGGTGATTAGTCATGTCAGCACCTGTTCCATGCCACTCGTGTCAGATATAAGTATATCATACATGAGCAATAAGCTTAACACTAGTTGATACAGCGACGCAAAGACCGCCTCGCCAATATGGGAGCCAAGCCGACATGTGAAGCCCTTATATGTACAGCTATTG
>Ga0265798_10006099_pt1 | contig 15929 bp, 17 predicted proteins | sample P3T30metagenome_FD_192430 | JGI IMG/M metagenome (GOLD analysis project Ga0265798, IMG submission 192430) | Plant litter microbial communities from East Loma Ridge, Irvine, California - P3 T30 | ecosystem: Environmental > Terrestrial > Plant litter > Unclassified | place: USA: California... | reverse complement strand
GACCAGTACCTTGGCGTGCATCTGCTCGAAACCGCCACCGCGACGCATGCCGCGCACCGGGCAGGCATCCAGGTAGTCCAGGCCTATCGCCAGTTTCAAGTGGCGTTCCGGGCGCGCCAATTGGTTGGTCACATCGAAGCTGTACCAGGCATCGTCGAGCCAGGCTTCGGCCCAGGCGTGGCTGGCCATGTGCTCGGTGTCCTCGGTGAACAGGTAGCCAGAGACATAGCGTGCCGGGACCCCCAGGCTGCGGGCACAGGCAAGAAAGGCATGGGTGTGGTCCTGACAGACCCCGGCGCCGCTGGCGAAGGCTTGCGCGGCACAGGTGTCCACGGCCGTCGCACCGCTGGTGTAGGTGATGTGCTGGTGCAGGCCCTGCATCAGGTCGATCAGGCCATTGCGGTCGCGCCGCGTGTGGCACTGTTCGGCGGCAAAGGCACGCAAGGCGTCGTCGGCCTCGGTCAACCGGGTGAACCGCAGGAACGGCAGCGGTGACTGTGTCTCGTGTTCGGCCTCGCGGGTTTCGTCGATCTCGACCTGGCCACGCGCGCCGATGATGATCGCGTCGTGCGGCTCGTCCAGGGTCAGCACATGCAGGATGTTGCCGAACGGGTCGAGCTGGGCGCGCACCGGGCGCGGCAGGTCAAGCTGCCAGCTGAGAATGCGCTGGCGTTCGCTGTCGTGCGGCGTAAGGCGCAGGTACTGGATGCTGGCGCGCACCTCGTCATCGTAGTGATAGGCGGTTTCGTGACTGATGTTAAGCCTCATACAGCCTCCAGATAGGCACTGTGGATCGCATTGCCCAACTGGCGCACCAGCGGGATCTGTTCGTTCAACCACTCGTGCAGGCCTTCGTCGAGGATCTCGTCGATACCGGTGTAGCGCAGGCGTGCATCCAGTTCGGCGGCCAGGCGCTGCGCCGGGCGACCATTGGCGCCGGGCAGGTCGGCGAGAATCTGGTTGATCTCCTCGGTACACGCGCGCAGCGAACGGGGCACGTCGGCGCGCAGCAGCAACAGTTCGGCCACCGGCTTGGCGGCCGGTGCATCGCGATAGATTTCGGTGTAGGCCTCGAAGCTCGACAGCGCGCGCAGCAGCGCACTCCACTGGTAGTAACCACGGGCCGAGCTGTCGTCGACCGAATAGGCATCGTCGCCGAGCATTTCGTAACGCGCGTCGAGCAGGCGCAGGGTGTTGTCGGCGCGCTCGATGAAGGTGCCCAGGCGAATGAAGCGGAACGCATCGTTGCGCATCAGCGTGCCATAGGTCGCTCCACGAAACAGGTGGGCGCGCTCCTTGACCCAGTCACAGAACCGACTCATGCCATAGCGACCCACGCCCTGCTCGGCAATCCCGCGGATCTCCAGCCAGGTGGAGTTGATGTTCTCCCACATGTCGGCGGTGATCCGCCCGCGTACCGCATGGGCGCTGGCCCGTGCCGCCCCCAGGCAGCTGTAGATGCTGGCCGGATTGGCCGGATCCAAAGCAAAGAAATGCAGCAGGCGCTCGGCATGCAGCTGGCCGTGACGTTCCAGGTAGTCTTCCAGGGTGCCGGTGATCAACAGCGGCATGGCGATTTCGTCCAGGCCGTCACCACGGCCATCCTGCGGCATCAACGACAGCGAATAGCTGACATCGAGCATGCGCGCGAGGTTTTCGACGCGCTCCAGATAGCGCGACATCCAATACAGATCAGAGGCAGTTCTACTTAGCATTGGCAGGCATCCTTAATCCTCGACCACCCAGGTGTCTTTGGTCCCGCCGCCCTGCGACGAATTCACCACCAGCGAGCCTTCACGCAACGCCACGCGGGTCAGGCCGCCAGGCACCACCCGGGTTTCACGGCCGGCAAGAACGAAGGGGCGAAGGTCGATGTGGCGCGGTGCGATGCCGTTCTCGACGAACGTCGGGCAGGTCGACAGCGACAACGTGGGTTGGGCGATGTAGGCATGGGGTCGGGCCTTGAGGCGCGCCCGGAAGTTTTCGATTTCGGCGGCACTCGCGCAAGGGCCTACCAGCATGCCGTAGCCACCCGAACCCTGGGTTTCTTTGACCACCAGATCGGGCAGGTTGGCCAGCACATGGGACAGCTCCGAAGGCTTGCGGCACTGCCAGGTCGGCACGTTCTTGAGGATGGGTTCTTCATCCAGGTAGAAGCGGATCATGTCGGTGACGAAGGGGTAGACCGACTTGTCGTCGGCCACGCCGGTGCCGATGGCATTGGCCAATACCACATTTCCGGAGCGATACGCGGCCAGCAGGCCGGGTACGCCGAGCATGGAGTCGGGGTTGAAAGCCAATGGATCGAGGAAGGCGTCGTCCAGGCGGCGATAGATCACGTCCACCGGCTTGGGTCCGTCGGTAGTGCGCATGAACACTTTATCGTCACGCACGAACAGGTCCGCTCCTTCCACCAGTTCCACGCCCATTTCGCGCGCCAGGAAGGCGTGCTCGAAGAACGCACTGTTGAACCGGCCCGGGGTCAGCACCACCACGCTGGGATTGTCGATCGCGCTGGAGCTTTTCAGGGTATCGAGCAGCAGATTGGGGTAGTGATCCACGGGAGCGATGCGCTGCGCGGCGAACAGCTCGGGAAACAGCCGCATCATCATCTTGCGGTCTTCGAGCATATAGCTCACGCCACTGGGCGTGCGCAGGTTGTCTTCCAGCACGTAGTAGGAACCGTCACCGTCGCGTACCAGGTCGACCCCGGAAATGTGCGAATAGATATCGCGGTGCAAGTCCAGCCCTTGCATCGCTAGCTGATACTGCTCGTTGGCCAGCACCTGTTCGGCAGGGATGATCCCGGCCTTGATGATGCGCTGGTCGTGATACAGGTCGGCGAGGAACATGTTCAGCGCCTTGACGCGCTGGATACAGCCACGCTCCACAATGCGCCATTCGCTGGCAGGAATACTGCGTGGAATGGTGTCGAAGGGAATCAGCCGTTCGGTACCCTGCTCGTCGCCATACAAGGTGAAGGTGATGCCGGCTCGATGAAACAACAAATCGGCCTCGCGTCGACGCTGGGCAAGCAGTTCCTGCGGCGTATCGGCCAACCAACGGGCGAACTCCCGGTAATGCGGGCGAACTTGGCCATCGGCATCGTACATCTCATCATAATAGGTGCGGCTCATGCCGTACTCCTTGTCACCCGGACCCAAGAGCCTTCGCAAGGCCCGTGCCATCGGCATATGTGCCATTAAATCAAGCGCTTGGAATTCCCAGCCGGGAACCGTGCACCGTTATTGTGCGGCAACGTCCGAACGCCGCTGACATACGCTTCATTGCGAAGCGGATATTTCAAGCGGCTTGAGGCTATGACCAGCATAGACAGAGTTGAATTCAATAGCTTGCAGCGTTAGTGCATATTTAATTCATCGGCACCGGCAAAAGCTTGGCGCCCCATTGCGAGTCACCGAATTCCCTTTCGCCGCCACCTTGTGAGCGGCTTTTTTTTGCCTGCGATTCGCTGAGCAGGTGAACCACGGCGCTGCCGTGGTTCACCTGGTTTCAGGCCTGCGGGCGTTGGACCTCGTGCTTCACGCCCCACCCCTCGATTTCACCTCCCAGAGGCTCGACCACGGCTTCGAAATCCTGCTCGAATTCACCGATGCCGCCGTAGGTCGCGTACATCAGCTTGCTCAACTCCAGGTGCCAGGCACCGTCGTCGCGCTCGCTTATCTGGGCATTGAGCGACTCGCCGCGAAACTTGCCGGCAGCCGTCCGCGCCCGGTCTTCATCGGGAAAGACCGCATAGAACTCGATAGGATGAATGCGTGCGAAATCGAAACCGCCCTCTTTCATGCGGCGCAATACATTGCTGCTGATGTCTTCTTGATAGGTTGTGCTCATGAATCGTCTCCCTCAGCAATAACGACGGATAGACTTTCAGTACTTCCAGAACCTCCTCGGAACAAGGAATGGGTGCGGTGCAGCGTCGAGGACGCGGCGCCTGGAATCGAGCCTGTTGCAAGAAGCATGGTACGAAAACGAGCAGCAGGATCCGTGGGGACCCTGCCCGCAGAGTAGCGCGAAGGCCGGGCCCGTGCCAATGGCCCGGATCAGATGAAATTCAAGCGACTTCGGTGATGGCCGTGATTTCCACGCTGTGCTGCGACTTGAGGGTCTTGGCAACCGGCGAGGCAACGTTGTCGGGAAGATTGACTTCATCCAGTCCGGCTGCGACGGGGTACAGCTTGGAGCGAACGAGCGTTGCCGCCTCTTCGATCGACGGGCAGGTGTCAGCACGGATAGCCATGCTGTCCAGCACGCCATCCTTGTTGACGAAGCTGATTTTCCACTCTTTCATCGGTGTACATCTCCTCGACGGAATTCAGGCAGGAATCTGCTTGATACGCTCACACAACGTTGACTCGCAGCGGCGGGGATTCGTTCCGGCCAGCGGATTGCCGGAGGCGTGCCACGCAGCGCCGACACGGCCATGAAAAAAGGCCCCGAAGGGCCTTTTACAGTACACCAGGTACTTACTCCTGCTTGCTCTCCACCGCACCTGCGGTGTTGTCCAGCAGGCTCTTGGTCGCGGTCTGGATGAACGAGTCCAGCTTGGCCCGCAATTGCGGCACATCGTCGGCATCGGGGATCAGCTGGGCGTCGAATTCACGGCCCAGCTGATAGCGATACAGACGCGTGTCCATGTCACGGGGCTCGACCAGAATGCGGTCGCCCTTGATGATCGCCACGGTCTGCTCGCTGCCCGAAGGCTTGATCACGGCGAAGCCGGGGTCGCCGGCAGGCAGGTTGAGCAGGTCGCGTCCCCAGCACTGGTGCTGGCTGGCGCCGCCCAGGCGGCCCATGATGGTCGGTACCACATCGGGCTGCGAGCCGACGGTGTGGTTGACCTTGCCGAATTTCTCCTGGATGCCCGGCCCGACCAGCAGCAGCGGTACGTTGAAGCGGCCCAGATCCATCTCGGTGATCTGCTTCTGGTTACCGAAGCCATGGTCGCCCAGCACGATGAACAGGGTTTCCTTGAAGTACGGCTCCTTGCGCGCCTTCTCGAAGAACTGGCCCAGGGCCCAGTCCGAGTAGCGCATGGCGGTCAAGTGCAGGTCCAGGCTGCCGCGCCCGGTGACCTTGTCCACTGGCAGATTCGCCGGCAGAGCGTAGGGCACGTGGTTGGACAGGGTCTGCAGCAGTGCGTAGAACGGCTTGCCGGCGGCGCCGCGCTTGGCCAGTTCTTCGTTGCCGCGGTCGAACATGTCCTGGTCGGACACGCCCCAGGTCGGATCGGAGAACACTGGATTGACGAAGTCGTTGCGGCCGATGAACGTGGTCATGCCCTGGTTGCTGAAGAACCCGGACTGGTTGTCCCAGGCGAAGTCGCCGTTATAGACATACACGTCGTCGTAACCACGCGCGGCGCTGAGCATCTCCGGCAGGCCGGAGAGCTTGTGGCTGCCCTCGGGAGTCTGCATCAGGTATTCGAAGCCCGGCAGGTTGGGGAAACAACCCATGGTAGCGAACATGCCCTGATGGGTATGGGTACCGCTGGAGAAGAAGCGATCGAACAGCAGGCCTTCCTGGGCCAGCTTGTCGAAGTACGGCGTGATGCCGCCCTCGGCGCCCAACGCGCCCACCGAATGGCCGGCAAAGCTCTCCATCAGGATCACCACCACGTTCTTGATCGGCAGGGTGTTGGCCTGAGGCGGCTGGAAGTTGCGGCGCACGGCGGCGGTGTCGCTGTCCACCAGGGTGTCGTGGGGCGTCAGCAGCATTTCACGGACGGCGTTCTGCGCTTCGTCCTGCGGCAGGGTCGCCTTCCAGATATTGTCGCGGTCTTCGGACATGCGGCTTTTCGCGGCGGCGATCAATGTCAGCGAGCCGTTGAGGCCCAGCTGGTTGGCGAAGTTCGAATCGGTGGTGTAGGCGTCGCCCCAGCGCAACGGCGGACCTTGGCGCAAGGTGCCGCGCGCGGCCACCACGGCAATCAGCAGGATGACCACGAACACACCGACGCGTGCATACCACGGCGCGACCGGCTTGCCGACGCTGGCCGCCGTGGCGAAGCGCGGACGGGTCAGGCGGTCGAAGCCCTTGAACACCAGGCTCAGCAGCCAGGTCACGAAGACCCAGGCCAGCAGATAGCGCACCACGGGATAGCCATACCAGATCATGCTCAGCACGGTCTTGGGGTCTTCCTTCACGTACTGGAACACCAGGCCGTTGAGGCGCTGGTGAAACTCGCGGTAGAAGTCCATCTCCATCAGGCCGCACAGCAGCACCACGCTGGACACTACCGTCAGCCAGGCGCGGAACAGCCCGCGCCAGCGCATGGCGCGAGCGCTGAGTACCGCCAGCAGCAGTGGAATCAGCAGGTACACCACCAGGCGCAGGTCGAAGCGCAAGCCATTGAGGAAAGCTTCGACGAAGGTGCTGGCAGGCGTATCACCGATCATCTCGCGGTTGTACATCAGCAAGGCCAGGCGCAATCCGCTGAGCATCAGCATGATTGCCAGGCCGCTGAGCAGGGTATAAGCCAGGTGCGATTTGACGGTCGGTTGCAGTATGCCGCGCGCGGCCTGCTTTTGACTCAAGGCGTCCGGAGTAGCCATGTGTGGGAAAGGTCCGTTGAGGTCTGTCGGTTAGGGTCTATGGATGACGCGAAGGTGAAATCTGGGCGCGGATTGTCCGTGAAAACAGGTGAAAATTCCGTTCAGATTTTTTGCCGCGGCCGCGAAACGGCGGTCGGGCCGGGGATGATACGTCGGCAGGGCTGGCAGGTCGAACCCGTTGCAGGTTCGACCTGTTGTATTCAGACCCGCACGTTGCCGCGTGGACCGGCGATTGCCCAGATGATCAGGCCCAATACCGGCAGCAGGATGATCAGCAGTACCCACAGGACCTTGGCCCCGGTCGAGGCACCACTCTTGATGACGTTGATGACCGCCCAGATGTCCAGCGCGAGGATGATCAGGCCGATCAGGCTATTGAAAGTGGAACCCATGTGATACTCCTTGTGGATGGCATGCATCAACTAGGATAGCGGCTTGTCGCAGGGGTTCCGTGGCAACCGAGCGAAAGCTGGAACTAGCGTTCAGACGTGCAGTGCGACGCGCAATGCCTCCAGGGCAGGTACTGCCACGATGTTCAATTCGGCGCCCAGCGCCATCACCCGATCCACATCCTTGCCGTACACCAGCACCATCTGCTGTTCATCGTCCAGCGGCTGGCTGAAGTTGAACAGCACGTAGCCGCCCTCCTCCTTGCTCATGGCTCCCAGTTGCACCTGGATACGATTGAGTGCGGTCAGCGCCTCGACCTTGCTCAGCTGCTTGGGCTTGATGTTGAAGGTCACATCGGGCCCGAACGAGTCGATAATCTGCTGCAGCAGCTCGGGGTAGGTGTCGGCCTGGAAAATGACCGTGTCGGGCAGGCTGCCCACCACCACCCATTCGCCCAGCGGGATGGCAAAGCTGTCGTCGTAGTTGATGTCGGGGTTGGCGGCCAGGAAGGCCTGGGGATCGGCGTAGGCCTGGGCGGCCTCATCGGCAATGCGTTCGATGTCTTCATCGCGCATGCAGCCCGAACCGATTTTACCGATGAGTTCGACAAGTGACTGTTTCATGAGGCAACCCCTGCGGCGCTGGAAAAAGGCCGCAAGGATAGCCGCAATTCAGCCAGGCGGGTATCAGGCCGCCAGCTTCTGCAGCTGTTCGATGGTCAGCGTGGCCCCCATGGCACGCGCGGCGCCCAGCGCATGGATGCCTTGGGCGTCCACCGCGTTCGGGTTGGCGCCTTGCGCCAGCAGGTATTCGACCATTTCCGTGCGATTGAACATCGCGGCCATCATCAGCGCGGTCCGGCCATCGGCCGATGCACCATCGACCGGGGCCCCCTGCTCGATCAGCAACTGCACCATCGGCAGGTTGCCCTTGAAGGCGGCGCCAGCCATGGGCAGCTGGTTCTTGTCGTTGGCAATCAGCGGGTCGGCCTTGTATTGCAGCAGCGCGCGTGCCGCATCGAGGTGGCCGTGATAGGTCGCCAGCATCAACAAGGTATCGCCATTGTGGTTGCGCAGATTGGGCGGCAGGCCCTTCTCCAGCAGGCGCTCGAGCATCTGTGCATCACCGTTGCGAGCGACGTCGAACACTTGTTCAGCGAACTCGGCCGCTTCTTCGTCGTTCATCTGGCGAGCGTCGGGTTGGGTCATGGCAAAACCTCCTGGCAAATGGTTCACGGTAGGCAGTGTTCCCGTTGGGCTTCAAGCCTGCAACAGAGCCTGGCTATCGCCCCTGGAAGCGGGAATTTATTGGCGATTTGTGGTCATAGACAGTAGTGACGCGGGAAAAAATCCGTGCTGTGCCTGTCATTCCCTTCGGGCGACTTACCGTCAGACCCACCACGCCGCGCAAAATGCAGCATGCCCGACGACCATTCATGCAAATTGCACGGAGCCCGAATTTTGCGATATTCACAAGCTGTTGAATTATAAAGGTTTTATATTTAACGAAACTTGGCACACTCGCTGCAACTACCTAGACATGCCTGCCAACTTGCTAGGAGCTGCACATGAACTTCCTCCACGAAAAATTTGTTTCCGTTTTCTCCGAGTACGAAGTGACCACCCAGCCGCGTCCGGATGGTGCTGTCCTGCTGACCCTGCGTGATACCGATGGCAAACAGATCAAACGCTCGATTTCCTACGCTCAGCTGCACACCCCTGAGCAACTGACCTGGGTCATCAGCGCAATTCGTCGCGACCTGGCCGGCGAAGCCAGCCAGCTGCCAGCGATCAATATGCTGCAAAGCCAGAACCGCTTCGCCCTGCCGACCTATCACTCGGCCTGATCAGCGCGAGCTGATCTGCCTGGCAAGCGTTGCTTGGCACGTATTCGCTGAACCGCTATCCGTTTGACCCCTGCTGTTTGATTGAACGCTGTTGCTTGACCTCTGTTTCTTCTAAAGCCCGATACCTGGCGCATCCTGGTATCGGGTTTTTTTTCGCCTCGATAAAAGCCGGATCAGTCGTCCAGCCTCGGAAACCGATCGTTCGCTGGCTGCACCACGTACTCCGGGCACCAGCCGTGTGAATCGGTGAGCACACGCAACGCAATCAGTCGCCCGCGCTCGCCCATGTCCAGCCAATGGGCCATGCCCGCCGGAACCACGACGCGATCATCACGCTCGCACAACAGCGCGTACAGGTATCCCCCAACGTGCAGGTTCAACAGCGCGCGGCCGGCCAGCACGCACAGCACCCACTCCCCTGCCAGACGATGCTCGCGCAGCAGTTCGGCCTGCGTCGGGGTGTGCTGCGCGTCGTTCTCGTCGAGCCTGAGCACGTCCACGCTCATGTAGCCACCCTGGGCCATCCAGGTATCGACCTCGGCGCGGCAGGTTGCGACAACCTCTTCGGGCTCCGCCTCGAACGACACGGGCAGCGTCGACCCGGCGCGCTCGAAGCGCACACCAAGCTCCGTCAGCGTGGCCGCAATGTCTTCGGCATGGCTCAGCACCTTGTTGGGGATGTCCGCAGTGCTGTGGTGATAGACGCTCAGGCGGCTCATGCAAATTCCTCGAATGGGTTTCAGTGACTGGCCACAGGTGGCAGATCATGGGGTGTGCGTCTGAGCATGATCAACGCGGCAGCGAACGCGGCGAGGCTGGCCAGAGCAAAGGTGCCGGTGGCGCCCAGGGATTGCCACAGGTAGCCGGAGTACAGCGCACCCAACGCGCCACCGACACCGGCCAGTGCGGCATACAGGGCCTGCCCCTGACCCTGCTGATGGGCGCCGAAACTGCGCTGCACGAAATGGATCGCCGCCGCGTGGAAGCTGCCGAAGGTGGCGGCGTGCATCAGCTGCGCCAGCACCAGCAGCCACAGGTGTTCGGCGAAACTGCCCAACAGCAGCCAGCGCACGGCCGCCAGAAGGAAACTGGCGATGAGCACATGACGCAGGGAAAAGCGCGCCAGAATCCGGCTCATGGCCAGGAACATCAAGACCTCGGCCACGACTCCGACGGCCCACAGCATGCCGATCACTGCACGGCTGTAGCCCAACTGCTCCAGGTGCAAGGTAAGAAACGTGTAGTACGGGCCGTGGCTGAGCTGCATCAGGCCCACACACCCATAGAACGCCAATACGCCGGGGCGTACCAGCTGTTTCATGAAGCCCTCCCCGGTCGTGCGGCGAGGGCCATCGCCGGCGGGCACATCCGGCACCCACGCGCTGGCCGCGACGATACCGGCCATGATCAACAGCAACGCGTAGGGATAGGTGTCCAGGCTCAGGCTCTCGAATACCCGGCCCAGACCCACCACGGCCAGAATGAAGCCGATCGAGCCCCACAGGCGGACCTGGCTGTAACGTGCGGTTTGCCCCTGCAGGTGTGCCAGCGTCAGGGTTTCGAATTGTGGCAGTACCGCGTGCCAGAAGAAGGCATGCAGGGCCATGACCATTGCCAGCCAGGCGTAGCCGGTGTCCACCAGGATCAGGGAAAAACTGGCCAGGGTGCAGACCGCGCCGATGCGCACGATGGCCAGGCGTCGACCGGTGCGGTCGCCCAGCCAGCCCCACAGGTTGGGCGCCACGCAGCGCATGAGCATGGGAATCGCCACCAGCTCGCCGATGCGCGCGCTGTCGAAGCCCAGATGGTGGAAGTACAGCGCCAGGAACGGCGCCGTCGACCCGAGCAGGGCGAAGTAGAACAAGTAGAAAGTGGACAGCCGCCAATACGGGACCGAATGCCCCGCCGGCGGCGGCACCGCGCTCAAAGCTGGCCCAGTACCGGAGTGTCGACCTTGACCTCGGCATTCTGCCCGCGATGGCGCAGCAGGTGGTCCATCAACACGATGGCCATCATGGCTTCGGCGATGGGCGTGGCGCGGATGCCCACGCACGGGTCATGGCGGCCCTTGGTGATGACGTCCGCCGGCTGGCCGTGGACGTCAATCGAGCGACCCGGCGTGGTGATGCTGGACGTTGGCTTGAGGGCCAGGTGGGCAACGATCGGCTGGCCCGAGGAGATACCACCCAGCACACCCCCCGCATGGTTGCTGAGGAACCCTTCGGGCGTCATCTCGTCGCGGTGCTCGGTGCCGCGCTGGGCGACGCAGGCAAAACCGGCGCCGATTTCCACGCCCTTGACGGCGTTGATGCTCATCAAGGCATGGGCCAGCTCGGCGTCCAGGCGATCGAAGATCGGCTCGCCCAGCCCCGGCATGACGCCTTCGGCCACTACGGTGATCTTGGCGCCGACCGAATCCTGGTCGCGGCGCAGCTGGTCCATGTAGGCCTCCAGCTCCGGGACCTTGTCCGGATCGGGGCTGAAGAAGGCGTTGTCTTCCACGCCGTCCCAGCTTTTGAAAGCAATCGGGATCGGGCCCAGCTGGCTCATGTAGCCGCGGACCTGGATGCCCTGGGTGGCCAGGTACTTCTTGGCGATCGCGCCTGCGGCCACGCGCATGGCCGTTTCGCGCGCCGAGCTGCGGCCACCGCCACGGTAGTCGCGCTCGCCGTACTTGTGATGGTAGGTGTAGTCCGCGTGGGCCGGGCGAAACAGATCCTTGATCGCCGAGTAGTCCTTGGATTTCTGATCGGTATTGCGAATCAGCAGGCCGATGGAGGTACCGGTGGTACGCCCTTCGAACACCCCGGAGAGAATCTCGACTTCATCGGGCTCCTGACGCTGGGTCGTGTGCCGGCTGGTGCCCGGCTTGCGTCGATCGAGGTCGCGCTGCAGGTCGTCCACGGAAATTGCGAGCCCTGGCGGACAGCCGTCGACGATGGCGACCAGCGCCGGGCCATGGCTTTCGCCAGCGGTGGTGACAGTGAACAGCTTGCCGAAGGTATTGCCGGACATGCAGGGCGCTCCGCGAAATCAACCGAATCAGACAGAGCGCCAGTATACGCAGGGTCGACGGCCAGTTCATCCCTGAACCTTAGCCGGACGCCCCAGTCCAAAGCGCACTTCCCTCGATAGTGGCTCGATGATGTTGCAGATGACGTTCCGATTGGTGGCCTTGATACTGTTCGTCAGCAGCACCGCTGCACTGGCCGCCACCCCTGATATTGCCAGGCGCCCGATCGAGCTGCAGACCGCTCAGGGCAAACTGTACGGCTCGCAGCTGGTGCCCCGCGCGGATCGGCCGGTGCCGGTGGTGCTGATGATTTCCGGCTCCGGTCCGACCGACCGGGACGGCAACAATCCCGAGGCGGGTCGCAACGACAGCCTGAAGAAGCTCGCTTTGCTACTGGCCCAGAACAACATTGCCAGCGTGCGCTATGACAAACGCGGCGTGGCCACCGGGCGCAAGGCCACCCCCGACGAGCGTGATCTGAGCGTGGCAAGCTACGTCGACGATGCCGTCGCCTGGAGCGCGCAACTCAAACGCGACCCGCGTTTCGGCCCGCTGATCATCCTGGGCCACAGCGAAGGTGCGCTGATCGCCACCCTGGCAGCGCCGCGCGCCAATGCCGATGCGGTGATTTCGCTGTCGGGCAGCGGTCGTCCCCTGGGCGAAGTGTTGCGCGAGCAGATCGGCGAACGCCTGCCAGCCGAACTGCAACCGCGCAGCTACCAACTGATCGAGCGGCTGGAAGCCGGGCAGTATGACCCGGACGTGCCCAAGCCCCTGCAGGTGTTGTTTCGCCCCAGCGTGCAGCCTTACCTGATTTCGCTGTTGCGCCAGGACCCTGCGCAGGCCTTCGCCGCCTTGAAGATCCCAGCCCTCATCGTGCAGGGCAGCAACGACATCCAGGTCGGGATTGGCGATGCGCAGGCACTGCAACGCGCCAAGCCCGATGCGCAGCTGGCGCTGATTCCCGGCATGAACCACGTGCTGCGTATCGTACCGATGGACCTGCCTTCGCAACTCAAGTCGTATCGTGACCACAAGCGTCCGCTGGCGGCGGAACTGGGTCAGGCAGTAGTGAAATTCATCGACGGGCTTTGACGCAACGCGCCAGGGGACCCATGGCAGCGTTCAAGAGTGGGCAGGCATGGCCGATACAAGGTCCGTGAAGAGGATCGCGCCATGACCGAACAAGCCCCACCAGAAGCCGTCGTCGAAGAACCTGCAGCGCCGCTGCGGCCGTGGGCCGAGGTGACCCCCGAGCAGTTCAGGATGCTGCGCCTGGCGCCCCTGCCCGCCGACCGGGCCAGTGGGCCGCGCCCCCTGCGCTTCGTGCAGTTCGGCATGGCCGAGCGCCACGACCCTGCCCTGAGCCTGTTGCGCCTGGACATCCAGCTGCCTGCCCAGCGCGTGCGCAGCGAGCAGAACCGGCTGGATGTCTGGGTCGATCATCAGCTGCGGCAGGTCAGCCTGGGCAGTGACGCAGGCCTGCAACTGGAACCGGTCAACCGTGGCCTGGGGCGCTTCGTCATGGCCCACGCTGCCGCCTGGCTGCAGCGTCATTGGCCTCACTACACGCTGCAAGGCGCGGCGCTGTCGAGCAAGGAGGCGCTGCAACCGGCGGGCCTGGATCGTCGTGATCACGCACTGCGCACCCAAGGCTTGAACGTCGAATACGCAGACGTGCAACGCCTCAAGGGCCAGTATCACCCGATTGCCGTCAGCCAGTTGCTGAGCACCTGGAACGCGGAGAAGGTGCAGGTGGTCGAGGTGCTGGCGGCCAGCGAGATGCTGCAGATGGCCGAGCAGCAGTTGCAGGAGATGGAACTCAAGCTGCATGGGCAGCAGGAACGTATCGGGAAATTCGCGCGCGAGGAAAGCGGCCTGCGCTTCACCATCGCCTGCCTGATTGCCTTCGCCGTGTTCCAGGCCGCGCTGCTGATCTGGATCGCCACCCACCGTTGACAGCGGCACTCGCAAAAAATGGGTGGGAGCGGGCTCTGCCCGCGAAGGCGTCACTGCGGTATCGAGCCAAACCGCTGCAGACGTTCGCGAGCGCAACCCGCTCTACAGTTCATGTCATGCGTTTTCAGATACGCGAAGCGAACAAAGCCTGATGCTCACGGCACTGTGCCGCGCTGAGCATGAACACGCCATGCCCGCCGCGCTGGAACTCCAGCCAGTTGAAGTCCACTTCCGGATAGAGCGCCTCGACGTGCACCTGGCTGTTGCCGACCTCGATGATCAACAGGCCTTTGTCGTTGAGGTGGTCCGCCGCCTCGGCCAGCATGCGCCGCACCAGGTTCAGGCCGTCGTCGCCACAGGCCAGGCCCAGTTCGGGTTCGTGCTGGTACTCGGCGGGCATGTCGGCGAAGTCCTCGGCATCGACATAGGGCGGGTTGCACACGATCAAGTCGAAACGCTGCCCCGGCAGGCCTTCGAAACCATCGCCCTGCACCGTATAGACACGATCTTCCTGGCCATGCCGCTCGATGTTCTGGTTGGCCACCTCGAGCGCCTCGAACGACAGGTCGGCCAGCACTACTTCGGCGTCCTGGAAAACGTCGGCGCAGGCGATGCCGATGCAGCCCGAACCGGTACACAGGTCGAGGATGCGCGCCGGCGGCTGGCTCAGCCAGGGCTCGAAGCTGTTCTCGATCAGCTCGCCGATCGGTGAACGTGGCACCAGCACCCGCGCATCGACAATGAAAGACATGCCGCAGAACCAGGCCTCGCCGATCAGGTAGGCGGCCGGCACGCGCTCTTCCATGCGCCGCTTGAGCAGGTGCTGCACACGCACGATCTCGTCGTCTTCCAGGCGGCAATCCAGGTAGCTGTCGGCGATTTCATAGGGCAGGTTTAACGCCCCCAGCACCAACAGACGGGCTTCGTCCCAGGCGTTGTCGGTACCGTGGCCGAAGAACAGCTCTTCGCCATGAAAACGGCTGACGGCCCAACGGATGTGGTCGCGCACGGTGCGCAAGCGGGAAGTGATCACAAAAGCTCCTCGGTCGAATCAAGCCGGAATATTAACAGAGGCCCGTGGGTGATTTTCGCGATGTTCGCTCAATCCGATTCACAGAACGGCTCGAGCAGAGGACAATGCGGCAAAAGCCCTAGCCAAAGGAGCCCCAGATGTCCGTTCCAAAGACGATGTTCCAACTCAGTGGCCGCGGTTTCCCGCCCACCCGGATCGCCAACGCCAGCCTGATCATCATCGATGCGCAGAAGGAATACCTCAGTGGCGATCTGGCCCTGTCGGGCATGGACGATGCGCTGGCCAACATCGCCAGCCTGGTAGCTGCGGCGCGTGCGGCCAAGCGGCCGGTGGTGCACATTCGCCATCTGGGCACCGTTGGCGGGCTGTTCGACCCCCAGGGCCGGCGCGGCGAGTTCATCGAAGGTTTCGAACCGCAGGGCGACGAAGCCGTGGTCGAGAAGCGCATGCCCAATGCCTTCAACAACACCGGGCTGCACGAGCTCCTGCAGAGCTATGGCCACCTGGACCTGATCGTCTGCGGATTCATGAGCCACTCCAGCGTCAGTACCACCGTGCGTGCATCCAAGGACTACGGTTATCGCTGCACCCTGGTGGCCGACGCCTGCGCGACCCGCGACCTGCCCCAGGGCGATGGCGTGCTGGCCGCGGCCAAGGTGCAGGAAGCTGAAATGGCCATCATGCGTGACAACTTCGCCGCGGTTGCCATGACCGGCGACTTGCTCTGACCCCCAGCCGGCCCAATCGCCACCGAGGAATCAATGAAGTCATCCCATGGTTTCAATGCGCGCAGACTCAGGAAACGTGCTCCCGGTGGCTGGCGCTATCGGCTGGGCGCGGGGCTGGGCGCCGTACTGCTGACCCTCGGCTTGTTGTTGGCGATGGCCGGCGTCGCCACCCTGCTGGGGCATCCGCCGCAGATAATCGGGCTGGACACCACCACCAGCGGCGCGGCCATACTCGCTGGCATGGGGCTGCTGGTGCTTTATCTTGGCCTGTGGCTCTGGCGCCGCAGCCGCCGTGGAATGCGCCGCAGCCGTGAACTCGGCCTGGCCCCGCACCTGATGAAAAAGCACGATTGAGTCGCGTAGACTAGCGCTCCCGTGGTGTAGA
>Ga0265798_10006098_pt1 | contig 15931 bp, 13 predicted proteins | sample P3T30metagenome_FD_192430 | JGI IMG/M metagenome (GOLD analysis project Ga0265798, IMG submission 192430) | Plant litter microbial communities from East Loma Ridge, Irvine, California - P3 T30 | ecosystem: Environmental > Terrestrial > Plant litter > Unclassified | place: USA: California... | reverse complement strand
AGCTCCGGAACTGAACCATTACTGGTCACCGTCCTAGCCGCTCCGCCGCACCTTTGGGCTGACTCGGATTACTTTACACAGCCCCACACCCCCACCCCCAAATACCCATGCATCCCGGGCGTGTCGCCCCGGAAGGCCCGGAAACGGCGGTGCGTGTCTCCCCGGGCGCCCCGGAACGAAGGGAAGCCCGCTTCCTCGAGGAGGAAGCGGGCTTCTCTGATGAATCCGACGGACGCGACGTCAGACCCGGACGGTCACTCCCGCCAACGTCTTCTTGCCGCGCCGGAGCACGACGACCCCCCCGTCGAGTCGCGAGTCCGCGACGAGGGCATCACCGTTCTCGACCCGGGCGTTGTTCACGTAGACGCCGCCCTCGGCCGTGGCCCGACGAGCGGCACCCAGAGAAGCGACGAGTCCGGTGTCGACCAACGCCTGCGCCACGGTGGTCGTCCCGTCGGCCGAGGCCGCCGGCAACTCGGCGATGGCGCTGGCGAGGGTCCGCGGATCGAGCACGGACAGATCCCCTTGGCCGAAGAGGGCTGCAGCGGCGTCGATGGCCGACTGGGTGGCCGAGGTGCCGTGGACCAGGGACGTGACGTTCCAGGCCAACGCGCGCTGCGCCTCCCGACGGAAGGGTTCGTCGGCGACCGCCTTCTCGAGTCGTTCGATCTCGGGACGCGAGAGGAACGTGAAGACCTTGAGCCGCGGGACGACGTCGGCGTCGTCGGTGTTCAACCAGAACTGGTACATCGCGTACGGGCTGGTCAGCTCGGCGTCGAGCCAGACCGCGTTGCCCTCGCTCTTGCCGAATTTGGTGCCGTCGGTGTTGGTGATCAGCGGCGTGCCGATCGCGTGCACCGAGACGCCCTCGGTACGGCGGATCAGCTCGGTGCCACTGGTGAGGTTGCCCCACTGGTCGCTGCCACCGGTCTGCAGGACGCAGTCGTAGCTGCGGTAGAGCTCACGGAAGTCGAGACCCTGGAGGATCTGGTAGCTGAACTCGGTGTAGCTGATTCCGGCATCGGAGTTCAGACGCGCGGCCACGGCGTCTTTCTTGAGCATCGTGTTGACGCGGAAGTTCTTGCCGATGTCGCGCAAGAACTCGATGGCGCTGAGCGGGGACGTCCAGTCGAGGTTGTTCACCACCCGGAGACCGTTGTCACCGTCGGGCGAGAGGAACTTCTCGACGTGCACACGGATGCGGTCGACCCACTCGGCCGTCTGCTCGGGTGTCTTGAGCACCCGTTCGGCGGTCGGACGCGGATCGCCGATGAGACCGGTGGACCCACCGACGAGACCCAGGGGCCGGTGACCGGCGAGCTGGAGCCGACGCATGGTGAGCAACTGCACGAGGTTGCCGAGGTGAAGGCTGGGGGCGGTCGGGTCGAAACCGCAGTAGTACGTGATCGGCGGACCGGCGAGCAGGGTCTTCAGGGCGTCGGCGTCGGTCGACACGTGCACCAGACCGCGCCACTGCATCTCGTCCCACACGTCGTCGAACGAGGGATCGTTGCTCTGGGCGGCCAGGACGTCTGCGGTCGTTTCACTGGTCACCTGCGAAACGCTACCAGCGGCCACCGTCTGCGCCTTCACGCCCCACCGCGCCCTCGCGAGACGGCAGCGCGGTACGGAGAGACCGTCGGATCACCCTCGAGCGAGAACCGCCACGGGAACGCGTCACCACCGGCGTGACCCGACACACCGACACGCGGGCCGGCGGCGACCGGGCCGACCGGTGCGGACGGGAGGCGGAGACGGAACCGCGCCTCCTGACCGGGGGTGTCGGCGACGAGGCGTGAGCCGTCGTCGCCGAGCTCGATGCCGAGCGCGGAACCCAGTCGGCCGGGACCGCGAGCCAGGTCGGCCGGGGTCCGCGACGTCGACCGGCGGGCTCGTGCCTCGCCGACGCCGGCCACCACCTCGCCCGAACGCAAGAGGACACCGGACGCGTAGCCCTCGGGCCCACACACGATGTTGACGCAGCGGTGGATGCCGTAGGACAGGTACACGTAGAGCGTTCCGCCGCGTTCGAACATGCTGTTGTTGCGTGCCGACCGGCCCCGGTGGGCATGCGATCCGGGGTCCTGCCCCTGACCGTGGTACGCCTCGACCTCGGTGAGGCGGATCCCCACGCCACCCGACCAGAAGACCGAGCCCAGGAGGCGCGGCGCGACGGCCAGCGCCGGTTCGGCCAGCAGTGCCGCGAGCACGTCGTCGTCGGGTGTCGTCGTCACCGCTCCCCCGTGGCCACCGCGATCATCGCGGTCAGAAGAAGCGCTGGCCGCTCGCGGCCACGATCACCGCGACGGCGACCAGCACCGCCACGGCGATCGCGACGACGACCGGCACGACCCAGGCGCGGACCGGCCGGTCGTCCCGAGACCCCGGTCGCCGACGACTCACGCCGCCGCCGGGGCGAGGGCCTGGACGAGGTGGCGCATCTGCTCGGTCAGCTGTACGAGCTGCTCGGCGACCCGCTCGGGAGCCGTGCCGCCGGCCCCTCGACGGCTGGCGATCGAGCCCTCGACCGTCAGGACGGGCCGGATCTCGGGCGTGAGATGCGCCGAGATCGACCGGTACTGCTCGTCGGTGGGCTCGTGCAGCTCGAGGTCGTGCCGTTCACAGAACCGCACCAGCTCGCCGCTGATCTCGTGTGCGTCACGGAACGTGACCCCCTGACGGACGAGCCACTCGGCGACGTCGGTCGCGAGTGAGAATCCCTGCGGCGCGAGCTCGGCCATGCGGACCTCGTCGAAATCGAGGGTCGCCACCATGCCCGTGAACGCCGGGAGCAGCACCTCGAGCTGGCTGACCGAGTCGAACACCGGCTCTTTGTCTTCTTGGAGATCTCGGTTGTAGGCCAAGGGCAGCCCCTTGAGCGTCGCGAGCAGACCCGTCAGGTTGCCGATGAGCCGCCCCGACTTGCCGCGCGCGAGCTCGGCGATGTCGGGGTTCTTCTTCTGCGGCATGATGCTCGACCCGGTCGAGAACGCGTCGTGCAGACGGACGAAGCCGAATTCGCGGGTGTTCCAGAGGATGATCTCTTCGGCCAGCCGCGAGAGGTCGATGCCGACGGACGCCATGACGAACGCGAACTCCGACACGACGTCACGACTGGCCGTCGCGTCGATCGAGTTCTCGGTCGTGCGGTCGAAGCCCAGATCGGTCGCGACGAGGAGCGGGTCGAGCCCCAGCGAACTACCCGCGAGGGCACCTGCGCCGTACGGCGAGGCACCGGCCCGACGCGACCAGTCGCGCAGGCGCTCGAGGTCTCGGACCAGAGGCCAGGCGTGGGCGAGGAGGTGGTGCGCCAGCAGCACCGGCTGGGCGTGCTGCAGGTGCGTCCGGCCGGGCATCACGGCCGTCGGGTGGGCCGTCGCCTGACCGGCGATCGCGTCGACCAGGTCGACGACCTGCCGACCGATGACGCGGGCGTGGTCGCGCAGGTACAAGCGCACCAGCGTCGCGATCTGGTCGTTGCGGCTACGCCCCGCCCGGAGCTTGCCGCCGAGCTCGGCACCGGCGATGCCGATGAGGCCCCGCTCGAGGGCGGAGTGCACGTCCTCGTCGGTCTCGGCCGCGGTGAACGTGCCGTCGAGCACGTCGGACTCGAGCCGGTCGAGCGCCGACAACATGGCGTCGAGCTCGGACGCGTCGAGGTAACCCGCCGCCGCCAGACCCCTGGCGTGTGCGCGCGACCCGGCGATGTCGTACGAGGCCAGCTGCCAGTCGAACTGCGTCGACTTGCTCAGCGCGGCGAGCTCGGCGGACGGCCCGGAGGCGAAGCGGCCGCCCCAGAGGGCGCCCGCCTCGCCTGCTCGCTCGTTCTTGCCCGACCCTTCGCCGAGCCCGCTCGCGTCGGTCACGCCCCGTGGGCCAGGTCGCGACGAGCCGAGATCTTGCTGGGCAGCGACCAGATCTCGATGAAGCCCTTCGACAAGGACTGGTCGAAGGTGTCGCCCGTGTCGTAGGTCGCGAGGTCGAAGTCGTAGAGGCTCGCGTCGCTCTTCTGCCCGGTGACGACCGCGCGTCCGCCCTGCAGCTTGAGACGGATCTCGCCCGACACGTACTTCTGCGTGTCGTCGATGAAGACGTCGAGCGAGCGCTTGAGACCCGAGAACCACAGGCCGTCGTAGACCAGGTTCGACCATTCGGCCTCGACCCCGCGCTTGTAGCGGCCGAGGTCGCGCTCGATGGTCAGCGCCTCGAGCGCCTCGTGCGCCGCGATCAAGGCCATCGCGCCGGGTGCCTCGTAGACCTCGCGGCTCTTGATGCCGACGAGACGGTCCTCGACGACGTCGATGCGGCCGACGCCGTGCTTGCCGGCGAGCTCGTTCATGCGCTCGACGATGCCCAGCGGGGTGAACGCCACGCCGTCGATCGCCGTCGGGACTCCGGCCTCGAACGTGATGACGACCTCGTCGGCGTCCTTGACGACGGCCGGGTCTTGCGTGTACTCGTACAGGTCCTCGATGGGAGCGTTCCAGGGGTCCTCGAGGAACCCGGTCTCGACCGCACGGCCCCAGACGTTCTTGTCGATCGAGTAGGGGTTCTTGGCGCTCTGGCGGATGGGGAGGTTGTGCTCTTCCGCGTAGACGATCGCCTTGTCGCGGGTGAGGGCCAGGTCACGGACCGGGGCGATGCTCGTCAGGTCGGGGGCGAGGGCCGCGACGGCCGCCTCGAAGCGGACCTGGTCGTTGCCCTTGCCGGTGCAACCGTGGGCCACGCTGTTCGCACCGAGCTCTTTCGCGACCGATGCCAGGTGGCGGGCGATCAGCGGACGGCTGAGGGCGGACACCAGCGGGTAGGTCTTCTGGTACAGCGCGTTGGCCTTGAGGGCCGGCATCAGGTAATCGGTGCCGAACTCTTCTTTGGCGTCGACGACGACCGATTCGACCGCACCGCAGTCGAGGGCGCGCTGTCGGATGTCTTCCATGTCCTCTCCGCCCTGTCCGACGTCGACGGCGAGGGCGACCACCTCTTTTCCGGTGGCATCGGCCAACCAGCCGATGCCGACCGAGGTGTCGAGGCCTCCTGAGTATGCGAGGACGACGCGTTCCGCCATGGTTCTCCTTGTGTGGTGTGGGTGTGTCTACGTGTGTGAGGTGGTGGGGGTGCTCAGCGGGCCAGCAGCCAGGTGAGCAACGCCTTCTGGGCGTGCAGCCGGTTCTCGGCCTCGTCCCAGATGACGCTGGTCGGGCCGTCGATGACGTCGGCCGTGACCTCGTACCCGCGGTCGGCGGGGAGGCAGTGCAGGAAGATCGCGTCGTCGTCGGCCTGAGCCATCAACGCCTGGTCGACCTTGAACGATCCGAAGACGGCGACTCGCTCGTCTTTCTCGTCCTCCTTGCCCATCGAGACCCAGGTGTCGGTCACGACGACGTCGACGCCGGCGACGGCCTCGGTCGCGTCGGTCGTGACGAGCACCGAGCCGCCCGTCCGCGTGGCGATGGCCTCGGCGTCGGCGACGACGGTCGGGTCGGGCAGGAAGCCCTCGGGGGCGCCGATGCGGACGTGCATGCCTGCGGTCGCGCAGGCCAGCAGGTACGACTGGCCCATGTTGCAGCGTCCGTCACCGACGAACGCCACCGAGAGCCCGGCGAGCGTGCCCTTCTTCTCGCGGATGGTCTGCAGGTCGGCGAGCAGCTGACACGGGTGGAAATCGTCGCTCAACGCGTTGACGACGGGCACGGTCGTGCCGGCCGCCATCTCTTCGAGGCCGGACTGCGCGTAGGTGCGCCAGACGATGGCGGACACCATGCGCTCGAGCACGCGCGCCGTGTCGGAGGGAGTCTCCTTGCCGCCGAGCTGGCTGTTCGCGGTCGCGATGATCAGCGGGCTGCCGCCGAGGTCGGCGATGCCGACCGCGAACGACACCCGAGTACGGGTCGACGACTTGTCGAAGATGACGGCGACGGTCTGAGGACCGGCCAGCGGGCGCTGCGACCAGCGGTCGCGCTTGAGCTCGTCGGCGAGGTCGAGCACCTCGAGCTGCTCGGCCGTGGTCAGGTCGTCGTCCCGGAGGAAGTGGCGGGTCATTCGAGGCCTTTCAGGACGGTGGTCATGATCTGGGTGAACTCGGCGATCTCGTCGTCGCCGACGATCAGAGGAGGCGCGAGGCGGATGCTCGAGTCGTTCGGTGCGTTGACGATGAGGCCGGCCTCGAGGGCGTCGGCGGCGATCTGCGCCGCGACGGGCTGCGCCAGCCCGAGGCCGATGAGGAGGCCGTTGCCCCGGACCTCGCGGACGAGGGGCGAACCGATGGATGCGATCGCCGCACGAAGCTGATCTCCCCTGACGATCGCGTTCAGCACGAGCTGGCTGGCCTCGATCTCGCCGAGCACGGCGTTGGCCGCGGCGGTGGCGAGGGGGTTGCCGCCGAAGGTGCTGCCGTGCTGCCCGGCCTCGAACAGGTCGGACGCGTCGCCGAAGGTGATGAGCGCACCGATGGGGACTCCCCCGGCGATGCCCTTGGCGACGGTGATGGCGTCAGGGACGATGTCGTGCTGCTGGAAGGCGAACCACGAGCCGGTCCGGCCGATGCCGGTCTGGATCTCGTCGAGGATCAGCAGGGCCCCGTGCTCCGTGGTGAGTTCGCGGGCGCGCTCGAGGTAGCCCTCGGGCAGGTCGACGACGCCGGCCTCGCCCTTGATCGGCTCGACGAACAGGGCGGCCACCGTACCGTCGAGGACCGCTTCGAGTGCCTCGACGGTCGTGTCGATGTGCTCGACCCCGGGCATCATCGGCTCGAACGGTTCGCGCAGCGCCGGCTTGCCGGTCAGCGCGAGCGAGCCCATGGTGCGCCCGTGGAACGAGTTCTGCAGGGCGAGGATGCGGGTGCGCGAGCCGTCACCGCGGTTGAGGCGGGCCAGTTTGACCGCGGCCTCGTTGGCCTCGGCTCCGCTGTTGCCGAAGTAGACGCGCCCACGCTCGCCGGCGCCGCTGATGCGGGTCAGCCGTTCGGCGAGCTCGACCTGCGGGGCCGTCGCGAAGTAGTTGGAGACGTGGATCAGCTTGCTCGCCTGCTCGGTGAGCGCCTCGACGAGCACCGGGTGGGCGTGTCCGAGGGCGTTCACGGCGATGCCCGCCAGGAAGTCGAGGTAACGCTTGCCGTCGACGTCCCAGACCTGGCAGCCTTCGCCGCGGTCGAGCATCACCTTCGGAGTGGACAGCGAACGCATCATCGAGTCGCCGAATCGGCGCTGCCAGGTACCGCCTTGGGTCTGGATCATGGTCACGACTGTCCTTTCGTGTCGGTGCCGCTCACGGCAGGGCCACCCGGGGCGGTGCCCCCGGTGGTGACGATCTCGCCGGCGGGGGTGCCGAACGAGGTGACGACGGGGGCGCCGGTCGACGCCGCCCGGTCGTCGGGGACCACCTCGGTGCCCGACCCGCGTTGGGTGAACACCTCGAGGAGGATCGAGTGCGGGATGCGACCGTCGATGATGGTCGCTCCGCCCACGCCGCCCACGACCGAGTCGAGGCAGGCGCGCATCTTGGGGATCATGCCCGACTCGAGGGTCGGGAGCATGTCGGTGAGGGCCGACACGGTGATGGCCTCGACGAGCGAGTCGCGGTTCGGCCAGTCGGCGTAGAGCCCGGCGACGTCGGTCAGGACGACGAGCTTGGCCGCACCGAGAGCGATGGCCAGGGCTCCCGCCGCCGCGTCGGCGTTGACGTTGAGGGCGTGTTCCGGGTCGATCGTGTTCGTCGCGATCGACGACACCACGGGGATGCGTCCCGCCTCGATCTCGGCCAGCACCGACGACGGGTCGACGTGTGTCACGTCGCCCACGTGTCCCAGGTCGAAGGTCTCGCCGTCGACCACCACACCGCGCTTGCGACCCTCGAACAAGGTCGACCCCTCGCCGGAGACACCTCGGGCCAGGTCGCCGTGCTCGTTGATCAGGTCGACGATCTCGCGGTTGACCTCGCCGGCCAGGACGTCGCGCACGACCGAGATCGCCTCGGTCGACGTGTAGCGGTAGCCGCCCCGGAACTCGCTCTCGATGCCGGCGGCGTCGAGGGCGGCCGAGATCTGCGGTCCCCCACCGTGGACGACCACCGGGTGCAACCCGGCGTACCGCAGGTAGACCATGTCCTCGGCGAACGCCTGCTTGAGGGCGTCGTCGACCATGGCGTTGCCGCCGAACTTCACGACGACGACCTTGCCCGAGAAGCGCTTCAGCCAGGGCAGGGACTCGATCAGGGTCGAGGCCTTGACCGCCGCGAGCTCTTGCTCGTCGGCCGCCGTGGCGCCGGTGCTCGTGTGGACGCCCATCAGCTGGAGTACGCGCTGTTCTCGTGCACGTAGTCGTGCGTGAGGTCGTTCGTCAGGATGGTCGCCTCGACCGGCCCCGTCTTCAGGTCGACGAGCACGTGGACCGCTCGCGGCGTCAGGTCGACGTCGTCGCTCGGCCGATCGGGTGCCCCGGCGTGGCAGACGCGGACGCCGTTGATGGTCACGTCGACGTCGTACGGGTCGAACTCGGCCGACGTGGTGCCGATGGCGGCGAGCACGCGACCCCAGTTGGGGTCGTTGCCGAAGACGGCTGCCTTGAACAGGTTGTTGCGGGCGATCGAACGGCCCACCTCGACGGCGTCGTCGTCGGACGCCGCCCCCACGATCTCGATGCGGATGTCGTGCGAGGCACCCTCGGCGTCGGCCTGCAACTGCTCGGCGAGGTCGGCACAGAGCGCCGTGACCGCCGCCGCGAAGTCGCCGGCAGGAGGCGCGACACCGGACTCGGCGCTGGCCAACAACACGACGGTGTCGTTCGTCGACATGCAGCCGTCCGAGTCGAGACGGTCGAAGGTGACCCGGGTCGCCTCGCGGAGCGCGGAGTCGAGACCGGACGCGTCGACGTCGGCGTCCGTCGTGAGTACCACGAGCATCGTGGCGAGGCCGGGGGCGAGCATGCCCGCGCCCTTGGCCATTCCGCCGACGACCCAGCCGTCACCCGAGACGACGGCCTGCTTGGGCTTGGTGTCGGTCGTCATGATGGCCGTGGCGGCATCGAGGCCGCCGTCGAACGACAGGGCGCCGGCCGCGGCCGTGGAGCCGCCCAGCACCTTGTCGCGGAAGGTCTGGTCGCCGACGCCGATGAGGCCCGTCGAGCAGACGAGGACATCCGTCGCCGACAGCTCGAGGGCGGCGGCCACGGTCTCGGCCGTGGAGTGGGTCGTCTGGAAGCCGAAGGCTCCCGTGAAGCAGTTAGCGCCTCCGGAATTGAGGACGACGGCGTCGACGCGACCGTCGGCTATGACCTGCTGGGACCACAGGACGGGGTTCGCCTTGGCCCGGTTGCTGGTGAAGACGGCCGCCGCGGCCGTGCTGCGACCTCGGTTGACGACCAGGGCGACGTCCGGCGCGCCCGAACTCTTGAGGCCGGCGACGACGCCGGAGGCCTCGAAACCGGCTGCTGCGGTGACGCTCACGGGGCGACTCCGTTCTGGCCGAGGCCGGTGGTCTCGGGCAGGCCGAGCGCGATGTTGGCGGACTGGACGGCGGCACCGGCCGTGCCCTTGACGAGGTTGTCGAGGGCCGTGACCACGACGACGCGGTCGGCGGCCTCGTCGACCGCGAGTCCGATCAGGGCGGTGTTGGCCCCGATCGTGTCGGCCGTCCGGGGGAACTCGCCGTCGGGCAGGAGGTGCACGAAGGGCTCGTTCGCGTAGGCCTGCTGCCAGGCCGATCGCACGTCGTGGGCGGTGACGCCCGGCGCGAGACGCGCGGTCGTCGTGGCGAGGATGCCCCTGGCCATCGGGACGAGCACCGGGGTGAACGAGACGTTCACCTCGGTGGCACCGGCCAGTCGGAGGTTCTGCTGGATCTCGGGGATGTGTCGATGGCTGCCGCCCACGCCGTAGGCCGACGCCGACCCCATGAGCTCGCTGGCCAGCAGGTGCGTCTTCAGCGCCTTGCCCGCCCCGGACGGGCCCACGGCCAGCACGGTGACGATGTCGGCGGTCTCGACGACGCCCGCCTGGACGCCTGGGGCCAGCCCCAGGGTGACCGCGGTGACGTTGCAGCCGGGCACCGCGATGCGTTTGGCCCCGACCAGGACGTCGCGCTGGCGACCCGACGTGTCGCCGAGGACGAGTTCGGGCAGGCCGTACGACCACGCCCCGTAGAACTCGCCGCCGTAGAACGCCTGCCAAGCGGCCTCGTCGGTCAGGCGGTGGTCTGCCCCGCAGTCGACGACGAGCGTGTCGTCGGGCAGCTGGGCGGTGATCGCCCCCGACTTGCCGTGGGGAAGGGCGAGGAAGACGACGTCGTGCCCCGAGAGGGCTTCGGGCGTCGTGTCGACCAGGGTCAGGTGCGACAGCGAGCGCAGGTGCGGCTGGACCGCGAGGAGTGGCTGACCGGCGTTCTGGAACGCGGTGACGGTCTGCACCTCGAAGTCGGGATGATCGGCCAGCAAGCGCAGGAGCTCACCACCGGCGTAACCACTCGCGCCGGCCACGGCAACGGAGAAAGGCATGCGTCCACCCTAATGTTCGAATTCGGCCTGAGATCAGGGGCGGCGGCGCCGGGCGAGTGTCAGTCGCGGAGCGCCGCCCCGAATCGCTCGCCGGCCAGGCGGACGGAGCCGGACTTGGCCTCGGAGGCCTCGGCCGCGGTGAGGGTGCGGTCGTCGGCCCGGAAACGCAGGGCGAAGGTGAGCGACTTCGACGCGTCGGGCAGTCCGGCACCTCGGTAGTCGTCGACCAGCCGGACCCTCTCGAGCAGAGGGCCTGCACCCTCGCGCACGGTCGCGAGCACGTCGCCCGCGGGGACGTCGACGCCCACCACGAGGGAGAGGTCCTGGGTCGCCGCGGGGTAGGACGACAGGGCCGAGGTGACCGGCTCGACGACGGCGAGGGCGATGAGGCGATCGAGGTCGAGCTCGGCCACGGCGACCACCCGGGGCAGGTCGAGCTCGGCTGCCACGCTGGGCAGCAGCTCGCCCGCGATGCCCACGACCTCGTCGCCGACGAGCACCTCGGCCGTACGGCCGGGGTGCAGCGACACGTGACTGGCCTGACGGAAGGTGACCTCGGCGGCGACGGCGGACGCGGCGACGCGCACGGCGTCGAGCACGTCGGCGAGGGACGCCGGGACGGCGGATTGCCCAGGGGCGTGATCGACGACCGTGCCGACCGTCAGGAGGCCGAGGTGTCGCGGTTGGGGCGGCAGGGCATCGGCGAGGGCGACCAGCGTGGCGTCGTCGGGGCGGGCGGCCCCGAACGGGACCTCGTCGCTGCCGTAGACGACGCCCTCGACAGGCAGGAAGACCGTGCCCACCTCGAACACCGAGAGGTCGACGAGACCGCGACCGAGGTTGCGACGGGCGACCTCGAGCAGCCCCGGCACCAGCGACCGACGCAGTTCGGGCGCTGCCGAGTCGAGAGGGTTGGCGAGGCGGACGGCGGGCCGTTCGGCGCCGTCGGCCGAGCCGAAGGCGAGGTTCTGGGCCGCGGAGACGAACGGGTACGCGGCGACCTCGGTCGAGCCGGCCGCGGCGAGCCCGTTCGACACCTGCCGACGCAGCTGTTGTTCGCGCGACAACCCACGACCGGCCGGGGCGACGGGCAGGACGGACGGGATGCGGTCGTAACCCGTGATGCGAGCGACTTCTTCGACGAGCGACGCGGAGTCGACCAGGTCGCTGCGCCAGGTCGGCGGGGTGACGAGCCAGTCGTCACCGGACCGCTCGACGCTTGCCCCGATGGCCGTGAGGGCACCGGAGACCTCGTCGTCGGTGTAGTCGACGCCCATGAGGCGCGCGGCGCGGTCGGCCGGCAGGGTGATCGTGTCGGGAGGGGTGGAGACGTCCCACCGTGACCCGAGCGTGTCGGCCGTGCCACCGGCGAACTCGACGAGCAGGTCGACCACGCGCTGGGCGGCCGCCTCGGCCACCTGCGGGTCGACACCGCGCTCGAAGCGCTTGGACGCCTCGCTCGGCAGCTTGTGGCGGCGGGCGGTCCGCGCGATCGACGTGGGGTCGAAGGTCGCGGCCTCGACGAGGACGTCGGTCGTGGTCGCACCGATCTCGGTCGAGGCACCGCCCATGACGCCGGCCAGGCCGATGGCACCCGACTCGTCGGCGATCACGAGGTCCTCGGCGTGGAGGTCGCGGACCTGGCCGTCGAGGGTCTCGAGGCGCTCGCCCGGAGCCGCCCGGCGGACGGAGAGGCCGCCGCTGACCTTGTCGAGGTCGTAGCCGTGGATCGGCTGGCCGAGCTCGAACATGACGTAGTTGGTGACGTCGACCGGCAGCGAGATGCTGCGGACCCCCGCCAGCCGCAGGCGCGACGCGAGCCACGGAGGGGTGGGACGGGTCGCGTCGATGCCGCGGACCACCTTGGTGGTGAAGGTCTGGACGCCGACGCGGTCGCGCACGGGCGCCTGGTCGTCCACGACGACCGAGAAGCCCGAGGACGCGGTCGGCGAGACGAGCGACGCGGGGTCGCGGAAGCTCGCCCCGGTGGCGTGCGAGTACTCGCGGGCCACCCCCCGGATGCTGAAGGCGTAACCCCGGTCGGGAGTGACGTTGATCTCGACCGCCGCCTCGTCGAGGCCCAGCAGCGCGATCGCGTCGGTGCCGACCTCGGGGTCGAGGCCCAGCGACGAGAGGACGAGGATGCCGTCGTGCTCGTCGCCGAGGCCGAGCTCGCGGGTCGAGGCGATCATGCCGTCGGAGACGTGCCCGTAGGTCTTGCGGGCGGCGATCGGGAAGGGCCCGGGCAGCACGGCACCGGGCAAGGACACGACGACCTTGTCGCCGACGGCGAAGTTGTGGGCGCCGCAGACGATGCCGCGGACGTCGTCCGGGTCGGTGGCCGCGTTCGGACCCACGGCGACCTGGCACCAGTTGATCGTCTTGCCGTTCTTCTGCGGCTCGGGCGTGAACTCGAGCACCTGACCGACCACGAGGGGCCCGGTCACGTCACCGACGTGGACGTCTTCTTCTTCGAAGCCGACCGACACGAGGGCAGCATGGACGCCCTCGAGCGAGACGTCGCTCGGCAGCTCGACGAACTCACCGAGCCAACTCAGCGGAACACGCATCAGACCACCATCCCGAACTGCTCGCTGAACCTGACGTCACCCTCGACCATGTCGCGCATGTCGTTGAGGTCGTTGCGGAACTGCAGCGTGCGCTCGATGCCCATGCCGAAGGCGAAGCCCTGGTAGCGGTCGGGGTCGATGCCCGCCGCGCGCAGCACGTTCGGATTGACCATGCCGCAGCCGCCCCACTCGACCCACCGCGCGCCGCCCTTGGCGTTCGGCTGCCAGACGTCCATCTCGGCACTGGGTTCGGTGAAGGGGAAGTAGTTGGGGCGCAGGCGGATCTGCGCCTCGGCGCCGAACATCGACCGGGCGAGGTGTTCGAGGGTGCCGCGCAGGTGCGCCATCGTGAGGCCCTCGTCGACGGCGATGCCCTCGAGCTGGGTGAAGACGGGCGTGTGCGTCGCGTCGAGCTCGTCGGTGCGGAACACCCGGCCGACGGCGACGTTGTAGACCGGGAGCTCTTTCGACAGCAGTGTGCGGATCTGCACCGGCGACGTGTGCGTGCGCAGCACCAGATGACGGTCGACGGGGTGGACGAAGAACGTGTCCTGCATGGCTCGGGCCGGGTGGTCGGCGTCGAAGTTCAGGGCGTCGAAGTTGAACCACTCGTGCTCGAGCTCGGGGCCCTCGTTGACCTCCCACCCCATGCCGACGAACAGGTCGGCCATCCGCTCTTGCAGCAGCGTCAGGGGGTGACGGGCCCCGGGGCGACGACGGGACGGCAGGGCCGTGACGTCGACCGTCTCGGCCTCGAGCCGGGCGGCCTCTTCGATCACGGCCAGCTCGGCCTCGCGCGTGGCGACGGCTTGGCCGACGCGACCCCGGGCCTGGCCGACGAGCTTGCCCGCCGCGGCCTTCTGGTCGTTCGGCAGATCGCGCAGACCGGCGTTCAGGCGGGCCAGCACCGAGGCCTCGCCCACGTGCTGGGCACGGGCGGTCTTGAGCTCGGCGACGGTGGCCGCCGTGGCGATCGCCGCGAGGGCGGCGTCGACCGCCGACGCGACGGCGTCTTCGGAGAGGGGGACGGAGTCTGACACGAGAACCAAGCTTAGCGATCGTTGGGAGGCGACCCGCGCCTCCTGGTCGTGACGGACGAGGAGGCGCGGGCTGGGATCGGGTGGACGGACCGGGTCAGGTCGCGCGGCCCGACACGTGGTCGGACTCGTAGCGGCCACCGCGTCCGAACATGCCCGGGTCCTTCGGCGTGCCAGGGCGCTTCGCGACGACGGCACGCCGCCCCGTCCGTCGGTCGACGACGCGGACGACCCACGAGAGCAGGAGGTTCGTGGCGAGGTAGACGACGAGGACGACCGCGAAGAGGGTGAACGTGTACGTGCTGCCGTAGTAGGTTCCCAGACGCGTGAGACCGCTCCGGGTCAGTTCGACGTAGCCGACGATGTAGCCGAGCGAGGTGTCCTTCAACAGGACGACGAGCTGGGCCAGGATGATCGGCAGCATCTGACGGAAGGCCTGCGGGAACTCGATGGCGAAGCGCGTGCGGATCGGGGTGAGCCCGATCGCGAGGCCGGCCTCGCGTTGCCCCCTCGGCAGCGAGGCTATGCCCGCGCGCAGCGCCTCGCCGATGAGCGCCCCGTTGTAGACCGCCAGCGCCGCGACCACGGCCCAGAAGGCCCCGGTCGAGAAGACCAACAGGATGAACAGCATCATCAGCAGGACGGGCATGCCGCGGAAGAACTCGAGCAGCACCGTCGTGGGAACGCGCACCCAGGCGGATCGGGCCGTCCGGAGGAACGAGAAGAGGACGCCGATGACCACCGCGAGGACCGACGCGACGGCCGCGGCCTGGATGGTCGCCAACCAGCCCCGACCGATCGCCCGCCAGAGCGCGAGGTCACCGAGGATGTCCCACCGCGACGCGTCGAGCACGCCGGGACTCTCGGCACCGTTCGCGCTGATGCGGGGGCGGCCGAGGAGGTAGACGAGGTAGGCGACCAGGGCCAGGACGAGCACGACGCCGACCACCGAGATGATCCGCGAGGTGCGGCGGGCCCTCGGCCCCGGGGCGTCGTAGAGGACGGAGGTGCTCATCGGAGGACTGCGACCTTCTTCTCGACCACGGCGGCGAGACGGCCGAGCGTGATGGTGACGAGCAGGTAGAAGAACGCCACGGCGAGCAGCGTCGTGATGACGGCGTCACCACGATCGTTCGCGATGTAGCGCCCCGCGGCGAAGAGTTCGGCCACGAAGAAACCACCGGCCACCGAGGTGTTCTTGGTGAGGGCGATGAAGACGTTGATCAGCGGGGGCACGACCATGCGCATGGCCTGCGGGAGGATCACGTGGCCGAGCGTCTGGCCGAAGCCGAGGCCGATGCTGCGGGCCGCCTCGGCCTGCCCGACGGGGACGCCGTTGATGCCCGACCGGATGGCCTCCGCGACGAACGGCGAGGTGTACGCGGTCAAGCCGATGACGGCCAACGGGAAGTACGTGCCGAAGTCGACTCCGAGGTACGGCAGGACGAAGGCGCAGAAGAAGAGCACGAGCGTGAGCGGGATGTTGCGCAGCGCCTCGGTGTAGACCGTCGCGAACGTGCGGAAGGACGCCACGGGCGAGATGCGCAGTGCCGCGACGAAGAAACCGATCACGAGGGCCCCGAGGCCCGACAGAACGAGCAGCTGGAGCGTCGTGACGAAGCCGTCCCAGAAGCGGGGCCAGTTGTCGGTCACGGCGTCGAAGCCGGGGATGACGTCCAAGGGGTTCAACAGGGTCCTTCGGTCGGGGCAGGACGCGGGCACCCGGGGGCTGGTCGCCCCGGGTGCCCGCGCGGTGTCAGTAGCGGTCGATCGTGGGGGGCGTCGGGGTGTCGAGCACCTTGCCCGCGGTCTTCTCCCACAGCTCGTCCCAGGTGCCGTC
>Ga0265798_10006097_pt1 | contig 15933 bp, 14 predicted proteins | sample P3T30metagenome_FD_192430 | JGI IMG/M metagenome (GOLD analysis project Ga0265798, IMG submission 192430) | Plant litter microbial communities from East Loma Ridge, Irvine, California - P3 T30 | ecosystem: Environmental > Terrestrial > Plant litter > Unclassified | place: USA: California... | reverse complement strand
AATCAGCAGAAGCTTGGTTTCACGCCACATAGTTGTTCTGGCCCAGAAGGAAAAGCCACCCAGCACTTTTTAGCGCCAGCATTTAGCCAGCAGTTAAGACAATTTTTGGCGCTTAGTCAATTTTATGGCGTGCTTTTTTGTTGCGAGGTGGACGAGCGGAGCTAATCACTCAAAAACGAGGAGGAAGTACGAAGGGATCACGGTAACGACTCGCTAACGGTGGCGCAACGTCATAGCCGCGCTCGTCAGAAAAGATATCAACCGAACAGCTGATACACCTTGGCACCCTGCTGCGACTGATTCAACTGAATCAGCTCACCAGCCAGCCGTTGCCGTTCAGCCTGGCAAGCACCCACCAGATCCTTGTACAGATCCAATAGCTCCTGCATGCGGGCACGTAAAGCGCCGTCATCATTCGCCGCGTCGACCATAGCGTCTTCGACAGCCTGGCGGCACTGCAGATCTAGCTCGCCGATGGCGGCCCAATCCTGAGTGGACAACGCCTGACGCATCGCGGTACCGGTGTTCTGCAAACGCTGAACAGATGTATTCATGGGATGCTCCTTTCACGCATGCCTGTCACTGGGCGATTGCGTCCCAACCGGTTTTCACATTACGCAGCAGACCGGCAACTTCATCAAGCGGCTCGACGCTATTCTTCAGGTTAGCCTCAAGCAGACGACGGGTCATGTAGTCGTACAGGTTATCGAGATTCTCGGCCAGTTCGCCACCCTGCTCCAGGTTCAAGCCGGCACGCAGACCACCGATGATGCCGATGGCCTTGCCGATCAGTTCGCCTTTCATTGCGAACTGCTCACGCTCCATTGCACCACGCGCCTGAGCCAAACGAGTCAAACCACCCTCCATCAACATCTGAATCAGACGATGCGGGCTAGCATCGACAGCCTGAGCCTGAGTGTTGACGTTTTGATACTGACGCATAGCGGCCATGGCGTTCATGCTGAATGTACTCCAGTGTACAGCGGGAATACTCAATGTATCGGCATGGTGGGCGTGAGCTTTAGCGGGGATTAATCATAAATAGATGGGGCTGAAACAGCATGGCGCGATTACCCCACATAAGCTCCGCAACTCGCATAAAGCACGAGGCTGCTGAAGAGAATATTGAGCTTCAGCGTGCCGATTAGGCCGGATAACTCCAGACCTCAATGCGTCACTGAAGTCAGCCTGCAGGCTGCTCGACATCCGGGTCTATCGCTTCCCACGCATCACGAATCTGCGTCAACAATTCCTGAACTTCTTCCAGTCGACGAGGCGTATCGTCCAACGCTACTCCTACAAGCCGACGGTTCATGTAGTCGTACAGATTATCCAGATTCTGCGCCAGCTCACCACCGAGCTCCTTATCCAGGCTCGACTGCAATACGGAGATGATGGATAAGGTGCCGCTCACGGCTTCACCACGAAGACCTGGGTTATCCTGCTGCTGAGCCAGCAAAGCCAAGGAAATTCGCTCTATGGCACCGTCGAGCAGCAGGCGAACGGCTTGGTAGGGTGTAACTTCCTGACTGGTTTTGACACTTTTATAGGTATCAATGGGAGTGCTCATTTTTATTTACTCTTCTGGACCACACCGGGCAGGTTGGAAAGCGTGCTTTGCAGCTGACTACTGGTGCCATTCAACTGGCCGATAAGAGATTCCATGGCATTGAACTGCGCAAGCAGCCGCGTTTGCATCTTTTCGACACGGAGATTGAGGTTCTCGGTTTGCTTTTTGATGTCGGTTCGCGTGGACTCGAGCGCTTGCATGCGCTGCGAAAGAATACCGCCCGTCTGGCTGTACGCAGCCACTTGGCCGTCCAAACGCTTCGCCAACCCTGTATCACCGACAAAGAACGAGCCTACAGCATCAAAATTGTCTTTCAGTGCAGCATCGAGCTTGGCGTCCTCGATTTTCAGGGTGCCGTCCTTTTGAGTGGTGATGCCCAGGTCCGCAAGTACCTTCACACCATCGCCACCAACGGGATTTACCAATTCGTTGCGTATTCCGCCAAGCAAATTTCGGACAGTCGAATCGCCAACCAAGCCGCCTACTAACGGGGTTCCGTCCTCACCGACCTTAGTGACTCGGGTCAGATCATTACTGGTATTGATCAGCTTGTTGTAGGCATCAACGAACTTCTTGACGCCCGCTTTGACACCTGCGTTATCCTCGCCGACCTTGAGAGTCAGAGGCTTGTCCTTTTCAGTTGCCGCAAGCAACTCGAAACTGACATCCGCGATCGCCCCCTTAATCGAGTTGGTTGGGCTGGTAAGCGCAAGACCGTCGATGGAGAACTTGGCATTGGCCGCCTGGACGATAAATCCGGCAGCGGAGTCATCACCCGTGGCGAGCTTGTTACGACCATCGACACTGAGACCAGCAAGATCACCACTGCCGGAAACCATAACGTCCTTACCATCGCCCGTCTCGTTACCGCTAAACACCAGACGAGACTTACCGCTGGCAGGATCGTTGATCGTGCTGACGGTAACGCCCTTGCCCTTCAGCGCGGTATTGAGCTGGTCGCGAATGCTGGCCAGATCGGATCCCGCAGTGATCTTTACATCGATAGCGGAGCCGGTTTCCCCAAGCTTAACGCTCAGAACCTCGTCGCTATCTCCGCTCTTGAACGTACCGTCGAGGGCTTTCGTCGCTACCTTGCTGGCCGAAGCGAGATTATCAACTGTCACCTGGTAATTTCCGGCTGATGCGGTTTTACCGGCGGTGGCCGTCAGCGCACTGGTGTTGGACGACGTGGCAGTGCGTTTCTCGAACAGCGTCGCGCTGTTGAGATCCTTGAGCGCGGTCTGGAACTCACCGAGCGCACTGTTCAGCTGCCCCAAGCCAGAAAGCTTGGTGGTAGTCGCAGTCGAGAGGCGGGCAAGCTGCGCCTCCTTGGGTGCCTTCTCGGCGTTGACCATCGCTGTAACCAAATCAGAGATGGGCAGCCCTGAGTTGATGCCCGTCGAAACTCCACCAATAGCCATAATCTACTCCGTCACGATATTGACGTTCATGCGTGAAAGTTCATTCAGTCCTCTCCAGCATTCAAAAACCGAGCCATGTCAGGCCTCAGCCTTGAACAGCAAACTGCGCACCTCTTCCAGACTTTCTGCCAGTCGTAATGCCTCTTCAGAAGGCAATTGGCGAATGACATCACCTGAAGCACGATCGGTCACCTTGACCACAACCCGACCACTCGAGTCATCGACGCTGAAGTTCAGGTCACGCCGAATGTTCTGCACAAAACTCTGGATGGACGTGACAGCGTTATCGACCTGTTCGTAGATCTGCCCCGCATCCTCAGCAGGAGCCTGGCCCTGGCGTGCAGTAGGCAGGTCATTACCCGCCTCAGAAGAGGCCGCCGCTCCGGCATAAGCCGTAGGCACAGACGTACCTATCGGCTTGACTAGCGCCGGCGACAAACTATTTATTGCGATATCCATTTCTTTTACCTCGCAAGGCAAAACGGGGAGAAGCGCTATGCACTTCCCCCCGGAGTTTAAAGCAGCCTAGCCGATTTGGCTTACTGCAGGAGGCTGAGCACCGCCTGCGGCAGCTGGTTGGCCTGAGACAGGATCGCAGTACCGGCCTGTTGCAGGATCTGGTTCTTAGTCAGGTTCGCGGTTTCTGCCGCGAAGTCCGTATCCTGAATCCGACCACGTGCAGCCGAAACGTTCTCTGCGATGTTCTGCAGGTTACCGATGGTGTTCTCGAAGCGGTTCTGCACAGCACCGAGGTCGGCACGCTGCTTGTCGATCGCCTGGATCGCCTGGTCGATGACGATGACCGACTCCTGGGCGCCTTGCACGGTGCTGACGTCAATGTTGGTCATTTCGGTTTCGGTGACGGCAGTGGCAGCGGTATATGCCCCAGTTCCAGCACCTGCCACGGTACCGCTGATGCTCAGCGCGGACAGCGCGTTCTCAGTACCATCGGTATTCTGACCAGAAATCAGCGTGGTGGCTCCAGTGTCGTCCACGAACGCACCGACCCCGATGTTGGCATCGTTGATCGCAGTGGCAACAGACTGGCTGATCTGCACTGCAGTTGCGCCGCTGGCTACCGCTACGTCGACCGAGAAATCGGTACCGTTCACGGTGCCGGAAACGGTAATGGTGCCCGAAGCGGTGGCTGGCCCGGTGGAAGCGGCGATACTGCCTTCGTAGTACTTGCCCTTCAGCGACGCCGTGCTCATCTCGTCGATTTTCACGCTGATGGTTTCGTTGGCCGCGCTACCAACCTGGAAGGTGGTGGTGCCGAAGTTGCCATCGAGCAGTTTCTTGCCACCGAAGGTGGTGGTGTTGGAGATACGGTTCAGCTCTTTCTTGAGCTCGGTCACTTCCGAGTTCAGTGCCTTACGCTCGCCTTCGCTGTTCGAGCCGTTGGCCGATTGCAGGGACAGGTCACGCATACGCTGCAGGATGGTGGTCGACTGCTGCAGCGCACCTTCAGCGGTCTGCGCCATGGAGATGCCGTCGTTGGAGTTCTTCACTGCCACGTTCAGGCCGTTGACCTGGCTGGTCAGACGGTTGGCAATCTGCAGGCCAGCCGCATCGTCCTTGGCACTGTTGATGCGCGAACCAGTCGACAGGCGCTGCAGAGAGGTGTTGAGCGCGTTGGACGAAGTATTCAGGTTGCGCTGAGTGTTCAACGACGCAATGTTGGTGTTTACGGTCAAAGCCATGATGTTTGTCCTCCATCGGACACTAACGTGTTTGCCTGGGCTTGCGACTCTGGCCTGCAATGCTCAGGCAACATTGAGTTCGCTTTCATACTCTTTATCGACCTGAATCTGCGAAGCTTTAGGAGAGAAGTTGAATTTTTTTGCGACTCCCTTGACAACCCGGGAGCCATGACTCTTCCACTACATCCTGAACAGCGTATCGGCGCTCTTGACGGATTCTTGAATCCGAGAATCACGCCGATACATCCGCCCTCAGTCAGGCAGCCAGGCCCGCCGCCAGGCAATCAGGTTGTCGCCCTCCAGCGTCCAGTCACGCATGACCTGCTGGTGCAGGTCGTTACCTGCACGGGCCGACGCATCGAGGTCAGCGACATGCATCCTGATGGCGTCTGCCCAATCCCGGTAACGATTCTTCACACGGGTGACCGGCAGCGATCCTTCATAACTGCGCACGTCGCTGCAGACGACGGGAAAGCCGCAGGCTCCGTATTCCAGCAAGCGCAGATTGCTCTTGCACTGGTTGAACGGATTCTCCTCCAGCGGAGCCACCGCCAGATCCAGATTGAGCGCAGCCAGTGCACGCGGATAAGCCAGGATATCGACCCCCTGGTGAATCTCCTTGACGAAGGGCCGAAGCTTCTCCGGACACATGCCCATGAACACCCAATCGACTTCATCGGCCAGCGCTTGCACGACGTCGGCAATCATTTCCAGATCACCGGTGTGACTTATGCCACCCGCCCAGCCGACCCTGGGTTTGCCGGACCGGCTGCGCGGGCTGGCAAGCCCTTTCCACCAGGCAGGTGGCAGGTAGTTCTCGATCACCCGGATATCGTCGTGCAAGCCGCTGCAGGCATCGGCCAGGGCCTGAGTCGACACGACGAAACGGTCGACGTAGCCCAGGGCGCGACGCATGGATTTCAGGATGTCCTTGGGCATCTGCGCGCGGTGAACGCTCTTTACCGGCAAGTTAGGCAGGTAGTCGTCGAGCTCGTAGACCTTGAGCGCGCGCGAAAAGGCCTGCATGCGGCGCATCGCATCGAAACGCTCATCGCCAATCTGCTTCTGCAAAATGATCACGTCCGGGTCGTAGCGCTCCAGATCCGTCACGTGCATCAGCCCCGGCGACAGCCCGCCATCGATCAACCCGGCCTGTTGCAAGGCGGTAAATGGCTGAATCACTCGATAGTGCCCCGAACCGTAGTTGTCGGACGGATGGGCCAGTACGGTGGGCACCGGCTTCCATGACGACAGGGGCCGCCACGACAACGCCGTGTCGGCCAGCTTGAAGCCCCCCGGCTGGGAGAGCGAGAAGTTCGGGTTGTAGGCGGGGTCGCGGGCCAGCACCGGCAGCCACCTGGCATACAGGGCGTCATGCTCGGCGGTAGTGCCCCGGGTGCTGTCTACCGGGTCGAGCATCAACTGCGAGAAGGGTGTCCACACGGTCAGATAGCCCGCCTGGCGCGCCTTCAGGCAGAGGTCGACACCCGCATAGCGCCACGGCATGTCCTCCTCGCTCAGCCCACCCAGCTGCAGGAACACGGCCTTGGCAACCAGCAGGCACTCATGGCCGACGGCGCTGCTGTTCTGTGCTACCTGCAGGCGCTGCATATAACCCGGCGCATCCAGGGGCTCACCGACATAGGGCTTGCCCACCGGCCCCTCGAGCCCGAGGATCAGGCTGGCCCGCGCAATTGTCCCGTCTGCCGACAGCAGCTTGGCGCCGACGCAGGCCACCTCCGGACGTTGTGCGTGATTGACCAGCTCGTCCAGCCAGTCCTCGCTGATCGCCGCCGTTTCGGCCGACAGTAGCAGCAGGTAATCCCCAAGCGCCTGCGCGGCAGCCTGATTGAGCAGCGCCTGAGGCGCCAGCGCCTGCTGCCCGGCAGGCAGTACCCGAATACGCGCTTCGCCAAGGGAGGCCAACGCGCTGAGCCAGGTACCGAGCTCATCAGCCTGGAGAGGGGTCTGAATCAGCAGCAACTCGTAATTCGGATAGCGGGTATTCTCAAGAACGCTTTCTACACAGCGCTGCAGGTTCTCCAGACGTTCACCAGGGAGGATCAGAAAGGACACCAGCGGCGATTGCGCATGACCGTAGTCAATCCGATAACGTCCGGGCTTTGCCGACGTGACAGCCGCATCCGAGTAGCCACGTTGCTGCAGGTGCAGGACGATCGCCTGCTGCTCGGCCTCATTGTCCGCGAGTGCAGGTGCCGCGGTGATGAGCAGCGGTTCCGCCACGTGACCCAGGCCATCGAGGCCGCCCTCGTTGATCAGCCTGAGGATCAGCTCCAGCTCCGGAGCCCGCTCGAAGGCAGGGTCGAACCCACCGGCAGCCACCACGACCTCCCGGCGGAACAACCAGTGCCTGGCCATCCCCGCGGGGAAACTCAACAGATAATCGAGATTGAAGGCCGGGCGAAGAGCCGCCGCCAACTGCTCGTCCTGGCGGAACATTTCATCGCAGTAGATCGCACGGCAGTCCGGCGCGGTGAGCAACTCGAGCCCAGCCATCATCAGGCCCGATGGGGTTAGCTCATCGCCCGCGCGTAGCAGTAGGCACCAGTCGAAAGACGAAGCGGCCAGACGCTCATTGAGCGGCGTGATCCACTCTTCAGGCCGCACCGCGACGACCTCGCATGGTGTGGTCGATTTCGGGATGTCGTCGGCAGCAGTCAGCACTAGCGCCTGCAATCTACTGTAGTTTTGCCGCGCGCTGTCCAGAGAGGCAAGCGTGCACGCCAGTGCTGCGCGGTCCCCCTGCAGGTCCACGATCAGAACCGCGAAATGGGGCGCTACACCTTCCACTTGCAAGCGCCCGTCCACCAGCTTTTTCTGAGTAGGTGTCAAGGCACGCTTTTGCAGCCATGCCTGCATGCTCGGTAGCGGGCGGTTGACCTCAATGTCGACACCAAGGCGCTGCAAGAGCGTTGCCCTGCCAGCCATGACTGCAGAACTGCCAGTGTCGCTGTGGCGTCGATACAGCTCCATATACAGCGCAGGATAGTCCTTCAGCGCCTGCTGGGAGCGTCGCTCGGGCAACGATTCGTCAGCACGCATGCGTACCTGCACAGTCTCTTGCTGCAGGTGGTGGAACGGCAGCCGAGCAGCGAGCCGCATCAGGAAATCCCAGTCCTCCAGACCTGATAGGTCCTCATCGAACCCCCCCACCTCCAGCGCAACAGACCGCGGCCAGGCAAAGGTATTGACCGGAATGTAGTTGTCTACCAGCAGGCGCTCGTGTGAATAGTCACCATGCGGATAACGACGTTCCTGGTTGAGCACATGGCGCACGCCCTTCTCGACGCGCTCTGCAATGAACAGGGCGTCGCTGTAAACCACCTCGCCCGGGTGTTGTTGCAGTGCGGTTGCCAGCACCTGCAGGTGATCCGGCAAAAAGATGTCGTCGTCATCCAGATAAACCAGATACTGACCGCGGGCCAGGCGATGCGCCGCATTGCGCGCCGCCGCAGGTCCGGCATTGCGGCCCTGACGCAAATAGGTAAGACAGAAGGGGTACTGCTCCAGAAGCGATTCGACACCCTCTCCGTGGTCATTCACCAGAATGACCTCGAAATCCTCGAATGTCTGAGCCTTGACGCTATCGAGCGCGAAACGCAGCAGCTCGCGCCTGTTGTATGTCGTCATGATGATCGAGAACAGGAACTGCGATGGAGCCATGGACAATTCGCCCTTGGCCATCAACGCCGTATGTATCGCATCGATTCTGCGTTGATAGGACGCCGTGGTTTCAGAGGGATAGGCGTTTATCCGCTGCTGATACAACGCCCAGATAGCATCGCCATTGGCAATCAGGCGCCTGCGGGTGGGCGCATCGGCGAGGTTCATTTCCAAAATTTCGGTGTGCTCGCGCAGCGGACGCTCGCTGCCGTAGAACGTGTTCGATATCTGTCCGCTATGGATGCGGTAACCAACGCTCGCCTGCCGCAGAAACACGAAGTCGGGAAAGGTTCGCGCTAGACGAATCCACAGCTCCCAATCACCAGCCAGCAGGTCGTGACGGTGGATACCGCCTTCGGACAATGCGACATGAGACAGTGCGCTGCGTCGCAGGATCGCCGCCGAGGGGGTGATGTAGCTGTCGAAGGTCAGCAGGTCCGCGACCTCGTCACGCCCGCCGGAGTAGGATTGCTGGCGGTGGCCCGGATGATCGGCGTAGCGGATAAACGTGCCATTCTCATCAATCCAGTTGCACTGGGCATACCCGAGCGCTGCACCCGGGCAGGCATCCATGGCCGCCACGAGCGACGCCAGATGGCCCGGATAGAGGACATCATCGGAGCCCAGAACCACCAGGTACCGGCCACTTCCCGATTGAACGCAGCGATTGTAATTACCCGCCATCCCCAGGTTGACCGGGTTGACCTGAAAACTGAAGCGCGGATCGCCAACGTAGCCCTTCAACACCTCGACACTGTCATCGGTGGAGCGGTCGTCGAAGGCCAGCAACTCGAGGCTTACGCCTTCCTGGGACAGCGCCGACTCGATCGTCTGCGCCAGGTAGGGGGCATTGTTATAGGACATGACGGTAACGGTGACATCGACATCGTAGCGAATACCCGCCTGGCCACGTCGTGAAGCCTTCAGCCCGTTGAGACTCGCCAACCCATCGAGCAAACGCTCGAGTGGTGGAACGTTAGAACTGACAGAGCTCATGCCGAAGGTCCTTGTAACGCCTTTTTGAATGCATCGTAATCCCTGAAATAGTCATCTTCGTCGTAGAACTGCGAAGCCATGACCATGCACACGGAACCGCTGGAGAAGTTGTCGATTTCACGCCAGATCATGGGCGGAATGTAGAGGCCGTAGTAGGAACGGTTCATGTGATATTTGAATCGGGTGCGGCCATCGTCCAGCAGGATATCGAAGCTGCCCGACATAGCGATCAGCAACTGGTGCAGCCCCTTGTGTGCATGGCCACCGCGATGGGAGCCACCCGGCACATCGTAGAGGTAATAAACACGCTGGATGTCGAACGGAATATGCCGGCCGCCTTCGACGAAAGTCAGGTTGCCGCGCGGGTCTTCGATCTTTGGCAGATCAATGATCTTGCAATCTTTTAGCGACATGAAGCCTCTCTACTCTCGTCATGCGGAAAATCGTTGCACGCATCGATCACCGACGCCACGTAGTCCTCTGGCATCCCGGGATAGAGAGGCAGGCTCAGCACTTGCCCAGCCATGCGTTCCGCCACCGGAAGGGAAAGGCTGGAAAGCTCGGAATAGGCAGACTGTCGATGAATCGGCACGGGGTAATGAATCAGGGTGGGAATTGCACAACGCTGCAAATGCGCTTGCAGCGACTGCCGTTGCGCGCAGCTCACCACGAACAGATGCCAGACATGGCTGAGCGGCCACGAAGGTTGGCTCGGCAGGGTGATCGCCGGATGGGCTATGCCCTCCAGGTAGCGATTCGCAATGGCCCGCCTCTGCTCGGCGTCTTCACCCAGCCTGCGTAACCTGACCCGCAGCAACGCCGCCTGCAGCTCGTCCAGGCGCGAGTTCACGCCTTTAGCGTCGTGAACGTATTTCTCGGAGGAGCCATAGCTGCGCAACTTGCGTACTTGCTCAGCAAGCACGCCATCATTGGTGGCAACCGCGCCACCATCGCCAAGCGCACCCAGGTTCTTCACCGGAAAGAAACTGAACCCCGCGGCATCCCCCAGCGAACCCGCCACGCGGCCGTGCTCGTCACGTGCGCCATGGGCCTGCGCCGAATCCTCGATCAGCAACAGATCGTGCCGCTGCGCCAGCTGCCGCAAGCCAGGCATATCAGCCAGTCGCCCATAGAGATGAACGGCGATCACCGCCCCTGTTCGGGGGGTGATCGCGGCCTCGACGGCATCGACCGAAATGGCAAAGTCGCTCTCCTGAGGTTCGACCAGCACCGGAACCAGGCCGGCTTCGGTAACGGCCAACGCCGTGGCGATAAAGGTGTTGCCTGGCAGTATCACCTCCGCGCCCGGAGCAAGCCGTCCGAGCTGGCGATAGGCGCGCAGGATCAGCGTGAGGGCATCCAGGCCATTGCCCACCCCGACCACATGATCAACGCCGCACAGTTGCGCGAATTCGTGCTCGAACGCCTCGACCTCAGGCCCCAGCACGTACCACCCGGAATGTAGAACACGGGTGAATGCCGCATGCAGGGCATGCTCATCGCGCGCCATGAGCGCTTTCAGGTCAAGAAACGGGCGCATGGCGATCATCCAGATAACGCACGACTCGTGCGGGGTTGCCTACGACCAGCGCATGGGCGGGCACATCCCGGGTGACGACCGAGCCGGCACCGACCATCGCCCCGGCACCGATGGTCAAGCCGGGCAGGATCACCGCCGCGGCTCCGATCGAAGCACCGGCCTCGATGTGTGTCGGCAGGAAACGCTCGGGCCGTTGCCGCGAGCGTGGAAACGGATCATTGGTGAAGGTGACATTCGGGCCAATGAACACATCGTCACCGACCCGCAGGCCATCCCACAGATAAACGCCGCATTTCACCGTAACCCGGTCGCCCAGCACCACGTCATTCTCGATGAAGCAATGCGCATTGATGTTGCAATCACGACCAATGACGGCATCGGCCAGGACCACGACGAACTGCCATATCCGAGTTCCATCGCCGATTACTCGACTTTGGATATCCGCGAGCGGATGACGTGTCGTCATGCCATCAGCCCCTTGAGGACTTCCAGTACACGACGCCCGGCGCCACCATCAAATTCGTGGAAAAAATGCCTGATCGCTGCAGTACGACTGAGATGCAGCGGGTCCTCGTCTCGACGCTGCTGATCCAGGAATGCAACGACTTGACCGGCATCCACAGCGGTCTGGTACTGACGAACCACGGCGGCGCCCTCTTCGTTGAGGCCCTGACCATGAGGGTTTTTCAGGTACAGCACCGGCTTTCCAGTCGCCAGGAACTCCATCAAGAAAGACCCTGCATCGCTCATCATCGCCGAACTGGCGGCGAAGGCATGGCGGTGATCAGAGCGTTCATCGACGATCACGCCCAACGCGCTCAGCTGCACCTTGAGGTCCGCTATCTCGTGCTCGTTCAGAATGTTCAGGTTGATCAGCTTTTTCCATAACAACGGATGGGGGCGCAACAGCAGCACGAGATCCGGACGCGAGGCGAACGCATCGAGAATGCCGGCCGCCAGTTGATCGAAGGTCGACCACAGGTCGCCATCGAATGAAAAGTGCGCGTTCCACAGCACGGCCTTGCGCTCGCCAATCGCCTCCAGCAGCGCTGGGTCCACTGGAAACTGCGCGATATCGACCAGCCCATCCATACGCGGATGCCCGGTGACATGGACATGGCCGGCACCCGTCGGGCAATGGCGGGCGAACATCTCGCGAACACTTTGCGACCTTACAAAAACGGCATCCGCATGAGCGGTGACGGGCTGGCCGTACTGGTAGACGTAGTTCTGCTCGCCGCCCCCCACTTCCAGACCATAGGGGATGTACGCGGTAAGCCCCACGCGCTGGCGAAGCTCGGCAAATTTATAGGCGGCCGGCCTGGTCTCATCATAAGGCGAGGTGTACAGCACGGCGTCAATCCGCTCGCCATCGAGCACATGGGTATCCCACGGCACGAACGGCACGCCAAGCGCGCGCAGGTGCGCCTCAGCCTGGTCGCGCTGCCACTGGTAATCGCGATGGATGAATGGCAGCAATATCACCGAGACGTCGACTGAATCGTCAGCCCGAGCGGCCTCCCAGACGGACCGCACATTGGCCCAGGACTCAGGCAGTTGATGAAGGATGACCAGGTGCTTTTTGGCGGTGTTGATCGAGTCGTTATGCATAGTTATCTCTATCGAGCCATCCATCTGCAAGAACCTGGCGCGCCATATCAAGGTCGGCAATCGTGTCGATATCGAATGCCTTGATCTCGGCAGCGCGCATGGGCAGAGACGCTTCAAGTGCCTGGTAGACGTAGATGGGTTTGTCGACCACAACCGTCGGATCGATGACGGCAATGCCGGTCCATTCCCAGGCATGTTCTGGCGCCCGCGTGAACGCGGTGACGCACGCGCCGGCTTCGTCGAGGAGCACGCGAACACCATCGCTGGTCGTATAACGGGAAATACCGATCAACTGCGTGCACTCGTTGGCTGCCGCCATGAAGGCGTTAAAGGACGCCGGCTCGACGACGGTATCGGCATCGATGACCAGAAATCGCTCCTGCAAATGCCGCGATACACGATGGATGCTCTGGAGCGTATTGGTCCTCGCGTAGTCCGGGTTGCGAACGATGATCAGGTCGTTACGCAAGGACATTGCGTGGCGGATGACGTCGGTTTCTTCGAAGCCGACAACAAGCCAGATATTCTCCGCCCAACTCAGGCGTTCGAGGTGATAATCGAGCAGCGTGCGCCCTGCTATTTCGACCAGGCACTTGGGCTTGTTCAACCCCAGCCTGGAGCCAATCCCGGCGGCGCTGATTACAACGTGTTTAATAGGCGACACAACGCACCTCCGTCGTTCACGACAAAGTCACTCAACTTCACCAGGAGGTGATTCGGGCTGTGGGCACCGCCAAACGCGATGCGCCAGTCTGCCATTTCGAACATCGGCACATCGTTCATGCCATCGCCGACGGCGATGATACGGTCGAAGCGATCGCGCAGGCCAAGGACGGCATCGCCCTTGTGCAAGATATGCTCGATCCCTTCGATGCGGGAACCGTTCATCTGCGCTATCGACGTGAAGCTCTGAATACCCAGGCGATCAAGTACGGGCTTGACCCACACATCGAGGTTGCCTGTCACCACGAAGCACTGATCAGGTCGGCTGGCGATGAACTTGATCATGTCCGCATTGAATTCGACCTGCTCCAGAAGCGCTGAGTGAATCCAGTCGATATTCGCATCACGCAGCAAGCGAACGCGCAGCTTGAAGGATTTTTCGAATGGGAGAATTCCATTTATGGTCGCTTCGGTCAGTACCGATATCTCATCCTCCAAACCGACGGACGATGCGATCAATGGCAGCAGTTCCTGCTGAGTCAGGGTGCCATCGAGATCGAAGCAATAGGCTGTGGCCATAGCGCTCAACTTTTTTGAAGGATGAAATAGTGCTGCCGAGTTTCCGCTCTTTTTTCCAGATCAGCGGAAAACAGGCATGCAGATACCTGGATAGCAAAGGCCGGCACGAGCTGCGCCTGCGCCAGCAACTCTTCCAACTCGGCAACCGTGCGGTAGATGGCCGAATACTCGTACCTCAGTTCTTCTGAATAGAATCGATCAAGCGTCAGGCGCTCTTGCACAGCCACCGGTTCGCGCAGGTAGATCTTTCCATCGGGCGCGCATAATTCGCAGGCTGAACGCAACACCTTTATGCAGTCATCGTCATTGAGATAAATCAGCAGCCCCGAGATGATCACCAGATCGAAGGGTGGCCTGACCAGCAATTCGTTTGGCTGGATATCGATGGCCGACATGGTCTGGAAGCGCAACGAGTTGTCTCCCCGCTGCTGGGCTTCCTGCCTGGCCTTCTGAATCAGAGCTGCCGAGAAATCGATGCCCAGGTAGTCGATGCCGGGAGCGGTCTGATGAAGAAACCAGCCCCAGCGCCCAACCCCACAGCCGATATCGAGAGCCCGGGCTGCTGCAGGAAGCTGCAGCTGTGGTGCCAGCACGGCCTTTTCGGCCTGATCGCGCTGCATGACCAGCTCGGGCTCATTGTCCTGATACATCGTGGTACTTAGAGGACTGGCATATTCTCGCCGGCCTCTCTCCTCGAAAAAGGCCTGTGTAGCCTCGTAGTCGATAGGAATGTTGGTTCCTTTTATCCGGCCTTGAGTGCTCATTCGTTCTCCACACGGGCATGGTAGGCGCGACGCGCCACTGGCGATCGACTCTGCGTCAATCTTCCGACATTCAAAGGCAATCAAGCAAAAGATTAGCCAACTGCAGAGAAGCTGCTACTGATTGCCACCTGCAAAAGCAGAATGTGGCATTACCTGCGGAGGGATCAAATCTTATTGAACAGATTCAGACTACTAATCTTCACGTAGCTCTGCTGCGCAGCCTCGAGAATCAGCGTCTGGAATGACAGGCGCGAGAGCGCCTCGGGATAGTCCAGCTCACGCAGCTCGGCCTGCACCGACTTGTTGGCGAGGGCGGTGTCTTCGTTGCTAGTCAGCGTACTTTCGATGATGTTTCGGCGCGCGCCAATGTCGCCACGGGTGGCGTCGACCGTGACGCTGGCATGCGACAGGTTGGTCATCGCCTGGGCGACGGCATCGCGGACCTGAAGGTTACCCTCCGGCGTTGCCGGGGCCTCCTCGAGCGACTTGCGCAGGCTGGCGATGGTATCGAGCGCGCCCTGTTTCTGCCGGTTGGGGTCGGAGGTGACGGTTACCGTATCGCCTGCCGCGGGGGCTCCATCGAAGTTGATCACCACACCGCGAAATACCAGCTTGTCGCTATCCTCTGGCTTGTCGTCCATGGCGCCGGTGGCCAGTGCCGGGGTGGTGGTTCCAGCGGCAAACACCTCGTAGCTATTGGCATCCGGGTTGCCGAAGACGATATCCACGCCCCCATCCGGAAAACGCGGCGTAGCGCCGAATGCCACCTCATCCTGAACCAGCGGCGTGGAGGCACGCAGGGTCGACCCAGGCTGGGCGGCGACGGCTGCATCCAGGCGACCGGCATTGATAACGTCCTGAAAGACCTTCTTGCCGTTGTCGCTGATCGGTACGCTGAGCGAACTGGCAATTTCCAGCTTTCGCTGCCCTTCATCGCCCTGATAGCTGTAAGTGCCATCGGCATTGCGTACGAAAGGCTCGGCTTTGCCTTGAAAACCCGAGAAAAGATATTCACCACGGGCATTCTTGGTATTCATGAGGCCGAGCAGCTCGTCCTCACGCTCACGCAATTCCGCGGCGATAGCTTTGCGCTGCTCTGGAGCCAGTGCGCCGTTACCCGCTTCGACGGCAAGCTCCTGCACCCGGATAAGTACGGTATTTACCGACTGCAAAACGCTTTCCTCCTGAACGAGGCTGTTATCTGCCGCATTCAGGTTTTCCTTATGTTGGGTCAGCACATTCTGCTGCTGCTCAAGCTGCAGCAGGCGCACCGAAGCTACCGGGTCATCCGCGGGCGTGAGGATGCGGTTGCCGGTGCTGATCTGTTCCTGAGTGCGTATGGCATTGGCGTAGTTGCGCTGCAGGCCTTGCACGCCGTTGTTGAACGCCTGAAGAGTGGAAATGC
>Ga0265798_10006096_pt1 | contig 15937 bp, 11 predicted proteins | sample P3T30metagenome_FD_192430 | JGI IMG/M metagenome (GOLD analysis project Ga0265798, IMG submission 192430) | Plant litter microbial communities from East Loma Ridge, Irvine, California - P3 T30 | ecosystem: Environmental > Terrestrial > Plant litter > Unclassified | place: USA: California... | reverse complement strand
GGGGTGGCGCTGCTGTACTGGGTCGATGCCTATGGCGCGCCAAGCTTGCGTCCGGCCCTGGTCGAGATGCACATGACGGCGCTGGTGGCGCTGTGCCGCTGGCTGGGTGGCGAGCGCCTGCCGTGGCGCTTCTGCTTCAACCGCGGCGCGCCGCGCCACATCGAGCAGCACCAGGTGCACCTGGGCGCCGACCTGCGCTTCGGCTGCCAGCTCGACGCCATGCTGGTCGACGCGGCCTGGCTCGACCGGCCATGGCCGCGCGCCAGCGAGATGGCGTCGCGCCTGGCGCAGCATGCCGCCGGCAGCGAACCGGCGCGCGCACCAGGACTGCCGGCGGCACTGTACGACTACCTGTTGGAGCATGTACGCGAGGCGCCGACACTGGAACGCACGGCGAGCGACTTCGGCGTCAGCCCGGCCACCTTCAAGCGCCAGCTGCTGCGCCACCATACCCACTTCCAGGGCGAACTCGATCAGGTGCGCACCCACGTGGCACTGTGGCTGTTCCAGGTGCGGCGCGCCGACAACGACGAGGTGGCGCGCTATCTCGGCTTTCATGACGCCGCCAACTTCCGCAGGTCGTTCAAGCGCTGGACCGGCCTTACGCCGGGGCCGATCCGGGCCGCGATCGACGGTGAACTGGGCTGGTTCGCAAGGTTGTCCGGCGCTTGAACGTTCAGTCGTTGAAGACGCCCAACTGGCGTGCGCGCATGTCGGCGTGCGCGGTCTTGCAGCGCAGCCGGTAGCGTTCGCGCAGGGCGGCGCGGTGGTGCGCCAGGTAGACCGCGTCGCAATCGTCGTCGCGAAAGCGGATCCACTGGCGCTGGGCGTTGGTCAAGGTGCGCAATGCCGCCTGGGCGTCGGGCGCGGGATCGTCGTACAGCGCGCGCACCACGGCGCGGTAGGCTTTGCCCAGCGCTTCGTCGGCCGCGGCCAGGCGCCGCTCTTCGCAGTGCAGGATGTCGTCGGGATTGCCGTCGGGTGCGCAATCCGTGGGCTGGGCGCTGGTATAGGGCGCCGAGGCTAGCAGCGCCAGCGCGAGCAGGAGGGAAGGGCGATGCACCGGAATATCTCCACGAAGGCTTTCTGGACAGACCCCAACAATGAGCGATGGTTCCGCGTATGCGCTGCGCTTAGATGAAGATCGGAAGATTCTCCCCGTGGCTGTGGATGGTATTCTTGCACCCACATAATTCGCTGGAGCATCGAGATGTCCCCACTTGAGAAGAAGCTGCCGTTCGCCATCCCCGTCTGCGTGTGCACCGTCCTGACGACGATGTACATCATGGACGCGGCAGGCATCGGGTCGATCGCCCAGCAGAACGTCGCGCAGATGATTCTGTACTTCTGCTGCTTCTTCGGCGTGTCGCGCGTCTACTCTTTCATCGGCTGGCTGCTGGTGCTGTGGATTTCGCCGGCGACCATCACCGGCAACAAGGCGGTGCGCAATGCTTGATCGTTTCCCGAAATTCGCAGGCTTGGCGCTGTTCGCCGCCGGCCTGGCAAGCGCGGCGCACGCAGCCGAACAGCCGATCACGCTCGACACACCGTCCGGCCAGATCGCCGGCACGCTGGAGCTGCCCAGTGCCGCCGGCAAGCACCGCGTGGTGCTGATCATTTCCGGTTCCGGCCCCACCGACCGCGATGGCAATAACCCGCTGATCCCGGGCCGCAACGACAGTCTCAAGCAGCTGGCGGCGGCCCTGTCCGAGGCCGGCATCGCCTCGGTGCGCTACGATAAGCGCGGCATCGCCGCCAGCGCGCCGGCCGCGCCGGAAGAATCGGCAGTGCGCTTCGAAACCTATGTCGACGACGCGGCCGCGTGGGTCAACAAACTGAAAGCCGATCCGCGCTTTAGCGCGCCGGCCATCATCGGCCATAGCGAAGGTTCGCTGATCGGCATGCTCGCTACGCAGCAGGCGGGCGCCTCGGCGTTTGTCTCGATCGCCGGCATCGCCGACGCGGCGCCGGCCGTGATCCGCAAGCAGTCGGAAGGCAAGCTGCCGCCGGACCTGATCAAGGAAAACGAACGGATCCTGGCCGCGCTCGAGAGTGGAAACACCGCCGACAACGTGCCGCCGGCGCTGGCGACGCTGTACCGGCCGAGCGTGCAGCCCTACCTGATCTCGTGGTTCAAGTATGTGCCGACCAAACAGCTCGCCGCGCTGCGCGTGCCGGTGCTGATCGTGCATGGCAATACCGACATCCAGGTCGAGGTCGGGCAGGCCAACGCGCTGCATGCGGCCAGGCCGGATGCGACCCTTGCCATCATCCCCGGCATGAACCATGTGCTCAAGCACGTGCGCGCTGTCCCGACCCAGCAGGCGGCGTCGTATTCCGATCCGAGCCTGCCGGTCGACCGGCTGCTGGTAAAAGCGGTCGTCGACTTCCTCAAGCGCGGGCCAGCCGAGTAACAGCTTCAGGCGGCAACGCGGCCGTCGATGGCGGCGGCGTTTGCCACCAGTTCGAACTGCACGCGCGAGCGGCCCTCGTCGAGCGCACGCGCCAGGATGCGCAGTTCGTCGAGCTTCTGCTGCGCGAGCGCCAGCGCCTCGGCGTCGGCCAGGTCCGGCGCCAGATGAAGCAGCGGGCACGATGGCGCGATCCACAGGCGTTCGCCGATGCGGCGCTGCACCGGCTCGAGCCATGCGAGCGTCGCGTGCAGGTCGGTCTTCCACACGCTGCCGCCGTCGATCACGCCCAGCGACAGCACCTTGTCGGGCCCGAGCGCCTCGATGGCCGGCTCGATCTCGCCACGGGCGTTGATCGCGTCCAGATGCAGGCCGTCCACCGGCAGGCCGCATGCCAGCGCCAGGTTGTTTTTCAGAGGGCCGCAGCAGATCGTCAGCAGCAGCTTGACGCCGCTGCCGGCCAATGCCTCGTAGGCCGTGACACAGGCAGCGTGCCAGTTCGCATCGAGTTCGGTGGCCAGCGCCGGCTCGTCCACTTGCACCCATTCGACGTCTTGCGCGCGCAGCCGCGCCAGCAGTTCGGCGTACACCGCCAGCAGTTGCGGCAGCAAGTCGAGCCGCTTGCTGTCGTCGCCGGCCGTGCCTCGCCACAGACAGGTGAGGGGACCGACGATCACCGGCCTGGCCTTTACGCCCAGGGCGCGTGCCTGCGCCAGCTGCTGCTCCAGGTGATCGGTATCGAGCGCGCCGCTGTCTGGGACGCCCAGGTTGTGGGTGATGGTCATGTTTGCCAGCTTGTTTATAACGGATGAGCTGATCATAGGCTGCTCGATCCATGAATAAAATTGGTATGATTTCATCCATCCATTAGCTTCATTCATAGTCGAACATGATCGAACGTATCCATCTGTCCATCGTGCGCGAAGTCGACCGGCGCGGTTCGCTCACTGCCGCGGCCGACGTGCTGTGCCTGACCCAGTCTGCACTGAGCCACACGATCAAGAAACTCGAGGCGGGACTGGGCACCCCGGTGTGGACGCGCGAAGGCCGCGCACTGCGCCTGACCCAGGCCGGCCACGTGCTGCTCGACCTGGCCGAGCGCGTGCTGCCGCAACTCGAACACGCCGAGCGCCTGACGCGCGAAATCGCGCGCGGCGAACGCGGTACCTTGCGCATCGGGATGGAGTGCCATCCCTGCTATCAGTGGCTGTTAAAAGTGGTGGCGCCGTACCTGGCGGCGTGGCCCGAGGTCGATGTCGACGTCAAGCAGAAGTTCCAGTTCGGCGGCATGAAGGCGCTGCAGGCGTACGAGATCGATCTCCTGGTGACGCCCGATCCGGTGTTCAAGCCGGGGTTGCGCTTCGTGCCGGTGTTCGATTACGAGCAGGTGCTGGTGGTCAGTAGCGGCCACCGGCTGGCGAAGAAAAAGCGGGCGATGCCGGCCGACCTGGCCGACGAGGTATTGATCACCTACCCGGTCGACCTTGAACGGCTCGATATCTACAACCAGTTCTTGCTGCCGGCCGGCTGCGCGCCGCGCGAGCGCAAGACCATCGAGACCACCGACATCATGCTGCAGATGGTGGCCAGCAGCCGTGGCGTGGCGGCGCTGCCGCGCTGGCTGGTGGATGAATACGCGGGCCGGATGCCGGTGACGGCGCTGCGCCTGGACGAGGGCGTGTTCAAGCAGATTTTCCTCGGCACGCGCGAGGCTGATGCCGGCACTGGTTACCTCGATGCATTCGTTGACCTGGCGCGGCACACCGGATAGCGCCTCAGGTGTTGCAGGCGCTGCGCGGGATCACGAATCGGCCTTGCGAATACCGCCATGTACCTTGTTGTATTCGGGCAGCCAGCGCTGCAGCAGAACCATCGCCTGCTCTGCGCTGCCAGCGGCGAACACCTGGTCATCCAGGAGCGCCGGATAGCGTATGCGCCGGTCGACGCGCTTGCCCGCCAGCAGTTCGCTCGAACCGCCGCACAACAAGCCGATGACAAGCCGGCCATAAGTCCAGGCCAGCGCCATTTCCGACATCGTACCCGCGCCGCCGCCGATGGCGATGACGGCTGCCGAATGCGCCACGATCGAATTGCGTCCGTGATCGAGGCCGGTCGGTATCGCGATGTCGACAAATGGATTGGCCTGGGCGACGTCCGATCCGGGCAAGATGCCGATGCCTGCGCCGTCGAACCAGTTGGGCGAGTTACGCGCGCCCTTGTGCGCAGCTTCCATTACGCCGCCCATGCCCCCGGTGACCAGGCGGTAGCCCGCATCGACCAGCATGCGTCCGATCGATTCGGCCAGGTCGCGCCGCGGATCGTCCGGTGCCAGACGGGCGTCGCCAACCACCGCGATGCATGGTCGCAGTGGGCGGTTGAACACGGCGCTCATGAGGTTTGCCCGCATGGCGTCGCGGCCGCCACGGCCGCCGGAATGCGCTGCAGCGGTGCGCGCGCAATCAGCGCCGCGATGACTGCCTCCCTACGCGCGATGGTGACGGGATCGCGGGCGCCGCCCGGTTCATGTAGATACAACGCCTGCTTGATGTAGCGCGGCGCCACTGCCAGTTCGGCCATCGGCAACATGAATGCCCAGTCGCTGGCCAGGTCGACATATTCGTCGTCGAGCCGCAGGTAGTGGTCGGGAATCGCTTCGAACAGCGATTTTCTGAAGCTACGCAGGTGCTGCCAGACATTGCCGCCCCGATGCGCACGCGGCCGTTCGAAACAGGCCGGGTACTGCGCCCCCTTGTCGGTGCGGCACATCGATCCGACGGTCATGTCGGCGCCGCTGCGATACTCGGCGTCGAGTATGTCGAGCACCTCGCTACCGATCAGGCAATCGTCGGCGTCGAGCGTGATCATGATGGAATCCGGCCGGCCGCAATGCTGCCGGATGGCCTCCACCGTATTGGCCAGCAAGCCGCGCCGCGCGGGATTGGCGATGAACGTGATGCGCGACGCGTAGGGCTGGCACAGATCCCGCTGCAGCTCGGTCCAGGCCGGGTGGGAGGCGTCGTCGAAGACGATTGCGCCCCAGTCGCTGCGTCCTTGCCGCACCACGGATTCGAGACAGCGCTGAAACCGCCCGGGCTCGACGTTACGGCCGGAGATGATGAACACGAACCGCTCGAAGCGCGTGGGAACGATCCATTGTCCGGCTGTGCCGATCAGATCCACGGCGCCGGCCTGGCCCGCGATGACGTCGCCGCTGGCGACCCGCGCGGCGATCCTGGACAGCGTAGTGGGATCGGCCTTGCGATCGTTGGTCGGGTGGATGAAGAAAGTGCGCTGGTCGCCGCCGCGCAGGGAATCGGCCAGGCCGCTCTTGACCACCTCGTCCAGCGCCCGGTGCCAGGCAGGCATCGGCCGGTCTGGCGCCGCCGACGGTATCGTCAAAGGCAGCAGGGCATGCAGGCGCGCCATGTGAAGAAGACAGAAGCGGGTCTCCACGCGCCATGGACCGTTGGCCCCATGCGCTGAATAAGGCAGGTCGTGGTCGTGCGCGATGTTGAAGGCGACGGTCACCGCGCGTTCATCATCGGCCAGCGCCTGCACCATGTCTTGCAGGTAGTCGTGCGCAAGGTCGCGGCGCCCGACCATCACATCGAGGTCGGCTTGCAGCAGATAAGGCGTGCGGCACGCTTCGAACCCGGTGAAGACCGCCGCCAATGGCGCGCCGTTGGCGGCGTGGGTAGCGGAGTCGCTGCGGCCCAGCCAGGTGGCATTGAGCCGCGCGCATTCTGCGCTGTCCGCCGGTGCCTCGACCACCAGGTCGACCCAGCCTTCGGCCTGCAGCGCGCACGCCTGTGCGCGCAGGGCCGTAAGGTCGCCACCGGTGTACTGGCGCAGGAAGCCGTCCATCCTGGTGTCGAGCGTCAGGATAACCTGTTGGAACGGCGTGGGGGCGGCCAGCTGGTGCACCAGATGGCGCACTCGTTTGGCCAGCGTTGCCGCCTCCATCGCGCACGCCTTGATCAGGAGCGAGCAGTCGGGGCTAGCGGCGGGCCGCAATTCATAGACCAGCAGATCGCAGGCATGCTCGAACCGGAACTGGTCGATCGTGGCCCGCTCGACGCGCCGGACGACCTGGAATCCGGCACGCTGCAACACCTTGCGCAGCACGCGTTCGGGACGGTGGAACTCAATCAGTTGGCGGCCGCTGCTGCGGTGGCGTTTGGTCCATGTGAACGCGCTGTCGGGGGCAGCGCCGGACGGCGCATCGGGCTGCGCTTCCGAGGTGGCGATGCGTGGGGCGTAACCGGGATGGCAAAGCGCTACCAGCACCCGGCCGTCGCGCTTGACGCTCTGGCGCAATTGCGCTGCGACCTCGGTCAGGCCTGCATGGTCGAGCAGGCACAGGACGCGGCGGCAGATGACCAGGTCGAACGGTCCCTGCGCCAGAGCCGCGTCGAAGTGGGCGGCGAAGCTGAGCGATGCCGATTGGAGCCGCCCGAGCCGTGCATGCAGCGCCGTATCAGGATCGTAGGCCACGACATCGTGTCCCAGCGCAGCAAGACGCCGACTGAGCTCGGCCTTGCCGCAGCCGAAGTCCAGCACCCGTTGCGGCGGCAATGCAGAAGCCATGTCCAGCACCGGATCGTGCAGCGGACGCTGCCCGGTGGCTTGCTGCAGCGCTGCCATGAACAGATCGAAACCGGTCAGCTCGGGCATGCATGGATCGCTGCTGCTAGCGCGCAGCAACCCGGGCAGATCGGCGCGGTTCCAGAAGCGCCAGGACAGATAGGCCCTGCGGTACATCAGCTCGAACTGCTGTTCGACATCCTCGCACTCGGCGGCCAGCCGCAGATCGCCGCCATAGTCGATCAGGCGTACGCGCGTGCCGACGACACGCAAATTCTTCGGATGAATATTCTGGCAGATCAGGCCGTTTTTGAAGCAGTCGGCCATCAGGTCAACCATGCCGGGACCGTAGCCGCCGGCATAGGGCAAGCTTTCTTCGAACGCATACATCAATACATTGTCGAGGCCTTTCGTCACGAAGCGGCTGATGCCGTACAGCCCGGCGCCTGTCGGCCAGCGGTCCACCAGAGCGGCCAGCCGCTGGCGCGCGCTGTGCGCCGCTGCCGGTTTCCAGTAATCGATCACCTTGATCACCGACGTTTCATCGGTCAGCACCACGCCTTCGGTGCCGGCACCAAGCCAGCGCAGCGCGGCGCCGTCTGCCCCGGCGCCATCCTCGCGGGTCAGGCGCCGCGCCGTGGCCAGTGCGTTGCAGGTGCGCTGTTCACGCAACTGGTCGAGGATCAGTGCACCGGACTGGATGCAGCGCTGGTGCTGCACCATCAACCCGGGCAAGCGGCGCTCGAACTCGAGCACCTGCGCGGCGCCGAGCTTGCGGACGGCGTCGGTCACGCGCTGCAGCATCGCGCTGTCGATTCGTTCCAGCACGGTGCGCGCGAATGCCGTCAGCGCCGCCGCGTGCGGCGCCAGCGGAGCCGAGCTCCGCGCCAGCGACAGCAGCTCGCTGGCCAGGCCGCGGGTGCGATGCACCGCCAGTCGGAAGGCCGCCAGGCGCTCGTCCCGGAATTTTTCGGCACGATCGCCCAGCCCCACGCTGCCATCGCCGGCATGATCCTGAAGCGCGGAAAACACGGCGAAGCCACGGATGTCATCGACCAGGCAACGCTCGTGTTCCGCGGCGCTGCCGCGTTGCGACTCGCGCGCGTGGTACACGCTCAGTGGCACCGACACGATCTTGCGCCGATAGCGGGTGCGTTGCACCAAAGTCCACAGCATGTCGGAACGACGGGTGGCCTGACCGTCGATGTTGGGCACGGCGTTGGGCACGTCGCCAAGCGCGTCGGCATTGAAGATGAATGTATTGCCGCCGCGGTACAGGTTGTCGCTGGTCGTGAACGCCGCCATCGACGCGGCGTCCAGCACCAGCGGGCGGAACAACTGTTCTCCATCGAGCATGCGCTCGAGGTGTGCACATAGGCGCGCGCATGCGGCGGCCACGGATTCGCCCGGATAGGCCGGTTCGAGCAGGAAGGGCGTCTCCAGGCGATCGGTTTCGCGATGCGACAGGTCATAGTAGAAATCGCGCCGCCCGGCACGCATTGATGCGTTGTGGCCTGACATATCGGGCAGCGTCGCCGCGGGCGGCAAGCCGGCCATCCAGCGCAGGCTCGCCAGCAAGTCCACCATCTGCACACGCAGAGTCGACCATGCCGGCAGCGGGGCGGCGCCGGTGTAGTTACCGATCGCGATGTCCACGTCCTGTTCGCGCAAGCGCGCCAGGTGCGCGATCAGCGGCATGCGACGGCGCTGCCGGACGCCGTCGATATCGACCAGCGGGTCCAGGCGCATGTCGTCGTCGAGTATCCATGCCACCGCGCCGCGCCGCGAGCGCATGAAGTGGTACAGATAGGATTGCAGCGCAGTGCGGGCCGGGCCGATCGGCAGCCGTCCGTCTGGTGCCGGCGCGATCTCGCCGGCCTGCATCGCCTGCAGCCTGGCGTGCTGCGTGATCACATGCACCCGCAATCCTTGTGTGCGCCAGCGCTGCGCCGCCTCTTCCAGCGCGCTTGCCGCAGGCACTGGTGCCACGCTGTTTTCCAGGATTACGACATCCAGTCCCACCAGGCCCGGCGTATCCTGCAGTGCAAGCAAATCCTGCACCAGGCCCTCGAGCGCGCCAAGCCGCTGCCGGTCGGTGATCAGCCCAACCACCAGGTGCACGTCGCCGGCCGCATCCGGGACCGGGGGCGGCGCCGCCACTTGGAGCGGCGCAGGCGCGTTGCTGCGATCCGGCTGCCAGCCGAACAGGCGCGTAGCGCGCGCTTCTGCCGCCAGTACCTCGCTAGCGCTCATATGCACGCGATGCTTGGCGAAAAATCCGTTCAGGCCGGCCAGGCGCGGCGCCGAACCGGCAATCGACAAGCGCTCCCGATCGCTGCACGCGAAGTGGCGCGCGGTGACGGTGCCGGTCGCGGCATAAGCGAGCGCGCAAATGCGCAGCAGCCGGATCAGGAGATCGCGGTCGGTACAACTGGGCAGGGCCTCGTCGAACAGGCCCGCTTCGAGCAGGCGGTCCAGGCGCACCATCATATTGCTGGGCTGAATACCGGGGTTGCCGACATAGAAGTCACGCAGGTCGAGATCCAGCGGCGGCTGGACTTCGCGTCCGGGCACAGCGGTTTCGATGCGGATGAAACCCGAGGCGATCAGCGTGGCGCCGTCGGCGGCCGCCTTGCAGCAGCTGGCCAGATGGCCGGGCAGCCATTCGTCGTCGTCGTCGAGGAAGGCGACAAAGGTGCGCGCGGGATCGGGGTAGTGGCGCGCCAGGTGATCCAGGCCGGTGTTCCAGGCGCCGGCAGCATTTTTGGTACGGCGGTTGCGCAGTATCGATACCGGCAGCGCAAGGTCTTGCGCGGTCTGGCGGCTTCGATCGGCAGATGCTGCGTCTGCGGAATCGTCAACCAGGATTAATTCATCGCAGGGGCGCAGTTGTGCAGCGATGGAGGGGAGGGAGCGCGAAGCGAGAAGTGCCGGGCGATCTTTGGTCGCGACGAGCGCAACGACACGATACGCCGTCGTGGGCTGAACATTGAACATATGACTCCAGGATGTGGATGAAAAAAGGGTCAGCAGCGCACTTCGAAGATATGCAAGGTGTAAGACGATCCAGGGAGTACTCCATCCGAGCATCCATTAGGGTCAAACCTTGCCATCTGCTGGGCACGATTGCTTTTTTTAGTCTAGCGTATTTCCGTAACGAAAATAATTTATTTAATTACGCGGCAGCGGTTTGCCACGCGAGATCACCTCACGGCAATCGCCTTTGATATAAGAGTCGTCGTAATCGGTCCAGCCATAACTGTCCACATAGCGCTTGTGGCGCTTGAAGCTGCTGCTGACGAAACTGCGTTCGAGCGCTTCACCCGGATAGCGCACGTCGGCCATGTCGAGCAGAGTGTGGAACATGTTCTCGGTCGATAGCCTGGCCTTGTGGTGCCGCCCCAGTTGCGCGACCTTGGCCGGGAAGCGTTCCCGATACCCGTTCGAATACCAGACAAACGCCGGCACGTGGAATTCGTACTGTGTGTTGTGGCCATGGAAGGCGATCTTGCACGAGTTGTCGTACAGCGTCTGCCCGTGGTCGGCCACATACAGCAGCGACGACGTCAGGCCCGATTCCTTGAGCACCCCGATCACGTTCGACAGGAACCAGTCGGTGTACAGGATCGCGCTGTCGTAGCTGTTGCTGATCCGCGGCTTGAGGGCGACATTGGTGTAATCCGGCTTGTCCATGCCGTGCAGCGACGGCTGCCAGCGGTCAAACTCCTTCGGATAGCGGTGCGCGTAGTTCCAGTGGCTGCCCAGCGTGTGCAGCACGATCAGGATTTTCTGCGCCGGGTCGTGCACCGCGCGGCGCAAGGGGTCCAGCAACTGGGCGTCGTAGCTGGCACTGTCGCCCAGGCCGCCCAGGTTCAAAAACTCGACTTCATCGGCTTCTTGCGCGAACACCGACACCGGCGTGTCGAACTTGCCGAACGAGACCTGGTTCGACAGCCAGAAGGTCTTGAAGCCGGCCTCTTTGAACGCCGACAGGAACGACTTTTCCGAAAAGCCGTCTTTCAGGCTCTGCATCGCCGGTTTGCGCGAAATAATGACCGGCACCGACAAGCGCGTGGCCGACACCGGCGTGATCACGTCCTTGAGCATCACCAGGTTCTCTTCTTGCGCCAGCAGCGGCGTGGTCTCGCGTCCGTAGCCGTTCAGGCTCCAGCGATCGAAGCGCGCCGATTCGCCCAGCACCATCACCACGATTTGCGGACCATCGGTGTCGCCGCCTTGATAGGCGCCGAAGCGAAACGCCGCGCTGCGCCGGTTCAGCTGCGCCAGGTAGACGCGCTCGCGATAAAAGTCGACGCCGCGCGCGGCCAGCCCGAACGGCCACGATTGCGCCAGCGCGCGCAGGTCGACCGGCGGCTGCGCCCAATGCGGCAGCGGGGGCAGGGCGGTGGGCGCGGCGGCGCCGGCTTTTACCAGATGCGCGCGCGCGTGCGCACTGGCGCCGATGGGCTTCTCCGGCATCACGCCGAAGCGCTGGCTATATGACAGCACGGCCAGGCAGCCACCCAGCACCGCCAGCACCAGGTAGCGCGAGCGGTCTTCCCAATCCAGCGCGCGCGTGCGCCACGCCACTACCCAAGTGCTGGCCCACCAGGCCACGACGCCAACTACGGCCGCCGCCAGCAGCCACACCGACTTGCCGAGAAACTCCTGCGCCTCGCTGGGACTCGTTTCAGCGATGATGCCCAGGTGATGGGTCGAGATCCCCTGGCCGTAATACGCCAGCAGATAAAGTTCGAGCGGCAGCGCCAAAAATGCCGGCAACAACAGCCAATGAAAATACGCGGGCCGCTTGAACAGCGCCCACACCGCCATCCACGCGAACACGCCGATGCCGGCCACGCGCCACGGCTGCGCCAGCGGCTCGCCCAGCAGCAGCGTGGCGAACGGCATCGCCGACAGCAGCGCATAGGTCAGCAGCAGGTACAGATGGGCGGGGCGCAGCAGAAGCGACATGGACGAGTCCGGCAGACAAGGTCGGCTATTATGCCGTCTTTATCTGCGGAAATGCGGGCATCGAGACGCCCCGTTCGCAGCCCGGAAAAAGCAGTCCTGTCGCAGCGATGACACAGTTGCCAACGTTTACCGCTAGATCGGCTAACGATGGATGGTGAAGCGGCAAATTGGTTGACCCATCGTCACAATGCGCCTATACTCGCGAGTTCTCGATTTATTCTGCACATCGTATACGCACCGTAGCCGCTCCTTGCTGAGTGGTTGCCATCGCCTCGGTTGTCAGTCTTTACGGGACTAGGTTTTAGTCCCCGGGTCGGTTATGTCCGCCTCGGGTCGTCAACGGTAGTAGCAATTTTGTTGGATTAGGAACGATGCCAACCATCAATCAACTGATTCGCAAGCCGCGTGAAGCCGCGGTTGTGAAGAGCAAGTCGCCGGCACTGGAAAACTGCCCGCAAAAGCGTGGTGTTTGCACCCGTGTGTACACCACCACCCCGAAGAAGCCAAACTCGGCACTTCGTAAAGTCGCCAAAGTGCGTCTGACCAACGGTTTCGAAGTCATTTCGTACATCGGCGGTGAAGGCCACAACCTGCAAGAGCACAGTGTCGTGCTGCTGCGCGGCGGCCGTGTCAAGGATTTGCCGGGTGTGCGTTACCACATGGTCCGCGGTGCACTGGATACCCAGGGCGTGAAAGACCGTAAGCAAGCTCGCTCGAAGTACGGCGCGAAGCGTGCCAAGGCCGCGAAGAAGTAATTCTTCAAGCCCGATGCAGCGTGTCACGGACACGTCACATTAATTAGATAAGTTGAGCCGGCCGAAAGGCCGAGTAAGTGAAGGGTCATGAGGGCCTTTCGCGAGTGCGATCTCCGCACTCAACTGAAGACAGGAAGGAATTGAAATGCCACGTCGTCGTGAAGTACCCAAGCGCGAAATCCTGCCGGATCCAAAATTCGGCAACACCGATGTCGCCAAATTCGTCAACGTTCTGATGCTGTCCGGCAAAAAGTCGGTTGCAGAAAACATCATCTACGGTGCATTCGAACACATTCAATCCAAGTCGGGCAAAGACCCGCTGGAAGTGTTCACGACCGCGATCAACAACGCCAAGCCGCTGGTGGAAGTCAAGTCCCGCCGTGTCGGTGGCGCCAACTACCAGGTGCCAGTGGAAGTTCGTCCGGTTCGTCGTATGGCGCTGTCCATGCGTTGGTTGCGCGAAGCCGCAAACAAGCGCAGCGAAAAATCCATGCCGCAACGTCTGGGTGGTGAACTGCTGGAAGCGGCTGAAGGCCGTGGCGGCGCGATGAAGCGTCGTGACGAAGTTCACCGTATGGCTGAAGCGAACAAAGCGTTCTCGCACTTCCGCTTCTAAGTACCAGGACTTGGCTTGGGGGTTTATGCCCCCATCTGACGTCCCCGCAGCATCTGTTGTTCAGGCCGGGCTCATTTTGATCATCAAGATGATGCTCGGTTTTGTCCATTCAAAGATTTAGGAAAAATTATGGCACGCAAGACCCCCATCGAGCGCTACCGCAACATCGGTATTTCGGCTCACATCGATGCTGGTAAAACCACCACCACCGAACGCGTCCTGTTCTACACGGGCGTCAACCACAAGATCGGCGAAGTGCACGATGGCGCAGCGACGATGGACTGGATGGAGCAAGAGCAAGAGCGCGGCATTACCATTACCTCGGCAGCGACGACCTGCTTCTGGAGCGGTATGGCCAACAACTTCGCCCCGCACCACATCAACATCATCGACACCCCGGGCCACGTTGACTTCACCATTGAAGTCGAACGCTCGATGCGCGTGCTCGACGGCGCCTGCATGGTTTACTGTGCAGTCGGCGGCGTGCAGCCACAGTCGGAAACCGTGTGGCGTCAGGCTAACAAGTACAAAGTTCCACGTCTGGCCTTCGTCAACAAGATGGACCGTACCGGCGCGAACTTCTTCAAGGTCTACGAGCAGATGCGTGCTCGCCTGAAGGCAAACCCGATCCCTCTGCAGATCCCGATCGGCGCGGAAGAGAACTTCCTGGGCGTGGTCGACCTGGTCAAGATGAAAGCAATCATCTGGGACGACGCTTCGCAAGGCATGAAGTTCGACTACCGCGACATCCCTGCGGAACTGGTCGATCAAGCCAACGAATGGCGCGAGAAGCTGGTCGAGACCGCGGCTGAAGCCAGCGAAGAGCTGATGAACAAGTACCTGGAAGAAGGCGATCTGTCGGAAGAAGAGATCAAGACCGCCCTGCGCCAGCGTACCATCGCATCGGAAATCGTCCCGATGATGTGCGGCACCGCGTTCAAGAACAAGGGCGTGCAAGCCATGCTCGACGCCGTGATCGAATACCTGCCATCGCCAATCGACATCCCGCCAGTCTCGGGTACCGATGAAGATGACCAGCCAGCAACCCGTAAGGCAGAAGACACCGAGAAGTTCTCGGCGCTGGCATTCAAGATCATGACCGACCCGTTCGTCGGCCAGCTGATCTTCTTCCGCGTCTACTCGGGCACGATCAAGTCGGGCGAAACGGTGTACAACCCGATCAAGGACAAGAAAGAACGTCTGGGTCGTATTCTGCAGATGCACGCCAACCAGCGTGAAGAGATCAAGGAAGTCCACGCCGGCGACATCGCCGCTGCGGTCGGCCTGAAAGATGCGACCACGGGCGAAACCCTGTGCGATCCATCGTCGATCATCACCCTGGAAAAGATGGTCTTCCCTGAGCCTGTGATTCAACAGGCAGTCGAGCCAAAAACCAAGGCCGACCAGGAAAAAATGGGCCTGGCGCTGAACCGCCTGGCACAGGAAGATCCGTCGTTCCGCGTGCGTACCGACGAAGAATCGGGCCAGACCATCATCGGTGGTATGGGCGAGCTGCACCTGGAAATTATCGTTGACCGCATGAAGCGTGAGTTCAACGTGGAAGCAACCGTCGGCAAGCCACAGGTTGCCTACCGCGAAACCATCCGCAAGGCAGTCACCGACGTCGAAGGCAAGTTCGTCAAGCAGTCGGGCGGTCGTGGTCAGTACGGTCACGCAGTGCTGTCGATCGAGCCGCAAGAGCCAGGTAAAGGCTTCGAGTTCGTCGACGCGATCAAGGGCGGTGTGATTCCTCGCGAATACATCCCTGCAGTCGAAAAAGGTGTGCGCGAAACCCTGACCAGCGGCGTGCTGGCTGGTTACCCGGTCGTTGACGTCAAAGTCACCGTGACCTTCGGTTCGTACCACGACGTTGACTCGAACGAGAACGCGTTCCGTATGGCAGGTTCGATGGCATTCAAAGACGGCTGCCGTAAAGCAAGCCCAGTCATCCTCGAGCCAATGATGGCCGTGGAAGTCGAAACGCCAGAAGACTACGCCGGTTCGGTGATGGGCGATCTGTCGTCGCGTCGCGGTATGGTGCAAGGCATGGACGAAATCCCAGGCGGCGGCGGCAAGATCATCAAAGCCGAAGTGCCACTGTCGGAAATGTTCGGTTACTCGACCTCGCTGCGTTCGGCGACCCAGGGCCGCGCGACCTACACGATGGAATTCAAGCACTATTCGGAAGCTCCGAAGCACGTGATTGACGCTATCGTTACCGCGAAGTCCAAGTAATACATAATGGGGGGATGGGATGACCCGTCCCCCCAGGTAAAACACAATATATCGTTTCTCTTAAAGGAATTTGGAAATGGCAAAAGGTAAATTCGAACGGACCAAGCCGCACGTCAACGTCGGCACCATCGGTCACGTTGACCACGGCAAAACCACCCTGACGGCAGCAATCGCAACCGTCCTGTCGAAGAAATTCGGCGGTGAAGCCAAGGCCTACGATCAGATCGACGCGGCTCCGGAAGAAAAAGCACGCGGCATCACCATCAACACCGCGCACGTCGAGTACGAAACCGAATCGCGTCACTACGCGCACGTTGACTGCCCAGGCCACGCCGACTACATCAAGAACATGATTACCGGTG